>Ga0209415_10013467_pt1 | contig 13485 bp, 14 predicted proteins | sample PeaSoiSIISIP2007_FD_187696 | JGI IMG/M metagenome (GOLD analysis project Ga0209415, IMG submission 187696) | Peat soil microbial communities from Weissenstadt, Germany - SII-SIP-2007 (SPAdes) (version 2) | ecosystem: Environmental > Terrestrial > Soil > Wetlands > Peat | place: Germany... | reverse complement strand
TCGGAGAGCTGCTCGAAGCCCACGTCCTTGCGCTGCATCTTGCGCCAGACCGAATAGGGCGACTTCTCGCGGCCGGACACCTGCGCCTCGACGCCGCCCTCCCTCAGGGTCCTCTGGAGCTCCGCGATGACGCGCGGGACAAGATCGCCGCCCTTCTCGCGCAGGAAGGCGAGGCGCGCCAAGATGCCCTCGCGCGCGTCGGGGTAGAGCTCGGAGAAGGCGAGGTCCTCGAGCTGGTCCTTCATCTCGTGCATGCCGATGCGCTCGGCGAGCTGTGCGTAGATCTCCATGGTCTCGCGTGCGATGCGCCGGCGCTTCTCGGCGTCCTTGATGAAGCGCAGCGTGCGCATGTTGTGCAGGCGGTCCGCGAGCTTCACCAAAAGCACGCGGATGTCCTCGGACATCGCCAGCACCAGCTTGCGAAAATTCTCGGCCTGCTTGGTCTGGCCCGACTGCAGCTCCACGCGAGAGAGCTTGGTGACGCCGTCCACCAGGCGGGCGATCTCGGAGCCGAACAGCCGCTCGATCTCCTCGAGCGTCGCCAGCGTGTCCTCGACGGTATCGTGCAGCAGGCCCGTGATGATCGACGCGCTGTCGAGGCGCATGCCCGCCAGGATGCCAGCGACCTCTACGGGGTGGGAGAAATAAGGGTCGCCGGAAGCGCGCTTCTGGCTGCCGTGCGCCTTTACGGTGAAGACATAGGCGCGGTTGAGGGCGTCCTCGTCTGCCGAGGGGTCGTAGGACTTGACCCGCTCCACCAGCTCGAACTGCCGCATCATGGCGCGATGCCCATCCGCCCGATCCCGACCGGGCGCTCTCTAGTGTCCCATCCCCGAAAGGCGCAAGCGAACGTCAGGGATAAGCGGGCGGCCGTGGCCTCGATACCATCGCCGCCCCGCACGGAGTTACGGCTCGTCTTTCGGCGGCTCGACGTCCCCCTCGACCGCCTCGTCCGCCACGTCCTCCGACGGAGGTGCGCCATCCTCGGCCACGAACAGCTCGTCCTCCGCGAGCTCCTCGTCCTCGGCGGCCTCTTCCGCGAGTTCCTCGCCCTCGGCGGGCGGCTGATCCACGGGCCAGGTCTGGGTCTCGACTCCCTCGAGATCCTTGTCCTCTTCGGGCTCGTCGATCTCGACGTGCTTCTGCATGCCCTTGATGAGGGCATTCTTGACCTGCTCGAGACCGATGGTCTCGTCCGCGATCTCGCGGAGCGCCACCACCGGGTTCTTGTCGTTGTCCCGCTCCAGCGTGATCGGCGCCCCGGAGGCGACGTCGCGTGCCCGCTGGGCCGCCAAAAGCACCAGCTCGAAGCGGTTCGGAATCTTGAGGATGCAGTCTTCAACCGTGACGCGCGCCATGCCCAATGCTCTCCAAGGCCAATCTATGGAATTGCTTACATAATATGGGAGCGATCGCTGCACCGCAACCCGGGGCTGCGCATGGCGGCCCCGCACCAGGGCTCACCACAGTTGGCTCCGCAACCCGCAAACCCCAGTCGTTTATATCATTTTCGGCCCGCCGGCGACCTAGAGCTTGGCGTAGTCGACCGGCTTGTGGCGGTCGACGCGAAGGTTCGTATCGGGCATCGGATACTTGAGGCCGTTGCCGCAATTGAAGAGCACCACGCGGTCCCTCTTGCCGACCCGGCCCTCCCGGAGGGCCTGGCGATAGGCGGCGTAGGTGGCGGCCCCCTCGGGCGACAGCAGGATCCCCTCGTCCTTCCCCACCTCCGCGCGCGCCTCGAGGATCACCTCGTCGGGGATCGCCATGGCGAAGCCCTGGCTCTCGCGGATCGCCCGCAGGATCAGGAAATCGCCGAGCGCCGCCGGGACGCGGAGCCCCGAGGCCATGGTCTGGGCGTTCTGCCAGGGCTCGGCCTTCTCCGCACCCTGCTCGAAGGCGCGCACGATGGGCGCGCAGCCCGTCGACTGCACCGCCACCATCCGTGGGCGCTTGCCATCGAGCCAGCCGATGCGGCCGAGTTCGTCGAACACCTTCCACATGCCGATGAGCCCGGTGCCGCCGCCGGTCGGGTAGAAGATCGCGTCGGGCAGCGTCCAGCCCAGCTGCTCCGCGAGCTCGAGGCCCATGGTCTTCTTGCCCTCGATCCGGTAGGGCTCTTTGAGGGTCGAGGCGTCGAACCAGCCCATGGCCTCCTTGCCCTCGGCGACGATCTTGGCGCAGTCGTTGATGAGGCCGTTCACCTTGTAGAGCTTCGCGCCCTGCAGGACGGTCTCGCCGACGTTGGGCCCCTGCGCGTCATCCGGACAAAAGACGTAGCTCTCGATGCCCGCGCGCGTGCAATACGCCGCCAGCGCGGCCCCCGCGTTCCCCGCCGTCGCCATCGCCATGCGCTTGATGCCGAGCTCCTTCGCCATCGAGACCGCGAGCGCCAAGCCGCGCGCCTTGAAGGAACCCGTGGGCAAGCGGCCTTCATCCTTGATCAGGATCTCGCCGCCACCGAGCCGCCGCTCCAGCCGTGGCGCGCGCAGAAGCGGAGTCACCGTCTCGCCGAGGCTCACGACATTCTCCGTGCGCCGCACCGGCAGGAACTCGCGGTATCGCCAGATGTCGTAGGCGCGGCTCGCGAGGCTCTCGCGGGTGACGGCGCGGCCCAAGGCCTCGAGATCGTAGCGGACCAGCAAAGGTTTGCCTGCGCGCGAGAGCGCGTGGACCTTGTCGGCCGGATAGGTATCGCCAGTCAGGCTGCACTCAAGATGCTTGGTGAATGTCGGCCGTTCGGCGGCATCGCCGTCAACTCTCGTCATGAGCGGATATTCCTCCGGTAAGAACGCGTTTCATTAGTTCCGATACTGCTCCGCGGAACCCGAGCCGCAGAGCGCGGCCCAACGTCCAGGCGATAGGCCGTACGCCCTCTTGAAATGGCGCGTCATGTGGCTCTGATCCGCAAACCCGCATGCGGCGGCCGCATCGACCAGCCGCGCCCCGCGGCGGATCAGGGCGCGCGCTCGGTCAAGGCGCCGCATGACGAGATACCGGTATGGGCTGGTGCCGAAGCACGCCCGGAAATGCCGCGCGATGGCATATCGTGACAACCCCGAAACGGCTTCCAGCTCAACCGAGGCGACGGCGTTGCGCAGGTTGGCATCGAGGTAGTCGCGCACCTTGTCCACCGCGCGCCAGTGACGAGCCGATAGCTTTCGCCTGGCGATCGAGGGGTCGGCCGCGGCCAGCGCTTCCGCGAGATCGAGGATGATCTGGTCCCGGTGCAGCTCTTCCAACGCCAGATCGAGATCGCCCAGCGCCGGCATGATCGCGGCCGCGAGGCGCCGATCGGTCGACACTGCCTCGCGCACGAATGGCAGGGGGCAACGCGTCTCGCTCAACGCGTCGCGAATGGTACGCGGCTCGACGTAGAGAATCTTGTAGTGAAACCCGGCGTTGGTCCCGGCGTGGCCGTCATGCATTTCATCCGGGTGAAGCACGAACACCTGACCGGGCAGGCTGCGCTCCGCGGCGCCTCGGTACCGGAAGGACTGGACGCCATCGAGCGTGAACCCGATGGCGTAGGTGTCGTGCCGGTGCGGGTCGAAGGCGTGCCCCCCGAAGAAGGCTTCGATCCGTTCGAACGCGGGACACGAGGGCGCGATCCGGATCCAGTCGGCGGCAGCGGCACCGCACGATCGTTCAAGACGCGCCGTCGCGCCGCCGTTCATAAGAGAGGCCATGCGCTTCTATACCAGAAACGCTGTCCTGGCTCGACATGGAGGGCGCGCGACATGGACGGAGTGCTCGGCTTCGCATTGGCCGGCTTCGCGCTCGCGGGCAGCCCCGGCCCGGCCACGCTGAGCCTCGCCGCCACCGGCGCCGCCTTCGGCGCGCGGCGCGGCCTCGGCTACATGGCCGGGATCATCATCGGCATGGTCGTCGTGATGACGATCATCGCGACCGGCGTCGTGGGCGTCCTTCTGGCGCTTCCGGGCGCGACGCCCGTCGTCACCGTCCTCGCCGCCACCTACTTTGGCTATCTCGCGATCCGCATCGCCACCGCGCCGCCCCTAACGGAGGGGAGCGACCAAGGTCGCCAGCCTTCGTTCGGCGGTGGCCTCTTCCTGTCCCTCGTCAACCCGAAGGGCTACGCCGCCATGGCGGCTCTATTCTCCGGCTTCATGCTGATCCGAGAGCGGCTCGCACTCGATGCTGTCACGAAGATCGCGGTGCTGGTGGCGATCATTACCGCCGTGAATGTGGCATGGCTCTTCGCGGGCGCGGCGCTCACGCGGTTCTTCCGCGCCCCCCGCGCCAACCGAGCCATCAACGTGACATTCGCCGTTCTGCTCGTCGCCTCCGTCGCCGCTGCACTCTGGCTTTGAGTTCCCCACTGCCGCCTAGGCGAAACGCAGCAACGGCACCGCGGCGGCGGCCAGCAGGACGGCCAGCATCCGGGATGGGGTGAAGGGCTCTTTGAGCCAGAGCACGGCGATGAGGATGGCGAACACCGCGCTGGTATCCCGCAAGGCCGAAGCCGGCGCGATCGGCGCCTGGCTCCATACCCAGAGGATGAGCAGATAAGAGACGACCGCGGCGAGCGCCGCGGGGCCGGCCATCGCCGCATTCGATCGGAGCAGCCGCCATGGCGTCGCGACGCGGCGTTGCCGCCAGCCCATGGCGAGCGCGTTCGTCACCGTGACGGCGAAGCCGTATGCCCATGGCGACCCCGCCAAGCGAACGCCTCGCGCGTCGCACGCGACATAGGCGGCCGTCGAAAGGCCCGTGACGAACGTCCAGGCCAGCGCGCGCGTGGTGAATTCGCGATCGCGCCGGGCGCTGTGGGCAAGCAGCGCGAGCGATCCGGCGATCAGACCGACGCCGGCAATGGCTGTAGGCCCGAGCCGGTCGCCCACCAGAAGCGCGGCCAACGGCACCACGAGCAAGACCGACACCGCGCGGACGACCGGATAAACCACGCCGAACCCAGCAAGCTCGTAGGCGCGCAAGAGAGCCGACACCGTCACGACATTCATCAGCGTCGATGCCGCGATCCAGATCCACGATGCCGGAGCCGGGAAGCCCGTCCACACCAGGCCCGGCACCACGAGCACGGCACCAATCAGCATCTGCGCCGCCATCGCCTCCAACGGACGCGCGCTCGCCTTGACGGCAGCATTCCACCCCGCATGAAGCACGGCGCTCAGCAGAGCGGCGGCGACATGCGCGGGCTCCATGGGATCAGTCGAGTTTTCGATAAAAGACGCTCGTGCTGCAAAAGCCGCCGCCCGGCCAGAGCGCGTATTCGGGGATGATCCCCACCAATGTCCAGCCCAGCCGAGCGTAGAGCCGCTCGGCATCCCCGCTCGCCGTGTCCAGAACCAACAGCGACTTGCGACATTCGCGAGCGGCATCCTCGGCGGCGCGCATCAGCGCAGCGCCGATGCCGCGGCGTCTCGCCCGCCGGTGCACCAGCATCTTCGAGATGTCGGCGCGATGCGGCTGGTTCTCGGGCTGGTCGAGCACGATCTGGACGGTGCCGACGATTCCGGCGGCATCCTCGGCGATCAGCAAGGCGCGAGCGCCGCTCTCGACGTCCCGTGCCACGCGGCGCCAGAACGCCAGCGCCTTGGGCATCGTCACGGGATGCATGAAGCCCACGGACGCCCCGCCTTCGACGCAGTCGATCAGCACCAAGGCGAGCCCCTGTGCTTCCGCATCCGTTATGGCCGTCAGCCGCCGAACGGTATAGCGGTCCCACTCCCCGCCGCTCATCGGCTCACCTCCGCTCGCTTGCGATGACGACCGCGTAACGCGCGGCCTTGCTCGTGCGATTGTGGAACGTGACCGGTCGGTCGAGCGCAAAGGCCAGGCAGTCGCCCTTGTGCAGCTCGTGCCGATCGTCACCGACGGTCACCTCGATCGATCCGTCGAGCACCCAGACCTGTTGATGCACGCGGACATCGCGCGCACCCGTGTCGAAGGCGACCCGGGCGCCCCTGGGAAATTCGACCTCGACGATCTGGATCGGCGAGGGAAAGCCGTTGGGCGATACATTTCGGCGGACATAACCGGACTCGGGATCGCGCCACCGCGCCTGATCGGCACGGCGCGCCACCGGCTGCGGGTTTGCGTGGGGCGTGTCGAACAAGGACGCTAGCGGCACGTTCAGGCCAGCCGCCAGCCGCTCCAGCAGCACGGCCGTGGGGCTGCTTTCTCCACGCTCGATCAGCGAAATCATGGAGCGGCTGACGCCGCTTCGCTCCGCCAACTCGTCGAGTGTCAGCCCGCGCGAGGCGCGCAAGCCTCGAACCCGCGCGGCGATCCGCTGATTGAGATCGCGCTCGACCGTATCCGTCATAATGGATTTTATTCCACTATGCTGGACTACCCGTCAAGGCAATCCATCGACGCGGATTCCGCGCCGCCAAGGCGGCGATTGCACTGGGGCAACCCTGCACATAGCATTCGTCGGAGGTCTCGGACGAATGACGGCGCAAAAAGCCGCAACGCTGGCCCGAGCGCAATTGCGATCCCTAGGGAGGAACTCGGACGTGAAAACCACTTACACCGTCTTGATCATGGGCGCATCCTACGGCTCGCTCCTCGCGGCGAAGCTGCTGCTGGCTGGGCACAGCGCGAAGCTGGTGTGCCTGCCGGCCGAGGTGGAAGCGATCAACAAGAACGGCATCCGCGTGCGGTTGCCGATAAAGGGCAGGAAGGATCTGCTCGAGATCGACTCCCGCAAGCTGCCGGGCAAGGTCTCCGCCGACGCGCCCGGCGCCGTCAACCCGCGCGACTACGATCTGGTGGCGCTGGCGATGCAGGAGCCGCAGTACCGCTCGCCCGGCGTGCGCGAGTTGCTTGATGCCGTCGCGAGGTCTCGCGTGCCCTGCATGTCGATCATGAACATGCCGCCCCTGCCCTATCTGAAGCGCATCCCCGGCCTCGACACCGACGCGCTCAAATCCTGCTACACCGACGCCACCGTCTGGCAGAGCTTCGATCCCGCGATGATGACCTTGTGCAGCCCGGATCCGCAGGCGTTTCGCCCGCCGGACGAAGGGGTCAACGTGCTGCAGGTCACGCTGCCGACCAACTTCAAGGCGGCGCGGTTCGTATCCGACGCGCACACGGCGATCTTGCGGCGGATGCAAGCGGACATCGAAGCGGTGCGCTACGACACCGGCGACGGCAAGGTCGAGCTGCCGGTCAAGCTCAAGGTACACGACTCCATCTTCGTGCCGCTCGCCAAATGGGCGATGCTGCTGACCGGCAACTACCGCTGCGTCCAGAAGGACGCCGCGCGCTCCATCAAGGAGGCCGTGCACAGCGACGTCGAGGCCTCGCGCAAGGTCTACAACTGGGTCTGCGAGCTCTGCCTCAAGCTGGGCGCCTCGCCCGACGACCTCGTGCCGTTCGAGAAATACGCCAGCGCCGCGCAAGGGCTGGTGCGGCCGTCCTCGGCGGCGCGCGCGCTGTTCGCGGGCGCGCCGAACATCGAGCGGGTCGACCGGCTGGTACAGGGCATCGCCGCGCAAAAGGGCATGCGATCCTCCGTCGTCGACGAGACCGTCGCCTTGGTCGATGCCCGGCTGGCGGCCAACCGAAAGCAGGTCGCCTGATTTCCGCTCACGATCCCTGGGACATTCGCGCGATGTTCATTCGCACCTTCGAGGGATTGCAAGCCGCCGGCAAGATCAAGTCGCTGGCGGGCGGCACCGCGCGCTCGGCGCGCTTCCTCACCGCTGCCGATGGCATGGGCTTCTCCTACAACGACAACCTCGCCAGCAAGGGCACGGACGTCGTTCTCTGGTACAAGCACCACTGGGAGGCCAATTACATCGTCTCGGGACGAGGCGAGATCACGGATTTGAGGAGCGGTGAGCGCTGGCCGCTCGAGGCTGGTGTGCTCTACGTCGTCGGACCCAATGACCGCCACCGCTTCCGGATGCTCGAGGACGTGCATCTCGTCAGCGTCTTCTGCCCGCCGCTCCGCGGCGACGAGGGCCACGACAAGGACGGCAGCTATACCGCGAGCGGTCCCGTGCCGAGGACCGACCGGCGCATGTTCATGAAGCGGGCGGACACTTTGCGCGCCGAGGGGAAGGAAATGGTGGTCGCGAACGGCCGCGCGCGCACGCTGCGCATGCTGACCCGGGCGGACGACGTGGGCTTCGGTCTCTCGGACGTGCATCTCGACCCCGGCGCCGAGGCCGTCCTCTGGTACAAGCACCATCGGGAAGCGAACCACATCCTCGCCGGCACAGGCGAGGTGACTGATCTCTCGACCGGAGAATCCTGGAAGCTCGAGCCCGGCGTGGCCTATAACGTCGGGCCGCGCGACCGGCACAAATTGCGCGCGATCACCGGACTCCATCTCCTCAGCGTGTTCTCGCCCCCGCTCCGCGGCGACGAGCAGCACGACGCCGAGGGCACTCTCGCGCCCAGCGGCCCCGGGTAACAGCGGAGCCTCCGATGAAATGTATCGTCGTCGGCGGAGGCGTGATCGGCACCAGCATCGCCTGGCACCTCGCGACACGAGGGATCGGCGACGTGGTGCTGCTCGAGCGCGATCGGCTCGGCTCCGGCACGACCTGGCATTCCGCCGGGAATATCACGTGGAAGCCGTCGCGCGATCACGACGCGCCCATTCTCTATGCGATGGAGACGCTGGGCCGTCTCAGGTCGGAGGCCGGCCAGGAAACGGGCTGGCTGAAGACCGGGCGCATGTTCATCCCGCGCAGCCCCGATACGCGCCGGAATTTCGACGGGTTCGACGGGGTGGCGCGAGAGAGAGGCATCGAGGCCCGATGGATCGAGCCGAAAGAGGCCGCCAAATTGAACCCGCTCCTCGAACCCGCTGCGGTCGACGTGATTTGGCTGAATTCACTCTCCGGCCGGCTCAATCCAGCGGACCTCACGGCCGCCTATGCGAACGCGGCGCGCCTTGCGGGCGCGACCATCCGCGAGAACGTGGAGATCTCCAACGTTTGCGTGACGGGCGCCCGTATCACGGGGGTCGAGACGAGCGACGGGGTCCTAAGCGCCGATACCGTCGTCGTGGCGGCGGGGCTATGGTCGCGACCGCTGCTGGAGCCGCTGGGTCTCCCACTCGCCCAATGGGCCTGCGAGCATTTCTATGTCATCGCGGAGGTGTCGCCGCGCCTTGCCAGGGAGACGCCGTCCTTCGTGGCGCCCGACGACCTGCTTTACGGGCGCGAGGAGGTCGGCCGGTTCATGGTCGGTTGCTTCGACGAGAACGCCAAGACGCTCGACCCCGCAAGCCTGCCGAAGCCGTTCTCCTTCACGCTCCTGCCGCCGGACTGGGACAAGATCGCGCCCTATTTCGAGCGCGCGATCGGCCTGTTTCCGGCGCTCGCGGAGGCTCCGATCCGCCACTTCGTCAACGGCCCCGAGAGCTTCACGCCGGACGGATTGCCGCTGATCGGCCGCATCGGCGGGATAGACGGCCTGTTCGTCGCAACGGCGATGAATTCGACCGGGGTTACCTGGTCCGCCATGACGGGCGCGCTGATCGCGGACCTCATTGCGGATGCGAAGCCGCGGTTCGATCCGCGTCCTTACGATCCCTCCCGCTTCGGCGACAAAGGGCGCGATCTCGCTTGGCTGAGGGAGAAGGTCTCCGCCGTGGTCAGCCTCGGCTATCGCAATCAGAACCGATAGACGGGGTTCGCGGGATCATCGAGTGCGAGCGAGCACGTGGCGGGGGCGCGATTCGACCCGCCACACCCCGGCGCCAAATCGATGCCGCCGACAGCGTCCCCGTTCCCGCCAATACGCGCCGCGTGCCGATCGCCTCGTCGAGCCGCTGGACTCTTCGCGGACGGCGCTATGCGCCCTCCGATTCGGTCCCCCCGCCGGTTTTCTTGTCGGTTGTGGCAGGGCGCACGCCCACCAGCTCGTAGTCGGTGACCAGCGCGACGCCCGGAGCCACTTCCTCGACGGTCTCGACGTCGATGACGTCGATCTCAAGCTTCTGCTGCTTGGGGGGCGCGGCCTTCCTGGCCTGCTGCTGCTTGGGGGGCGCGGCCTTCTTGGCCTGCGTCTTTTTCGCGACAGCGTGCTTCACGGGCACTTTCGCCGGTTGCTTGCGCGGCTTTGCCTTCGCGGCGGCACGCTTTACAGGCTTTCGCGACGCGGCTTTGACCCGCTTCGGCGTCTTGCCGCGCTTCGCCGGCTTCTTCGCCTTCGTTCCCTTGCCCCGCCTTCCTCGAGCCATGGTGATCCTCCTTTTCTAGGTCACCGATGACAGCACAAAATTGGTCGTGCGGCGAGCCTTTGCGCGATCGTTCGGAACCGATGGAGTCGAAGGCGCGGAACTCGGCCTTAGGCGGCCTTTCGACGGGTCGGCGGCGCCTCACCGTTGGACGGGCGCACCCCGGCCGTCATGGGATCGATCAACGCCATCCAATCGGCCACGAGTCCTTGGAGATAACGGGCAGCCCAGGCCTGCTGAATGCTGGCCGCCTTGGCAAAGTCCTTGCTCTCGCAGATCTGGCGATAAGCCTCGATCGCCAACACCAGATCATCTTGCCGATGGGCCATCCAGGTCTCGGCGGCGGCCTGAAGCCGGCCGAACGCCTCCGGCCCATTCATCCATCCCGGACCCTGCTCGAACGCCGAGCGCCAGTGCGCCTGGGTCTCGGCAAGACCAGGGAAAGACTCCATCGTGGATTTTTCTGTCGCCATCTCGGGCACCCCTTGGGATTGAGGTCCGCCAGGGTCAGCGGACACGGCGCGAAAATACACGCCCTGTCGTTACTTATCTTGATCCAGATCAACCGCTCAAAACCCTCGTTATGCTCTAAAAAAAAGGCCCGCAGCGCCTCGAAAATCCAAGAACCAATCGCAAGCGAAAACGATGTGCTTCTCCCCGACGGCAAGCTTCACCACGGCGGGGCTGACCGCCGTCGTCGGGTTTGTCTCCCTGAGCCGAGTAAACGACCCGCGCGAGATCCCGCTGGCGGCGACGCCTCTTCTCTTTGCGTTGCAACAGGCCCTCGAAGGGCTGCTCTGGATCGACCTGCCGCTGGCGCCGGCTGGATCGCTCTCGACAGGCTTGACGCTGCTTTTTCTTTTCTTCGCCGAAGTGTTTTGGCCGATCTACGCGCCGACGGCCGCGCTGCTCGTCGAGCCAAGCAAAGGGCGGCGGCGGCTCATGCTTCTTTGCCTTGCGGCCGGCGTCGGCATTGGCGCACATTTTTTGTGGTGGATACTGGCCCACCCCCATGGCGCGGTCATTTTGAACGGCCACATCGTCTATGCGGCGGAGTACCGGTTCTCCGGGCCGATCGCGCTCGCCTACTTGGCGGCGACCGGCCTCCCCCTCGTGCTGTCCTCGCACCGCATCGTGGTCGCCCTAGGCGCCGTCATCCTCGTCGGCTCCGCCGTGGCCTATGTCTCCTATTGGGAGGCCCTCGTCTCGGTGTGGTGTTTCTTCGCGGCAGGGGCGAGCGTACTGATCCTCGGCCATTTCGAGTGGTCCCGCGGCCGTTCGCACATCGCCCGCGCCTGAGCCGGAATATCCAGGTACTTCGGCCGGGGCTCGCTCAGGCATAAGTGATCTTCTTGGCGCCTCCCCTACCGGGTTGGCGAGAGGCGGCGGCTCAGATTTCCTTAACCTAATCCTGCGCAAATATTCGGGCCGGATTTTAGAGATCCTAACCACACCCAGAGCGACTTGACCGCCGGATGAGCTCTCTTTTGCGCGAGATCGTGGGTCGGCTGTCGCTCTGCGCGGCGGCGCTCGCGCTGCGTTTGGCCCGGCGAATGGGCTTCGTCGAGGAGGCGCTGCGGCTCGCGGATCAGGGCGCACTGCGCGAGAGCCAAGCGCGGCTGCAATCCATTCTCGACAACGCGTCCGTGGCGATCAGCTTGAAGGATCGCCAGCACCGCTACGTCGTGATCAACAAGCAGTACGAGACGTGGTTCGGCGTGACCGCGGAGCAACAACTGGGCCGGACTCTCCGCGATGTCGGCACCGACGGCGAATTCGCCGCCTTGATGGAGAGCATGGAAGATCGCGTCCTCGCCACCGGGACTGTCGAAGTGCAAGAGGTCAGGGAACCCGATATCGGCACAGCGCCAGAATGGGTCCTGCTCACCAAGTTCCCGGTTCGCACCCCGGACGGCGGCATCATCGGAGTCGGTACGGTGAACATCGACGTCTCCGAGCGCCGAGCCGCCGAGCGGGCGCTGCGGGATGCCAAGGACGTCGCCGAGCAGGCGAACCGGGCGAAATCCGATTTCCTCGCCTGCATGAGCCACGAGATCCGCACGCCGATGAACGGCATCATCGGTTTCGCCGACCTGCTGCTCGACAGCGACCTCACGCCGGAGCAGCGATATCGCGCTATACTCATCAAGGACGCGGGCACGTCGCTGATGGCCATCATCAACGACATCCTCGACCTCTCGAAGATCGAGGCGGGCAAGCTCGAGCTCGAGCGCCTCGCGACCAACCCGTCAGCCGTGGTAGACGCGGCGATCTCGATCGTCGAGGCCGGTGCCATCGCGAAGGGCATCGAGCTGCGCTGCGAGCTTGCCCCCGATCTTCCGGCCTGGATCGAGGCCGACCCGACGCGACTGCGCCAGATCCTGCTCAACCTTCTCGGGAACGCCGTAAAGTTCACCATGGAGGGAGGCGTCACGGTCGCCGCGTCGCGCGATCCGGCACCGGGAGCGCAGCGGCTTCGCTTCACGGTGACGGATACCGGCATCGGCATCCCTCCGGACCGGCAACACCTGCTGTTCCAGAATTTTTCGCAGGTCGATGGCTCGATGACGCGCCGTTTTGGCGGCACCGGTCTCGGTCTCGCCATTTGCAAGCGCCTCGCCGAGGCCATGGGCGGCACGATCGGCGTCGACAGCGAGCCCGGAAAAGGCAGCACCTTCTGGTTCACGATCGCTCTCGCCCCGTCGGAGGCGCCCAACGTGGCTCGCGCCACATCGGCGCCGGCGAAGACGGGTGCGCGAATCCTGGTCGCCGAGGACGTCCGCGTGAACCAACTGATCGTGGACGCCTTCCTCAAGGCCGCCGGCCACGAAGTAGCGCTCGCCAACAACGGCGCCGAGGCGATCGATGCCGCGCAGGCCCGGCAATACGACCTCGTTCTCATGGACGTGAAAATGCCGGTGATGGACGGGATCGCCGCAACCAAAGCCATTCGCCGTCTCGGGAACGGCATGCGCGATATTCCCGTGATCGCGCTCACCGCCAATGCCATGCCCGAGGAAATTGCGCGCTGCCGCGCGGCCGGCATGACCGACCATCTCGCGAAGCCGATCGATCGAGAGACGCTCTTGAGCCTGGTCGCCAGGTGGACGGGGAATGCCTCGCCACCCTTGCCGCACCTTGTCGCGGATGGTGTCGATCACGACCCTCGTCCGCGCGAACCCTCGGAGAGCGCTTCCGAGCTCTCTTTAGGCTCTTGAACTAACAGGCTGCTGAAAAACTCTGCACTGATTGCGATTTTCTTTGGGGATGCGAGCGGTGGCGAGTTTGATGTGTGG
>Ga0209415_10013466_pt1 | contig 13485 bp, 11 predicted proteins | sample PeaSoiSIISIP2007_FD_187696 | JGI IMG/M metagenome (GOLD analysis project Ga0209415, IMG submission 187696) | Peat soil microbial communities from Weissenstadt, Germany - SII-SIP-2007 (SPAdes) (version 2) | ecosystem: Environmental > Terrestrial > Soil > Wetlands > Peat | place: Germany... | reverse complement strand
CTCGAGTACATCTGACCCCCTCCAACGCCGAATGCCGACATGAGCACCCACGCAGCAGCCCCCTCCCAAGGCCACGAGCTCGAGCAGAGCAAGTTCTGGATCTTCGTCCAGATAGCGATGCTCCTCGCCGTCATCACGGGCCTTGAGCTCGTCACCGTCTACCTGCCCTTCATGAGGTGGATCCTGTTCTCGGTGCTGGTCGTCCTCTCGACCGTGAAGTTCATGTTCGTCATCTTCTACTTCATGCACCTGCGCTGGGACAGGGCGTTCTGCACGATCCTGTTCTTCATCGGCCTCGTCCTCGCGGCCGGGACGATGATCGCGCTCCTCAAGCTCTTCGGGGCTGACGCAAGCAAGCCGCTCGCGGCGGCGGCCCCTCCGGCGATGGCCGCCAGGGCCGCCTGAACCGGCCGCCCGGCCGGCCGTCCGGGCGCAAAGATGATCGACTGGCGGCACTGGCACAACGAGCCGTTCCTGACGGGCGGCCTCATCCTCGCCGGCTGGCTCTACGCGATCCTTGCCGGGCCCCTTAGGGCGGTGCTCGCTCCCGGGAGGCCCTTCCCGCGCGTGCAGGCGGTCGAGTTCTACGGCGCGCTCGCCATCTTCTACCTCGCCGTCGGCTCGCCGCTCGACCAGGTCGGCGAGCGCTTCCTGCTGTCGGCGCACATGGCGCAGCACCTGCTCATCATGTACCCGGTGCCGCTGCTCGTCCTGCTGGGCACCCCGTCATGGATGGCGGATCCGGTCCTCTCGCGGCCCGTGCTGCGCACGCCGCTTCGGATGCTCCTCAGCCCCTTCGTCTGCGCGGTCCTCTCGACGGCGGTCATCAGCCTCTGGCACGCGCCGGCGCTCTACGAATGGACGCTCCAGGACAAGCTGGCCCACGTCGGCGAGCACCTCATGTTCCTCGCGGCGTCGCTCCTGTACTGGTGGCCGCTCGCGAGCCCCTCGGCGGCCTTTCCCTCCCCGGGCTACGGGGTGCGCATGCTCTACGTGGTCGGGACCGAGGTTGCGATGATACCGGTCTCGGCCTACATCGTGTTTTCGCGCGACATTCTCTATCCGACCTACGAGTATGCGCCGAGGCTGATCGCCGGGTTCACGCCCGCCGACGACCAGCTGCTTGCCGGCATCATCATGAAATCCGTGGGAATGGCCGTGTCGCTGACCGTGCTCGGGGTCTGCTTCTTCAAATGGTCGAGGTCCTCTCAAGCCGCGCCCTGACGGCGCGCGAGCGGCTCTCGCGCCTCCTCGCCGATCCCCCGGCGGCCGCGGTCCTCGCGGCGTGCGCGGTCATCCTCGGCCTGCGCCGGGCCGAGGCGCTGACGAACCCCCAGTTCTGGGCCGAGGACGCCTATTTCTTCGAGCGGGCGTACGTGTTCGGCTGGAAGGCCTTCCTCGAGCCGTTCGCCGGGTACCTCCACACGGTCCTGAGGATGATCGCGCAGGCCTCGGTGGCGATCGACCCCTCCCGCGCGCCGGCGATTTTCGTGGCGGCCTCGGGCGCCGCCACGCTCTATGTCGCGGCCCGGACGCTGTCGCGGCGCTGCCCGCTTCCCCGCTTCGCCGGCGCCTGCGCCCTCGCCGTCGTCCTCGTCCCCGACACGTACGAGGTGTTCCTCAACGTCGTGAACCTCCAGTGGGTGCTGGCGGCCGGCCTTATCCTGCTCCTTGTCTCGCGCGACCCGGCGCGCGCGGGCCAGTGGGTCCACGACATCGCCGCCGCGGCGCTCCTGGGCCTGACCGGCCCGTTCTGCATCATCCTCGCCCCGCTGTTCGCCTGGCGGGCGTGGAGCCGAAGGACGCGCGCCAGCCTTGTCCTCGCGGCCATCGTCGCCGCCTGCGCCATCGTCCAGCTCGCCCTGGTCCTCGTCGAGCCCCCGTTTCCCGGGGATCCTCACGCGGCCCACACGATCGCGGCCCGGCTTTTCCTTCCTGCAGTCGCGCGCAGGATAGGCGCCTCCATCGTCCTCGGCTCGCTCATGGCCCCCGAGACGGACCTTGTCATCGGGACGGTCGCGGGCGTCGCCACCCTCGCGGGGGTGGGATACATGGCCTTCAGGCCCGGCAGGCTCCGGGCGGAGCGGGCCCTCCTGGGCCTCGCGTTTGCAGCGATGCTCCTCGGGGCCTTCGTGAGGACGCGATACACGCTTGGCGAGTACTTCGAGCCGCTGGCCCACGCGCGTTACGTCTTCATCCCGCAGCTGGTCGCGATATGGCTGCTCCTCGTCACGGCGGACGACGGGGGCCGGGCCGGGAGGGCGGCCGCGGCCCTCGTGGTCATCGGGCTCCTTGCGAACGCCCCGCGGGACCGCGAGCGCGCATACGCGGACATGCACTGGAGCCGCTACGCCCCCAGGATCCGCGCCGGAGAACGCGTGGTCGTCCCTGTGAACCCGCCCGGCTGGGTGATGCCCCTTCCCGCCCGCGGGAAGTGAGGGGGCCCCGCCGCAGCCCGGGCGAGGGCCGGGGCGGGGCGCCCACGCGGGTCAGGCCTTGGCCTGTGGCAGAAGGTCGTCGATCGAGTCGCTCTCGACTCCCAGGTCGGCGAAGAGCCACGACGAGAGGTAGCGCTCGGCCGACGAGGGGATGATCACGACGATCTGCTTGCCCTTGTTCTGGGGCCTCTTGGCGACCTGGATTGCGGCCCAGACCGCGGCGCCCGAGGAGATCCCGACCGGGATCCCGTCCAGCTTCGCGATCTGCTTGGCCAGCGGGGCGGCATCGTCCTCCTTCACCGTGATCACCTCGTCGTAGATCTTGGTGTTCAGGACGGCCGGCACGAATCCGGCGCCCAGCCCCTGGAGCTTGTGCGGCCCGGGTTGCCCTCCCGAAAGGATCGGCGAACCGGCCGGCTCGACGGCGACCAGCCTGAACGACGCCTTGCGCGGCTTGATGACCTCCCCGATGCCCGTGATGGTGCCCCCGGTGCCTATTCCGGACACGACGATGTCGACCTTTCCGTCGGTGTCCTTCCAGATCTCCTCCGCCGTGGTGCGGCGGTGGATGGCCGGGTTGGACGGGTTGGAGAACTGCTGGAGGATGACGCTGTTCGGGATCTTCGTGGCGAGCTCCTCCGCCTTGGCGATGGCCCCCTTCATCCCCTTCGCGCCCTCGGTGAGGACCAGGCGGGCGCCGAGGACCTTGAGGATCTTCCGGCGCTCGGTCGTCATCGTCTCGGGCATCGTCAGGACCAGCTTCAGCCCGCGGGCGGCCGCGACGAACGCGAGCGCGATCCCCGTGTTGCCGCTCGTCGGCTCGATGAGGACGGTGTCCTTGTTGATGCGGCCGCTCTTGAGCGCATCGTCTATCATCGCGTACCCTATCCGGTCCTTGACGCTCGAAAGCGGGTTGAAGAATTCGAGCTTCAGGAGGATCTCCGCCTGCGCCCCGTGGGCGGCCGCGGTCCGGTTGAGGCGGACGAGCGGCGTGTTGCCGATCGTCTCGGTGATGTCGTTGTATATCTTGGCCATTTGGGTTGTGGGTTTGAGTTTCTGTTTCTTGGGTAAAGCTGGCAGGCGGGGCCCTAGATCGCGTAGTCCTCCTCGAAGGAATGGGCCTGCCTGAGGCGCATGCGCACGAGGTCGTTGACCCTCAGGCCGAGCCCGGAGAGCTCGGACCGCGAGATCTCGACCTCGACCGGCTCGCGCGTCTGCACCTGCTCCAGGAGGAGCCTCGCGTGCGGGCCCGCCGCGTGGATGTGCCGGACTATCGCCGAAAGCCCCGGTCCGCCCTCGTCGTGCGGCGTGAGCTCGATGTCGTGGGGGCGCACGTAGATCCGGCCGTCCGACACGGCCTGTGCGGCCGGGCCGCCCCCGCGGGACGCTACGGCGAGCGCGGGGGCGCGCAGGACGTTCACGTTCCCGAGGAACTGGTAGACGAACGGCGACGCGGGCCTGTCGTAGACCTGCTGCGGGGTCCCGACCTGCTCGACGCGGCCCTGGTTCATGATGACCACCTCGTCGGCGATCTCCAGGGCCTCCTCCTGGTCATGGGTCACGAATATCGTCGTCAGCTGGATGTCGTCGTGGAATCGGCGTAGCCAGCGCCGCAGCTCCTTGCGCACACGCGCGTCGAGGGCGCCGAAGGGCTCGTCCAGCAGGAGCACCTTGGGCTCGACGGCGAGCGCCCGGGCGAGCGCCACCCGCTGGCGCTGCCCTCCGGACAGCTGCGAAGGGAAGCGCCCGGCCAGCCCGTCGAGCTGCACGAGCTCGAGGAGCCGGTGCGCCCGCTCGAGGATCGTCGCGCGCGACGGCCGGGTGCGGCGGCGGCGAACCCTCAGGCCGAAGGCCACGTTGTCGAGGACCGACATGTGCCGGAAGAGGGCGTAGTGCTGGAAGACGAACCCCACCCTCCTCCTGCCCGCCGGAATGTCGGTCACGTCGTCGCCGTGGAAGAGGATCCGGCCGCTGCCCGGATCGGGGAACTCGAGGCCCGCGATGATCCTCAGGAGCGTCGTCTTGCCGGAGCCGGATGGGCCGAGCACGGCCACCAGCTTGCCCTGCGGGACGTGCAGGTCGACGCCGTCGAGCGCCGTGAAGGCCCCGAACACCTTGCGGATCCCGTGCGCGTCGATGCTCATCGCAGAAAGGCCTGCCTCCATTCGACAATCGACTTGAGGACGAGGCTGGCGAGCGCCAGGAGGGCCAGCAGCGAGGCGACGGCGAACGCCCCCACGATGTTGTACTCGTTGTAGAGGATCTCCACGTGGAGCGGCATCGTGTTGGTCTCGCCGCGGATGTGCCCGCTGACGACCGACACCGCGCCGAACTCGCCCATCGCCCGGGCGTTGCAGAGGATGACGCCGTAGAACAGGCCCCAGCGGATGTTGGGCAGCGTCACGCGCCAGAAGGTCTGCCAGCCGCTGGCCCCGAGCGTCACGGCCGAGTACTCCTCGTCCGTCCCCTGCGCCTGCATGAGCGGGATGAGCTCGCGGGCGACGAAGGGAAACGTGACGAACGCCGTGGCGAGGACGATGCCCGGCACCGCGAAGATGATCCTGATGTTGTGGGCAATGAGCCAGGGGCCGAGCCAACCCTGGGCGCCGAAGACGAGCACGTAGACGAGGCCCGCGATCACGGGCGACACCGCGAAGGGAAGGTCGATCAGCGTCGTCAGCAGGCTCTTGCCGGGGAACCTGAACTTGCCGATGGCCCACGCCGCCGCGACGCCGAAGAGGACGTTCGCCGGGACCACGATCGCAACCGTGAGCAGCGTCAGCCGGATCGCCGCGAGGGCGTCAGGCTCGCGGATGGCAGCGAGGAAGTAGGCCCCGCCCTTCTCGAAGGCCTGCGCGAAGACGGCCACGAGCGGCAGCACCAGGAAGAACGCGAGAAACACGAGCGCGACTGCCGTGAGCAGCCAGCGCACCCAAAGGGGATCCCTGGTCGCGCGCGCGGGGGCGGCGCGGTCCGGGCGGGCGTGGAGCGTTGTGGACGGCAGGGAATTCAATGTGGTGAAAGGCGGTCCAGGGGTGGGCTTGCTCCCAATCGGGCGGCGGATCCTTGGCGGGGCGCGCCCTGCGCCCAACGCGGATTCACGTCATATCGCATTGTATCGGCTGCTCCATTTCTGGAGCAGGTTGATGAGCAGCAGGAGCGTGAAGGACGCCACGAGCATGACGACCGCGATGGCGGTCGCGCCGCGGTAGTCGTACTGCTCCAGCTTCGTGATGATGAGCAGCGGCACGATCTCGGTCCTCATCGGCATGTTGCCCGAAATGAAGACGATCGAGCCGTACTCGCCGAGCGCCCGGGCGAACGCCAGCGCGAAGCCCGTCAGGAGCGAGGGCGCGAGCTCGGGCAGCAGGATCCGCGTTATCGTCTGCAGGCGGCTCGCGCCGAGCGTCGACGCCGCCTCCTCGATCTCGGGCTCGAGCTCCTGGAGAACCGGCTGCACGGTGCGGACCACGAAGGGCAGCCCGATGAACGTGAGCGCCACGAACACGCCCGTCCACGTGAAAGCCACCTGGATGCCGAGCGGCGCCAGCCACCGGCCCACCCACCCGTGCGAGGAATAGAGCGAGGTGAGCGCGATCCCGGCCACGGCGGTTGGGAGCGCGAACGGCAGGTCGACGAGCGCGTCCACGACCCGCCGCCCCGGGAAGCGGTAGCGCACGAGGACCCACGCGACGACGAGCCCGAACACCGCGTTCACGAATCCCGCGGCAATCGACGCCCCGAAGCTCAGCCTGTACGCCGCGATGACCCTCGGGGAGGCTACGGCCGCGACGAAGTCGTGCCAGCTCATCCCGGCGGCGCGCAGGAACGCGGCCGACAGCGGCACGAGGACGATCAGCCCCAGGTACGCCAGCGTGAAGCCGAGTGAAAGCCCGAAGCCGGGCAGGATGTTGCGGGCGTTGAGCGCGGGCCTCGCCTCCGGGTGGGGCTGGCCCGCCTGAAACGGCGGCGCCGAGGAGGGATACCCCGCCATTGGTTCGTCAAGCGTCCTGGCCATTTGACTGGAAGGAGGGTCCGCGCGCCGGGAGCGCCCCGGGGCGGACCGGGCCTGTCGGCGCTGGATTCATGTTCGCGCGGCAGCGGGTCATTGCTGGTAGATCTGGTCGAATACGCCGCCGTCCGCGAAATGGGTCCGCTGGGCCTGAGCCCAGCCGCCGAAGACCTCATCCACCGTGAACAGTTCCAGCTTGGGGAACACGGCCGAGTACCTGGCCGCCACCGCCGGGTCGCGCGGGCGGTAATAGTTGCGCCCGGCGATGTCCTGGCCCTCCTCGGAGTAGAGGTACCGCAGGTAGGCCCGGGCCACCTCGGCGGTGCCGCGGCGTTCGGCGACCTTCTCGACGACGGCCACCGGCGGCTCCGCCAGGATGCTGGCCGACGGCACGACGGTCTCGAACCGCCCCGGCCCGAATTCCCTCTGCGCCAGGAAGGCCTCGTTCTCCCAGGCGAGGAGGACGTCTCCCTGCTCCTTCTGCGCGAACGTGATCGTCGACCCGCGGGCGCCCGCGTCGAGGACCGGGACGTTCCGGTAGAGCGAGGCGACAAAGCCCCTGGCCTTCTCCTTGCTCCCGTACTTGCGCTCCGCGTAGCCCCAGGCCGCCAGGTAGGCCCACCGGGCGCCGCCGGAGGTCTTGGGATTGGGCGCTATCACGGACACGCCCGGCCGGATGAGGTCGTCCCAATCGGCAATGTGCCTCGGGTTGCCCCTGCGCACGAGCAGCACGATCGTGCTCGTGTACGGCGTCGAGTTCTGCGGCAGCTTCGACTGCCAGTCGGCCGGCACCAGGTCCCCGTGCGTGTGCAGGTTGTCGATGTCGGCCGCCAGCGCCAGCGTGACGACGTCGGCCGGCAGCCCGTCGATCACCGAGCGGGCCTGGGCGCCGGAGCCGCCGTGGGACTGCTTCACGACCACATCGTCGCCCGTCCTGGCCTTCCAGTACCTGGCAAAGGCCGCGTTGAAGTCGACGTAGAGCTCCCGCGTCGGGTCGTAGGACACGTTCAGCAGCTCGATGGTCTTGGCCACGGAGGTCCCGGCGAGGAGCGCGGCGAACGCGCCCGCCGCGAGCAGCGCGCGCGCCCCACGGAATGGCGAGGGGGAATTCATCCGTCAGATGGAGTATTCGCCGAGGATGTGGTGCAGCACCCCGTCCGACGGCGGGGTCCTCGAGGCCCTTTGGGAACGGCCCCTGCGCACGAGCCGCTTGCGCGCGATGCCCGCGGGCAGGCGCCGGGGCGCCCCCGCGCCGGCCGCCTGCGCGGAGAACGGGAGCGAGACGCTGTCCCTGCGCATCTTGCTCAGCGTGATCTCGACCACGTCGGCGAGGGTGTAGCGGTCGAGGATGTCCGCTATGGCGTTGCGCACGTCCACCATGAGCATCCGCAGGCCGCAGTGGGCCTCATCGGGGCACGTGCACGGCTCGTAGGCCGTCTGCGAGACGCACCCGATCGGGGCGAGGGGGCCGTCGATGAGGCGCACCACCTCGCCGATGAAGATCTTGCTGGCCGGCCTGGCGAGCCGGTATCCCCCGAACTTCCCGCGCTGGCTCGCGACGATCCCCGCCTCCTTGAGGGCCTGGAGGATCTGCTCAAGGAACTTGACCGGCAGCTGCTCGTTCTCCGCAAGTTCCGAAACCTGCACCAGCTTGCGCTTCACCTCCGCGGCGATCCCCAGGTTGATGAGCGAGCGGAGCGCGTATTCGCCTTTCTTGGAGAGCTTCATACTTTAATCGCCTGAATCTACATTATTTGGGTATGAATTAAAGCAAGTCCATTTGCCGTCTTCGCGTCATAAAAACCCGGCCCACCCCCGCGCGACAAACAGGCGTTAACCCGTTAAGGATCAGGTAGCTGGTACATTTCAGCCAGGCAGGTTCCGGTCGCGGCCCCGGCGCCTGACACCGTGGCCGTATAGGATCCCGGGGGCAGGGTGACAACCATGGCGGAATCCGCCGAACCTGCCTGCAGCGCGAACGCGCCCGCCGAGGCCATGTCGGCGGGGGTCGCCTGCCGGAACGAGGCGGCCACCGGCGAGGTCCCCCCAATGGGCTGGCTGCCCCATCCGGTGTCCATCGCGATGAGCGCGCCGCTCAAGTCGTAAAGCGCGATCGACGGCGTGGCGAGGACCCCCGTGAGCCCGAATTCGCCCAGCGCCGGGCCAACGCCCCGTATAAGGAGCCGCGCCGGCTGGCTTCCCTCGACGACGAAGCCGGGGATCGCGACGCCGGAGCCGGTCCCCACGAAGCACCGTGCCGAGATGTTCACGAGGACGTCGGGCGACGTGACGTCGAGCTCGTACACCTCCGCCAGGCCGATGCCGGACCCGCCGTCCTGCCCGGAGAGCTGGACCGTATAGGCGCCGGGAGGCAGCGAGAGCACCATCGCCGAGTCCGCGGACCCGGCCGCGAGCGCGAACGCCCCGACCGAGCTCATGTCGTCCGCGGTCGCCTGCCGGTAGGCGGCGGCGGCGGCGGATGTTCCCGGAAGCGGGGCGTTGCCCCATCCGGCGTCGCTCGCGATGGGCGCGTTGGCCACGGAGTCGAAGACGCCTACGACGGGCTGGGAGAGAGCGCCGGATACGCCTAGGGAGGCGAGCGTGGGCCCTATCCCGCGCACGAGCACGTTCTTCTGCGTCCCTGCGGGTCCCTGGATGACGAAGCCGGCGATCGTCACGTTCGAACCCGTGCCGACCAGGGCCCGCGTGGAGATGTTCACCAGCCGGTGGGAGGGGCCCGCCCCGCGCGGGTTGACGAGCGCCGGGATCAGGTTGCCGACGTTGGGGCTGCCAAGCCCGGTGCACAGGTTGTAGCCCGGGCCGGCGGCGTACGCGCCGTTCGTCCCGCTCGTGATGTCGTTGAATTCGTCCGTCCCCGCGAGCGGATAGAGGTGGGGGTTCAGTAGGCCTATGGGCCCCCTGCCGGCCGCGGATCTCGCCTGGTTGACGAGGGCGGCCACCGCGGCCCAGACCGGGCAGGCGAGGCTCGTCCCGGAGGCGTAATCCGAGGCTCCGCCGTCCACGATGAGGACGCCCACGCCGTCGAAGGTGTACGGCTCAAAACCGGGCAGGTTCACGTTCAGCAGGTTGCCCACCGAGATGGCCGCAACGTCCGGCACGCAGCGCATCGACTGGCCCGCGAGGACCGTGCCGCCCGACTGCCACGCGGGCTTCGGGAAATAGCCGCTCACGCCGCCCCCGGTGGCGCTTTTGGTGCGGGCGATGTCGTTCCAGGCGGTCTCGCCCGTGAAGGTCCAGTTCGCCTCGAAGCCGACGTCCGTCCCGCCGACCCCGGTGACGCTCGGATCGCTTGCGGGGTACGAGACGGCGAGCGGCTGCGACGGATCATAGGTCCCGGCGCCCCCGCCCGGCTGCGGGTTCGACCCGCTGTCGCCGCTGCCGCAAAGGACCGAGATCCCCTCCGCGGCGAAGGTGGCAAAGACCTGGGAGTAGGCCTGGAGGGTGTCCACGCCCTCGTCGCCCTCGGTGTCCGCGAAGCTGATCGAGACGACGGACATCGCCGGAAGGGCCGCGGCGTCGTCCTGTATCTGGGCGAAGCAGCTGAAGACGTTCTGCGAGACGTACAGCCGGATCCCGGCGCCCGGCGCCATGGCGCCCGCCCACTCTACGTCGAGGTCGGCCTCCCGGGTCAGGTCGTCCGCGGGGCTCGGGCCGGGCGCTGGCGCCACGATGATGGACTCGACGCTCGCCGGCGTCCGCGCGATCCCCGTGGCGCTCCAGAAGGCCGCAAGGTCGGCGTCAAGGACCGGCGCCTCGCCGACGATGGCGATCACCTGGCCGGCGCCCGTCGCCGTCGCCGGAATGTTGTACGCGGACGCGACGTTGTCAGGGGTGACATAGACAAGGCCCCCCGCCAGGTCCTGCGGGAACGGCCCCGAGGACGAGCCGATGTGGCGGAGCCGGAGCTGCGGCTGGAGCCCGTTGACGCTCAGGACCGCCGCCGCCAGGTCGCCCGGGACGGAAGGGGCCGAGATGGCGGACGTGTACTCGCCGTCCGAGGCGGCCACGCGGGCGAACTGGCTGCCGAATGCCCGGGCGACCTCGGCGACGCTGCCCTGGACGAAGACCGAGGTGTGGGAGCGGTCCCGCAGGGTCTGCGTGAAGCCCTGCGCGCCGAGCCAGGCCGCGACCCGGTCGTAGTCGGCCCGGAGCGGCAGGTATCGGGCCTCCATCTCCGAGTCGGCGACGCGGGCGCCGCCGGCAATGCGCGCCCGCAGCCCGGGGAATTCGCGCATCCTAAGCGTGACGGAAAACGACAGCGGAGCGGAGAGCTCCCCGGGCGTGAGCGCCGTGCGCACGATCCGCGCCCGGCCGATGGACACGCCGTCCGCGCCAGGCAGCCTGACCGAGCCGGGCAGCGCCCGCGCGCCCGCGGAGCCGGCCGAAAGGGCGGGCAGGGTGCACAGGCCGGCAATGGCCATGTGCGCCGCCGCGGACTTTGCGCCGGTTAACATGATCGGGTTCGGCCTGGGAGGGTTCCCCGAACTACAGGCGAATCCTCAGCCCGTCGTACGCCAGCCTGAAGGGTTCTGGCAGCGCCGCCTCCTGGGCGGCGTGCTCCGTCAGGTGGGTCAGGTGCGTGAGCCAGACACCCTTCGCGCCCAGCCCCCTGCCCGCCTCGACCGCCTCCTCGATGCTCATGTGCGACGGGTGCGGTTTCGGCCGGAGCCCGTCCAGGATCGCCGCGTCCGTCCCTCGGGCCAGCTCGACCGCCTCGGCCGTCAGCCGCTTGCAGTCGGTGTAGTAGGCGAACGTCCTGCCGCTGCTCTTCTCCGCGAAGACGAGCCCGAGCGTTTGGGTGCCGCCGTGGGGCAGGAGCGTCGACCGGATGGTCCCCTGGGGCAGCACCAGCTCCTCGGGCATCTCGGCCAGGCGGAACGCGGGGTACCCGCGCACGATCGGCCGGTCCATGATCGCGTACGGGTACACCGCGAGGACGCGGGCCATCCCCTCGTCCGTGGAGTAGACCGGGAGAGCCTGCCCTCCCATTAGGTCGCAGAAGCGGCGCAGGTCGTCCATCCCGGCCACGTGGTCTGAATGGCCGTGCGTGAGGATGAACAGGTCGAGCCGGTCCACGCCCTCCCTTATGCACTGCAGCCGGAACTCCGGCGCCGCGTCCACCTGGACGTGGAGCCCGTCCATGACGACGTGGACGGACGCCCGGGTGCGGTTGTTGCGCGGGTCCGCCGAGGCGCACACCGGGCAGCCGCAGCCGATCATCGGCACGCCCTGCGAGGTGCCGCTTCCTAGGACGATGACTTCCATGTACGGGGCCCACGATTGGGCCGGAGCCCGGGCAAGGCACCAAAAAAAACGCCCCGTCCTTTCGGACGGGGCGCTCGCAATTGTCTGCGTGCCTCTCGGCGGGCCGGATCAGTAGTCCATGCCGCCGCCCGGGGGATGGGCGGGGGCCGAATCCTTCTTCTCCGGAATCTCCGTGATCATGACCTCGGTCGTGAGCAGGAGCCCGGCGATTGACGCCGCGTTCTGGAGGGCCGTGCGCGTGACCTTGGTCGGGTCGACAACGCCGGCCTTGACCAGGTCCTCGTACTTGTTGGTGGCCACGTTGAACCCGTAGTTGCCCTTGCCTGCCATGACCTCGCCGGCGACCACCGCGCCCTCGACGCCCGCGTTCGCGCAGAGCATCTTTATCGGGTGCTCGATGGCGCGGCGCACGATTTGGGAGCCGATCTTCTCGTCGCCCTCTAGGGCGAGGGCGTCGATCACCTTAGCGGTGCGCAGCAGTGCCACGCCGCCGCCGGCCACGATGCCCTCCTCGACGGCCGCGCGGGTCGCGTGGAGCGCGTCCTCGACGCGGGCCTTCTTCTCCTTCATCTCGACCTCGGTCGACGCGCCGACATTGATGACGGCGACGCCGCCCGCGAGCTTCGCGAGGCGCTCCTGGAGCTTCTCGCGGTCGTAGTCGGACGTGGTTTCCTCGATCTGGCGGCGGATCTGCTTGACGCGGCCCTGGATGTCCGAGCCCTTGCCTCCGCCCTCGATGATCGTGGTGTTCTCCTTGTCGACGACGACCCGCTTCGCGCGGCCGAGATCGCTGATCTGGACGTTCTCGAGCTTGATGCCGAGGTCCTCCGTGAAGCAGCGGCCGCCCGTGAGGATCGCGATGTCCTCGAGCATGGCCTTGCGGCGGTCGCCGAAGCCGGGGGCCTTGACGGCCACGACGTTGAGCGTCCCTCGGATCTTGTTGACCACCAGGGCGGCGAGCGCCTCGCCCTCGACCTCCTCGGCGATGACGAGGAGCGGCTTGCCGCCCTTGGCCACGGTCTGGAGGAGCGGGAGCAGGTCGTTGAGCGAGCTGATCTTCTTCTCGTAGATCAGGACGTAGGCGTCCTCGAGGATGGCCTCCATGGCCTCCGCGTTGGTGACGAAATAGGGCGAGAGGTAGCCCTTGTCGAACTGCATACCCTCGACGACCTCGAGCGTGGTCTCGATCGTCTTGGCCTCCTCGACCGTTATTGTGCCGTCCTTGCCGACCTTGTCCATGGCGTCGGCGATGATGTTGCCGATCGTCTCGTCCCAGTTGGCTGAGACCGTCGCGACCTGGCGGATCTCCTCGCGGTCCGAGACCTTCTTGGAGACCTTGGCGAGCTCGGCGACGCAGGCCTCGACGGCCTTGTCGATGCCCCGCTTGAGGAAGATCGGGTTGGATCCGGCCGTGACGTTCTTCAGGCCCTCGCGGAAGATGCCCTCGGCGAGGAGCGTCGCGGTCGTGGTCCCGTCGCCGGCGGCGTCGGAGGTCTTCGAGGCGACCTCCTTCACCATCTGGGCGCCCATGTTCTCGTAGGGATCGGGCAGCTCGATCTCCTTGGCCACGGTCACGCCGTCCTTGGTGACGGTCGGTGACCCAAATTTCTTGTCGATGATGACGTTGCGCCCCTTCGGCCCAAGGGTGACCTTGACGGCCTTAGATAGGAGCTCGACTCCGCGGAGGATCTTCTGGCGGGCGGACTCGTCGAATATGAGTTGTTTGGCAGGCATTGTATTGGAGGTTTT
>Ga0209415_10013465_pt1 | contig 13485 bp, 9 predicted proteins | sample PeaSoiSIISIP2007_FD_187696 | JGI IMG/M metagenome (GOLD analysis project Ga0209415, IMG submission 187696) | Peat soil microbial communities from Weissenstadt, Germany - SII-SIP-2007 (SPAdes) (version 2) | ecosystem: Environmental > Terrestrial > Soil > Wetlands > Peat | place: Germany... | reverse complement strand
TTCCATCCCCGCCAACACGGCAAGCCGGTCAAAAGCCTGTCGGACACCCATGTCCTGATCGTCGATGACAAGATGCCCAACCGCGAACTGCTGGCCGCCCTGCTGGGCGCCATCGGCGTCGGTCATATCGAGCAGGCTTCCGATGGCGTCGAAGGCTTGGCCGCCTTGCAGCGGGCCAAGCCAGATCTGGTGTTGCTGGACGTGATGATGCCCCGCATGGACGGCCACGAGATGTGCCGCCAGCTGCGTCAGCTTTATCCCCTGGCCGACCTGCCGGTGATCTTCATCACCGCCCTTGACGGCCCCGCCGACCGTTTCGCCTGCTTTGCCGCCGGGGGAACCGACGTCATGGCCAAGCCCTTCAACAACTCGGAAGTGATCGCCCGTGTCGGCGTCCATCTGCAACTGGGGCTGATGATGGACAAGCTCAGGGTCTTTCAGGAACGGGTGCAGGAAGAATTGCTGAATGCCCGCAGCGCCCAGTTGGCCCTGACGCCGACGCCGGAGCAAATGGCCCAGGTCAGTTTAAGAACCGGGCTGGAGCTGGAAGGGTTGATGGAAACCTCGTCCGAATTGGGCGGCGATTTTTGGACCATCATCAATGCCGGTCCCCGTCGGCTGTGCGTTCTGATGGCGGACTTCACCGGCCATGGCACGACGGCGGCCTTCAATGTGTTCCGCCTGCATCTGCTGCTCAGCCGCCTGCCCCGGCAGATTCCGTCTCCGTCAGCCTTGATGGATTATCTGAACGATGAATTGCGCACCGTGCTGAAGCCAGGACAGTTCGCGTCGATTTTCGCCGGACTGATCGATCTCGACACCGACAGCCTGACCTTCGCCAGCGCCGCCGCGCCGCCTCCGGTGATCCTGATGGAGAATGCCGCACCACGCTATCTGGATAGCGAAGGACCGCCTCTGGGCGCCTTCGCCAGCCCCGATTACGAGGAAACCACGGTTCCCTTCCCGCCGGGCTCCAAGCTGCTGATCTATAGCGATGCGCTGATCGAAAGCGAAGTCGAGGGAAAGCTCGTCTGCGACGACGAGACTTTACTGCACTGGATGGCCGAGGCCGGGACGGAACACAATACCGCGTCGGAAATCCTGCGGCGCTTTCACGATATTCTGCCCGGCGATCCGCCGGACGATCTGACGCTGGTCAGCATCAGCCGTCCGGCCTGATCACATCATCCGCAGAAGGCGGCCGCCAGTTCGTCCAGCAAATGCTGAACTTCCTGCGAGGGCTCTTCGATGGCCGTCACCGCATCGACGGCGCCGTCGAAGTCGTTATTGCTGAAGCGACGCGCCGCCTCGATGCCCAACTGGTGAACCTTCTCGTGAGGGATTTCCAGGGCGCGGAAGGCAGGATGGTTGCGGATCGCCTGATCGGTCACCGAATCGCACCATTTTCCCAATCGACAGTTATGGTGATTGGCCAACTCGTTGGGATTGAGCGTGGTCTTTTCCGCCAACATCTCGGCCAGACGACGACGCCAGATCATATGGTCGGACTTGGCCATATGGATCACGCCGTTGTTGATCTGCACCTGATTGACCTCGTTCAGAAGCTCGGTCAGATCGACGCTGGCGCGGTCGGAAATATCGATGACGCTGGTGATGGCCTTGGTATCGTCGGCGGAACGGGCGGCCGCCACTTCCAGATTGTTGGAAATCTCCTGGGCCGCTGTGCGCTGTTGGCCCAGATGGTCGGCGATTTCCTGCATCAGGGTGGTGACGTCACGAATTTCGTGGCTGACCGTCTGCATCTTTTCAACCGACTTCAGAACCACCTGCTCGCCTTCATTGACCGTCTCGGCACCCTTGTCCATGCCGGCCAGAATGGCGTCGGTTTCCTCGCGCAGGCTGTCGATGCGGGTGCGAATGTCGCGGGTGGCCATGGCGGTCTGGTTGGCCAGGTTCTTCACCTCGGTGGCGACCACGGCGAAGCCCTTACCAAACTCTCCGGCGCGGGCCGCCTCGATGGTGGCGTTCAGAGCAAGGATGTTGGTCTGGCGGGCGATCTGCTCGATCTGCTTGACGCTGGAGCCGATGGCCGAAGAGGCCTCGGTCAGGCGCGAGACGCGCTCGGTGGCGTCGCTGACCGTGCTGACAATGGCCCGCATAGTGCTGATCACGCCTTCGGTGCTGCGGGCTCCGTCATCAGAGATTTCCTGGACCGAACGGGCATTGGCCGCCGCCAGTTCCGAGGTGCGGCTGATGGCCTGCACGGTTGCCACCAGTTCTTCGGTGGAAGCCGAGATACCGGCCATGCGGCGGCTCATCTCGCGGATGCTGCGCAGAGCATTCACCGCCTGGGTCACCGAATTGTTCAGATGCACCGACATGCCCACCGACTTGACCAGAATGGAGTGGGATCGGCGCTCCAGCTTGTCGGCCAGCTGCCGCAGCTTGTCGGCCAGCGGCCCGGAGGCATCGGAAAGCGACAGATAGCCTCCATCGAGAAGACGATCAATTGCTGCGTTGAAACTCTCCAGATCAACGGTCACTTCAGACACCATTCTTCTCCTTCACAGGACTGCGCTTTCGCATCCTAGCATAACAAACGATATGAACGACCTGCTTTCCAGGCTGAAGGCCATACGGAAATGAGGGCTAAGCCCACGCCGTAAGCCCCAGTCGTTGCAGATGAAATAAACAAGGATGCAGACCGACGCCTCGCCTCTCTCGTCGCCCCATTCCCGCTGTTCGCCTGCAAAAAGGAATGATACCTTGGGTTGATTGGCGATGTGGGGACATCGTCGAAAATTGGCCCGAGGAAAAATTCGGGGAAAAGTTCGGGGGAAGGCCATGCCGTTGATGCTGGAGCGGTGGTTCATCGGCAGCAGTCGAAAGAACTCCTTTCAATCGGCCCGACGGAGTCTGGCCTTACTGCTGGCTTTGGCCAATCTTGTGGTTGCCGGCTTTGGGCTCAGCCTATCTCTGTACAATCTGAGGAACCAGGAACGGACGGCGTCGCAGATCGTCGATAATTCCGTGCAAAATTTAGTCGATGGCATGGCCGCCTTTACCGGCAATGTCGATATGGTGCTGTCCCAGCTAAGCAGAAACCTGCCCCTCATCCCCGGAGACGGTGCCGACGAATATGATCGCGCATACCAGTTTTTGCGGGAAATGGGCCACCACAGCGGCTTTCTGCCCGAGCTTTACGTTTTCGACGCACAAGGCCGCCCTCTGCTCGGGAGTTCGGCGATTCCGTCCCGCCCCACGGACCTAAGCTCGTCCCAATTATTCCTCAAACTGCACGACAGCCCGACGGCCGGATTCGTTGTCTCGGCCCCGGAAGCAACGGCAACGCCCGGCGAACAGTTGATGCTGATGGGACGACGGCTTCCGTCCGTCGATGGCTCCTTTGCCGGAGCGGTCATTCTCGCCATCCCGGCCCGAACCCTGAACGGGATACTCTCGCCCCTGGATTTCGGCCATGGCGTGGATTACGCCGTGATCGCCCCCGACCTGAGGGAAGTGCATCACTCCTTGGGCAGCGCGCTGTTCGCCTCGGACGAACTGGATCCGGAACTGGCCCCCAGCCTGAAGCTGACCGTGGCTGAAGCCTCCCAAGCGGGCAGCTCCCTGGGGCACGCCAGGCTCCGTGTCACGGTCAACAGGAAAAATTATTTGCTGGGGGTCGGCAAGTTGCCGGGGCAGCCCCTTTTCGTCGTCAGCGCCTATGCGGAAAGCGACTTTTTGGCCCAGTGGCGTACCGGCAGCGTGGCCGTCGCCGCCATTATCGTCTTGTTCCTTTTGCTGAGCGCCCTGCTTTACCGCCTTCACTATATTTACATGAAACGGATGGAAGCCGAGGGGAGCCATCTGCGCACCCTGGTGCAAACGATCCCCGAGCCGGTCTGGCTGAAAAACCCGGACGGCGTGTTTCTGGTGGCCAACCCGGAATGCCTGAAAATCCTGGGGCGGCGCGACGAGCAAGAGGTAATCGGCCACACGGATTACGACTTCCTGCCAGCGGACGAGGCCGAAGCGTTCCGTGCCCGTGACCGTGCGGTTTTGGAAAGTAGCCGCCCCTCCGTCACCAACGAGTGGATCACCTATGCCCCCGATGGCCGACGCGTGCTGCTGGAGACGATTAAAACCCCCATGCTCAATGCCGATGGCAGCCTGTTGGGGATTTTGGGCGCGGCCCGCAACATCACCGACCATCTGCGGGTGACCGAGGTGGCCAGGCTTTACGCCATCCTCAGCCAGGCCGACCGCTGCTCGGTCACCGCCGCCTCCCCTAAAGAACTGTTTACCCATATCTGCCGGGTCTGTGTGGAAAACGGTTTCCAGATGGTTTGGGTCGGTCTGCCCGAAGGAGACGACACCATCCACCCGGTCGCCTGGTACGGAAAGGGCGTGGACTATCTGGACGGCCTCATCATTTCAGTGCTGCCGGACACCCCTGCGTCAAAAGGCCCCAGCGGCCAAGCCTTCCTGACCGGCAAGCCAGTGACCTCCAATAATTTCCTACATGACCCCCGAACCGTGCCCTGGCATAGCCAGGCGCAACGCTTCGGCTGGGGCTCGACGGCGGCGGTGCCCTTCACGCAGGACGGCAAGACCCTGGGCATCATCACCCTGTACAGCACCCGCGTGGACTTCTTTGACGAGGACAAAATCCGTCTTCTGGAAGATTTGGCGGTCACCGCCAGCCGCGCCTTGCAGCGTTTCTCCCTTGAGAACCAGCAACAGGAGCTGAACGCCAGCCTGAGAGCCAGCGAGGCCCGCTTCTCCAGCGTCTTTCATTCCAGCCCGGTGGCCAGCATCCTGCTGGATGCCGGATCGGGGCTGGTCATCGACATCAACACAGCCTTTAGCCGCATTTTCGGACAGGGCAAGGATGATGCCCTGGGATGCGCCCTGCATCAGCTGAATCTGTTTGCCGACTCAGCCGAAACCCAGCGTCTGGGGCTGATCGGCCCGCTAACCCGGCGCCTGGACAATCAGCCGATCCAATGCCTGCATCGCCAGGGCGGCAAGCGCGACATGCTGCTGTCGGTGGAGTTCATCGACAGCAGCAGCGGGAAACTCTGCCTGATCATGCTGAGCGACGTCACCGCCCTGCGCGAAGCCGAGCGAGCCCTGGTCCAGGCCGAGATGGAACGGGTGCATATGATGCGCCTCGGGATGCTGGGAGAAGTCGCCTCGACCATCGCCCACGAGATCAACCAACCCATCGGCGCGGCGGCCAATTATCTGCAAACGGCCCGCCTGATTTTGGGCGAGTCTCCGGCTTCGACCATGCTGGAAAAGGCCGAAACCCAGATCATGCGCGCCAGCACCACCATCAAGCGGGTGCGGGATTTTGCCTCCAACCGGGAAAGCGCCCCGCCGACCCTTGAATCCTTGCAGGCCATCCTGACCGAGGGATGCGCTCTGGGTCTGCTGGGACAGGCCGGGCAGGATGTCAGCCTGCGCATCACCCTGCCGGAAGATTTGCCCAAAGTGCTGGTGGACCGCATCCAGATCGAGCAGGTGGTGACCAATCTGGTGCGCAACGCCGCCGAAGCCATGAGGGGGCAGCCCGACAAGGTCATCACCATCACCGCCAAGAAACTGACCGAAGGCCGCATCGAGGTCAGCCTTGACGACACCGGCCCCGGCATCGCGGAAAGCCTGAAAGATCAGCTGTTCAAACCCTTTATGACCACCAAGGCCGACGGTACAGGCCTGGGTCTTTCCATCTCGCGGGCGATCATCAGAGCTTGCGGAGGAGAACTCTGGGTGGAATCATTTCCGGTAACTTCTTTCCACTTCACCCTGCCGACCGAGGAAGCCCCCCATGGCTGAGCGCCTGGTTCATCTGGTGGATGACGACGATATCTTCCGCGATTCCATGAAGGCCTTGCTGGAAGCCAGCGGCTATAGCGTCCGCGACCACGCCAATGCCCAGCAATTCCTGACGGCGGCGGGAGCGGCGGGAACCGACAATGCCGCCTGTGCGTTGGTGGACGTCAATATGCCCGACATGGACGGCCTGCAATTGATGACCCAGTGCGTCGAGCGCAGCATCAATATCCCTATCGTCATCGTGACCGGCGTCGGCGACGTTCCCATGGCCGTGCGCGCCATGAAGGCCGGAGCGATTGATTTCGTTGAAAAGCCCATCAATGCAGACCGCCTGATCAATCTGCTGTCCGGCTTGGCGGCCAAGGCCGAGGTGGATACCCAGGTGGCTCTGTTCAAATCCCGGCTGCCCCTGCTGACCGAGCGCGAGCGTGAGGTTCTGGAGGGCATCGTTTCCGGCCATCCCAGCAAGGTCATCGCCTTCAAGCTGGGCATCAGTCCGCGCACCGTCGATGTTCACCGCCAGCATTTGGCTGAAAAGCTCGAGGTTTCGGGGCTATCCAATCTGGTCCGCCTAGCCTTGGCCGCCAAAATCTCGATTCATCCGAATTGGGCCGTTAAGTAATATTGCGTACAGCAGCTGTGGCCTTTAGGGAGATATCCTATCGTTTGGGATAGGACAGCTGCTGAAAAGGCCTAAAACGTGCGCATCGGCATTATTGAAGACGATGAGGGAATGCGGGAATCCCTTGAAGCATTGCTTCAGGTCAGCGCCTTCGACGTCCTCAGCTATGATTGCGCCGAAGCCCTGATCGCCGACATCGCCCAACTGCCCAGCATGTCCGCCTTGATCATCGATCAAAACCTGCCCGGCATGTCGGGAACCGAGATGCTCCGCCAGTTGATGGGGCAGCATCCCCTGCCTCCAGCCATCCTGATTTCCGCAGAAATGACCGACAAGCTGCGCGAAGACGCCCTGACCAGCGGCGCCGTCTCGGCCATGGAAAAACCCATCCGCCCCCAGGATCTGATCGAAGCCCTGCGGCTTCACGCCAAGCGGTAACATTTGCATCAAGCTGCCCGTTCCGGGCTCGCTCAAGCGCCGCGCGGGCTTGCCGCGTTTTTCAAGCTGAGCTGATCAGATCAAAAACACTCTAGGCAGTTTCACCAATTTCATTTCCCCCGACTTTGGCGCGCAATAGTGGCATCTGAGATAGGTGCTGACATGTTCGACAGGGCTTTGAAAGACACATCATCCCACGGGATGAAGCAGGAATTTTCGGTGGAGTGCTCGGGCCATCAGTCGGCCCTGGACCTGCAGAAAGCCGCCATGGCGATTCTGTCCGACAAAGAACGGTTCCCGCACCAGACCACCTTGGAAGCCCGATGCAGCCTGGAAATCGCCGAACGTTGGCTGGCGAATTGCCGGGCCTGCGACCATCGCGGCCAGTTGGCGGATTGCGCCAACAATCGGCGGGTCGCCTAAAAAAAATAAGGAAGAGCGGCGGGGGCTGCCGCTCTTCCTCACTGTTTTTTCCGAAACTACAGCTTCAGATCGGGCAGTTCCTTGCCCTTGGCCGCTTCGGCCTTGCGCTCAGCGTCGGGCATGGCGATCAGGCCCTTTTCAGCCAGATAGCCGTCCTTGCTCCAGGCCTTCTCCGAGGTGAACTCGGCGATATATTCCTTCATGCCGGAAATCATGCCGACATGGGACTTCTTCACATAGAAGAACAGCGGACGCGACAGGGGATAGGTCCCCGAGGCAATGTTGTCATAGGTCGCAATCTTGCCGTCCATGGTGGCGCCCTGGATCTTGTCGCCGTTCTGGTCCAGATAGCTGAAGGTCAGCACGCCCACGGCATGAGGCTGGCTCAGCAGCTTCTGCAGGGTGACGGTATAGTTCTCGGACACTTCGATGAAGGCGCCGTCTTCACGCACGGCGTCGCAGGCCACCTTCTTGGCGTTGCCGTCCAAGGCCTTGATCTCGGGGAACTTCTCGCAGGCTTCGTCCATCACCAGCTCGACCAGGGCATCACGGGTACCGTGGTTGGAGGCCGGGCCGTAAACCACGATCTCTTCCTTGGGCAGGCTGGGGTCGATGTCCGACCACTTCTTATAGGGGTTGGCCACCAGCTTGCCGCCGACCGGAACGGTCTTGGCGACGGCCTGATACAGCTGCTCGCGGGTCAAAGCGAACTTCGGGCCGCCCTTGGCGTTGGCGATGACGATGCCGTCATAGCCGATGACGATCTCGGTGATGCCCTTGACGCCGTTGGCGGCGCAATTTTTGACCTCGGAATCCATGATGCGGCGCGAGGCGTTGGTGATGTCCGGGCTGTCCGGGCCGTCGCTGGCGCAGAACAGCTTCAGACCGCCGCCCGAACCCGTGCTTTCCACCACCGGCGACTTGAAGCCGGAGGTCTTGCCGAACTGCTCGGCCACAGCGGTAGCGAACGGATAGACGGTCGAGGAACCGACGATGCGGATCTGGTCGCGCGCCTGGGCGCTGGCGGCCATCGACACGGTGGCGACGGCGGCAAGAGCGAACATACGGAGCTTCATGCGCATAGTCCTTTAAAGAGGATATGAGGAAGAGGTTGCGCGGCGGATACTGCCGCTGCTCCGCGCCAAATTTTCGTTACAGTTCAGCGAATTACCAAGGATTAATCCGCTGTCCATGTTTTGGTAATGTCAGATCGAGACTGACCGTCAGGCCCGGCTTGGCATCTTCCAGGCGCAGGGCCGCGCCATGAGCCTCGGCGATGGCCGCCACCAGACTGAGCCCCAGGCCGGCCCCCGGCGACTGACGGGTTTCATCCAGCCGCACAAAGGGTTCCAGCACCCTTGTCCACTGAGACAGAGGAATGCCGGGGCCGTTGTCGATGACGGACAGACTGGCCTTATCGCCATCCTTTGCCACCGATACCACCACCTTGCCGCCGGGAGGCGTGTATTTGATGGCGTTGTCCAACAGATTGGCCAAGGCCTGGGACAGCAGATGGCGATCCCCCCGCACGCTCAGCCCCGGTTGCAGGACCGTTTCCAGAACCAACCCCTGATCCTCGGCCAACGGAGCGTAAAGCTCGGCCATGGCCGCGGCCAGTTCATCCAAAGCCAAATCCTGAAAGTTCTCCTGGGGCAACCGGCCTTCCAGCCGGGCGATGGACAGCAAAGCGTTGAAGGTGGCCAGAATAGCGTCCACCTCGATAATCGCTTCGGCCATCACCGTTTCGGCTTCGGCCTGGGGCTGCGGCTCCATCAGGGCCAGTTCCAGGCGATTGCGCAAACGGTTCAGCGGCGTGCGCAAATCATGGGCGACATTGCGGGTCACAGCCCGCATAGCCTCCACCAGCCGTTCGATGCGCTCCAGCATGATGTTCAGATTGACCGCCAGTTGGTCAAACTCGTCGCCGCTGCCGCCTAACGGCACCCGCCCGTGCAACTGGCCGTCCAGAATGGTCTGGGCGGTGCGGTTGATCTGGTCGATGCGCACCAGCGAGCGCCGGGCCAGGACCAGCCCCACTCCGCAGCCCAGCACCAGACTGAGCCCGGCTCCGCCCAGCATGGCGGCGTTGATCACCGCCTCGAAGGCGACCCGGTCGCTTTGCAGCCGCCCCACCAGCAGACGCCCGCCATGGTCCAGGGGATCGACCTCGGCCCGCACCGGACTGCCCGGCTCGCCGCTGGCCTGAGATGCAGGAAAGCGCAGATGGCCGCCCTCTTCCACCGCTCCGCCCGGCCATGCCTCCATATTGCCGGCCACCACGCCGCCTTGGGCGTCTTCCAGCAGATAGGCGCGCTGCCGCCCTTGCGTGGAATTGGCGCGGGCGTTGACTTCCTCGGCCAGGGCATCGAACCCGGCCTGGGCGTAAAGAGCGTTCAACCGCTCCAGTTCGACCTGAATGGCTCCATCCACCCGCTGATCGAGGACCGCAAAGGTCGACCAACGGACCATCCCCAGCATTCCCAATCCGGTCAGGGTGAACAGCAACCCGCCCAGAAAGGCCAAGCGAAAGGTGGAACTGCGCAGCAGCCGCAGGATGACTTCCGCCATCACTCCGCCCGCAGCATATAACCGGCGCCGCGCACCGTATGGATCAGCTGAACCTCGAAATCCTTGTCGATTTTCTGGCGCAGGCGGCTGATATGCACGTCGATGACGTTGGTCTGGGGATCGAAGTGATAATCCCACACCGCCTGCAACAGCATGGCGCGGGTCACCACCTGCCCGGCATGGCGCATCAGATAATCCAGCAGCCGATATTCCCGTGGCTGGAGGGCGATCACCTCGCCGTCGCGCCGCACCGTCCGGCTGAGAAGATTCATCTCCAGCCCGCCCACCGTCAGCAAGGACTGGGGCGCCTCGGCGGTTTCGCCCCGGCGCAGCAAGGCTTCGACCCGCGCCAGGACTTCGGTGATGGCATAGGGCTTGGCCACATAATCGTCGCCGCCGCTTTGCAAGCCCTTGACCCGTTCATCCACGTCGCCAAGGGCGCTCAGAAACAGAACCGGCGTCCGGCAGCCCATGCGGCGCAGGGTTTCCACCAGCAGCAGACCGTCCATGCGCGGCAACATGCGGTCCACCACCAAGGCGGCATAGCCGCCCTTGCTGGCCAGATCCAGCCCCAACATTCCGTCCACCGCCACATCGGCGGCATATCCGGCTTCGGAAAAGCCTCGGGCCAGAAAGCCCGCTGCCTGGGCGTCGTCCTCGACGATCAACAGCTTCATGCGCCCTCTCCCCCGCTCAGTCCCGCGAGCTTAGAGTGAACAGGTCGCGTTCGCCAAGCTCGGCGCAGCGTTGCCGTTCCATTTCCTGGGCATAGCGTCGCAAGGCGAAGGCCTCGGTGACAAAACCGACCACCCGCCGCTCGACCGGATCGGACAGCACCGCCATGGTTTCCATCTCGGCATCCTCGAAACGAGCCAGAACCGTGCGGATATCCATCTCGGGCAACAGGAAATCCCTGGGATTTTCCGCCAGATCGCCGGCCACCAACCCCGCCGCCGCATCGTCCAGATCATGGTCGTGAGCCACGGCAAGATCGATGACGCCGACATAACGTTCGGCCTCGTCCACGGCGAAAACGCGGTTGACCGCCCCCAGCGGCATCATTTCGCGCAGGCGCAGCAACGGCGTTTCCTGAGGCACGCTTTTGGCCTCGCGGCGCAGCAGGCCATCCACCGTCAGCTCGGACACCCAGCCCACGTCATGGGCGCCGCGGATCGGCTTGCCACGCAGATGAAAGCGCCAGGTGGCAAAGGAATAGCCGAAGCTGTAGCGGGTGATGGTGGCGGCGGTGACCACGCCGGCCAGAACCGCCAAAGCCACGTCGAAATCGCCGGTCACTTCCAGCACCAGCAAGACCATGGTGATCGGAGCCCCGACAATGGAGGCGGCGACGGCCCCCATGCCGACCAGCATAAAGACCATCTGCTGTCCCGCACTGACCGGAGCCAGCAGCCCCAAACCCTGGATCATGGCGGCGCCGAACAGACAGCCCAGATACAGCGACGAACTGAACAACCCGCCGCGAAAGCCCGAGCCGATGGACAAAGCCGAAGCCAGCATCTTGGCCACCAGCAACAGCAGCAGCGGGATGAACGGCGAGCCATTATCGAACAGGGTTTGAATACCGCCATGGCCGCTGCCCAAAACCTGGGGGAAGAATAGGGCGATGGCGCTCAGAGCCACCCCGCCCACTACGGGGCGCGACCAGCGGGGAAGCTTCACGGCGCGCAAAAACGCCTCGGACCATGTGGCCGCCCGCATGGTGGCGATGCCCACCCCGGCGGCGGCCACCCCCAACAAGGCGAACAGCGGATAATCCCAATGATCCACCGCCATCGCCGGCGCATGGACCAGAAAGATGGGGGCGACGCCGAGGGTCAGACGCACCGCCAGGGTGCCGGTCAGGGCGGCGGTGGCGACTTGGGCCAAGGCCGCCGGGCTATAGCTGCCCAGCACCAGTTCGAAGGCGTAGAAGGCTCCGGCCAAAGGCGCATTGAAGGCGGCGGCGATGGCGGCGGCGGCTCCGGCTCCGACGAAGATGCGCAAGTCGGTGCGGCGCAGATGCAGCGACTGCCCCAGGCTGGACAACAGGCCCGAGCCCATCTGGCTATAGGCCGCCTCCATCCCCAACGACGCTCCGGCCGCATTGGACAGAATGGTGGACACCACCAGCCGCGCCGTCTCCAGCAGCGACATGCGACCACCGTAAATGGCGTTGGCCTCGATCGGATCGACGATCTCGCGCGGGCGGAAACGCCGCCCCACCAACGACATCAGCGCCAGGATCACCCCGCCCGCCGCAGGCACCAGCAGCAGACGGACAGAATCAATGCCGACACCGGCGCTCAATTGACTGCCCGGCGGCAGACCGAAATCCACCACATGCAGCCACGAGACGAATTCGTGCATCAGCACCACCGCCACGCCGATGACAAACCCCAACGGCGCACAAAGGCAGATCAAAGCCAATTCGCTGTTGCGCAGCTCGTGACGCCACAGCCGTTTGCCGCCCAAAAGACGAACCCAACGAAGAAGCAAGTCTGTCCTTTTTGCTGAACTGCCGGGCATCTGCTCACCTGATTGGGGTCGAATTACCACCGCGTAACGTTAAATTGGGGCAAAATTGCGACCAGAAGCGAGGGGGCTGACGGCGGGCCGCTCAAGGTCTAGGCTAGCTTCCATGATCTGGACAAGACTTTTCCCTCTGCTGGGCCTGCTGCTCTGGCTATCCCCGCCCTCGGCCCAGGCGGCGCAGGAAGTGCGGGTGGGCGTCCTGGCCTATCGCGGAGCCGACCGGGCCGCCGATGACTGGACCGCCACCTTCCGGCATCTGAACGCCACCCTGCCCGCCTTGCATTTCCAGATGGTGCCCGGCGACCTGACCTTTCTCGGCAATCAGGTGGCGACGGGACGGCTGGATTTCATCATCACCAATCCCGGCCATTATGTGGAACTGGAAACCGCTTACGGCGCATCGCGCATCGCCACGGTGGAAAGCTTGGGCGGCCCGCCTCCGGCGGCGGCGGTGGGGGCGACCTTGTTCGTGCGGGCCGGGCGCGGCGACATCCGCTCGATTGCCGATCTGAAGGGCAAAAGTCTGGCCGCAGTCGCCCCGGAAAGCTTCGGTTTTCGCCAAGCCTGGCGTGACATGGCCGAACAGGGCGTCGATCCATTCGCCCCGCCAACCCGTCTCGACTTTGTGGGTTTTCCCGCCGATGCGGTGGTGGAGGAAGTGCGCGACGGGAAAGCCGATGCCGGAGTGGTGCGCGCCTGCCTGATCGAAACCATGGCCGCCGAAGGCCGCGTCCAGGCCGGGGAATTCCGCGTTCTGGGGGCGCAAAGTATGCCGCAACCCGGCTGTCAGGTTTCCACCCGCCTTTATCCCGACTGGCCGTTCGCCAAGCTGTCGGGAACACCGGAAAGTCTGGCCAAAGAGGTGGCCCAGGCGCTGCTGTCCATGCCGCCCGGCCTCAACGGCCAGAGCTGGACGGTGCCGGTGGATTATCATTCCGTGCATGACCTTTACCGCGCCCTGGAAATCGGCCCCTATGCCGCCCTGAAGCATCGCAGCCTGGGGGATATGCTGTGGCAATACCGCCATTGGCTGGGGCTGCTGGGGCTGGGCTTCCTGTGGTGGCTGGCCCATGTGCTGCGGGTGCAGTATCTGGTGCGCC
>Ga0209415_10013463_pt1 | contig 13486 bp, 8 predicted proteins | sample PeaSoiSIISIP2007_FD_187696 | JGI IMG/M metagenome (GOLD analysis project Ga0209415, IMG submission 187696) | Peat soil microbial communities from Weissenstadt, Germany - SII-SIP-2007 (SPAdes) (version 2) | ecosystem: Environmental > Terrestrial > Soil > Wetlands > Peat | place: Germany... | reverse complement strand
TTCGTTGGCGTTGCTGTTCCGGCCCGGTGCGCACTCCTCGAAACTCGTGTCGAACCGCTCGACCTGCCGGGCGGTGGAGTCCGGCAGCCTGGACGGCAGGTAGTGACCCGTGCCGAGCGGTGACAGCTTCTGGTAATCCCGTCCGTCCGTCCCCAAGGCGCTCGCGCCGGGAATGGCCAGTTCCGCAGGCAGAATGAGCCTCTGCTCTTCAGCCTGGCAGAAGCCAGTCGCGCTCGCGGCAAGGATGAGGCCGACAAAGCGGAACCCGTGTGAGGCGAGGATTCTTCTCCGTGATCGCTGGCGGCGCGGGTGGGCAGGCATGTCGTGACGATGCCGAAAATGCGCCCGTGGCGCAAGACAAACGGAGAGCTGCGAGACCGGAATCCCCCAGGGGGTGGCCACCACCGCAGTTTTGGAGTCGTCCGGCATCCCGTCGAACAACGGTGTGAGCCCGAACGGTTTTAGAAACGCGTCCTGGGGCGGTTTGGCCGTAGCCATCTGGCCGAACGCGCCCAACATCACCACACCCCCACCCGCCTCGATGTAGCGGTTGAGGACATCAATCGTTTGCCGGGTCCGGCCCAGGGACATATCGGCGATGGCCAGTCCCAAGCCCCAAAGCACCACGACGTTGAAATCACAGCGTTTGTGTCGCACAGGGCTTTGCGGCCCCTGAGGAGCCAGACAAGGGCCGGGATGAAATGGCGGCGGGCCAATACGGCGGCGCGCCAGTTGGAGGGATTGAAAGCAGTGGCCGTCGCGGAGGAGGCGGGAGAGTTCGGGCAGGAGTTGGCGCAGGCGTTCCCAGCGCTCCTGCGGCTCGGTGACCCCCTCCAGGAGGGCGCGGGCCGCCGAGGCGAAGTCGGCGACCAGGACCAGGGCGAGTTTGTCGGGCAGGCCGGCGGCGGCGCAGGACTCGAGGCCCGCACAGTCTTCGATGAGCCGACCCAGCCCCTCGCGCCGTTCTTCGAGGTTCTGCCAATCGAGAAAGCCGCCCCGCTTCCACTGAGAGAGGTTGACCTCGATGATGGCCTGGCCGTTGAGATGGGCGGCGAGCACCGCCTGGACCTCGGGCAGCGAATTGAGCCAGGGGGCCTGCTGCTTGGCTTCCTGGCCGTCGTCGAGCCGCCGGTTGAGTTCCTCGCGAATGCCATTGACGCGGAACCGAGGAGCCCTAGGATGGCGAAAATGAACCTGCGGAGACACCGGTTTGCCGCCACCCGAGGTGGGGCGACCCATAACGTTGGAAAGTCGGGGAACAAAACCAGGAGAGAAAGATATATGATGAGGCAATGCACGTTGACGTGGATATTCATCGCCATTGGGGCGATAGCGCCCGGACCCGTCTGGGCAGAGGACCCCTTTATGGGGGTGTACGAGGGCACCTACCATGCTGACCAATGGCAGACGACCAAGGCTTCAGCAAAGGTGATCGCCGAGGGTCCCGGCTACTATCGTGTGGTCGTGCAGGCTGAATCGCTGGCCCCTGGCGAGCCGACTGCCCAGTTCGAGATCTATGGCGTCCAGCAGGGCACGAGAGTCAACCTGTTCGGCCGGGCTAACGCGGCTCACTGGCACGGCACGATCGCCGGCGACAAGTTGGTGGCCGACCCGGGTTACTACGGCATGGACGTGGAATTGAGGAAGGCGGTGCGCAAGTCGCCTAGCGAAGGCGCTCCGCCGCCGGCTGAGGCCGTGGTATTGTTGCCGTTTTCACCGGGCCAGGCGCCCGACATCTCGGCGTGGAACGGAGGCCCCTGGAAGCCGCAAGGCGACGGCAGCCTGCAATGCGACCCCGGCAAGGGCTCAATCACAACCAAGCGGAGCTTCGGCGACATGAAGTTGCACGTGGAGTTCTGGCTGCCGTTGATGGCTGACAGCTTCGGCCAGGGACGGGCCAACAGCGGTGTGATCATCAATAATATTTATGAAATCCAGGTGCTCGACTCCTTCGGCTTGGTGCCGTCCACGGGTGATTGCGCCGCGATTTACAGCCAGACTCGACCCAAGGTCAACGCCTGCTTCCCCCCCGAACAGTGGCAGACCTACGACATCACCTTCCGTGGCCCGCGCATGAACCCCGACGGCTCGGTTAGGGAAAAGGCCCGGGTTACGGTTGAGCATAACGGCATCAAGGTGCAGGACGACATCCCGATCGATGGGGCGACCGCCGGCCACGAACCCGGCAAGCCGCCGGCGAACGCCGCCACCGGCCCGCTGCAGTTGCAGGACCACGGCAATCGTGTCCGCTACCGCAATGTCTGGTTGGTCGAACCTAATATTAAGGCCGGCGCCTCATGAATGCAGCTAGCGGAATTCTCGTCGTGGCCATGATCGGTGCGGTGACCGCCCAGCACGGTCTCGGTGGCCAACCGGATTGGGATCGATCGGCGGCTGCCAAGTACTTGGACGACCGCATCGATCTCTGGTTCGCCCGCGCCACACAACTAGAAACCGGCGAAGGCAAGGTCGCCTGCATTTCCTGCCACACGGTGGTCCCTTACGTGTTGGCTCGTCCAGCCCTGCGGAAGGCCATGCAGATAACGGAGCCGACTTCGCAAGAGGCCCGGCTCCTCGACAACATCACCCGCCGGGTTGAGACCTTTTTCAACCGTGCCTCCATGTCCGACACCCAACACGGAGGGCAACAGGGGACTGAGGAGGTTTTGAACGCGCTGATCCTGGCCCGACATGATGCCGATGAGGGGAAACGGCAAGCCAGTGAAGTCACCCGCAAGGCGTTTCGACAGCTCTGGGAAACACAGCGCGCCGACGGGGCCTGGGACTGGATGGATTTCGCGCAGGAGCCGGATGAATCCGCCGCGGCCCGGTTCTACGGAGCAGCCTTGGCGGCGGTGGCTGTAGGCACTGTGCCTTCGCTCTGGGGTGGAGGCTATTCTTCCACTTACGGCGAGGGGAAGCTCCGTGGTTATCTCCGCGCCAACAATTCCCGGCAAAATCTCTATAATCGGGTCTGGATGTTGTTGGCTTCGGCCCGCTGGCCGGGCTTGCTGACTCAGCCGGAGTGCGAAGAGCTGATCGCCGAGCTGAAGCTCAAACAGAATCGGGACGGAGGTTGGTCGCTCTACGGGCTGGGTCCGTGGCGATGGTCCAAGGCCAATCCGCCATTTGAGCCCTCTGGGAAGCTTGATTTTTCGCTACTGGGACAATCGGATGGCTATGCGACGGGCTTGATCACCTACGGGCTGCTCCAAGCGCGCGTGCCGGCCACCGATGCGGCTTTGGTGCGAGCCACAGGATGGCTCAAGAGCAATCAGCAGGAGACTCGGGCAGACCAGAATCGTTGGAAGTGCTGGCGAGCGTTTTCCCTTAATCCCGTCCACGAGCCTGGAAGCTCCCGGGGCGGAGCCTGGGAGCGAATGATGATGTCCGACCTGGCGACCGCGTTCGGCGCCTTGGCTCTTTTGTCGGTGGAGCAAGGGCTGGGCCATTAGGTCTTTGGGAGCAAACCCTTGCCGCCTGGCTGGTGGGCTGGATTTTCGGGCAGCGTGATCGCTTCCGCCGAGGTGGGGGTGAACGGCCAAATTTCCGGCGTTCGCCTCTCTCCGCCGTGGAGCCTGGACATCACCCGGTTGGTGCGGCCGGGCGAAGATCGCATCGAGGTGCTGGTCTATAACACGCTGGCCAACCATTACACCACCATCCCCACGCCTTGCGGCGGGCCGACTACTTCCGGGCTGCTCGACCGCGTGCAACTCCGGCTCGAAGCCGAGGCGCGTTAATGAGGCGGGGACCGGTTTACGATGAAACTCACCATCGAGCCCGGGGCTGAGGATTCGCCCAGCGGCCAGAGAACGCGGCTTCCTCGGGCGGTACGGAATTCTGGTCAACCACAGGGGCCCGACCGATCATTGCACTTCCCAACGGCTCCGTTTTACGGATAATAGCGCGCCATGAAACCTGCTCTTGCCAATCTGGTGGCGTGGCTCGTTCTGTTGGGCGCTGCCAGCCGGGCCGCGGAACTGCAGGCCCCGGGTCTGAGATCGGTCCCGCTGGGCACCTTAATCCCCGATTCAGTCCGGCAGGATTGGGGCAGCCTGCAGAGGGACCTAAGCGTCTGGGGCAAGCCGCTCCAGATTGGTGACCGCAAGTTCTCCGAGGGTTTGGGGACGCATGCCAACAGCGAACTCGTCTTCGAGCTGGAGGAGCCGTGGGAACGGTTCGAGGCCTGGGTAGGCGTGGACGCGGCGATGCGCCAGTATAAGGAGGCCAGTGTCGTCTTCAAGGTCCTCGGCGACGGACGGGAGCTATTCCAGAGCGGGGTGATGAGGGCCGAGACTCCCGCGGCGCGCGTGAGCGTGCCTCTTGCTGGGGTCAGGCAGCTCAAGCTCGTCGTCACCGACGCGGGGGACGGACGGAATTGTGACCACGCCGATTGGGCCGAAGCGGTCCTGCTGGCGAAGCCCAGGCCGCAGGTAGCTCCCAAGCCCCCCCGGTTCAAGATGGCTTCGCCTTCCATCACCGTCCAATTGGCCGAGGATGGTGACATCACGGGCCTGGAAGTGGGCGGCGAACGGATGGGGGTTCGCGGGTTGACGCGGCTGGCGGGCTGCCAGATCGCGGGAAAGCCCGTGGCCAAGGAGTTGCCCGACGGAGGGCTGGCTGTTTTCCGGAAGCTGACCGGCCCGCAAAACCACTCCTGCACGGTCACCGAGAGGTTCACGCCTGGCCGGGAGAGCATTCGCTGGGAAGTCGAGATCAACAGCCCCGATGAGCCCTGGACCACGGCGGTCATCACCGGCCTGGCCTGCGGTACGCCGGAGCATCTTCGGTGCTGGACCGGTTGGTCGGACCCGGAGGGCCGGGGCGACGCATGGCGCGATCCCTTGGCACTGAGGCCGTTCGTCAACCGGAGTTGGCACTATGGCAACGAGGCCCAGGCCGCGCCCGTCGGCGGAGATTTCGTTTCCATCCCTCTGGTTACCATCGCCGCTCCCGACCGGAACGCGGGCTTCAGCCTGGTTTTGTCCCCCGAGGAAGTGTTGCTGAACATGACCTTAGGCTTGTCCCGCGGGGGGGACGTCCGCTTCTCGCGCACCTGTCACCGTCTTGGCGGCGGCAAGACCGCCCGCTTTGTCATGGACCTGGTCGGCCACGAGGCGGACTGGCGCGGCGGCTTGCGCTGGATGGTGGCGCACTATCCCGCATTCTTCGACCCGCCCAACCCGAGAGTCGACGCGATCGCCGGCTGTGGGGCCTACTCGGGTGACGAACGCCCCATCGACGCCGCCAAGTTCAAGAAAATGGCCTTTCGCCTCAACTGGAAGATGTCGGACGACTTCCCCTACATGGGCATGTTCCTCTCACCCGTGCGCGACGCCGACGAGCGCTGGACTCGTTCCGGCGATGAGCCGACACCGACGGGCAAGCTGCCTACCATTTCCGCCCGCCAGATGAACGACTACGCCCGGCGCATGCGGGCGCAAGGATTCCATGTGCTGAATTATTTCAATGTCACCGAGTTCGGCAAGAACATGAAAGACCTCAACGTCCCAGCCGAGTACGCCGCTGGCCCCCTCCTTTGGACAAATCCCGTCGCCTTTCTCAAGCTGTGTCTTCCTCAGGCCTATCTCAAGCCGCCCATCGATACCTGCTACCGGGCCTGGGTCACCGATGTGGGGGACCCCGCCTATCGAAAGTTCCTCCTCGAACAGGTCAGGCGCCACCTCGAACTGCTTCCGGATACGGACGGGCTCTGCATCGACCGCCTCGATTGGCTGCGCTACTATAACCCGGCCGCCGACGACGGCATCAGCTTCGCGGACGGACAGGCGGCTCGGTCGCTCTACAACTCCTGGCGCGCCTTCATGGCGGAACTCGGCCCGCTCATGCATGGCGCGGACAAAGTCATCTTCGCCAACACCATGACCATGCGCCTGGAACTCAACCGCGAGCTCGACGGCATCTACACCGAGCACGGCGACAATCCCGGCGCGCTCAACGCCGCCGCGCTGATGGGCCTTCGCAAACCAGTCCTCGCCTGGACCTACAACGCGACCCTCAATCAGCCCGACCCTGATTCGTTCTTCCAGCGCCATCTGCACCTCGGCGTCTTTCCAACCGCTCCCTATCCGTTCAACCATCACTGCATCAACCCCGAGCCTCGAGCCGAGCGATATTATATGGACTACGGTCCGTTGCTCGACGCCATGCGGGGCAGAAAGTGGGTGTTGACCGCTCGCTGCGTGGAAAGTGCGGCGCCGGGAGCCAAAGTGAATCTCTTCCGCGTGCCTGGCGGCTACGTGCTGCCGGTGACTTTTGGCGGCCAAGCCGCCTCGGTCCAGCTCCGGCTTGCGAACCTGCCGGGGTTGGACAAAGCCAAGTGGAGCGTGCTGCGGCCCGGTGTTGAGACACCCGTGCCAATCCCAGCCGTTTCCCGGGACGGTTCCCTCCAGCTCGATGTCCCCCTTAAGAGAGGCTGCGCGATGGTGCAGGGACAGTTTCCTGAATGAGCCCGTCCGTCAAACCAAAAGACCGCGTGCGAATGGCCCTCAGCCACGAGCAGCCCGAACGCTGTCCCATGCAGGCAAGCTTTACACCGGAGTTCGCCCGTCGCCTCCGGGCCGACCTGGCCCTGGAAGCCCGGCCGCAACATAACCCGCACGGCGGCGGCAACACCTACCAGCTCGAACGCGCGCTGGGCCAGGATCTGCTCCTGACGAGCGTGGGCTGGGCCAATTCCTACTACCAGTCCGACCAGGACTATGTGGACGAGTGGGGTGTGGGCTGGAAGGTTTGCTATTACGACACTCCCTTTGGCCAGGGCTGTTATACGGAAATCGCCACACATCCCCTGGCGGACAAAGACGCCCTCGCCCGCTATCGCCCACCCGATCCGAACCGGTCCGAGCTCTATCGGGATGCCGAGGAACTTCTTCGGGATCACGGACAGGAATACTTCATAGTCGGGGTGACGGTGACCACGGTGTTTGAGACGGCCTGGGCGCTGCGCGGCCTGGAGCAAATGATGGTGGATCTTGTTAGCGACCCTGATCTGGCTGACACCCTCCTGGATATCCCCTTTCACTACCACCTCACGGCGGCCAAGACGCTGGCGGCCCTGGGAGTCGACATGATCTGGGCCGGGGACGACGTGGGCGGGCAATCCGCCATGATCATTTCCCCAGCAACTTGGCGGCGCTTCCTGAAGCCGCGCATGGCCCGGTTCATCGCCGAGGTGAGACAGGTCAACCCTGAGGTAAAGATCGCCTATCATTCCGACGGGATGATCGCCCCTATCATCCCCGAGTTGATCGAGATCGGGGTGGACGTTCTCAATCCCGTCCAGCCCGCCTGCCTGGACCCCGCCCGGCTTAAGCGAGACTATGGGGACCGACTCTGCTTCTGGGGCTCGATTGACGAGCAGCATACGCTGCCGTTTGGCACTCCAGACGAGGTGCGGGAAGAGGTAGTGGCCCGGTTGGAAACACTGGGCCAGGGAGGCGGATTGATCATCGGCCCCACCCACCATGTGCAGCTCGACACGCCCCTGGAGAACTTCTGGGCCATGATGAACGCGATCCGGGATCCTTCTTGAGGAAGACAACCAACCGCCTTGTTGGAATATGACCTTTAGATTAGGAACAGCCCGACTTCGGAGCCGGCCCTCGCCCTGGGCGGGGCGGTTGCCTGGGGGGGTGCTGACCGCCGTGCTGCTTGTGGTGTGGGAGCCGGCTGCCCGCGCCCTGGCGCTCCCCGTTGCCGCCGAGGAGGCCCTGCCATCGGGAACCTCGGAAGCTGGCTCCGTCATCACGGTACCCGTCGGCCAGGGCGGCAGGGCAGGACAGTTGCGCGCGACATTCGAGCCCGCCACCGGCCTGCCTGCGCAGCTTGAAACCCGCCTGGGTGACAGCCAGCACCAATGGCTCCAGGGGGCGGCCGCACTCCAAGTGCGCAAGGAGACCACCGCCGCCGCCGCCGCGCCGGCCCATGGCTCCGCCATCCGCGAGGGCGCGGTGCTAGCACGACTGGACACCCTCGGCCTGACCATGAACTCGCGTTGGTCCCGCGAGGGGGCTTGGCTGGTGTGGGATCTCGATTTTGCCGGCCAGGGACCGCGCTCCGGCCACGAAGTCACCCTCGACCTGCCGGTCCTGGCACCCGCCCTGCGCCTCTTTACTCCCGGCGATCGCGGCGTAGTGGATCTCTCGCTGCTGCCTTCACATAGGCCGGTTCCCTATGGTTTCAATGGCTGGGGGGCTGCCTCGGGCCGGACCGCCTACGTTCTTCCCCTGGCCAGTGTGTTTGACGTTGGCAAGGACTGCGCCTTGACGGTGGCCCTGCCGCCGGACCAGAACATTCCGCATCTCCAGGTGGAATGGGTCGAGGCGCGCGTCCTGCGCTTCACGCTGGGCCACCGCGGCATGGGAGGCGGCCGGCCCTCCCCCTTGCGCCTCCTGTTCACCACCCACCAGGCCGACTACCGCAGCGTGCTGGCCGCTTATGCCAGCCAGTTCCCCGCCTACTTCGAGCCAGCCTTGCCGCCCAGCCGCTACGACGGCTCCTTCTATTACCACCATATTCAGGCTCATCCGGACTTTCTGGAAATGGAGCGTCAGAATGTGCGTTACCTCTGGTCCTCCTTCTGGTTCACGCACTTGGGCAACTACCTGCCCGACGAACCCGACTGGTATCCCTACACCTATGCCAAGTGGTGGAACTTGCGCGAGACCATGAACGACGGCCGCATTAACGCCTTCATCGACGAAATGCTCCGGCACCAAGTCGGAACCTACGCTTACTTCAACGTCACGGAGTACGGCGGCAGTGGTGGCCGGAGCGGCGAACCTGCCGAGGCCAATCGCCTTCTTCGGGAACGCTTCGCCGATGCCCTGATCCGGGACGCGTCGAGCAACGCCATCCCCACTTGGGAAGGGGCCATGGCCATGAACCCGGGGCTGGGCTACTCGCTTTGGACGCAACTCAAAGAGCAAGTGGAGCGCCACCTCCGGCGGTTGCCTGACTGCCAGGGATTTGTCATCGATCGCCTCGACTGGGCCAGCACCCTGGACTACGGCCACGACGACGGCCTGAGCATGGTGGGCGACCGGCCCGTGGAGAACCTGGCCGGACCGGTCGCCGCCGCCGTGCGGGAAGTGTGCCGGCTCAGCCATGCGGCGGGCCGGCGCGTGCTCGTCAACCAGTTCTGGAAGGTCGAGATGCTGCGCGACGTCGACGGTTCGTGCCACGAGTCCGACTACCTGGCCCAGCGCTACCTTATCCCCTTCCGCCCGGCCGCGGCCTGGCAGGCCACGAAGCCCTATGACACGCGCGACCTCGCCCCCTTCGAGGCCCAACTCAAACAGCGGCTGCAGATCGCCCTGGTCCCACAGATGATCGCCCACCGCTTTCCTATCTCGCAACAGCCGCCCGCGGAAGCCGCGGCCGACTTGCAGGAGTTGTTCACCCCGCTCTTCAAGGTTCTTGCCGGACGGCGCCAGGTCTTGCGCCCGCATTGCGTCGCCGCCACCGGCGCCAACGACGTCAACTTGTTCACCGATCCTCAGGGGCGCTACCTCGTGCCGGTGACCTCCCGCATCCGATTCCTGAGCCGCGGCGACCGCGAAGTGACTGCCGTCGAGGTCACTATTTCGCTGCCGGAAGCCTCGGCTCTCACCTGGGCCCATGCCATTCCGCTCGGGGACAAGCCCTACCGGGCCGAGATATCGAGCCGGCCTGGCCAGGCCCTTCTCACCCTGCCGCGCCACAGCACAGCCACCATGACGGTCGTGGGATCGGGCACTGAACCCGCGCTCGAGGACGGCGACACTGCGCGTCTTGCGGTGGTGCGCGACGCGCGTTTCCCGGGGCGGTCGAACACAGCGCCGACAGCCGCTTCCGCGCCCGCCGGCGCTGTCACCAAGGCTAGACTTCGTCTCGCCGGCACCCAGTTCAACCATCCCGGCCCTTTCCGCGTGCTGGTGGACGGTGTCACTGTGGGCACCCTGGAGGGTTCTTACGCGAGTTTCCCTTGCACGGTCGAACACCTTGCGAAACCTGAAGTCACACTCCTTGCTGCCGACGAAGGTGCGTGGTATCTCCCGGATTGCGCCCAACTGTTTGTCGAGACGGCCGAAGGAACCACGGCAACCGCCGTCTGGGAACCCGGTGACGAGGTCCGCTCCTCCCTTCCTTCCCCTTCTCCCCCTTTACACTCTTCAACCCCTTCTCAGTCTTCGCACCCCTCGCAGGAAGCTGCTGCCGCGCCGCAGGCGACGGCTGTTTCGCAGCCGGCCGCTGAGCCGCGGGCGGGGTGCGCCTTGAGCGCGTTAGTTCTGCCGCTCCGCTGGAGCCTCAAGCCTGTGCTTCCCACGACAGGTGTGTTCATTGACCGATAAGCGGCCCGCCTCGACGGCAAACCCCAACATGTCCAACCAAATCAACTTTCGATTCGTCGCCTTCCTGGGGGTGACCGCCGCTCTGGGCGGGTTGTTGTTCGGTTTCGACATCTCGATCATCACCGGCGCGGGGCCTTTCCTCATCCGTCACTTCAAACTGAATGATCTGAACCTTGGCTGGGCCTTCAGTTCGTTGCTCTTTGGGTGCATCGTGGGCTCCGTGATCGCGGGTCGTCTGACCGACTTGGCCGGGCGGAGAAAGATACTCCTGGGGGTAGCGCTCCTCTTTGCCGCGACCACCGTGGCCACCGGTTTGGCGCCGACGTTTCGCCTCTTCATCCTCGCGCGCTTTCTGGGCGGGTTGGCGGTGGGTGGTGCCTCCATCGTGTCCCCCATGTATGTAGCCGAGGTTTCTCCGGCCGTGCTGCGCGGACGCCTGTGCGCGTTTTATCAGCTTTCCATTACTCTCGGCATCCTCATTTCCTACTGCATCAACTACCTCTTGCGCGACGTGGGGCCGTGGAACTGGCGTTGGATGTTCATCAGCGGCGCGGTTCCCTCCGTGGTCTTCGTGGCGTTGCTCCTGCGGGCCCCGGAAACGCCGCGCTACCTCTGCAAGTCCGGCCGGCGCGACGAGGCCTTCGCTCTGTTGTCCCGGATTACGGGGGAGACGCAGGCCGGAATCGAAATCGCCGAAATCCAAGCCAGCCTGGCCGAGCCCAAGGCCTCGTGGCGCCACCTGGCTCAGCCAGGGCTGCGGCGCGCCCTGGCCGTCGGCTTTGTTCTGGCGGTGCTCGTTCATTTCTCCGGCATCAACACCTTCATTGATTATGCTCCCATTATCTTTCAATCCGCCGGCTGGAAGATGGACGCCGCCCTCTTCTCCACCTTCGTCATCGGTCTGACCAACTTCCTGTTCACCCTGGTTTCCTTTTGGGTGATCGACCGGCACGGCCGCCGGCCGCTTTACATCGTCGGCTCGCTCGGGATGACCGCCGTGCTGGCCCTGATGGTCTGCATCTGCGCCTTCGACCGCTTCGCCGGCCCCGTGGTCCTCGGCCTGATCATGGCCTTTATCGCCTTCTTCGCGGCCTGCATCGGGCCGGTCTTCTGGACGCTGGTGCCGGAGATTTTTCCCAACCGGGTGCGGGGCACGGCGATGATTGTGCCGGTCCTGACGCAGTGGGCGGCAAATGCGGCGGCCGTTCTGTTCTTCCCGCTGGCATTCAACCAGGTCGGCAAGGCGCCCACCTTCGCGTTCCTCGGCCTCATGGCGCTGACCCAGGCGCTTTTCACCTGGCGCTTCGTCCCGGAAACCAGGAACAAGACGCTCGAAGAAATCGAAGCGCAATGGAAGGCGGTCGCCGCCAAGCCGCGCTGAAGAAAGGGCGGCCGCATGAACCCAACCACGCCAGACCACCCTTTCGACCTGGACTCCAAGCCGGACTCGGCCCGCTGCCTGGCCCGCATCGAGGCCTGGTTCCAGCAGGCCGTTCTCGATCGCCCGCCCATCCGCTTCTACCACCATAACGTCGAGTACGAAGGCGGCGCCGCCCTCGACCCCGCCCGCTGGGCCAATCTTCGGGACCGGTGGTTCGACGTCGAATATCAGGTGGAGACCTTCGAGCGCTCCATCGCGGGCCGGACCTTCCACGCCGAAACGTTCCCGGTCTTTTGGCCCAACCTGGGCCCCAATGTCTATTCGGCCTTCTATGGCGGGGAGCTCGAGTTCGCCGAGGTCACGTCCTGGTACGCGCCCCTCGTAACGGACTTGGAGGACTTGTCTGTGCTCGCTCCAGACCCGTTTACCAGCGTCTGTTTTCGAAAGCTCGACGAGCTGACTCGCGCCGCGCTGGAACGCTGTGCCGGGAAGTATCTCGTTGGCTACTCGGATCTTCATCCAAGCCTCGATTGCGTGGCGGCTTGGCGCGGCATCCCCGCCCTGTGCCTGGACCTGGTCACGGCGCCGGACAAGCTCGAGCCGCTGTTGGAGCGTTCCGTGCGCGATTTTCACCGCATTTTCGACCATTTCGACCGCCTGCTCAAGGCGCGGGGCCTGCCGTCGGTGACCTGGCTCGGCATCCCTTCCTTCGGCAAGCTGCACATCCCCAGTTGCGATGTCGCAGCCATGATTTCGACCCGCCACTTTGCCCGGTGTTCTCTGCCGCTGCTCCGCCGCGAAGTGGCCGGCATGACGCGCAACCTCTATCACGTGGACGGCAAAGGCGTGGCCCGGCACCTGGACCTGCTTTTGGCCATGCCCGACATTCACGCCATCCAATGGGTGCAGGGCCTGGGCCTGGACCAGCCCATTCTCCAATGGGTGCCGCTGCTCCGGCGTATTCAGGCCGCCGGCAAATCCATCGTCGTGGACTTGCAGCTCGACGAGCTTGAGGGCTTCATCGCCGGCGTGGAACCCGAGGGTGTGTTTCTCTGCCTCGGCGTCGAGGAAGGCCAGGAGCCGGCGGTCATCAAGCGCCTCGAGCAGTGGTGAAGGCTCGTATGCCTTTCATTTTCCCCAGGGTCCGATTAGCCTCCCGCGTGCAGACGAAAAGACTCATCCCGATCCTGTTGGTTCTCCCCATGAAGATCAGCCAGCTCGTGCGCATGTTCATTCTGGCCACTCCCCTGTTGGGGGCGGCGGCGGCCGCGGACGATTCCGCCGCGGCGCTCAACCTGGTGTTTCCTGCCTTCAAACCCGAGGTGTACGAGCGGGTGGAGATCGCCGTTTCGGGGATGCCTGCCGCGGCGAATCCATTCGACCCCGAGGTCGTCGCGCTGGAGGCGGAGGTTGCCGCCCCTTCCGGCAAAGTCGTCCGTGTGCCCGGTTTTTTCGAGCGTGAATTCAGCCGGAAGCTCGAGGGCGGCCGCGAAGTTCTCGAGGGCGGCGCCGAGCGCTGGCGCATCCGCTGGCTACCAGTTGAACCGGGCCGTCACACGCTGAGGGTGACCGCCACGCTCGCCGGCAAAACTGCCGCGCGAGGCGAGGCGGTCATCGACGCCGTCCCCGGCAAACGGCACGGGCTGGCCAGGGTCGACCTGATGGGGATGCGTTCGTTCCGTTTGGACGACGGCACGCCGCTCTTCCTGGACGGCCTCTGCATGTGCTGGCACGGCCGCCGCGGCAC
>Ga0209415_10013461_pt1 | contig 13488 bp, 9 predicted proteins | sample PeaSoiSIISIP2007_FD_187696 | JGI IMG/M metagenome (GOLD analysis project Ga0209415, IMG submission 187696) | Peat soil microbial communities from Weissenstadt, Germany - SII-SIP-2007 (SPAdes) (version 2) | ecosystem: Environmental > Terrestrial > Soil > Wetlands > Peat | place: Germany... | reverse complement strand
TGGTGCAGACTGTCTCGTCGCGATCCGTGATACCAAGCAAGGCGGCTACGGTTCTGTGCTTGAGTTCAGCGAAGCCGCCTGGCGGGAATTCCTCGCCGCGACCAAGGACGGCAAGCCGAATCTCTAAACGCGGAGGTTTCTGCGTCCCCTGATCTCCGGAGCGAAGGTCAACGACTTGTCGTTCCAGATATGGCCTGACGTTGAGCAAGCCGGTCCGTTAGCGTTACGGACCCTCTGTCACATATGCCAAAGGGCCGTCGCCAAGCAGGAAGTGCTGATCGAAGGTCCGTTTCCTCCATGCCAGGCGGTCTACTCGAGCGACGCAAGACTTGCGCCCACCTCTGTGCGAACCAATACTTGGGATGTTCAAAAATCTAGTACAGCACTAGATCATGATCTGACCATGCGCAGCTCGGGAGGATACAGATGATCAGCCCCTACGTACGCCGGTTGCGCTTGGGAGCCGAAGTCCGGGCGCTGCGCGCGGAGGCTGGGCTGACCGCCGACCAGCTCGGCAAGCGTATCGGCCGGTCCCGCGCCGACATCTCGCGTCTGGAGAACGGGCATGTGGTGGACCAGGCCGATGTCATCAGCATCCTGGACGTCCTGGGCGTTGACGGTGACGCTGGACGCAGGTCGTCACCATCGCCCGAGAGGCTGGCGAGAAGGGCTGGTGGGAATCCCACAAGGCGATGGGAGACCGTCAGGCCATATACGCCAACCTTGAGGCGGGTGCTGCCAGCATCCGCGAGTACCAGCAGACGTTCATACCGGGACTGCTGCAGACCCCGGAGTTCGTGCGTGCCCGCACTGCCGCTGCTGGCACCCTGGAACCGATGGCAGGCACCGTAGAGGGTGTCCTCGCGGGACGTGCCGGACGTCAGCGGATGCTGCGCCGGCCGGGCGGGCCGACGTATGAGGTGATCGTTGACGAGGTGGCGGTCTCCCGCCTGACGGCTCCGCCAGAGGTGGTCAAGAAGCAGCTCTACCATCTGGCCACCACAGTCAACGGTGACCCTAAGGCTACTCTGCGGATACTGCCCGTCCGCGCCATCGTCGAAGACTTCACCGTGCCACGCTGCACGTTCTCCATCTACACCTATCCCGATCCCGGTGACCCGGATGTGGTCGCGATGGACACCGTGACCTCCGACCTGATCCTGACCGAGCCGGACCAGGTGGCACCGTACGAGAAGCTCTAGGAGCGGCTCCGCGACGCGGCGCTTACCCCGGCCGGCAGCCTCGACCTGCTCACCAAGGCCGCCGCCGAACTCCCTGATCGGTAGGTCTCTCGCGCGCCCATCCGGCCTGCCATGTGCCGGCCAGACGCTGGCGGCTGGCCAACGGCGATCTGACGCCTCCGCTTTCTGTTCTGCAGCGCGGCATCGTCCGCTGCCTGTCACGGCTTATGCGCCAGTGCGCTGAGCAGCCGTGTCGGCCGTCAGGTCGCGAGCTCAGGTTTCCAGAACACCGGTGCCGTCATGGGTGCTCGGCCGAAACGCTTGCGTCCATCCCTGTGCTGAGCGCGGCCTGGGCCGCCCCGTCGGCGTCACCGCCGCCCTGGTGGCGCTGCTCGCGTACTCGTTCTTGCAGGTCGGGCTGTACGGCGCGTTCGGGCCGAACGCCGCTGGCGAGGCCGCCGCGCACCTGGGCGTGCACGCCGCCTGGTGGGTGTGGGCGCTGGCCGCCTGGGCGGTGATCACCGTGCTGGGCCTGCTGCGGGTCGACATCACCGGCAAAGTCCTCGGCATACTGCTGTCCGCCGAGGTCATCGTCCTTGCCGAGACCATCTCCGGGCTGACTCAGCCGGCGGGCGGGCACCTCAGCTTCGCCACGCTGTCCCCGGCCGCGCTCACCTCAGCGGGGTCCGGCACCATCGGGGTGCTCGCGGTCGTCGCCGTGCTCGGCTTCGTCGGGTTCGAGCAGGCCCCGGTGCTGGCCGAGGAAGCCCGGCACCCGCGGCGGACCATCCCGGTGGCCACCTACCTCGCCCTGGGCGCGATCGCCGTGGTGTACGCCGGGGCGGCCTGGGCCATGACCGCCCACACCGGGCAGGCCCACGTGGTGGCCGCCGCCGCGGCGCAGGGGCCCGGACTGCTGTTCAGCCTGGGCGGTAGCGGCGTCCTGTCCCAGGCGGCTCAGCTGCTGTTCCTGACGAGCCTGTTCGCTGCCGCGCTGGCCTTCCACAACTGCGTATGGCGGTATATCTTCGCGCTCGGCCGCGAAGGCGTCCTGCCCGCCGCCTTCGGCCGCACCGGGCCCAACAGCATCCCCAAGGCCGCCTCGCTGGCCCAGAGCCTGACCGGCCTGGCCGTCATCGTGGTGTACGCGGCCGGCGGATGGCAGCCGATGACTGACCTGTTCTTCTGGCTCGGGACCACCGGCGGGTTCGGCATCGTGCTGCTGCTGCTGGCACTGACCTCGGTAGCGGTCATCGCGTTCTTCGCCCGTGACCCGCGCGGGGAGACGGCCTGGTCCCGGCTGATCGCCCCCGCCCTGGCCGCGGTCCTGCTGGGCGGCATCGTCGTGCTGGCCGTGCTGCACTACGCCACCCTGCTCGGCGTCCCGCCCGGCAGCGTGGCCGCGTGGGCGCTGCCCGCCAGTTACGCCGCGGCCGCCGTGGCCGGGCTCGGCTGGGGCCTGATCCTGCGGACCCACCGCCCGCAGGTGTACGCGACGGTCGGACTGGGCGCCCATGCCATCACCGGCCAGACCACCCCCGCCACCCGGATCACGCCGACATGAGCACCGGTTCTGGCGCTGAGCTGGCGCTCATCGTCTCGGACTACGTCTACCGCGCCATCGTCTGCCGCTATCCCAGCTTGGTCAGCCCGGACGCCTTCCGGCCCGCCAGGTTCCAGGTCAAGCACACCAGGGCCCGGGCATGGACCTACCTCCCCAGCACACCACCGCCGCTAGCGGCGCAGCCGCAGGCCCTAGAGCTCGCGTTTCCCGGCCCGCCGCACTGCCCGGCGAGGGTAGTCCCGGCCAGCGGCGCCCTGGGCGGCCGCCGAGGCTTACCTGCGCGGTGCCGAGCAGGTGAGCACTCGCCGCGCGAAGGTCGGCCGTAAGGGCGGCGGGATCGACGTCATCGTCTGGCAGACGGGAACCGCCCGGCTGCTGCCGCGCCTGCGGCCGGTGCTTCGGGTACTGCGCCTGCACCGCGAGGCATCCGTGGTGACCCGTGTATCAGGATCGCGCATGGCGCCTCCGTCCGAGCAGAGAGTGCTGGCCGTCGACGGCCGGTTACCTGACCAAGATGGCTGGATGAGTGGCCCATGTCCGTGGCAACCGCGACACTGTATTTCGCTATGGCCGTGTTGTGCGGTGCTGGGGCCGGCTTGGTGGTCGTGGCCATTTGCTACCGTCCGTTCCGGTACGGCCCGACAGCCCGCATCGCGCATCTGCTGCAAGCCGGCTCGTTGCTGCTGATGCTTGGTTACGCGTGGGCGGCGGCGCTGAACCTCGAGCGGGACATGGCGGGCCAGCCGTGGGAGGTGACGTACGGGATAGCCACGGGCGGGACCGTCGCCGGTGGCTGGCTCTTCCTGCGCCGCCGCCGACGTTACCGGCGAAGCCTCTCGGCGGCTGCCGCTCCAGGTAACGAGGTGCCCGCAGGGCCGCCGTCGGCCCGGCCGACACAGAACCGGGCCCGCCATCTCGTGCGGCTTGCCATCAGGTGCGCCGACTACGTGATGGGAGCCCTGTTCTGCTCGCTAGCGCTCACCGGTGGTGCGGCGCTGAGCAGCTATCTGCGCGGCGAGGCAGCGCGGTGGTTCACCGGGAACGGGCACCTGCCGGGCCTGATCGGCACGTACGTTCTGCTGGCAGCGAGCGGCTTCTGTTACGCGCAGCTGATCTCCGGCGCGGCGTTCCGCGCGATGAACACGGCGCTTGTGCACGACTGGCGAGTTAGCAGGAACTGGCACTACGTTCTACTGGCGCCGCCATTTCTCTGGTCTCTTCCGCTGTCCATCGCGGCGCCGGGCATGTTGATCGGAATCCTGAGCCACCTGGCCACGCTGTGGGTCGGCTGGCGCTTCACCAGCGAGCCGCCCGGCACGACGCTCCAGACACTCAGGCGACTCCGGCAGCGGACGGCCACCAGGCGCGAGCCGACGACCCGGCCTAAAACGGCGAGCCGGGCTAACGGGGCGGCCCAGGCTAAAGCGGCAGGCGCAGCGGCGGAACGCCATCCGGACATCAAGAGCCTCGATGGACTCCGGGGCGAATTCCTCGCCTTGCACCTCGCGGCAGGCGATCTGCGGGAACGAGGCCGAGAGCTTCAGCGATTGCTCAGCGAGCTGTTCACCTTGGCCGGGTTGACTCTTGATCAGCCATTTACCCTGCGCGGCGATCAGGTAGACGGCTCATTCAGGCATAACGGGGTCAGGTACGTCATGGCGGCCCGGTGGCCGTCGGCGGCACAGCGCACCGGCCTAGACGCGTTCGAGAGGACGCCGCTCGATGGGCGCCAGGATTCAGTGCGGCTGTTCGTGAACGTAAACGGGTTCACTTCAAGCACTCAGCGGGCCTATAGTGCTTCGGCGCCCGTCATCGCGATGGATGGCAGTCATTTGTTCGCCGTGCTTGAGCGAAGAATCGGCCTTGGTGACCTGCTGGACCGGTTGAAGCATCAGGCGGACCAGACGGGTCACCCGTATCTGCCGATTTCGCGGGCGCTCGCCGGGTGAGCTCGACCGGCGGCACCCGGAACATGTGCAGCTTCGAGAGAACCGGCCAGCCTGTGCGTCTTGCAGGCTCGTCCCTTCGCCGAGCCATGTGACAAAGCGCCGCAGGACGACAGGAAGCGCCGTCTGGTGACCTCGTTCTCCTGTTCTGCGGAGGACGGGAAGGTTCTGTGTGGAATGCGAAGCGTGGTTCGTTGGCGGTGTTCCTTGTCCGCCGGCGCTTCTTCCGGGGTGCCGGATGGGGTGTGCCGGGGCGGAACCGCTGCTCGTTCGGCCTGATGAATGTCTTGGTGCGGGCGGATGGCTGGCTCCCTTCCGCCGTCAGGTGCTCTCGCGGGCCACGCCGCCGTAGACCCAGACCGATCTCCGACAGCGCGAACCCGCAAGAGGGGACCAACGCCTCTATCAGCTTCGGGTGCCGCAGCGAGACTGCCGGTAACCGCTTCGGTCTCATCCCGTGGGAGGTGGGCCATGACACGCTCTCCAGCCGACAGCCGGATCGTGGTTGGCGTCGATGGATCGGCCGCCTCGGACGCCGCCGTGCGCTGGGCGGTACGGGAAGCGCAGCTACGCCACGCAACCGTCCACCTGGTCAGCGCGTACTACAGCGACTCCAGGCAGCGCGCACAATATGTCCGCTCCTCCTGGGAGGCGCCCCAGGAGGAGCACTCGGCCGCCGCCGAGGCACTGATCGCAGCGGCAATGGAACTCGCGCGCCGGTCCCTCCCGCCGGGACGGCTGACGGCCGAACTAGCGAACGAGCTGCCCGCCCGGGCATTGCTCGACCGGGCAGCGCATGCCGAGCTGCTCGTCCTGGGAACGACCCGGCCGGCACCCCAGCCCGGACAGCCGCCGCAGGCCATGGGGCCGGTGGCGCGCGCCTGCCTGCAGCGCGCACACTGCCCCGTCGTGGTCGTCTCTCCCGATGACCGGCCGGTCAGGGACTTGACTGCCGGGCAAGCCGAGCAGGCCGCGGCGTTTGCGCGGGAACGTCCCGTCATGCCGTAGCGAAGCCGTTGCCTCCGCTACCGGAATGAACAGGTGCGCGGGGGAGTCTAATGGCGGAGATTGCAGTCTGGTGCGGCGTGGGTCCTGGCGATTCGGTGCGGGTGGCTGGAGATCCTGCGGGTTCGGGAGTTACCGGGGCAGGGGGCGTTGCCGCGGTGGTTGTGGCCAGGCCGGTTGCGGTTCCGGGGTGAGGACGCCGTTGAGGATCCGGCCGAGGATGTCGCGGTAGCGTTCGGCCGGGCCGGGGGCTGTGCCGGGTGGGCTGGCTTGCTCTGGTGCGGGCGGCGCGAGCAGTTCGGCAAGCCGGGGGTGGCGTCCGGTGGCCAGGGCCCGTCGATTTCCTGCAGGCGGTATGTACGGGCGCGAAGGTAGCTGGTGTCTTCTTCTATCGTAGGGGCGGTGGGGCACGAGTGGAGGCGCCCGGCGGGGCGCTGGCGGCGGGCAGGATGACTGCGACCGCTGAGGAACAGGCCGCCGCGATGGTGGCTGCCGTGCGCGATGATCCCGCCCGGCGCCTGGAGCTGGCCGCCCGCTTCTACGACCGCCGGGCCGGGCGGGCGAGCATCCGGTCCTACCGCCGGGCGGAGCTGGCCTTCATGCGCTGGCAGATCAGGCGGGGGGTCCTCGCCGCCCCGGGTGCGGGCCGGCCCGGCAGCCGGTGGTGGCGGGCGGTCAACGAGGGCCTCCTGCGCGATGCCTGGCAGGCCCAGCTGCTGGACAGCGGCCAGCCCGGAACGGCGAGCCGCCCGAGTGTCGCGTGCTGGGTCCGGTTCCTGCGCCGGCCGTCGGCCCAGGCGTGGTACCGGGCCCACAACGCCAGCATCGTCGCCGGGTACCTGGCCCACCGCGGCCTCTCCGGGCAGGAGCACCCCATAGAGCGGTTCTTCATGGACGTCGCCCTCATCCGGGTGCTGTATGCCCACAGCCTGCTCACAGCCCCGCGCCTGGCCCTGGGCCGCCTCGCTCCGGCGGGCCGGCTGCTCGCCGATCCCCGCTGGCGCGGCGCCGACGTGTTCCTGTCCCTGCACAACATCTTGCCGGACCGGTATCCGCTCGACGGGATCACCATGCAGCAGGTTCTCGACGCCGAGAACTACCTGGGCCGCCTGATCGACTACGGCGTGATCCTGCCCCGGGCGCACGCCCTGTACGCCCACGCGGCGTCCGAGCTGAACGAACCGCAGCTCCTGGAGATGATCCGTGACGGCTGGCCCGTCTACGCGTGGCCATATGACCAGCGGCAGGTATGGATCACCACGAGGGCGCCGCTGGCGATCAGGACCCTGACGAAGCTGACGGCAACACCGGAATCGATCAGTCAGGGAGAGCTCACCGGGGCGAGGACGACGGCCGGTGATAGCTGAAATAGCGTCCGGGTGCCGACGCGCCCGCCACGTCGGCATCCGGACGAGGCCCCTACGATCAGGGTGGCACCCTCAACTCCGCTCCGAACAGGGTGATCTGCATGTGCGCAACCGATCACCCGGCCGCAAAGATTCGGCCGCATGGAGTGCTCCTGATTGATTTTCAACGGTCGGGCTGTAGGTGAATTGCGACGTGGCGTGACGGGCGAAGGTGTCTGCCGGAGCTGGAAGATCGCGTCAGTGGTGAGTGCTGGCCTGGTGCGCCGCGGCCAGGACGGCGGTGACGCTGCGGTCCACGTCAGCCTGGGTGGTCGCCCAGTTGCTGATGCTGATCCGCATCGCCCGGCGGCCGCGCCAGGTGGTCGGGCCGCACCAGCAGGTGCCCTCGCGCTGCAGCGCGGCGATCATCTCCTCGGTCGCGCGGGCGTCATCACAGGCGGCCACGACCTGGTTGAGCCGCACCTCGTTCAGCACGTCCAGCCCTCCGGCTGACAGGCCGGACGCGAACCGCCTGGCCAGGGCGGCGTGGCGGGCGACCAAGCTAGAGACGCCGTTGCGGCCCAGGGCGGCCAGCACGGCCCACACCTCGGCTCCGCGGGCGCGCTGCGAGGACCCAGGCGTGAACTGCATCGGGTCACGCGCGGCGCCGAGCGGCAGGTAGGAGGCCTCCGCCCGCATCGCTGCCCGCAGCGCCTCGCCGTCGCGCACCAGGGCGATGCCGCAGTCATAGGTGGTGTTCAGCCATTTGTGCGCGTCCGTCGCCCAGGAGTCGGCGGCGGCGGCGCCTGCCACCTCCCCGGCCAGCTCCGGGCACGCGGCGGCCCACAGCCCGAACGCACCATCGACATGCACCCAGGCGCCTTGGGAGTGTGCCCAGTCGATGAGCGGACCGAACGGGTCGCTAGCTCCGCTGTTGACGTTGCCAGCCTGCAGGCAGACGACCGCCGGGGCATCCAGCTCCGGCAGTTCGCCCAGGGCGATGCGCCCCTGATCATCGGTGCGCAGCCGCACCACCCGGCCGCGCCCCAGCCCGATCAGGCCCAGGGCCTTGAGCACCGCGGCGTGGACCTCATCACCGGCCACCACCTGGACCGGGGGCGCGCCGACCAGCCCGGCACCGGCAGCGTCCCAGCCGGCTCGGGTCAGCACCGCGTCCCGTCCCGCTGCCAGGCATGCTGCGTTGGCCATCGTCGCTCCGGAGACGAAACCCCCTGTCACCCCGGCGGGCAGGCCGAGGAGCTGGCAGACCCACCTGATGGCCACCGCGTCCAGGCGGGCCGCCACCGGGGACATGACCGACAGCGCGGCGTTCTGATCCCACGCACTTAGCAGCCACGAGGCCGCGACCGCCATCGGCAGCGCCCCGCCGGTGACGAAGCCGAAATAGCGCGGGCCCGCGCTCGCCACTGTCGCCGGCGAGCCCACCTCGTCAAGGACCGCCAGCACCCGCGACGGCGCCAGCCCCGCCTCCGGCAACGGGAAATCCAGCTCATCCAGGGCGAGCACTGCCTCAGCCGAAGGAGCCACCGCGCGATCAGCCAGTCCCCGCAGGTACCGCCCGGCCCGGTCCGCCGCCTCCGCGAGCAGGGCCGTCCGGGACCGGTCAAGTTCCCCGAACCCGCCCGCCATGCCATCGTCCTCCACAACCTGGACGGTATCGCAGATAGCCGCGACGAAAGGCCTGGGCCGAGGATCTCGTGCCCGTCACCAGCCAAGCGCGCGAACCGACCGCTCCTGCCGCTTCCCGAGTCGGCCACCAGGCACGCAACCAGGACCCGTCAACAGAACGGAACACCCAGAATCGGCAGGCTGGCTGCGGGCATCCCTAGAACAGGCCTGCTTGTGAGCCCCACGGAATCGGCGGTCCATTCTTCGGACGGCCTACACCACTGGCTACGCTCCGTGGTAGGTGCCGGTTATCGCATCGCGATCCAGATCCGCCCAATTGAAACAATCCCTTCGGTACGGTCCGTTGGAGGCGCGCAGAACGGCATTTTCTGTCGCGTTGGCTATCTTCTGGCGAATGCGCGGCGAAGTTCAGCAGCCCGGAACTGTAGCGTCTGGTCAGGACAGGTATGGCAGCGGTCTGCGGGCCCCCCGCTGTTCCCCCCACTGAGGGTGCCGTGTAGGAGGGATCTGGCGATACCTACGGTGAGACGGGGGCCGCTGGCGGGCGGGTCCGCCCTGGTAGACGGCGTCACCGTGGCCATGGGCGGGTCTGCGGCAGGTTGTGGCTGGTGGCGGGCGTACCGGGCGTTGGAGCATCCCGGGCTTCGTGCACACCGGGTTTTGTGTCAGCAGCTGCGCCGGGTGGCTGCTGTTGTGGCGAGCTTACCGGCCTGAGCCGGCTGCCTTCCAGGGAGTGCGGATTGACATGGGGCAGAGGGCCGTAGCCTGGCCGGGGCAGTAGGCCGGATGAATGATCGAGGCTTGCTGGGGAAAGCTCAGTGTCGCCGACCAGCGCAGCCCTCTCTGCCCGGCCCGGCTCACATTCGGCAAGGCGAGCATTGCATTGGGCGTAAGTCCTTTCTGCAGGGGACTCCCGGCCCTAGTACGGCATGGTTGGAGTGCCTGCCTTATTGAGGATGTATTCGGCACGCAATGAGTAATCTCAGCCTCGGGGGGAGGCGCGAGGTGACGAACCCTTACGTGAAAAAGCTCTTGGAATGGGATGCCCCAAGGGGCATGGCTGTTACGTCGATGGACTTTGTCCGCGAAGTCGGTCATGATCGCCTCGCCGTGGCCGACCAGGGCGGGGGCCTGCACCTGATCACGGTGGATGATCAGCATGAGGTGGAGCTCCCTTATCACATGGTGGCGTACAGCCTCGCCTCCGTGCCGCGGAGAACCCATCCTCCCGGCCTTGCCGCTGTCGGGCAGCAGATTCTCGTCTTCGACTCGGATGGTAAGCGACTCTTCGACACCGCGCTTCCCGGCGGCACCACCGCGCTCGCGGTGACGGCGCTTGTTGTCAACGAACTGACGGTCATCGCCGTCGGCGGCAAGGACCGCGACGCGGACGTTTATCTATACGCCGGGAACACAGGACAGCTACAGCTATTGCGTCACCTGCAAGTCAAGGGTAATGGGGCAGTGCGTGCAATCGAGGCCCTCCACCTGGAGCGGTACCTGGTGGTCGCGCACGACGGCGGCATCAGCACCTGGGATATCAGCCGTTGCGCGGACCAGGAACCCCGCCTGCTACGTAGCTTCGGGCGGGGAGACACCCGGGCTATGACTGTCTTCTACGACCCGCAGGGTCGGCCTCGACTCGCCACCGCCTCAACGCACGGCATACAGATCTGGGACCCGGGGGCGGAAGGGTCCGAACACCCGCTGGGCTGGTTCGCCCGGGGTATCAACGCAACCGCGATTGCCGCAGTGGCGACCGAACACCCCGACCCGCAGCTCGCTGTCGCGGATGGCGACTCGGTGTCGTTGTGGAGCACGACTACAGAAAAGCGCGAGGGTGAGCCGCTCAAGGAGCATAAAGACCAGGTCAGGTGCCTGGCGGCCAGCCCCACCGAGGCCGGGTCGACTCTCGTTGGGGCAGCCGACGACCACGGCCGGGTGGTGGTGTGGCAGCTACCCGGAGTCCAATCGACCACTCGGCCATATGGCACGCATGACCGGTGGGTCAATGTGCTGGTGGCGGTTCCGGCCCGGGAGTGGCTCCGGTTCGCCTCCGCCTCAGACGACGGGACAGTCCGAGTGTGGCAGCCGGAACCAGGCCCTACTGGTCGCATCCTCCAGCCCTCCAGCGGTGCCGCGGTCCAGGGCCTGGCTGTCGTGCAGGAGACAGGCGACAAGCCCGAGCGGCTGATCTGCGGCGACGAGGCCGGTTACCTTACGAGCTGGAAAATGCCCGAGGGAGAACTCGACGTAGAGATGAACATCGGGACCGCGGTACGTGCTCTGGCAACCATCCATGACCAGGCTGGCAGGGAGTACGTCGTGGCCGCTGGCGCAGGGGCTGGGCTCACGGTCCAGGACATCAACGCATGCTCCAACGGGAGGCCGATCCAATTCGACTACCCCCAGTCGGCCGAGCCCACCCTCGTCCGAGCCCTCGCCGTCGGCGAGACGGACAATGACGGCGAACTGCTCGCCGCCGGTGACTCGCATGGTCGCGTGACCGTATGGCGGACCGTGGACCGCCGGCAGCTTTGGACCAACGCCGACCAGCACCGAGGCCAAGTGCGCACCCTCGCCTGGGTCCCGACCGCCGCAGGATTGAGGCTCGCATCCGGGGGCAGCGACGGCAACATCTACCTATGGCCGCCTGACGGCAGGAACCCGCAGCGGTTCAATGGGCACGGCGGCCCAGTCGCCACGCTAGCAGCGTTGTCGACGGCGAAGCAGCGGGTGCCAACCTCAAAGGGTGAGGTCCACCTATTCGCCTCAGGCGGCGCCGATGGCACGATTCGGACCTGGAACCCGGACGCCCCGGACGATCCCTCCCAGGTTCTCCGAGCGCACCCCGGCTGGGTGCGGGCGCTGCTACGACTGGAGCACGGCGGAACACTGCACGTCATTTCGGGTGGTGACGACGGCACTGCCCGGCAAGCACGCGGCGGACCCGCGCGGGATCCGCGACAAAGCAGCCCAGATCAAGTTCTTCCATCGAGAATCCTGCCAGTCTGGTTCAACCCTTGGGCACACAAGTCCGCCGAAGAAGTCTGGGCCGGTCTCACCCAGGAGATCATCCGTGCCGCCAAGCCGGTGCTTGGTGAGACCGACGCCGAATGGCAGCGATACTGGTTCACGCGCAACTTGGAACGGCTCGACCGGGCCGAGGTCCGGCGGATGCTTCGCCGGCGCGTCTTCTGGCAGCCGCTTCTATCGTCACCGCTGTTGGCGCCGGTCATAGCCGCGGCTGTAGCCATTGGACTGAAGTGGCCCGCGACGCTCTCATACTTCGCCGCGGCCTGCGGCGTCGTCGCCCTCATCGCGATGACGGTGAGATGGTGGTGCGGGCTCGCACGGGCCTACCTTCCAGCGGACATCATGGAGGGACCGGTGCTGTCGGGCTTCCAGGCGAACCCGGGACCCTTCGCACCTGCCTCATCGGCGGATGACCGGCTCCTTCACGATCCGATGTACCGCGCCAGATCCGGCTACCTCTACCTTGTGCAGCACGACGTCAAAGCCCTCGTCGGTGAGCTGGCGCGACGCGGGTATATGCTCGTCGTCTTCATCGATGACCTCGACCGATGTCCGCCGGAGACGGTTGCCGAGGTCTTCGAAGCTGTCAACATCTTCCTTGCCGAAGAGTTCGCTCACGCGAAGTTTGTCATTGGTCTGGACCCGAGCGTCGTCGCTCACGACTTGGCGGAGGTGTTCCGCGGCAAGGAGAGCCGCCTGCGCGACGACCCGGACGACCCGAACCTGGGCTGGTCGTTCCTTCGCAAGCTGTGTCAGCTCCCCTTGACCTTGCCCGAGATTCGCGAAGCCCACACGGCGCGGCTCATGCGTCGGCACACCCCGTCAGGCGGACAGCGATCCGACCCGTCAACCAGCCAGCCATCCAGCAACCCTGCCATCACCACGACGTCGGGCAGCGAGGCCGGGACAAAGCGCAGGCGGCGCTGGGGCCACGATGGCGCCCCGCCCGAGGTCGCCCAGTCCGCCAACGGCCAGCCAGCGGCGGGCGACAACCGCGACGCCGACACACTCCTTTTCGAAGCTGACCCAGTGATCCGCGACCATCTCCGCGCGCTGATGAGACTGCGGCCTCATCAGTCGGTTCGGGAGACCAAGCGGCTGCTCACCTTGTGGGCCTTCTACCTCAGGCTGCTTCCTAGACTTCTGCCCCAGGACGCGACGTCCAGCGCCCAGTTCGGACGAGACGTGCTCACTCTCGCTGAGGTACTCACGCGCTGGCCTGCGCTCGTACCGAAGCTTGGGTCCGCCTCAAGTCCCGAGAGCGGGCTGCGGGAACTGATCGAGGCGGCGAAAACCAACGCAGACCCCGCGCAGGTATCACCGTGGCACGAGACACTACGCCGCCTCGGACTCGACGGCGACAAATACCACGCCTCCTGCGAGAGCCTCCGCGAGCTGCTCAACCTGTACGGCAATGAGGAGGTTGCATACTACGCGGAGTGCGTGCTCTGACTCATGAATCCATGAGTACGAGCAAGTCTGTTAGCATCCGATCATCTGGCGAATACGCGGCGAAGTCCGGCAGCCCGACAGATAGTCACAGGTCAGGGCAGATGTGATAGCGGTCTGTAAAACCTTCGCTTTTACCTTGCCGGTAACTGCAGGTCCACCGGTCAAGTCACACTCTTTCCGGGCTGGCGTGGGCAGCTGCGCACTGGAATGGCTGATATGGGCGCCGTACGCGACGCTTGCACCTGACAGTCCTTGAACGCCGATTCGGCAGGTATGCGCAGGAGGGCGCCACGAGCCGGTCAGGCCCA
>Ga0209415_10013460_pt1 | contig 13488 bp, 12 predicted proteins | sample PeaSoiSIISIP2007_FD_187696 | JGI IMG/M metagenome (GOLD analysis project Ga0209415, IMG submission 187696) | Peat soil microbial communities from Weissenstadt, Germany - SII-SIP-2007 (SPAdes) (version 2) | ecosystem: Environmental > Terrestrial > Soil > Wetlands > Peat | place: Germany... | reverse complement strand
CCCGTCGGGTTGCACCCTCGGACGACGTCCACTAAACTCAAGTTTTACCCCCAGCGGCCTGGAGACTGCTTGCGAACCATCCTTCGGTATCTCATCTGGACAGTTCTGATCCTTGGTCTCATCGCAGGCGCCGTCTGTTGGAACTTTATATATCGGCCCCTACCCCAACTCGATGGCTCCATTTCCCTGCCCGGCCTGCAAAAAGAAGTCACTGTCGAGCGCGACAACTGGGGAGTTCCCCACATTCGCGCGGCGTCGCTGGTGGATGCCGTCGAGGCGCAGGGATATGTCATGGCCCAGGACCGGCTGTGGCAACTGGATTTGATGCGCCGGGCCTCCCGGGGCCAGCTTTCCGAGATTGTCGGGCCACTAGCCCTCAAATCCGACAAGCAATTCCGCACTTTCGGCTTCTCTCGCGCCGCTGAGCGCGACTTCGCCGCCATGGATAAGGACTCCCGCGCGCTGATGGAGGCCTACGCGCGCGGCGTCAACGTCTTCATCGAGCAGCATCAAAATGACTTGGCACTGGAATTCTCACTGCTCAAGTACAAGCCCCAGCGCTGGCAGCCCACCGATTCCCTCGTCATTGCCGGCTACATGTACCAAACGCTGACCGATACATGGGAACGCGAGTTGGACCGAGCCAAAGTCGAAGCGCGAGTAGGCGAAGACCGTTCCAAGGAATTGTTTGCGGTAGACGCCCCGATGGACCATTTTGTCGTTGGTGATCCCGATATCCCGAACGACGGATCGCAAGCTTCTCGCGTCGATCCCGATGAAGACGATGATGACGACGACATGCCCACAGACGATGTCCTGAAAGCTTCGGCCCCCAGCGGCGCCAGTGTTCGCACCCCGGAGACTTACGCCGATCTCACCTCCGCGCTTTGGCCGTCCATCAGAGGCTACCTTGAAGAAACACAGAGCGAAATTCGCAAAGGCCTCGGCAGCAACAACTGGGTCGTCAGCGGAGCACACACTGCGACCGGCAAGCCACTTCTGGCCAACGACACACATCTTGAGCTCTCCATTCCGCCGATCTGGTACGAGATCCATCTTAGTGCGCCAGGATTCAACGCCAAGGGATTCACGCTCCCCGGCGCACCGCTCATCGTGATCGGCCACAACGACCACATTGCCTGGGGCTTCACCAACAATGGCGCGGATGTGCAGGACCTCTACATCGAAAAGTTCAATCCGGCTGCACCAGACGAATATCAAGTGAACGGGAAATGGATGAAGGCCCAGATTTTTGACGAGGCCATTCACGTCAAAGGCCAGCCTGACGAACATTTGAGAGTCGTCGTCACTCGGCACGGCCCGATCGTTCATCAAGAAGACGACAGACTCTACGCCCTCCGCTGGACCGCCTTAGAACCCGGCGGCCTCGGCAACACCTATAACTGGCTCTCCAAGGCCAATGACTGGCACGAGTTCCGCGAAATCATGAAGAACGTCTGGGGCCCGGGCCAAAACGCGGTCTACGCCGATGTGGGCGGCAATATTGGCTATATTATGGCCGCGCGGGTCCCCTTGCGAAAAAAGGGACACGGTGAAGTCCCGGTGCCCGGCGAAACGGACGAATACGAATGGACCGGGTACATTCCTTTCGAACAACTTCCCCAGGCGCTTAACCCCGACAGCGGGCTGATCGTCACCGCCAACGCCCGTGTCGTTGGTCCCAATTACAAGCCATACCTCACCGATCGTTGGGAGGAGCCATACCGCACCGCCCGCATCTACGATCTCCTGCACGATAAAACTGATCTCCGCCCCATCGACATGCTCAAAGTCGAAACCGACACTTACAGCTTTCCGCACGCTTTCCTCGCCGACCAAATGGCCGCCGCCGCAAAAAAGGTGCAGCCCAAAGACCCACGCGCGCAAAAATTGGTTGTCGCTCTGAGAGACTGGAACGGAATCGCAGACCCCGATTCTTCGCTCGTCTCATTCGTAGTGATGTCCCGCCGCGCCGCTCTGGATTTGCTTCTCGAGCCTTATCTTGGAAAAGACACGAACCTCTATAGCTGGCGTAGCACGGCGTTCCTCCAAAAAATCCTGACGGACCGTCCGACAAAATGGCTCCCGCCAGCCTATAAGAATTACGAGGAACTCCTCGCTGCCGCGGCTGACCGCGCCGTCTCCATGCTCGTGGAACAAACAAAAAGCGAGCGAGTCAACGACTGGCAGTGGAAGGAACTAAACTCTCTCGACATGCTTCATCCCATCGGCCGCGAAGGTTTCCTGAAGTGGCTGCTCAGCATCACCGGAAAACCGCAATCCGGGACCGGCTACAGCGTCCGCGCCGCCACAAAACGCCATGGGCCTTCGATGCGCTTCATCGCCAATCTGGCCAATTGGGATGACTCCATCCTTCTCATTCCCACCGGCGAATCCGGTCAGGTCGGCAGCAGCCACTACAGCGATCAATTCTCCTATTGGTACGAAGGAAAACCGATTGTCGCGCCCTTCAGCGATCCGGCTGAAGCGAAGGTCCACAAACACACGCTCAAATTCACTCCATTCTGGTGATTCGAAGCGCCCCGATTCCAATATGCCTGAACTCCCCGAAGTAGAGGCTGTCGCGCAAACGCTGCGTCCGTTAGTCGAGGGCCGTCGCATTCGCTGCGTTCACGTCTTGCACCCCATCGCCACAAAGCCCCAAGACCCTTCGCTGCTCGCTCGCCTGGCGGAAGGTCAACTAATCCAGTCCGTCCGGCGAAAAGGAAAGTACCTCTGGCTTGAGCTAGAGCGAGGCATCGTGACGCTGCATTTCAAGCTCGATGGCCAGCTGCTTTGGTTCTCTAATGCCAAGAAGATGTTTGAAGTTGCCAATCAGAAAGAAACAGGCGTCCACGTCGATGTCGCTTTCGAATTGAAGAATGGTGTTCTTGGCTTCGCCGACGGCCGCCACTTCGGACGCGTCCTCGTTTATGAATCCGCGGAAGCCTGCCCCGCTCTCGCTCGTTTAGGCTTGGACGCCATCTCTCCCGACTTCACCCCGGCTCGCTTTACCGAAATGCTCGCCAGCTCACGTCGTCCACTGAAAGAATTCCTTCTCGAGCAATCCCGCGTCGCCGGGATCGGCAACATCTACTCCTGCGAATCCCTCTGGCGCGCGAAGCTCGACCCTCGCCGCCACCCAAACTCTCTGAAGCCTGCCGAAGCTCGTCGCCTTCACAAAGCGATTGTTTCCGTTCTCGCGCGTGCTTTAGAATGCTGTCTGCATTCGCCGCCCGATTTTCGCGATGCAAATTGGTGGTTTCAGGGCCTGGAAAAAATCCTTCGCGCCTACGACCACGAAGGAAGACCATGCCGCCGCTGCGGAAATGAAATCAAACGCATCCCGCAAGGCGGCCGTTCCACTTACTTTTGTGCGCACTGCCAAAAATAAATCGCAAGGACACAGGCCGACAGCGTGAATTCACCCGCACCAAAAAAACCCGAACCGCCCAAGAAGCCCGACTTTGAGCGCTCCCTGGCTCGTCTCGAAGAGGTTGTCCGCCGGCTCGAAAGCCCACAACTGTCTCTCGACGATGCCATGAAACTCTTCGAAGAGGGCGTGGCTCTCGCGCGCGAATGCCAGAGGCAACTCGAGGAGGCCGAGGGCCGCGTGGAAATCCTTCTCAAAAAAGCAGACGGCAAACTCACCGCTGAACCCTTCGACCCCGAAGGCGAGAGCGAATCGTGACCGTAGCCACTTCCAGGACGAGCTCGCTCCTCTCGTGACAATGAAGCTCCCCCCTTTTTTTGAGGAAGACCGCGTGGAAGTCGACGCGTCCCTCGACCGCCTCATGCCCGCGGAAATCGTCGCGCCTCCATCCATTCACCAAGCCATGCGTTACAGCGTCTTCGCCGGCGGCAAACGCATCCGCCCCATTCTCTGCCTCGAAACTGCCCGCATCTTCGATCCCGAAGTCGCCCCCGCTCATTATCCCGCATGTGCCATCGAATTTATCCACACCTACTCCCTCATCCACGACGATCTCCCCGCACTCGACAACGACGATCTCCGCCGGGGTAAACCCACGTCCCATAAAAAATTCGGCGAAGCAGCAGCTATCCTCGCTGGCGACGCTCTACTCACGCTCGCGTTCGAGACCATCGCCGCCACACCCGTCGATGCCAACCGCCGGGTCGCCATGCTTTCAGAAATCTCCGCCGCTGCAGGAACGATCAACGGCATGGTCGGCGGCCAAGTCGCCGACCTCGAAGCCGAACGAAAGCGCATCACACCGGAAATGCTTGAATTCATCCACCGCTCGAAAACTGCGGCGCTGATCCGTGCGTCCATCACTTCTGGCGCTCTGTGCGCCGGTGCCTCTTCGGACGACGTCAGCCATCTCCGCAACTTCGGCGAATCGCTTGGCCTCCTCTTTCAAGTCACCGACGACATTCTCGACGTCGAAGAAACCTCGGCCGCACTCGGAAAAACCGCCGGTAAAGACGCCGCGCAGCAAAAAGCCACTTACCCCGCCGTCCACGGCCTCGCACGCTCGCACGAAATCGCGAATGAGCTCGCCACAAAAGCCGTCACTGAACTCGTCCTCTACGGTGACCGCGCCTCACGCCTCCGCGAAATCGCCGAATACCTGGTCCAACGCCGCGCGTAACTCGCGCGCTCATCTCTGGACTCTCCGTGTCCTCTGCGGCCTCTGTGTTAAAATCCCCTCCAGACACTCGCAACCCTTGCCAATCCGCATGAAATCCAAATCCACGCGCACACGTTTGGACATAGCCCTGGTAGAGCGCGGTCTCGCCGATTCCCAACAAAAAGCCCAGGCTATGATCCTGGCCGGGGAAGTCCGGCTAGAAGGCGTTCCCGTGCAGAAAGCCGGCATGCCCGTGGCAAGCGATGCTCAAATCGATGTGAAAAGCCGCCAACTCAAATACGCCAGCCGTGGCGGCTTGAAACTCGAAGGCGCCCTCGAAGATTTCGCAATCAATCCCGCCGGGCAAGTCTGTCTCGATGTGGGAAGTTCTACCGGCGGCTTCACAGATTGTCTTCTGCAGCGTGGCGCCGCTCGCGTCTACGCCGTCGACGTCAACCTCGCCCAACTCGACTGGAAACTACAGCGAGACGCGCGTGTGATCGCCATCGAGCGCAACGCACGCGAACTAAAGCCCGATGATATTCGCGAACCGTTGGACCTCGTCGTCGCGGACGTTTCCTTCATTTCCGTTTGCAAGATACTCGGCCCCGCCTCCGCGTCCGCGAAACCAGGCGCCACCTTTCTCATTCTCATCAAGCCCCAATTCGAGCTGCCTCGCGCAGACGTCGCCGCTGGCGGAATCGTAACCGATGTTCGCCTCCACGAAAAGGCTATAACCAGCGTCCGAAAATGTGCCGAAGCCGCGGGCTTAACCAATCTAAATGTCCTGCCGAGCCGCTTGACTGGCGCCGAAGGCAATCAAGAGTATTTTCTCCACGCTCGCAAAGGGCTCCTGAAGTAGAATCCCAGACAATCATGCCGCCAACTCCGAGCTTCAAAACCATCGGCGTCATCTCTCGCCCCCGCCGCGCCAATCTCTCCGCCGTTGTCCCGAATCTTCTACAATGGCTCGAAGCTCGCGGCCTCCGCGTAATCTTTGACGAGGAAACCGCCTCCGCTCTCTCCAAACCCAGCAAAGCCTTCACCCGCGATGAACTTGCCGACCAATCGGAAATCCTTCTGGTGCTAGGCGGCGACGGTACACTCCTGGCAGCCGCCCGCGTGGCCGCATCGCGCTGCATCCCGATTCTCCCCATCAACATGGGCAGTCTTGGCTTCTTGACGAGCTTCACGGTTGAAGAGCTCTATCCCGCACTTGAAGAAACCCTGGCTGGCCGCTCTTCCATGAGCGAGCGCGTCATGCTGCAGGTCGAGTTAGTCCGCGCCGGCACTGTCCTGGATCGCCAGCACGTCCTCAATGACGCCGTCGTCAACAAAAGCGCTCTGGCCCGCATGATCGAACTCGAGCTCTCCATCGACGGCGATTTCGTCTGTCGCTACCGCGCCGACGGCTTAGTTCTGGCTACTCCCACCGGTTCCACGGCCTATTCCCTCTCCGCAGGCGGCCCCATCGTTCATCCCGCAGTCGAGGCCTTCGTCATTACACCCATCTGTCCCCACACACTGACCGATCGCCCTGTCGTTGTCCGCGATTCTTCCGTCATCGAACTCAAGCTGGCCGGAAGCGCGGAATCTGTTTTCCTCACACTCGACGGCCAAAAGGGCATTCCCATGCAGTCCGAAGACCGCATACGTGTCACCCGTTCCCCCCAGTGCCTAAAGCTGATCCAACCGCCGAAAAAGTCTTATTTTGAAATTTTGCGAAATAAGCTGAAGTGGGGTGAGGTCTAGTCCTGAGGAATTGTCTCGTTAATTAGGTTCGAAACGCGAAGTGTTGTTTGGTTTTGCTCGTCTGGGTCGAAGTCTCAGAAATTCCTTGTCCTCGGTAATCGCGGCTCATCGCCCACTACGCCAGCGCCAAATTCAAATTCTCGATGGCCTCATCAATCTCCGCCGTGTTCTTGTAGCCGACGGTAACGCTATCCACGCCGGCGTTTCTGAACGCGAACCTCATTGCGGCCTTGCGGTCCTCGCGGCTGAACGTACCCTCTCCCACGAGCTTCATGCTTATGACGCCCATTCCTGCCTTGTGCGTCTGCTGGACGTGTGTCACAACTTCAGGGACGTTGCCGAGTCCGTCGGTGTCGTAATCCTCGGCATCCATTCGAACGCCCTTATGATTCATTCGGATCATAGCGATGTCGAGCCACTTGTTTCCGGGCACCTGACGCAATGCGGGAAGTCCGTGAACCGAGGCCCCATGACTCACAATCGCATTCCGCGACTGCGCCTCCAAAATCCCATCCTGCCACCGGCTCGTGTCCGCCGGCCACGTAGCTGTATGCTGCCAGTGCAGCAGCATAATGTCGAAGTAATCCGTATTTGCCAGTTTCCGCAGTTCATCGAATTTCTCCTGCGGATTCGAGTTGTGGAACGTCGTCACCTTCGACATAATCCGGTAGCTGTCCCGTGGAATCCCCTTCAACGCCACTCCCAGCATTCTGTGCATCTCGTTGTAGGATTCCGCCGTTTCGAAAAAGCGAATGCCATTGTCGTAGGCGTAGCGCACCAGCCTCGTAAACCCGTCTTGCCCCAAGTCGCGCTGCACCTGCCCGCTAAAACTGCCACAGCCAAACGCCAGTCGCGTCACCTTCACTCCCGACTTACCCAGCGTCACCCAATCCGTCGCGCTCTCCCGCGCTACGCGCAGCGGGACGCCTCCCGTAAGTGCAAGAGCTCCGGCGGCGATTCCGGATTTAAGGAATTCACGTCTAGTTGAGTGAGCCACGACTGCACCTCGAATCAGGCCAAGGATTCTGCGAGTGTGATGGACTGGAGATGCCGTTTCGGCGGCCGCATGGGTGTCCAGAGCCCATGACCGGACAATCGTATTACGAAAATCCTATATCCGGTATATCCAAATCTCTGTAGCGCAAGCTGTCACAATTCTAGGGTGTCATCACAAGTGAGGAGCAACGCGCTTTTATTCAAAGACTCGCCCGACAATTTGTTATCCTGCGTCGCGTGACACTTCCCTTTCTTATCGATACTGACACCGCTTCCGATGACGCCGTTGCTCTGATCATGGCGCTTCGCTCTCCCCACATTCAAGTTCTCGCCATTACCACCGTTGCGGGAAACGTGGATGTTCATCAAGCCAGCCGTAATGCGCTCTATACAGCGGAGCTTTGTGATTCGAAAGTTCCAGTGTTCCCCGGCGCGGAACAACCACTGAAGCGCCCGCATGTAAGCGCGTCCTGGTTTCACGGGCGCGACGGTCTCGGCGATCACGCATATCCGCCACCACGCCGCTCTCCAGAACGACAAAGCGCTCCCGATGCCATCATCGACACGATAGAGTCTCACCCCGGCCTGGTCCTCGTCACGCTCGGCCCGCTTACCAATATTGCGCTCACCTTGCAAAAGAAGCCCGGCATCGCCGCGAACGTAAGCCGCTGTGTGGTCATGGGCGGCGCGCCTAGCTGCGAGGGCAACGTAACTCCCGCGGCCGAATACAACATCTGGTGCGATCCCGAAGCGGCGCGGATCGTAATAAGAAGCGGCCTTCCCATCGAACTCGTCGGCTGGCACCTCTGCCGCGGCGAAGCAGTCCTCAACCCCTCCGACATACAGCAAGTGCTAAGCTTCGGCACACCCGTCGCCAAATTTGCCATTGAATGCAACAGCCGTGCGCAACAAGCATTCTTCGAACAGTCCGGCGAACACGGAATATCTCTGCCAGACCCTGTTGCCATGTCCATTGCGTTGGACGCGTCGATCGTCACTTCCCAATCCGAGCATTTTATGGATGTCGAAACAGAGAGTGAACTAACCCGCGGTATGACCGTGGTAGACCGTCTCAACGTCGCTCATGACGAACGCAATCGCGATGTCTGGGCCGCAAGCCTCGCCGGTGCACACAAAGCGAAAGTCTTCTGGGCCATCTACAACGCACGCTGGAAGCAAGCGCTCTACGCCGCGCTGAGGTAGTCCTGCAGCCACCACCGATTCGCTATGCGCTCAGGCTGCCGGATGTTTCAAGATCTCGGCCAAAGCATGCAGGCGTGTAGAATCCGCTGGACTCTTCGCAGTGGCCGCGCTCTTTTCCACCGATGGCGCCATATTCTTCAGCTTCGACAGCTTGCTCTTGCTCATGTGTGAGGTCTCTGCGACTTGGATGGCTTTCTGCAGAGATGTGATTTGGTCCGCCGGCAATCCCTGTGAACGGGACAACTGGTCCAGATACGCCTTTGCCACAACCAGTTTCGCAGGCCACTCGATCTTTTGCTGGTTCTGCACATTCAGCTCAGACACCTGAACCGTCTTCGCCGCGTCGATTTCGTTCTGCGTCAGGAATTTACTCGGCGTCAATTCAAAAACGTCCAGGCCGCGCGCAATCTCGGAACCGTAAATGTAGCCGTTGTACCAATACGCAGACCAGTCGCCTCCCAGCACAAGAGTGTTCGGATCAATCGGCCCGCGGTCAAAGTAACCGATCTCGAAGGGTTGCGCCGGGTCAGTGAAGTCCACTATCGAGACGCCGCCCTGATACCAGGCCTGCACTTCGATGTCGCGGCCAGGAACCGGAATCAGCGACCCGTTGTGCGCCACACAGTTCTCGGAATCGCCCTGGGCGGCTGGCAGTTTGTAATAGTTCGCGAAACTCATTTTGTTGTCTTTCAGCTGGAAGATCGCGTCCGCGCCCCACTTGTTCGGGTCGTTTGCACGGCACCTCGCGCCCAAGCCACCGCCCCACTCGTCGGTAAACACCACTTTGCTCCCATCATTCGAGAACGAAGCGGAGTGCCAATACGAATAGTTTGGATCATTGACCGCATCCACACGCTTCGGATGCACTGGGTCCTTGATGTCCAGCAGAAGTCCGTTTCCGGAGCACGCGCCTGCCGCTAACCCGATCGCCGAGTACACCGTGATGTCGTGGCATTGGTTGGTGTCCGCTGGTTTCTCGATGCCCTTCTTACTGTGCGTGCCGCCATTATTCAGGCCATTCAGCGCACCCGTACGAGGGTCAATGAATACCCGGGGGCTGGAGACCACCTGGGCAGTCTGCGGCGCTGCCACGGGAACCTTGATCACGTCGATCCGAAACAACGCCGTGTTAGGGTCTTTGTCCGGCGCTTCCCCAGAGCAGCCCGCCAATTCTTCCGGCTGGCGCACAAACGACGTGCCCGAGACGTAGATATAAACGTTCTGTTTGTCGTTCGGATCAGTAACGAGAGTGTGCGTATGCGATCCACGGCACGTCTGCACCGCCGCGACTTGCTTCGGATTCTTGATGTCGGAAATGTCGAAGATCCTCACGCCGCGGAAGCGGTCCTTTTGCGCAGCCGGCAGGTGGCGTTTCTTCTCTTTTTCGGCGCCTGCGGGTGGCGGAGGCTCCGGCGGAAACCCTTGCTCGCCGCAGTCCAGCCGCCCATTCGGCATTTCTACCGACATGAACAACAAGTTTTTGTACACCGACACGTCACCCTGCCCACCCGGGCAAACAAGCGAAGTCAGCAGCGTGGCATTCGCCGGATGGGAGATGTCAAAAATATTCACGCCATAGAAATTCCCCTGGAACAGGTAGTTGCCCGCGAACGCCAAGTCCGAATTCGAGAAGGCAAGCTGTGCAATCACCAGCTGCATGGGCTTTGGCATTTTCGAGGTGTCGCCCACACCAAGTTGCGCAAACACCTTTTGCACCCTCGGACTATCGGCATCCGTGGACCCGAGCTGAAACGCGTCAGGCTTCTTGAGAAGCAGGAGATGCTTCATTCCCATCGCGGCTTCGCCCGCGTCATATAGTCCAGGCGTCAGCTTGGCGCGCGGATCATTCGCATCCGATCCTTTCATCCCCGGCGGCAGTGCCGGCGCCGGTTGGGGCGCAAACGGGTTCCCGTCGTCATCCCCCTCCTCCGCGGGTTTCTGCGCTGGGGCCGCCGCATCAGGCTTCTGAGCCTGGGCAGGTGGCGGAGTTGCAGGCGCCTGCGCTGGCATCCGGCCTACCCCAAATCCTAGGAAAATCGCGGCCATTGCCACACGAAAAGCAACACTGGGAATCCGGTTCATCATTTCTCCTCTAACGATTTGTTATCCAACATGCTCTGCATAATCCTGATCTCCGCACGTTGCCCGCTGTCCACGTCCGTCGCGAAGTTGAACATTTCGGCATCCTGCCCCGCACCTGCGGTATCGAACAAGTCTTTCACCATCGTTAGTGCGCCGTTGTGGTGCTGAATCATCCCGGTCAAAAATAAGCTGTCAAATTCGGCGCCTTTCGCCTTCCGCAGCGCTTCCATCTGCTCAGCCGTAAGCATCCCAGGCATCAGCGGCATCGCTTCGTGCGACATATCCATCCCCGGCATTCCCGGCATCGCCATCGAACGCGATTCTCCTCGCGCCGCCAGCCACCGCTTCATAAACTTGATTTCGTCAGACTGCGAGCTGCTGATTCGCGCCCCAAGTAAACGCAACTCTTTGTTCTTCGTATGCGACGCAATTAGCGCCGTCATCTCCACCGCTTGCGCATGATGCATGATCATGCCTTGCATGAACTCCACGTCCGCTTGTGACCGCGGCGGCAGAGTGCCCTTCGTCGACGTCGGCAGCGTCCTGCTCGGCTGGCCCGGCGCTCCCGGCTGCACAACGACAGGCTTCGTCGAATCCGTCTGCTTTGCAAATACAGTCGTGGAAAAGAAAACAGCGATGGCGCTGGCGGCGAGCAGCATGCCGCACAGCATCTTGCGCCCGTGCCGATCACTCCGCTTCACTCCTAAAGGAAGGCCGGAGCCGACACTACAATACTCTCTCAACAAAGTTCCAAGCCAGACGGAATAAGTGTGAGTTACGATTTGTACCCTTCTTCAGGCCTATCGCATTCCTGTTGAATGCGACAGGCTCCCAAGAAACCGCGCCCATATTCACGCTAAAATCGCAGCATAGTCCAAAACCGCGGACGATAGCAACGCTTGGCTAGGATGCTTCGTAACGTCATTGGAAATGACACCGCTGCCAAACACGGTCTCTACCCCGCGCAGCGTGAGCCTTAAACTTTCTTGAGTTGGGGCACTGATTTCGTCGGAATTGGCAACGCAACTGTAATATTTCGAGTTGAAGCAGGCCTAAAGACGGAGAAGACGCGACCAACAAAACTACTGTTCCCGCGACGCCTTGGGTTTATATGGGTATCCCCAGGCCTTTGGTGCGTGGGCAGTTCGATAGTCTTCCAGGTCCGTCTGGCTGATCCGGTAATGCGACTGCGGAGGATGATTTCCGAAAGCAGCCAGCTCATGATGCAGCCTAAGTGAGCAAATCTCGGGAGCATCTTGAAAACGCACCAGCCGGGAGCCGAAGGCCTCGTTCTCGATCGCCAGGGTGTATTCACTGGTTTCGTCTAAGGCCCTTCGCACAATGAACGTATATTCGCGCGCAAGCGCTTTCGCTTCAAACCCAACGTATTGGACGTTTATGCTCTCGGTCATTAGGGCCTCCTCGTTCCAACAAGCAAAATTTCCCGCGAGACTGGCAGCGCTCGTGCTCTCGCAACCGCTCCGTTCTGATTCGAATTTCCTGAGCTGTCAGTCGAATGTTGCTGCTGCATTCTGACAAACTACTCATCGGTCGGCTCGAGTCCGACGAAATCTAGGGCAACTCCATCGAGGAAAAAGGAACGGGACAAACCAAACACCGCAACTCGAAACCGAGGTGATCAAACCGCCCCTGGGGCGTTGTCACCCAATGCCGACGAGTCCAGGGCGGGTTGTGCCGGACATGCTGCTGATGCCCACACTCCAGCTCAGCAATCCAATCGCAGCATTCATCCAAATGGTAATCAACGATCTTTCTTGGTGTGCCTTCTGTTGGACAGTTCAATATGTGGCCTGCTTTTATTCTACGCTCTTTCTTCGCGGCGTGCCGAATTGGGTAGAGAAACAGCGGCTGCGCGATCATGTGCCATTTGTGACAGACAGCTCGAGGTAGGAGGCGTAAGATACGAAGGTACTGAACAACGAGGCAACCAATGCTAGATCTATGGTGGGCCGCACCGCTTACCGACGAACATGCTCAAGAGGTCCTTCGTTCCCTCAACCCGAGCGCGGATGCAGTCGACATTTATTCGACACTCGAACGGTGCAAGAAGGACGCGGCGAAATTTGGCGTGTGCCTCAACGAATTCTTTCTTCGAAATGGCGCACAAGCAGCGAACGACGCGCGCGCTGCTTGGTCGGAGATCGTGACGCACAATCCTTCCGCCGATCCGAATGTGAATTACAAACTTGACACAAAGTCGTTTGATTTGCTCACGTCCGATGTCCGCGCCGCTTGCTTGAAGCAATTGTTTTCATTCTCCCGCATGATGCACGGGAGCGGACGTGTCTTGAGAATCGCCGCTATAGTTCCCGCCGGGTAGTGGGCTCTCAGCGGTGTCTCCGCTCGATAATGCTGTGTCCTGGATTCCGGCCCCCCCACCCTTTAGCCCCAAGATTATTTCTGTCATCGGGAACTTTTTCCTTCTGAACACGGAATCACCGGCATGAACCCAAAGAAGCTGGACGATTTGAGGCAAGCGCAAAGCCACATTCGAGAACTTCGAAAGCTTTATCTCAAGTACCCGGACCTCCTCCCCGAAATCGATGCTTCAGTTCTGATCAAACTCTCTGACGTGATTAAAACTGCCAAGGGCGTCGGGAAGAACTAGCCGAGTCAATCCGTTAGCCAGCCAAAAAAACAAGCCCCTACACCCTCAATCGTTTGCCTCAGGATCATTGAGGGCTTCGGGCGATTTCTGGGTGCGCGAAAGTTTGCTACGCTGTTGCAATTGGCGGCCACCTTAATGAGCAATTGCCGCGAGGTCGGGCGATGACACGCGACATCCTTCGTGTAATGATTCCGGTTTTGCGGCATGCGGCGCTTGTTTGCGCGGTGACTTGCT
>Ga0209415_10013459_pt1 | contig 13489 bp, 8 predicted proteins | sample PeaSoiSIISIP2007_FD_187696 | JGI IMG/M metagenome (GOLD analysis project Ga0209415, IMG submission 187696) | Peat soil microbial communities from Weissenstadt, Germany - SII-SIP-2007 (SPAdes) (version 2) | ecosystem: Environmental > Terrestrial > Soil > Wetlands > Peat | place: Germany... | reverse complement strand
AGCCATTCGCCGTACAGGAGGTGGGCGCGGGCCACGGCCGGGCGCATGCGGGTCCGGCCGAGCCGCTCGATCGCCTCGCGATAGCAGTTCTCGGCGGTCTGACCCTCACTGAGCAGGGCACGCGAGCGCGCCTCGGTGCCAAGCGCCCAGTCGGTGCCGCTGGCGCGGGTCGTCGCGGAAAGCCGCTGGAAAGCGTCGGATGCGCGTGCGGGCTGGCCGCTGCGGACGGCCGCCTCGACCAGTTCGGTGAGCGACCAGCCGAGGACGCCTATGTCGTCGTACTCGCACACCAGCTCCGCGGCGGCGAGGGCCTGGTCGTAGTGGCCCAGGCCGTTGTACAGCAAGGCGGCGGCGTACTGGCTGGTCACGCCCCTCCCCTCACCACGGCTGGTCACGCCGTCCATGGTGGCCTGGATGAGCTCGGTGGCCTCGGCCTCACGGCCCCGGAACGCGGCGACGCCCAGGGCACCGTAGGGCCCGAGCTGGCTCCCGGTCGCGTCGGCGACCGCCTGCGCCTCCGCGATGAGCGCCGCGCCCTCCTCCAGCTCGCCCGCGTGCGCGTGCAGGAGGATGCGGGACCGGACCGCGAGGGGGAGCTCACTGAGTGCTCCCGCGTCACGCGCGAGCTTGACGTGGCGGCTGGCCAGGATGTGCCATGTCTCGTCGTCCCACACCGCCATGGCCGCCCGCCCGGCGAGCCACAGCCAGCTCAGCCCCTCCTCCGCCGAGATGTCCTGACTGCGGAAGGCGAGCAGCGCCCGTCTCAGAGCCGGCGTCCCGGCCGCATAGCCCTCCGTGACCAGCAGAGCCAGGCCGTCCAGGAGCAGATCGGGGGCGCGTGCCGGGGCCAGTGGCGCGGGCGCCATACGTGCGGCTCGGGCCACGTCCCCGACTGCCGGTGACAGGCGGCCGACGAACAGCGCGGCCGTGAACGCCTCCAGGTAGGTCTCGCGGGCCAGCCCGGCGTCCAGCGCCTCGAGCTGTTTGGCCGCGCTGAGCATGAGCGGGGGCGCGTCACGGCCATGACTCGACGCGAACGCGATCTGCGCGCGCAACAGGTCGCTGCGGGCGCGCTGCAGTTCATCCAGCGGCCCGGCCTGTGCCATGGCCAGCAGGCCGAGCGCGGCGTCGAGGGCGCCAGCCCGGTGCTTGGCTTGCGCGGCGGCCAGCGCCCGCTGCGCGCGAAGCGCCGGGTCGAGCGTCAGCCCGGCGGACCGCTCCAGGAACGCAGCGGCCGCCGCGAGACCACCGCGGCGCCGTGCCCGGCCTGCGGACTGCTCAAGTTCGGCAGCGACTTTCTCATCTGGGCCCGGCGCGGCCTGGGCCCGGTGCCAGGCCCGCCGATCAGGATCGACAGCCGGGTCGGTGACCTCGGCCAGCGCGCCGTGCAGCTCCTGCCTCGTCTGGACCGATGCCGACCGGTAGGCCGCCGAGCGCACCAGCGGATGCCGGAACCGCACCCGCGCGCCGAACTCGGCCAGCCCCGCCTCCTGGGCCGGCCCCGCGGCCCCGGCGCCGATCGCGAGCCGCCCGGCCGCCCGCCACACCAGCACCGGATCGCCGGACGGATCGGCCGCCGCCAGCTGCACCAGCCGCCGGGTCTGCGCTGGCAACGTCTCCAGCTGCCGCCCGAAGCTCTCCTCGATCCGCCCGTCCAGCGGTACCGCGCTGCTGAGTCCGAACCCGCCCGTCAGCTGCGCCGGCGTCAGCCCTCGCGGCAGCTCGAGCAACGCCAGCGGGTTCCCGTGCGTGTCGGCGATGATCCGGTCCCGGACCCGCGCGTCCAGCGGCCCGGTCAGCACCGACTCCAGCAGCTCCCGCGCATCGCGCTCGCCCAGGCCCCCCACCACCAGCTCTGGCAGCCCGGCCACGTCCTGGCCCGGAACCCGCGCCGCGAACACCAGGCCCACCGGGTCGGCGCCCAGCCGCCGCGCCGCGAACCCCAGCGCCTGCGCCGAGGCGTGGTCCAGCCACTGCATGTCATCGACTACGCAGATCAGCGGGCGTTCTCCCGCCGTCTCGGACAGCAAGCCGAGCACGGCCAGGCCCACCAGGAACCGGTCCGGCACTGAGCCGGCGCTGAGGCCGAACGCGGTCCGCAGCGCCTCACGCTGCGGCACCGGAAGAGACTCAGCATGATCCAGCATCGGCGCGCACAGCTGATGCAGCCCCGCGAAGGCCAGCTCCATCTCCGACTGCACTCCCGCGGCCCGCGCTATCCGGCACCCGGAGGCCCGTCCGGCCAGGTAGTCCAGCAGAACGGTCTTGCCCACGCCGGGCTCACCGCGCACCACCAGGGCCCGGCCCTCACCGGCCCGCACGCCGGCAACGAACCGGTCAAGTACGCCACGTTCGCTGAGCCGGCCCGTCAGCGTCGCTGCGGGCCCTCCGGTACCAGAATGTGCCGTCATCGGCCCGGCGCTACACAGCAACCATGGCGGCGGCACCGCCTGCCGCCGCAAGGCGACACCGGAACGCCGCGCCGCGGTCACCCGGCCGGGCATGAACGCTCACACGGCCTCCGAGCCAGACACACTAACGCCCGTCCGTCAGCCTATCCCGGGGACCGAACCTGGAAACCAGGCGCCCGGCCGAGCGAGTACTGGTGCGGCCCGGACCGCAGACCAGGCCAAGCGGTCCTTAGCCCTCTAGCAGCCCCAGCTCGCGGGACCGGGTGACCGCCTGGCTGCGTGAGGAGGCGCCCAGCTTGTGGTAGATGGACATGGCCTGCGATTTGACGGTGTTGGGGGACAGGTACATCTCCCCGGCGATCTCGGGGAACGACAGGTGGGTGGGGAGCATCGGCAGCAGGCGGAGTTCGGCGCCGGTCAGCGCCGAGGCTCCCGCGGCGGATGAACCGCGGACCTCGGAAAGCTCCGCCCGCAGGTCCTCGGCCTGCTCGGCGAAGACGCCCAGGCCAGGGCGGCGGGTGAGGACATCGGTGATCTCCCGGAGCAGGATCCGCGCCGCGGCGAAATCGGACAGCGCCAGGTGGCATCGGGCGAGCTCGATTCTGGCCTGGACGGCCAGGTGCGGCACGGCGTAGGTCAGGCCCGGCCGAAGGCGCTGCGCCTGGGTCAGTTCCGCCATGGCGCGCGGCCGGTCAGCCTGGTGCAGCGCGATTCGGGCGGCCGCGGCATGCAGGATCGTGACGGGGGGATAGTCCTCCAAGTTGCCGTCACGGGCCAGCGACCGGGCCTGGGACAGGTGCCGCTCGCCCGCCTGCCAGGCGCCTCCGGCGATCGCCCGCAGCGCCTGTTCGGCCAGCGCGACGCAGACACCAACGGCTGCCCTGCCTGGGCGGCCTGTGGCGACCGTGTCCTCGAAGAGGGCATCGGCCTGGCCGGTATCACCGGCCATCAGGTGCGCCATCCCCAGATACAGGGTCGCCGAGGGCCGCCAGAAACTGCCGGCGGCGATGGTCCTGGCGGCAAGTTCCGCGTCGGCCCGCATCTGTTCCACCCCGCCGCGGCACAGCAGCGCCCGCAGCAGCGCCAGCCACGGCTCGATCGAGAGACTCCCGTCCGGCAAGCTGGCCGCGGCGGCTCCCCGCTCGGCGATCTCGGCCCAGTGTTCGGACTCGCCCGGCTTCCCGGTCAAGGCCGAGATCATCGCGGCCAAGACGGCGGCGGCCGGGTCGTTTTCTCTCGGTGCGTGACCGTCCAGCCACCTGAACCATCGTTCAGCGGTAGCGACCCGGCCCTGCTGGTAGGCGGGAAACGCCAGCGTGCCGACCAGGCGAGCCGCTGAATCGGCCTCGCCCGCCTTCATCCAGTACTCCAGTGCCTCGGCGGGCTGCCCATGGCGCTCGTGCCACTGCGCGGCCCGCCGGTGAAGGACGGGGATCAGGCTGGGCTCCAGGCGGTGCAGTTCCGCCAGGAGCATGTCGCGGAACAGATGGTGATAGCGGTACCACTCTCCCCGTCGGTCCAGCGGCACCAGCAGCAGGTTCGACCGCTCCAGCTCGGCCAGGATTCCCGCGGACCCGCGCACTTGGAGCACCGCATCGCACAGCGGACCGCACATGCGCTCCAGCACCGCGGTCCGGGTCAGGAACGCCCGGTGCCGACGGGAGATCCGAGCCAGGAACTCCGACTCCATATACTCGCTCACCAGCCGGTCATCTCCGCCGAAGGAGACAGCCGCGCTCGCCAGCGGGCCACCCTCCCGCAGGTACAGCGCCGCGAGGTACAGCCCGGCGGGCCATCCCTCGGTCCGCCGGTGAAGTTCCGCCACGTCGTCCTCGCCGACCGCGATGTCCGCGTTGCGCAGCAGCAACGACGCCTCGTCGCGGTCCAGCGACAGGTCCTGCGGGCCGATCTCCAGGATTCTTCCCTCCGCCCGCAGCCGCGCCACGCGCAGCGGTGGCTGGGCGCGCCCGGCCACCGCCAGCCGGGAGCCGCCCGGTACGTGATCGGCCAGCACCGACAGCGCGGCCTGGCATTCCCGGTTGCGCAGCGTGTGCACGTCGTCCAGGACCAGCGCGACCGGCGAGGTCATCGAGGAAAAGGCCGAGCCCAGCCGCGGGACGACCGAGCCGGGCACCGAGCTCCCCGGCGAGGCGAGCGCATCGAAGACCCGCTCGTCGATCGGCTCGACCGCATTGAGCGCCTCCGCGACGTAAGTGAGCAGGACCTTCGGATCGTTGTCCTGCTCGTCGACCGAGACCCAGGCGAACGACTGGCCGTTGCGCTCGGCCCACTGCGCCAGGACCGTCGTCTTGCCGTAGCCCGACGGCGCGACGACCGACACGACCGGACGTCCACCGCCCTGCGCCAGCTGTTCGATCAGCAACGAACGACGGACCACGCCATGCCGTACCAGCGGACGGCGAAGCTTCGACGTGACCAGATCGAATTCCCGGCCACGCGCAAGGCGCAACCGGGCCTCGTGCTCCCGCACGTCGCTGTCGTCCATGGCCCCACCCTGCCACCCGAGGATCTGCAGCTCCATGGTCTTCCGAGGCCCAGATCAGGTCAAGCGCGACAAAAGACCCACCGTCACGGCCGGTGAAGCCGTTGAGCAGCCGAGTTTGGCCCGGCCCAGCGGCTGAACCTGGCCCAGGGCGCGCGCAGAGATGGCCGGCCGAGGGCAGCGGCGTTACTCTTTCCGTGCAGCGTGCTTGTTGGGAGGCGCCCGGGATGACAGGACCGGGAGACGAGATAACAGCAGGCGCGGGCGGGTACCGGCACCTGCGGGCCTCGTACGACGACCGCGAGCAGGTGATCGACGAGCTCAAGGCCGCGTTCGTGCACGGACGGCTGGACCGGGACGAGCTCGGCCTGCGGGTCGGCCAGGCGCTCGAGTCGCGGACCCGCGCGGAGCTGGCCGCCCTGACCGCCGACCTTCCTCCCCCGCTCCCGCGTCCGGTCAAGGCGGTCCGGCCGCGGAAGGCGATCGCGCAGTACGAACGGGTGCTCGCCGACCTCGAGCGAGTCGAGGGCGGCGACCATCCGGATACGATCGCGGCCCGCGCCAACCTGGCCTACGCCTACCGCGTCGCGAAGCGGTTCCGCCACGCGATCCCGCAGTACGAGCGCACCCTGGAAGACCGGATCAGGGTCCAGGGGCCGGACCACCCGGACACCCTGGCCGCGCGGTCCAACCTGGCCGCCTGCTACCAGCAGGCCTGCCGGCTGACCGAGGCGATCCCGCAGTACCGGCGCGCGCTGGCCGATAGCGAGCGGATGCTCGGGGCCGGCGACACCGCGACGCTGATCACCCAGTGCAACCTCGCCTCCGCCTATTACACCGCCGGCCGGCTCACCGAGGTCGTCGTGGTCTTGCGGAGAGCTCTCACGGACTGCGAGCGTTATCTGGGAGCGGACCATCAGATGACCCAGACGGTGCGGGCGAACCTGGACGCCGCCATCCAGACCTGACGCCCCTGCTCAAGCCAGCAGGCGGGTCCGCCACCGCTTGAAGCGGCCGGCGAGCCGGTGGCAACTAACGGCGTGCAGGCGGGCGATGTGATCGTCGAGGTAATGGACATACAACGGGATCAGCTCCCGGCTCAGCAGCGCGGTCGCCTCATGGCCCGCCGGCGGCTCGAGGCGCCAGCGCAGCGCCGCGGTAACCAGCGCGGTGGCCGGCGAGTCCGCGCTGGCCAGGTAGTGCCCGGCCGCGAGGGCGTTGGTACCTACCTGGCCCGTCTCCGCGGTGAAAAGGAAGCGGACGGGGAAGAGCACGATCTTGGTCAGCCGCCGGGGGCCGCGGGCCACCAGCCGCGAAGGGGTGCGTATCTCCTGCAGCGCGCCGTCACCGTACGGCCAGGGCCGGGTCCAGCGCGCTGGCGGGCCCAGCTGGCCCAGCGCGAACTCGGCGCCTGCCACCAGCAGTTCGGCACGGCCGGGCCGGGCCACGGCGGAACGTACGTCCGGCCCCGTGAGCAGCCTGCCGTAATCCAGCAGGTCGAGCCGGTCCAGCGGCGGGAACCGGCCGCCCCGGCCCTGGCCCGCCAGGGTGGCGGGTGTCCCCCAGAACACCGAAAGCCGCTGGTCAAGCGCTGATCCTCCGGCTCTCACGGAGCGAGCCACCGTGCGGATGGTCAGGCGGTCTGCCGCCCTGAGCGGGTCGTGCAGGATGAGCCCGAGATCGACGTCGCTCACCAGCGGGCTGAAGCCTCCGTGGGCCAGGCTGCCCAGCGCGTACCCGGCGACCAGGCGTGAGCCCAGGGCAGCTCGGTAGGCGGACACCGCCCTCGCCAGCACGGCCTGGCCCGGATCGGCGTCGGCCAACGGTAATCTCCCCCCTGAGCTCACCCCACGATGCCACACCATCCCCGCCGGGCTAGGCGCGGCCTTCGGGCGTGGATCCTGGCCACGATGCCGGCCCCCAGGATCACCCGGAGACGCGGACCTCGTACCACAGGCCGCCGTTGAGGTCGAGGTTGTTGCCGTTCGCCTGGCCCGGGCCGTTGTCGCCGACATAGGTGTACAGGGGATGGCCGTCGTAGGTCGCCTGCAGGGTGTGGCCCGACCGCTTGACCGTGCCCAGCTGGCCCGTGACACCCGGCCCGGCTCTCGGGCTGCCGGTGACCGGCGGCCAGTAGGCGGTACATGACCCGGTGCACCTGGAGGCCGTCGGGGTATCGGGGGCGAACCAGTACAGCGTGAAGCCACGCGCGTTGGTGAGCACCGTGACATCGCCGACCCTGGCGGTCTTCAGCGTGACCGCGCCCTGGCTCGTGGCCGGAGGCGGCCCGCTGGCGTTGGCTACCGCCACGCCGAGCAGGGCCAGGGCGAGCACCGATACCGCGCCCACCGCACCGATCAGCACCGACACGGCGGAGTGCACCCGCGCCACTCTCTGGGCCGCCGAGCTTATCCATCCGTCGGCCTCCCGCGCGGGACCTGCGGCCGCCGCCGCCAGGGCCAGCACCGCGAAGGCGGCCACCTCGATCAGCCCGGCCGCGATCCCCGCCCTCGTGCGGACCTCCTTGAAACCGAACAGCCCGATCCACACCGCCAGCAGGTAGGCGCTGAGCGTCGACAGCGCGAACGCCGCACTCGCGGCCACGGCCCGTCGGCTATGGGTCACCAGCACGGCAATCGCCAGGGTGAATCCCCCGATGAACTGCACCAGGAACAGCCAGCCGATGGTCGGGATCGTCCGGTACCCGGTCAGGTACAGATCCAGATGGATACCCGCGGACACAGATAGCAGCATGGCTCCCGCGATCCGCAGCGGTAGCCCGCGTGTCTCGTGCCGGCGATGCCGGCCGACGACCGTCGCCCGTCTCCCCACAACCAGTAGACGTCGCCTGCCGGCCACGGGTTCAACGCGGCCCGGGCCTACGGGCCGGCCGACTGGCGGGTCCTCAAGCATAGTCCTCACGCATAGTCCTGTTGCTACACCAGGGAGCGCGTCCAGGGGGCCCGGCGGACTGGATTGTCCGGTGAATTTTGGGCCAGGTCCGACACGGGAGAGCCTGCGGAGACCTCACGCGCATCGTGGGCTTGGTGATGCTCGCCGCGGAACCGCGACCATGAAAGAGTCTGCACGTGGACGAGGCAGCCGAACACCGCCCGACCAAGCAGGTTATCGTCATCCGGCGTGACCTGAGAATGCGCCGGGGCAAGGAGATCGCCCAGGGCGCGCACGCCTCGACGGCCTGGCTGGCCGACCGGGTCCTCCAGGGAATGACGCCGGACGGGACCGTGGATCACGTCGCGCTCTCGGAGGCCGAACGCGCCTGGCTGCAGAGCAGCTTCCGTAAGGTCACCGTCAAGGTGAGCTCCGAGGAGGAACTGATGGCGGTCTACCGCAAGGCGGTCGGGGCCGGCCTCGTCGTCCACCTGGTCACCGACCGGGGCCTGACCGAGTTCGGCGGGATACCCACCCGGACGTGCCTGGCCGTCGGCCCGGACTACGACGACCTCGTCGACCCGGTGACCGGCGACCTCGAGCTGTACTGACGACGGTTAACGGCGGAGCCGGGCATCGCGGTGCGCGGCCCGGGGGAGGATGCGGTGGTTCCCGGCCGGAGCGGCTTCGGCCTGCCCCGGGCCGCGGCTGGTGTAGCTGTCGCCGGCCTTGAGGGGGCTGAGCTCGAGGTCGAAGTGCGCGTCGAGCGCGGTGGACAGCGCGGCGAGCGTTCGCAGCGTGAGATTCTCACCGCCGCCGAGGATCTGGCTGACCCGCCCGGGAGAGACGCCCATCCGGGCCGCGAGGTCGGCCCGGGTGAGGCCGCGCTCGCGCATGTGCCAGTTGATCTCGTTGGTCACCTGGGTGACGAGGGCGAGCATCTCGTCGTCGATCTGGGTTTCCGTGGCCCGCCGGTCGGGCGAAGCGTCTGTCCCGAAGCCCATCAGTGCCTCCACGTGGTTACGGCCAGCCCCGCTGCGCCCGGACCATGGTGACTTCCAGCTTAATTAGGCATAACTAAACGTGTAGCTATACCTAAAGTCTCGCCGAGGCCAGGGCCGAACAACCCGGATTCGGTGATCGTTACAAAAACGTTACCATGATTCGGGCGCGGAAACCCAGGCGCCCCTCCGGGGGATATGTGCCGGGAGAGCCACGTGAGGTTGCTCCGGCTTCCCGCCAGCCGGCGCTTCCTGGCTCATTTGACGCTTTGGCCGGTAAAAATCTGGCTAGTTGGGCCATCACCTGTAACGATGTGTCTGGGGGTGGCCGCTGGCCAAAGGCTTGAGGCGGAGGGGGTCTGGCGTGCCTGGCTTGGTGTTGGGTGGTGTTGGGACCTTCGTCGTGTCGCTGATCGTGGCGTACATGTTCCTGCGGATTCGCTGCCGGGGAATCGGGCCTCCGTTCGGGCGGCGCGCCCGGTACTGGGCCTTTTTCATCGTGGTGTCCACCGCCGCCCTGGCGGCCGCCGTGGGCGTGCTCATCCTCGCCGCCAGCCGCGTCCCCGCGTTCGTCGGGGTCATCGTGCCGGGCGGCCTGTGGTTCACCAAACTGCCCCCGCAGCGCGACCGGGACATGCTGCCCAGGACGCGGTCCGCCGTGCTGACCCTCCCGTTCAGCCGCCTGTACGACCGGATGGGCGACGACATGCAGGACTGGTGCGATACCAGGATCGAGGCGGCGAGGCCGAGGCCGCAGTGGATAGCGGACGCCGCGCAGTACTACTGGAACCAGATGGGCCGGGTCACCGATCCGCGGGCGCGGGCCCAGCTGGACCGCTGGCGGGACTCCATCGCGCACAAGATCAGCATGGTTAGGCTGATCGACCTGGACCCCGGGCCCGGCCGGCTGCGGGTCAGCCTGCAGATGCACGCCTCGACGGCGCACGCCCGCAAGTACGCCGACGACGACCACGACCGGCTGGCCCGGCGGCTGGAGACCGACGCGCTGACCGAGCTGCACCTGTTCCTCGCGTACGCCTACCGGCTCGGGTACCACAAGATGCTCGTCTACCCCTACCGGCCGGGGGCGCATCGGCCCGCGCCCCAGCCGCCGCCCCAGGTCCAGCCCGCCGAGCCCGTCACCCCGGACCGGTAAGCCCCGGACCGGTAAGCCAGCCCTCACAGATCCGGCCGCCACCACTCCGGCACCCCGGCATGTTAGGGATTATGCCGAGCGTGGGGCGGATTCGCGCATTTCTGATGCCCGTATAAGGGAACCTAGACGGAAACGCGACGCACAGCGCGCCCGCACGTGCGAAAATGACCACCACGAAAAGATCAGGCATGTAGCCCGATCGACTCATCAGCCCTATCCGTCAAATCGGGGCAACCCTGGTCCGGGCACGGCCACGGCCTGGCATGAAGTACTCCCAGCATCCGCCTGAGCGTGGCAAGTTCTGGGGCCGTTGGTGTCGGTTGTGGGTGGCAGCGCGGTTCACAAAGTCCATTTAGCATGCATCGCTAGCACCACGAAGCAGGAATACCGGCTGGTCTGCTCGCTGCCTACCTGTCAGCCCGCGCTGTGGTGGCCCGATGAGCTTGTCGTTGACTACGATCATTGCAACCTTGCAGAACAAGAGAGGAACCGTGACGCAAGAGGATGCTCTATGAACGCTGCGTCTCCGGCACCTGAGACTGCCCCATCCGGCGTCCGCCTCATCGGGACGCTGCGCGGCCATCGCGACGCTGTCGGCGCCGTCGTATGGTCTCCGGACGGAAGCCTGCTGGCTACGTCCTCAAAAGATGCCACCGTGCGCATCTGGGACGGCGCCTCACACCGTCACCTGCACACCATCACGGCGCATGAGGGTGGGATTCGCGCGGCAGTGTTCGACCAGCTCGGGCGAGTCCTCGCGACAGGGGGTCAAGACGGCACCGTCAAACTGTGGCAGGTTGACGGCTGGAAGCTGCTTAAGACCTTGGCCTTCTCAGACGGCCCGTCATCCTTTAACTCGCTAGAATTTAGCCCCAGCCAGGATATTCTAGCCTGCGCCGGCCATGGAAGAAAGATAGTATTCATTGATATCGCGAGTGGAGAGATTCGCCATGAGATTGATGTGCCAAACGTCGCCGCTGATGATTTCATAGAGCAAATAGTTTTCGACCGCACAGGCGTAACGATAGCCGCTGCGTGTAACCGGCAAGTGACGTTGTGGAAAGCCGCGGACGGGCGATTTCTCACAGCGCTGAACGCGGCAACCGACGAGGCCTTTAACAGCCTCAACACCATCGCCTTGGCCCCCCACGGCCGACTGCTGGTCGGCGGCGGTACAGACAACACGATCAAGATCTGGGACCTGCCTTCCGGCAACCTGGTCCGGACGCTTGAGGGACACGCTGACTCGGTCAGGAGTGTCTCATTCCTTGCAGACGGGCGGATGCTGGCCTCAAAAGGCCGCGACGGATCGGTACGTCTGTGGGACTGCGTGACCTGGACCCCGGCGGGAGTAATTGCCGAGCCCGGCGTGAGCCTGTGGACGCCGCGTCTTGCGTTCCACCCCAGCGAGCCTGTGTTGGCCACGGCCGGGTCCGACGTGGGGAAGGAAGACGACGTTCTCGTCCACCTATGGCAGCTGGACCCTGATCGCCTCCTCGGTCAGTCCTGGCCACCTAGCGTCACGTACGCCTCGGCGAAGATCGTGCTTGTCGGCGAGTCCGGTGTCGGCAAGACTGGGCTCGGCTATCGGCTCGCTCATGGCATGTTCAAGGACCATCCCTCCACCCATGGCCAGCAATTCTGGCTGCTCGATGAGCTGGGTGCGACCCGTGCGGACGGCGCGCAGTGCGAGGCGATTCTCTGGGACCTGGCAGGCCAGCCCGACTATCGGCTCATCCATGCCCTGTTCCTCGACGACGCCGACCTGGCGCTGGTCTTGTTCGACCCGACACGTGACGACGACCCGTTGCGCGGCGTGGACTACTGGCTGCGTCAGCTCGGTGCGGCAAAGGAGGGCGTCACTCCAGGGGGCGGCAAGTGCCAGGTGGTCTTGGTGGCAGCACGCTCAGACCGTGGCGCCGCCCGGTTGACTGCGGACGAAATCGACCAGTTCTGCGTCGAGCGGGGCATCCGGTCGCACGTGACAACAAGCGCTCTAGCCGGGGAAGGGCTAGCCGATCTCGTCACCCTCATGCGCGGTGCCATCGACTGGGACTCCCGGCCAACTACGGTTACCACGGCGACGTTCAAGTGGATCAAGGATACCGTGCTCGGGCTCAAGGAGAGCCACAGTGGCGAACGGGTGATCATCAGCCCGGCCGAGCTGCGCGAGATGCTGGAGCACGACGATCCGGCCCGGCGCTTCACCGACGCCGAGATGCTCGCCGCTTTCGGTCACCTGGTCAATCACGGTTACGTAGCGCAGTTGCGGACTTCGCACGGCGAGCCGCGCATTCTGCTCGCTCCCGAGCTGCTCAACAACGTGGCGGCCTCGATTGTCTTGGAGGCGCGCCGCAACCCAAAGGGGCTTGGCTCGCTGGAGGAACAGCGGGTGCTGGCCGGTGACTACGCTTTTCCGGAACTGCACGGCCTAGACGCCGACGAGCGGTACGTCCTGTTGGATTCGGCGGTGGCGATGTTCCTGGCGCACAACTTGTGCTTCCGCGAGACCGACCCGCTCAGCTCACGGGTCTACCTCGTCTTCCCCGAGCTAATCAACCTCAAGCGACCGCCAGTGAAGGAACCGGAACCCGTCGGCGACGGTGCCGCCTACACGGTAACCGGAACGGTGGAGAACCTCTACGCCTCGCTGGTAGTACTCCTTGGCTACACCGATGTCTTCATCCGCGCCCACCAATGGCGCAACCAGGCCGAATACGTCGTCGGCGACGACCTCATATGCGGGTTTCGCCTCGAGGCCGAAAGGGAGGGAGAGCTCGACTTTGTGCTCTACTTCGGCCAGGCCGTCGGCGAACCCATCCGGATGCTATTCCAGGGCCTCTTCGAGAGCTTCCTGGCTCGCCGAAACCTCACCGTGCGGCGGTTCGAGCCCATGATATGCAGCAGAGGGCATCAGCTCAACCGGGCTGTCATACGCGAACAACTCGCCGACGGCAACGAGACCATCTTCTGCATGCGATGCGGCGAGCGGCTCTCCCTGCCCCGCGCCGACATCCCAATCCAGCTGACCCGCCGCCAAAGCGCCGACCTCGACACCCAGCGCCGCGCCGCAGACCAGCGGTCGCGGTTCGAGCAGGCGCTGTTCCGGCTCAAGACGCTGCTGGCATCCGACCCCGCTGCACAGCCGACCTGCTTTATCAGCTATGCCTGGGGCAACCCGGAGCACGAGCAGTGGGTGGAACGCGAACTGGCCACGGACCTTGCAAAGGCAGGCATCACCGTGCTCCTGGACCGCTGGGAAAACTCGCGGATCGGCGCCAGCGTGCCACGCTTCATCGAACGCGTGGCGAGCGCCGATACGGTGATCGTGGTTGGGACACCGCTTTACCGCACGAAGTACAACAACGACGCACCAATGGGCGGATTCGTCGTGGCCGCCGAGGGAGACCTTATCGGCCATCGGCTGACCGGCACCGAAGCCCGCAAGCAGACCCAGATCTCCGGAAGGCGCGGTCGGCCTGGTGTTAAATTGCCGGGTTCGCGGTGAGCTGGTAGGTGATGGGCC
>Ga0209415_10013458_pt1 | contig 13489 bp, 12 predicted proteins | sample PeaSoiSIISIP2007_FD_187696 | JGI IMG/M metagenome (GOLD analysis project Ga0209415, IMG submission 187696) | Peat soil microbial communities from Weissenstadt, Germany - SII-SIP-2007 (SPAdes) (version 2) | ecosystem: Environmental > Terrestrial > Soil > Wetlands > Peat | place: Germany... | reverse complement strand
AGAAACCCGAACCCCAAACTCAGGTCAAGTGCCGGTGATGTAATGGAAAACTCGCCCGGCGACGGACGGAACTTCAGCCTAAACCATCGGCCACGTAGAGGGAAAAAGTTGCTCCGTCGCCCCCCGTGTTCACAGATTCCCCAGAAACCAGGTACTCGTTGGCGCCTCCCGCATAATTTTGATTTACGTCGATATATCCGAGATTGGAGAAATTGCCATTTCCCACCGACAATGTCGTCCCGCCAGAAAACAAAATATTGCCGATTGCGGGTGGTGTCGCGGGGAAGTATGTTGTCAAACTCTGGTCGTTGTAACCGGTGCCCGACACAATCGTCGTAAGCAAGGATGGATCAAAGGTCAATGAACCAGAGACCGTCTGCCCATCGAGGCTGGTATCGGTTGCGCCGTATACGGTCCCAGCAAATGTTAGCGTCATCGGCATCGCGAGCGCCGTTAGCGGTAAGCCCAACATCCCCAGCGCAAACAATCCAATAATCTTGGATTTCATCGCCCTCCCCCTCAGCGTCCGATTCGCATGGCAAATGGCCTTTGCGATGACATGGTGAGAAAGCAAATTCCACACCTGCCGGCGCATTGCTAACCCGTTCAAACAGTTAGGTGAGCCAGCGTACGTCCGTCGGGACCGCTACTGTAAAATTTTCCGACACTTCTGGCCCTTGCCCGGTGCAAGGCCCTAGACATCGGCCCCCCGGCTCTGGCTGCGACGACGTGCGGCCGTTTTTTTTTGAGACGTCGGCTAGCCCGTATGACCTGGGTACGAAACGTGTCACCAGGTCACGGGCACAAGCCCGCTGAATAGGTCGGTCATCGTCAACCCCCTCATGCACCCAGCCGGCTGGAAACCACCCGAGTATGCAACCGGGTGTCACCTTTCATCGGCTCCAGCCACCCGCTGGCAGTAGGCGCAGCCGTTCGACGGCGAACTCGGCGCCGGAACCAGAATCCGCCGCGGGATGGGGCTGGTCGCCGGATCCATGTTGCCGTGCAAACCTGGTGCGCAGATTCAGCCACCTTCTTGCGCCGCATCTTCGGCACGAACAACATCGGCCGAACCGAGAACCTTGGCCTCGGTGCCGTGCGCGTCGGAAATGGGCACGCTATGTTGGAAAGCGCACAGACGGTCCTGGTTGACGATCAGATCATCAGTGACGCGGAGTTGCACCCTGCCTGGACCTCGCCGGAATCCGATGTCACGCAACCCCCGCCATTGGCACTTTTGATAGCGACGATCACTCTGCATTTTCGCGGGAAAGCAACGGAAGGTTGACAACGGTGCGGCGCCTGAAAAAATTTGCTCTCACGGCCTTGCCGTTAGCGGTGGCTTTGCTATTTGCCGCGTCGTTGGTGGTGGCGGCCTCCGCGTTGCACCCGGCATCACCTGAACATGCGCAACACGGGGCATCCGCGAGGATCGATACCCTCAGCGCCTTGAGGCGATGACACCGCGCCAAGGGGAAAAGGGCCGGATTCGCCGACCCTTTTCGATTGCGTTGGTAATACCGCTAGCTGGCCTTGCGCCGTCTTGCTAAACCGAGACCAGCAAGGCAAAGGCCAACCAGCGAGAGCGTTGCGGGTTCCGGAACGCTCGTGCCGCCACTGCCACCGCCGCCGCCGATGCTTGCCCCCGCGAGGGCGAGGCGCTCGATCTGGTCCGCGCTCGCAAGGAACAAAGTGCCATTGGTCAGGTCAGGGCCGACGAAATCGCCCCGCGTGCCGCCCGTGGCAATGATGGTTTCGGTGCCGGTAATGGTGTCGATCAGCCCTACCGTGCCGTCGTTGTTGTTGACAACGAGATCGCCGTTCAAGGCCCCGCCACTGATCGCCCCGGTGCCATCAGGCAGGTGTCCATTTCCGCTGTAGGTCGCGAGCAGCGTGCCCGTTGCGATGTCGTAGGCATCGATGACGCTCGAACCGAGCGCGCCGTACGCAATCGTGCCATCGGGCGAGACCGTTACGCCATCGAAGCCATACGTGGTCGTGATGACGTGCACGGTGCCTGTCAGCGGGTCGATCTCAACCAAGCCACTGTAGGAAGAGGAAATCAGATCGCCGTTAACCTGGTTGGCCCACAGGCCGAGTAATGGGGCCACAGTTGTGCTGAGGGTCAGCGGCGTCAGAGCCAAGGTCGTAGTGTTGACTCTGTAGTAGCTGCCGCCGAATCCGCTCGCGTAGTACGTGTTGCCGCCCACAGTAGCGACCGAATAGGCTGGCCCAGGGACGGACACCGTCGAAAGAATGGACGCGGGAGTCTGACCGTCGACGTTCGAAAGAAGGGACAACTGGCTGCGGGCATAGCTGGTCGCGATGACCTGGCCGCTTGCCGTCGTGGTGACGTCCAGCAAGCCGTAGAAGGAGCTCGGGTCACCGCTGTAAAAAGTGCTCAACGAGAAACCGTCAGCCGTGCCTGCAGCCGTTAGCGTCAGGGCCGCTTGCGCAGTCCCGTAAACGGAGATGGCACCGGTGAACGCCAGGACGCAAGTAATCGAACGACGAAAACGCATGTTTGCTCTCCTGGGTTGGAAGCCGATCTTCGTACAAAAGCAAAATTTGTACCCGCCAAACCATCTCACATCGATTCAGATAGTTACGCGCAGGAGACGAAATCGCTTGAGTCAAGACTGTAAAAGTTTCCGACACTGCCGCGCCTAACCGGGAGGAGGACGCTGGTCATCCGCCCCCGGTTCCCGCTCCCAAAATGCGCACCCCTGGGCCGGCAGACCGATGACTTGAATGCCTCCGCGCTCCTCGCAGACCAGGTGGTCGGCGTATTGCCGGCCATCGAAGTGGGTGCAGGCGTAGCAGCCGAGGGCGCGGGCTGGAGCGCTGCGCGCGTATGGTCGTCAGCCGTTGGTAGACGCTGGACCGCTAGGCGTGAATTCGATGTCGAAGTGGGCGCCCTGGTCGAGATTCGGCCACGGCCTGAAGGCCGCTGTCTTGGCAAGGGCATAGGCCTTCTCCCAACGATCGACGGCGGACCGTTCACTGCTCGGAACCCGATGAGGTCGATACTTTTCGCAGAGGCGCCGAAACTCGGCGTGAGCTTCTAAGGCAACTTCCAAGCCGCCGAAATCTACCTGGAGAACGGCCAAGAACCGTCCAATTGCGCCCTGTCTCTCGTTAGACGTCAGCTCGGGACAGCCCATCAGACGAACGGTAAGCATGTTGCTTCCTCCTGTAAGGCCGCAAAGCGCTCCTTACACGTACAGTCACAGTTACCTACCTTTTCCAACCTTGAGTGCTTGGCCTCTTCTACGTGGTTGATTCTTGGTGGGCGGTACAGGGTTCGAACCTGTGACCCCTGCCGTGTGAAGGCAGTGCTCTACCGCTGAGCTAACCGCCCGGACCTGCGACCGGAGCCGGGGATTTTAGCGCAGCGCCTCGACCTGGAAAGCGCCGCCGGCATTGTGCCGTCAACGGGCACGCCACACCGGCAGCGCACGACATTCCTTCTCGATCGCGTCGAGCAATGCCTCGTGCGCCGCCACCTCCTGCGGGTCAGCGGTGATCACGACCAGGTCCTCGGGCGCCACCGGCGTGGCATCTTCGGCTTGCTTGGCCGGCGCCAGCTCCATCACCAGGCTGTCCTGCCCACGGGTCATCGCCAGGTACACCTCTGCGAGCAAGCCGGCGTCGAGCATGGCGCCATGCAGGGTACGGTGGCGGTTGGAAACGCTGTAGCGCTCGCACAGGGCGTCGAGCGAATTGCGCTTGCCAGGGTGCAATTCGCGGGCCAGCCGCAGCGAGTCGGTAACTTTGTCGCAATGCTCCGCGAACGCCGGACGGCCGAGCCGCCCAAACTCCGCATCGAGGAAGGACACGTCGAAGGGAGCGTTGTGGATGATCACCTCGGAACCACGGACGAACTCCACCAGTTCCTCGATGATCTCGCCAAAGAGCGGCTTGTCCGCGAGAAACTCGCGCGTGAGCCCATGGACCGCAAGGGCAGCCTCGTCGCTGTCGCGCTCGGGATTGCAATAGCGGTGCAGTCGCCGTTCGGACAGACGTCGGCCGATGAGTTCGATTGCACCAATCTCAATGATGCGATGTCCGTCGTTGGCCTCGAGCCCGGTGGTTTCGGTGTCCAGAACGATTTGGCGCATCGAGCTCAGGCTCCCAGGAACTGCTCGACGCCACGATTTGCCAGGGCATCGGCCCGCTCATTGCCTGGATCACCCGAGTGTCCGCGAACCCAGCGCCAATGGACCCGGTGGCGCTGCACCTGTAGCTCCAATTGCTGCCACAGTTCGACGTTTTTTACCGGCTTGCGGTCGGCCGTCTTCCACCCGCGTCGCTTCCACTGCGGCAGCCACTCGGTGATGCCCAGCTTCACGTACTGCGAATCGGTGTGGATCACGACGTTGCAAGGGCGCTTGAGCGCCGCCAGCGCCTCGATCACCGCGATCAGCTCCATCCGATTGTTGGTCGTGTTCGCCGCGCCGCCATAGAGTTCACGCTCATTTGCCCCACGGCGCAGCAGCGCACCCCAGCCGCCCGGACCCGGATTTCCCTTGCAGGCGCCATCGGTCCAGATCTGCACGGCCGACTCCCGCACGAGGCCCGGGGGCGGTTGCGGATCGGCGGGCTCCGGGCTCAAAACCACCGATCGTGCATGTCTCATCCCTGCGCCGCGTTGATTACCGTGTCATTGGCCGCTTCGCCAGTAACCCCGATGCGCACCGTTACCGCCTCGTCTGTGCGGTACGACCGCTGCGCCACCGGAGATGCGGGGGCTAACGCCGCTAGCCGCTCCTCGCGTCGTTTCCTGACCGGCCCGACGAGCCTCATGCCGTGGACCCGCTTGAGCGCCGTCAGCGCGTAGATGCTGCCCAGCACTGGCCACCAGCGGTCGCCGGCCTTCTCGAGGAAGGACAGCCGCGCAATCCAGGATTCACTGCGCACCCATGGCAGATAGCAGCCGAAGCGGCCCCGATTGACCTCGAAGGACAGCAGCTTGAGCCAGTCCTTCAGGCGCGGCAAGGCGATCAACTGGCTCGAATGCGGCAGGAAGGGACGCACGCCGATACGCCGCATCCAGTGATGAGCGCCCCACAGGCTCGCCGGGTTGAACCCCGTGATCACCAGTTGTCCCTCCGGGACGAGCACGCGATCGACTTCGCGCAGCACGCGGTGCGGTTCCTGCGCGAACTCCAGAACGTGGGGAAGCACCAGCAGATCGATCGACGCGGCTGCAAAGGGCAGCTCATCGAAGCGGGTAACAACCGCTATTTCGCGCCGGCCGCAGATGTCCTGTTCGGTCCAGTTCGGACTCCCGCCGCTGCCGTCGAGGGCAACGCAGCGCAGCGGCATGCGGTTCTCCCGCAAGGCGTCGATCTGCGGCATGCCCAGCTGCATGGCGTGGTAGCCGAAGATGTCGGCGACGGCACTGTCGAGCACGCGCTGTTCCCAAGACAGCACGTAGCGTCCGGGCGCCGAGTCCAGGAAATCGGAGAAGTTGAGGATAGACTGCGATTCGCTCATCGAGTGCATAACCACGACAACATCACGGCCATCAGGCAGAAAAGCTCATGACGCCTTCGACCGAACCCGGGCCAAGTACCGGAATCCGAATTTCCCCGATCCCGGCATTCCAGGACAACTATATCTGGCTCCTGGAACGGGCGGGCCACGCCATCGTCGTCGACCCGGGCGATGCCGCGCCGGTGCTGCGCGTTTTGGACCAGGGCAAGCAAAGGCTCGATGCCATTTTACTCACGCATCACCACGCCGATCACGTCGGCGGTGTCTCTGCTCTGGTCGCCGCGCACGGCGCCCAGGTGTTCGGTCCGGCGACGTCCCCGTACGCACACATCGATGTTCGGCTGCGCGAGGGCGACCGCATAGGCACCCTGGGGCAGGATTTCTCCGTCCTGGAGGTGCCCGGCCACACCCTGGACCATATTGCGTACTGGTGCCCCGCGCTCGAGGCATTGTTCTGCGGCGACACCTTGTTTGCGTGTGGATGTGGTCGATTGTTCGAGGGCAGCGCAGCGCAGATGTTCGCCTCGCTGGGCAAGATCTCGCGGCTGCCGGAGAAGGCCAAGGTCTACTGCGCGCACGAGTACACCAGTGCCAATATTCGCTTCGCTCTGGCCGTTGAGCCGGCCAACGAGGATCTGATTCGCCGCCGCGACGACTGTGCGGCGTTGCGCCAGCGCGGGCAACCGACCGTTCCCTCGACGATCCGCTTGGAAAAGGCGAGCAACCCGTTCCTACGTTGCGCGCAAGCCACGGTTCAGGCCGCCGTTGAGCGGCGCAATCCGGGCGTAGGTCGGGACGAGGTGAAGGTGTTTGCTGCGCTGCGGGTCTGGAAGGATGGGTTTTAGCCTCGGCGGCGCGCCTACGAGCGGGGGAAACAGTGCCGGTTGGGCGATTTTTCGCCTCTTACCGGAGCATGACTTTGCTTGCGCTGCAGGGAGCGAACACCTAAACTGCCCCAATCCTTCGGCCATTGCGGGTATTGCGTCCCTTGATCGGTCCGCTCGTTCGAACCAGTTTGCTGTTGTGCGCCGGTGCGCTTGGTCTGGCGCACACTGGCGTATCCGCAGCGGCAGATACGCCGACCGTGGCCGCCCCGGCGCCACGGGCGGCCGACGTCGCCCCGGCAAATGCCGATACGGCCGCGACGGCAGGCGGGCGCGTCGACGCGAGGCAAACGGCGACGCCCGCTCCCTCGGACGCGCCGGCCGCTTTCACCATTGCCTCGAACTGGCCGCCGTCCCTGGCACCGGCGACTCCGTCCACCTCGGCTGCGCCCCCGGCCGGTCCCGAGGCCGCCAGCGCCGCAGCCTTGCCCGCGGCCGAGGCGGCGACCGGCGCAACGCCTGTCCCTGGGCAGGCGACCCAACAGGAGCCATCCGCTGCGCCCCCGGCGGCAAACACGGCAGCGGACGACGCAAGCAGTGCGAAGCCCGCCGACGCAGCCGCCAGCGAGAGTCCGCCGGCTGCCGCGCCCGACGACAAGGACCTGTGGAGCCGCATCCGGCGTGGCTTCAAGATGCCGGACCTGGACACCAAGCGCGCCCAGGCGAGCACCCGCTGGTACGCCGCGCAGCCCGACTACATTGGTCGCATGACCGGCCGCGCCAGCATGTACCTATTTCATATCGTCGACGAAATCGAGAAGCGCGGCATGCCCACGGAGCTGGCCCTGTTGCCATTCGTCGAAAGCGCTATGCAGCCGGAGGCCATTTCGTTTGCCAAAGCCGCCGGTCTGTGGCAGTTCATCCCGTCTACCGGAAAGCTCTATTCGCTGGAACAAAACCTGTGGAAGGACGAGCGCTTCGGGGTCATCGAATCGACGCGCGCCGCGCTCGACTACCTGCAGAAGCTCTACGCCGAATTCGGCGACTGGCAGCTGGCGTTGGCCGCGTACAACTGCGGCGAAGCCGGCGTCGAGCGCGCGCTGGCGCGGGCGCGGGCGGCGCATCGTTCGCTGGCGTACAAGGATCTGCGCCTGCCCAACGAGACCCAGTACTACGTGCCCAAATTGCAGGCGCTCAAGAACATCGTTGCCGATCCGCAGCGTTTCGGAATCGAGTTGCCGGACATCCGCAACGAGCCCTACTTCGTCGCCGTCAACAAAACGCGCGACATGGATGTGGCCACCGCCGCACAGCTGGCGGATATGCCGATCGACGAATTTCGCGCACTCAATCCGGCCTTCAATCGGCCCGTGATCCTGGGCGCATCGTCGCCGACCATCCTCGTTCCCGCCGATCGGGTGGACACCTTCGAGGGCAACCTTGCCGCGTGGGACGCGACCGGGCAACCCCTGGCCAGCTGGACGGCGTACACCCTGCAAGCGGGCGACGTTCTTGCAAAGCTCGCCGAGCGGGTTGGACTGACCGAAGCGCAGCTGCGCGAGGCCAATCGCATTCCGCCGCGGTACCGTCCCGCGGCCGGCTCGACCATCCTCATACCCCGCGACGAAACGATGAGCGACGACATTGCGCCGGGTTTCGTCTCGGCGTCGTTTTCGCTGATTCCCGAGAGCGGCAACCTGCGCCAAGTGACGTACCGGGTCCGGCGCGGTGATTCCCTGGCGTCGGTGGCGCGGCGCTGGCACGTGCAGGCCGACGACATCGTCGCCTGGAACCAGCTGCACTCGATGATGCTGTTTACCGGACAGCGGCTATCACTGACCGTGGCGCGTCCCGCGGCCGCCGGCTCGCACAAAAACCCCAAGAGGGCTACGCCGGTCCTCGGCGCAAACGCGGCAGCGGCGGTGCATGCCCCTGCCGTGGCCGCACCCTCGCGCATGTAGGTAAGCAAGGCGCCGGCGCCAGCTCGGCGCCCGGCGGCATAATTGCGCACGCGGGCAGCCGGCAGGTTGTCGGCGGCATAATCCCACCTCCCGAGCGGCGCGACCAGACAACAGGCTCCTTCATGGCATTTCTATCCGGCAAGCGGATTCTGATTACCGGAGTCCTTTCCAATCGGTCCATCGCCTACGGCATCGCGCGCGCCTGCCGGCGGGAGGGTGCCGATCTGGCGTTCACCTATGTCGGCGATCGGTTCAAGGATCGCATCACGGACATTGCGCGCGAATTCGGTTCGACCTTGATATTTCCGTGCGACGTCGGCGACGATGCGCAGATTGGGGCCGTATTCGCGGATTTGGCCGCATCTTGGGACGGCCTGGACGGACTGGTGCATGCGATCGGATTTGCGCCGCGCGAGGCGATCGCCGGGGATTTTCTCGAAGGCCTGTCGCGCGAGGGCTTTCGCATTGCCCACGACATATCCTCCTATAGCTTCGCGGCGCTCGCCAAGGCGGCTGCGCCGATGATGCAGGGCCGCTCGGGCGCGCTGCTCACGCTGACCTACCTGGGTGCCGAGCGCGTCGTGCCCAACTACAACACGATGGGGCTGGCCAAGGCCTCGCTCGAGGCGTCGGTGCGGTACTTGGCCGCTGCGCTGGGGCCGCGCTCGATCCGGGTAAACGGCATCTCGGCGGGTCCGATCCGCACGCTGGCGGCGGCCGGCATCAAGGACTTCGGCAAGATCCTTGACCTGGTCGAGCGCAATGCTCCCCTGCGGCGCAATGTCTCGATCGATGACGTGGGCAACGTCGCGGCCTTCCTACTCTCCGACCTGGCGGCCGGAATCACGGGCGAAATCACGTTTGTCGACGCGGGCTTTAACCGGGTCGTCGCTGGAATGACGGAGTAATGCTGGCCACGGCCCACGCGTGACGCGCCCTTGACCTGACGCCGGACCCACGTTGAGCCCGACACCAAAACGATCATTGTTTCGCCAGGAGGCGATCGATGCCCAGCGAGAAAGGCTGCTGGGTGAAGTGTCCAAGGCGCGGCCCGTGCCGATGTGGGTTTTCACCCTGCTCGCTGCCAGCATCGCCGGGGCGTTGATCGCGTTTGCCTTTCTGGGCGAATACACCCGTCGCGAGCGCGTGGACGGCTATCTGGAGCTCGATGTCGGCACGGCCCGGGTGAGCGCCCCCGAGGCCGGCGTCGTGGCCGAGTTGATGGTCAAGGAAGGCGACGAGATCGCCGCCGGACAGCCGATCGCCCGGCTATCGCAGGAGCGAACCACCGCGGGCGGGGTCAACGCCTCGGAGCTGGTCCGGCAGGAGCTGAGCGGGCGCCTGCGGTCGCTCTCGTCCGAGCTGGCCCAAGCAGCCATGCTGGGGGAGCAGCAGACGGCGCAGGCACGCAAGCGGGTGGATGACCTGAGAAAGGAGCTCGACCAGGCGGACGCCGAATTGCGCGCGCAGCAGCAGCGCTTGGCTTCGGCGCAGCTCGAATCGCAGCGCTTTGCTCAACTCGTGAAGGAGGGGTTTGCCTCGGAAGCCATGGCGCGCGATCGGCGCAACGACTTGCTCGACCAGACGACCAAGCTCGAGAGCCTTCGCGGCAACCGGGCTGCCATCGAGCGCGAGTTGCGTGCCGCTCAGGCCGAGCTGCCCTTGATCGAGATTCGCACCCGTACCCAGCTTCAGCAAGTCGAGCAACGTAAGAGCGAAATACAGCAGAGCCTGGTGCAGGAGGAGGCGCATAGCGCTTCGGAGATCCGCGCCCCGATCGCCGGCATCGTCACCAACATCGCCGCCTCGCGCGGCGCGTCGCTGGCCGCCGACGCGACCCTGGCAACGATCATGCCCAAGGGCAGCGCGATGCACGCCCAGCTGCTCGTGCCCACCCGGGCGATCGGCTTCATCGAGGCCGGCAACCAGGTGGTGCTGCGCTACGATGCCTTCCCCTTTCAGCGCTTCGGGCAGTACCGGGGCAACGTGACGAGCGTGGGACGCACGGTCTGGTCGACGGGCGAGCGCGTGGGGCCGCTGACGGTGCGCGAACCGGTGTATCGCATCGAGGTCGCCCTCGATCGCCAGACCGTACGCACCGGGGCGCAAGAGTTCCCGCTGCGGCCCGGCATGCTCGTCAATGCCGACATCCTCCTGGAAAAGCGCACCGTTTTCGAATGGGTCTTCGAGCCCGTCCTGGCGCTGCGCGAGCGCCTGCGCTAGCCATGTTCGACAGCCTCTTCGGGCGCCGGGTGCCCATGATCCTGCAAAGCGAAGCGCCCGAGTGCGGCATCGCCTGCGTCGCCATGATCGCCAGTTACCACGGTTTGCGCACGGACCTGTCGGCGATGCGGCTTCGCCTGGAGTCGTCGATGAAAGGCGTCACGCTGCAGCACATCGCCGCCATCGCCGATTCGCTGAAGATGTCCTTCCGCGGCGTGCAGGCGCCGCTGTCGGCACTGGGCAAGCTGCGCCTGCCGGCGATCCTGCATTGGGACATGAATCACTTCGTGGTGCTCACGCGCGTCGATGGCAGCAAGATCACGGTCATGGACCCGGCCCGCGGCAAGCGCGTCCTGGCGCTCGACGAGGTTTCGCGCCACTACACCGGGGTGGCCGCGGAGCTCACCCCCGCGACCGGATTTGCCCCCCGCGACGAGCGCGAGAAGGTGTCCGTGCGGCAGCTGTTCGGATCGGCGCAGGGCCTGCAGGGCGCGATTGCCCAGGTGCTGGTGCTTTCCATCACGCTCGAAGTCTTTGCCATCGCCTCGCCGTTCTTTGTTCAGATCGTGGTCGATCGCGTCGTGGTCGGCCGCGACGAGGACCTGCTTACGGTGCTGGGCATCGGCTTTGCCCTGCTCGCGCTGATGCAGGTGGCGGTCACCGCGGTGCGCGGATGGCTGGGCGTTTACCTTTCGACCATGCTCAACGTGCGCCTGCTCGACGCCCTGTTCGGTCAGCTGTTGCGTCTGCCCCTGGTCTGGTTCGAAAAGCGCAACATCGGCGACATTGTGTCGCGGTTTCGCAGCGTGGATGCGATCCAGCGCACCTTGAGCGTCACCTTCCTGGAGACGCTGGTCGACGGCGTGATGGTCGTCCTGACCCTGGGCGTCATGCTCTGGTACAGCGCCGTGCTGGCGGCCATCGTGCTGGCCGCCGCGCTGGCATACGGCGCAACGCGCTGGCTGTTCTATGGGGCGCAGCGCCGCGCGCTCGATGAGCAATTGGTCCATGAAGGCAAGGCGGGCACGCATTTCATCGAAACCCTGCGCGGCATGATGGCGATCAAGCTCAATTTGCGCGAACGCGAACGGCGGTCGGCCTATCAGAACCTGGTGATCGACCAGACCAACGCGGGGGTCCTGGTCCAGCGGCTTGTGATTCTCAACCGGGCGGCCAACGGCCTGATCTTCGGCCTGGAAAACGTCGCGGTCGTCTGGCTGGCCGCGCAACTGGTCGTCGGCGGCAGCTTCTCGGTGGGCATGCTCTTTGGCTTCCTGTCGTTCAAGTTGCTCTTCCTCACGCGGGTCAACAACCTGGTGGACAAGTGGATCGAGTTTCGCATGCTCGACCTGCATGCCGAACGAATCGCTGACATTGCCCTGGCCCCGGCGGAGCAAGCGCGCCCGCCGAGCGCACCGGCTCCCGACGCGCCGCTGGTGATCAACGCGCACGGCCTCGGATTTGCCTACGGTGTCGAGGGTTTCGCGTTTCGCAACGTCGATTTTTCCATTCGGCCCGGCGAGGTCGTGGCGATCGTCGGGCCCTCCGGTGCCGGCAAGACGACGATGGTCAAGGTGCTGATCGGCCTGCTGGATCGCACCGAGGGAACCCTGGAGGCCAATGGCCGCGATGTGCGCGACTGGGACGTGAGCTCGTATCGCGCGCGACTCGGGGTGGTGATGCAGGACGACCCTCTTTTCGTCGGCTCGATCGAGGACAACATCAGCTTCTTTGATCCGCAACACCAGCCGGCCCTGGTGCGCGCGGCAGCCAACGTTGCCGGGATCGACACTGACATCATGGCCATGCCGATGCAATACAACACGATCGTTGGCAGCCTGGGCGTTGCGCTCTCGGGAGGCCAGAAGCAGCGGGTGCTGCTCGCGCGCGCGCTCTATCGCAAGCCCCAGGCGCTGTTTCTGGACGAGGCCTTCGACCAGCTCGATCTGGCACGCGAGCAAGAGATCAGTGAACGCCTGAGGAAGCTCGGCCTCGCGATCGTCATCGTCAGCCACCGGCCAGACACGGTTCGCAACGTCGACCGCATCGTCCGTCTGAGCGATCCGTCGTTCGATGGCGCGGCGCAATCTTGAATTCGGTCCGCGGCCGCCGGCGCAAGCGCGCGCGGCTTCCGGGGACGACCTAGCCATCACCCATCCTGACTGGAGCATCGCATGCTTTCCTACACTTGGCCCGCAATCATCACCTTGCTCAACATCGTGCTGCTGCTGGGGGTCGGCGCGCTGGTCGGGCGCGCGCGCGCCAAGTACCACATCGTCGCCCCGGCGACGACCGGCGACCCGATGTTCGAGCGCGCCTTCCGCGTGCAGATGAACACGATCGAGAGCACCGTGATATTTCTTCCCGTCGTATGGCTGGCGGCGCTCTACGGTGCCGCCACGTTGATCGCGCTCGCCGGGATCGTCTGGATCGGCGGGCGCGTCGTCTATGCCCTTGCCTACTTGAAGGATCCGGCCAAGCGCGGCCTTGGCTACGGAGTCTCCACCCTCGCCTTTGCCGTGCTGCTGCTGGACGCGGCAGTCGAGGTCGCGCGCTCCTTGCTCGCATCCTGAGGGGCTTTGCGCACGCATCCCGAGGCGCCCGCCGGCGATTCTGAAGGCTGCCGCTGAACACTCCGCCGCCCAAACAAGCCGGCCCGAAGCTCGGACCGCTGCGGGCATTGCTGCCCTTCGTTCGGCCGTACTGGCGCCAGGTCCTGCTGGCGCTGGTTTTCCTGGTCCTGGCCGCCGGCGCGACGCTGGGACTGCCCGCGGCGGTGCGCCTGCTGGTCGACCGCGGCCTCATGCAACCGGCGGCGGTCGACCTGGGCGCCCGGATGCTGGCGGTGAACGGCTACTTTCTGGATCTCTTCGCGGTCGCCGTGGCGCTGGCGGTCTTCACCGCGGCGCGCTTTTATACGGTCAGCTGGATCGGCGAGCGGGTGACCGCCGACCTGCGCCTGGCGGTGTACGCGCACGTGCT
>Ga0209415_10013457_pt1 | contig 13490 bp, 10 predicted proteins | sample PeaSoiSIISIP2007_FD_187696 | JGI IMG/M metagenome (GOLD analysis project Ga0209415, IMG submission 187696) | Peat soil microbial communities from Weissenstadt, Germany - SII-SIP-2007 (SPAdes) (version 2) | ecosystem: Environmental > Terrestrial > Soil > Wetlands > Peat | place: Germany... | reverse complement strand
GCCGCCGCCATCCTGAGCGCCTCGTCGACGTCGACCGACACCAGCCGCGACACGCCCGGCTCATTCATCGTCACGCCCACGAGCTGGCGCGCGAGCTCCATCGTGCTCTTGTTGTGCGTGACGATTACGAACTGCACGCGCTCGGCCATGTCGCGGACGATGTCACAGAACCTCCCGACGTTGTGATCATCGAGCGGCGCGTCCACCTCGTCGAGCAGGCAGAACGGAGCTGGGTTGAGCTCAAAGATCGAGAACACGAGCGCAACCGCGGTCAGGGCCTTCTCGCCGCCGGACAGCTGGCTGATCGTGGAATTGCGCTTGCCGGGAGGGCGGGCCATCACGGCGACCCCGGCTGCGAGCACGTCCTCGCCGATCAGCTCGAGGTAGGCGTTGCCGCCGCCGAACAGCCGCGGGAACTTCTCCTGCAGCCCGGTATTGACCCGCTCGAAGGTCTCCTGGAAGCGCTGGCGGGTCTCGCGGTCGATCTTGCGAATCGCCTGCTCGAGCGTGTTGAGGGCCTCGGTCAGGTCGTTGAACTGGCGGTCGAGGTATTCCTTGCGCTCCGACTGCTCCTTGAACTCGTCGATTGCGGCGAGGTTGACCTGGCCGAGGCGCTCGATCTTGCCGGCCACCTCGGCGAGATTCGTCTCCCACAGCGCCGCAGTCGCCTCCGGCAGTAGCCCCGCGACGACTGCCTCAAGCTCGAAGCGCGTCGCCGCGAACTGTTCGTGCAGCGACTCGCGCCGCACCCGGGTCTCCTGCGCCGCAAGCGCCGCGGCGTTGGCGGCCTGACGTTCGAACTCGACGGCGGTCTCGGCGGCTATCCGCGCCTCGTCGAGCCTGCGGAAGTCCGCCTCCGCGGCCTCGACCGAGGTGCGCGCGGCGGCCAGCTCGCGCTCTCCATCGAGCCGCCTGGCGAGCAGCGTCTCGAGCTCGCGCTGCTGGACGGCGAGCGGTTCCTCGCCCGTGGCGAGCTGGCCGGCCAGATCCGCGCGACGGGCCGCGAGCTGGTCGAGCTGCGCCTTGAGCCGCTCGAGGCCGGTGGCGAGCGAGGCGAGCGACGAGCGGCGCGACTCGGCGACGATGGCCGCCTGCTGCGTCGCCGCCCGCTCCGCGTCCGCCTCGCTGCGCGCCGCGACAACCGCGCCCTTCAGCCGCTCGCGCTCCGCCTCGTGTTCGGGCCGGCGCGCGTCGTGCGACTGCAGCGCGGCGAGTGCCCGTTCGAGCTCGTGGTGCGCGGCGCGGGTCTCGGCCTCGGCGCCACTGATCTCACCCGCGAGCTCCGCCGCCTCGGCCGTGAGGCGCGTGAGGCGCTCGGCGGTCTGCTGCGTGCGCGACCTGAGGGACTCGAGCTGGCCGCGCAATTCGACCTGGGCGCGGTGCAGGCGGTTGACAGACTCGTGCGCCGCGTCGCGGGCCTGGTCGAGTTCTTTGATCTGGGTACGCGCGGCCGCAAGCGCGCGGTCGCGGTCCTGGACCAGGGCGTCGGCGGCGTGCGCCTGGTCGCGAAGGCTCCTCAGCTGCTGCTCGCGCTCGATGACGCCGGCGTGCGCATCCCGGTCGCGGCTGACCCTCAGCCAGTCGCGGCTGACCCATACGCCGTCCCGCGTGATGACCGACTCGCCCGGACCGAGCGTCGCGCGCCGGGCAAGGGCCTCCTCGAGCCGCTCAACCGCATACACGCCGCGCAACAAAGAGCCGAGCACCGCGGGGCCCTTGACCTTGGCGTAGAGCTGGGCGGCCGGGCGCGCGCTCTCACCGGCGCTGCGCTCCAGTCCGACGAACGTGACCTGTCCGACGGTGAGGTCGCCGACGAGCGCAGCGACTGCATCCAGCCCGTCGACGCACACGGCTTCGAGGTAGCTGCCGAGGACGGTCTCAACGGCCCGCGACCAGGCGGGCTCGACGGCGAGCTGTTGCGCGAGGCGCGGCCGGCCGGCCAGCGAGTGCCCTTCGAGCCAGTCGACGACCTTGCCCTTGACCTGCCCGAGCGCCGCCTGCTGCAACGCCTCGAGTGATACGTGCTGGCCGCGGATCCGCGTGACTTCGGCGCGGCCACTGTCGAGCTCGGCCTGCAGTCGCTGTTCGGTCTCGCGCGCCGCTTGCACATCCTGCAGCACGGCCTCAAGCCCCGCCTCGGCGGCCGCGCTGTCCCGCGCCGCGCTCGCCTCGCGCGTGACGAGCTCGGCGATCGCTGCACTGGCATCGAGCTCGGCGAGTGAGTCGCGCTCGGCGTGCGCCCGCTCCTGCTGCGTCAGGCTGCGCCTGAGCCTGCTGTCGAGCTGCTCGATCCGAGCGCGCTCCACCATCGCTCTTTGCGCCGACGCGCTGGTTTCGTGCGTGAAGGCTTCCCACTGCTGCTGCCAGGCCTGCATGCCGCGGTCGGCCTCGGCGAGCCGTGCGCTGGCGCGAGCCTCGCGCGCGCGCGCCGCGGCAAGGTCCGGCTCGAGTGCCGCCAGCGCGGCGCCGTGCGCATCGCGCTCCGCCTGGTCTCGCGCGTACAGGCTCGCCGCCTCCGCGTGGCTCGCCTCCGCCTCGTCGAGATCGCTGCGCTGGCGTGCCCGCAACTCGCGCGCGTGGCGGATTGCCTGCTCACACCGGGCGGCCTCGGCGCCGGCCTGGTAGTAGCGGGCCTGCGCGGCACTGAGCACCTCGGTCGCGTGCCCATGCTGCGTCCGGCCTTTCTCGATCGCGGCCTCGCAGGCGCGCAGGCCCGCCAGAGCCGCCTGCAGCGCGAGCTCGCGTTCGCGCGCCGCGGCGGCGCGGTGCTCCGCCTCCTTCTCCAGCTCGCGAAGCTTCAGGGCCAGGTGCTCGGCGTTGAGCTTGCGCTCCTCTTCCTTCAGGGCCTGGTAGCGGCGTGCCGTGGCCGCCTGGCGCTGCAGGTGCCGGATCTGCTTGTCGAGCTCCTCGCGCAGGTCGTTCAGCCGATCGAGATTCTCGCGGGTGTGCGCAATCCGGCTCTCGGTCTCGCGGCGACGCTCCTTGTACTTCGAGATGCCGGCCGCTTCCTCCAGGAACGCCCGCATGTCATCGGGCTTCGCCTCGATCAGCCGCGAGATCGTGCCCTGCTCGATGATCGCGTAGCTGCGGCTGCCGAGACCCGTTCCGAGAAAGAGCTGGGTGATGTCCTTGCGGCGGCATTTCGCGCCGTTGATGAAGTACGTCGACAGGCCGTCGCGCCCCACCTGGCGCTTCAGCGACACCTCGGCGTAGCTCGCGTAGGGACCAGCCAGCATACCGTCGGCATTGTCGAACACGAGCTCGACCGAGGCGTGACCCACGGGCTTGCGGCCGGTCGCGCCGTTGAAGATCACGTCGGTCATGTCATTGCCGCGCAGGTGCTTGGCGGAGATCTCGCCCATGACCCAGCGAACTGCGTCGATGATGTTCGACTTGCCGCAACCGTTCGGGCCGACGACGCCGATCAGGTTGGACGGCAGGTGGACGGTGGTCGGGTCAACGAACGACTTAAATCCTGCGAGCTTCAGCTTCGATAAACGCATGTGGAACCCTGGACTCCAGTGGGCCCGCCGCGGCTCCGCAGCTCGCCGTCCGCCAGCTGCCCGCGCGTGGTTCGAAATTGCCGGCTAGTGTAGAGTACGCGGCCCTCGAAGACGACCCGCTTGACAGGCGACGCGCATGGCTCCATCGACGCCGACGACCCCGCACGCGCACGTCGACACATTCCCGAACCCGAATCCGGCGCGCGACTATACGATCCGGATCCGGATCCCGGAGTTCACGTGCCTGTGTCCCAAGACCGGCCAGCCCGACTTCGCCGAGCTCAGTCTCGAGTACGTGGCCGCCGATAGCTGCGTCGAGCTTAAGTCGCTAAAGCTTTATATCTGGTCGTTTCGTGACCGCGGTGCGTTCCACGAAGCCGTCACGAACGAGATCCTGACGACGCTCGTGAATGCCACCGAGCCCAGGTTCATGCGGCTCACGGGCACGTTCAACGTGCGTGGTGGCCTGTACACCTCGGTGGTGGCCGAGTATCGCAAGCCCGGCTGGACCGCGGCCCCGCCGGTGGCCCTGCCGTGACCGCGCGGCAATCGGCGCAGGTTTCATTCGCGGGAGGCGCCACGAGGCTGAATCACCCCGCCCAGACGGCTATAATTGTCCGCTTAACCCGAGACCCGGAGTTCTAGATGGCCGCGAAGAAGCCTGCGAAGGCAAAGAAGCCGGCAGCCAAGAGGCGGGCTGCGAGAAGGCCCGCGCCTGCCAAAGCCCGGCACGCGAGCGCGAAGGCGCACGCCAAGGCGCGCCGCGCCGCGCCGCCGCACGCGAGGCCAAAGACCGCGTCCGCTAAAGCGCCGGCACCGAAAGCCGCGCCGAAAGCTAGCGCGAAGACCCCGCCGAAAGCAGCGTCGAAGGCCGCCCCGAAGAGCGCTGCGCCACCTGCTTCCAGACTCGCTGCCAAGGCCGCGCCGGCCGCCAGGCCTGCGACCGTATCGAAAGCGCTCTCTGCCGTCAGGCCCACCGTGCCGGCAGCGCGCGCGCGTCCGGTCGGTCTGCTGCCTGGATTCGGCGCCCGGCCGCTCGGGCGCCTGCCGGCACTGTCCGCAGAGGGCGAGGAGGAGCAGCCGGAAGGCGCGCTCAGCCTGCTGGCGGGACCCCGGAACGTCAAGCCATATCTCGCCAAGAAGGGCGAGCAGTACATGGGCAAGGCGCAGCTCGAGCACTTCCGCACGATCCTGCTCAGCTGGAAACGCGACCTGATGGAAGAAGTGGACCGCACGGTCACGCACATGAAGGACGAGGCGGCGAATCCTCCGGATCCCAATGACCGTGCGACGCTCGAATCGGAGTTCAGCCTCGAGCTGCGCACCCGGGACCGGGAGCGCAAGCTGATCCGCAAGATCGACGAGGCGCTCGCGCGGATCGAGGACGGCAGCTACGGCTATTGTCTCGAGACGGGTGAGGAGATCGGGATCAAGCGCCTCGAGGCGCGCCCTGTCGCCACGCTGTCGATCGAAGCCCAGGAGCGGCGTGAGCGCCGCGAAAAGCAGTACGGCGACCGGGACGACCGCTACCGCTGACGGCCGGGCGCCGCCGGCACCTCGGGCCCCGACGCGGCCGCGCGGCCGCTTCGCGCCCTCACCGACCGGGCCGCTGCACCTCGGATCACTGTTCGCTGCGGTTGGCAGCTACCTCGATGCTCGCGCCTGCGCAGGTGAGTGGCTGGTGCGCCTCGAGGACGTAGATCGCAGCCGCGAGGTCCCCGGCGCCGCGGATGCGATCCTCCACACGCTTGAGCGCTTCGGCCTTCACTGGGACGGACCGGTGATCCGCCAGAGCACGCGGGCCGACGCATACGAAGCGGCCCTCGCGCGCCTCGCCGCGCAGGGGCTCACCTATGCGTGCTCCTGCAGCCGGTCGGAACTCGAAGCTCTCACGCCCGTCATGCCCGGCCCGGACGGCCTGCTGGGCCCGGCAGGGGAACGCGCCGAGCCCCGCTACCCGGGTCGCTGCCGCCGGGGCCCGGCGCGGCCGGATGCGCCCCTGGCAGTGCGATTCAGGGTCGAGAACCTGAGCGCCGTGACGGTCGAGGACCGCCTGCAAGGCCCGCTGACCCAGTGTGTCGATGCGAGCGTCGGTGACTTCGTGCTGAAGCGCCGCGACGGGTTCTATGCCTACCAGCTCGCGGTGGTCGTGGACGACGCCGAGCAGGGAATCACCGACGTCGTCCGTGGGCTCGATCTGTTCGACAACACACCGCGCCAGCAGCTGCTGCAGCGGGCGCTCGGGCTCCCGATCCCCCGCTATCTGCATCTGCCGCTCGTGGTCGACACGGCCGGCACGAAGCTCTCCAAGTCGCGGCGAGCGCTGGGCGCCGACGCATCGGCAGCGCCGCCGATCCTCGCCGAGCTGCTCACGTGGCTCGGCCACCCGCTCCCGGCAATGCTGCAGCGCGCACCTGTAGCCGCGCAGCTCGACTGGGCGATTCGGGCATGGAACCCCCTGCGACTTCATGGGGTTATGACAATAAACTCGACTCAGTGACACGCGGTCGGATTCTTTGCCATGCTGCGGCGCGGGCGTATGATGGCTCCCACCCCCCACCGCGCGGCGGCGCAGCACACAGGGACATCCGATGAGCGAGCCACGGGTCATTAAAAAGTATCCCAACCGCCGGCTGTACGACACAGTCGAGAGCCGCTACATCACGCTCGCGGACGTGCGCCGGCTGGTGATGGACAAGGTCGAGTTCGTCGTCGTCGACAAGAAGAGCCAGGAGGACATCACCCGCAGCATTCTGCTGCAGGTGATTTCCGAGCAGGAGCACGAGGGCGATCCCATGATGAGCCAGGACTTCCTGGCGCAGGTGATCCGTGCCTACGGCGGCACCATGCAGGGTCTCGTCGGCGACTACCTCGAGCAAAGCCTCAAGCTGTTCACCGCGCAGCAGGCGCAGCTGCGTGATCGCGTCCGCTCGATGGTCGGCATGGATCCGATGTCGACGATGTCGAACCTCGCCCAGGAGAACTTCCAGCGCTGGCGCCAGATGCAGGATGCGTTCTTCAAGTCCATGACGGGCGGCGGTGCGCGGCCGGCCGAAGAAGACCGCAAGGACTGACACCGGGCGTTCCCGGACTAGGGCCGTCAGCGGGCGCCTGTGGGCCCCCGCTCGTCGCTCGGCCTCTGCGACAAACTCAGACGTCGCGCATCGACAATCGCACCCGCCCCTGGCGGTCGACCTCGAGCACCTTGACCTTGACGACGTCGCCCTCGCGCAGCTTGTCGGCAACGCGCTCGACGCGCTCGTTGGAGATCTGCGAGATGTGCACCAGGCCGTCGCGACCCGGCAGGATCGCGACGAACGCGCCGAAGTCCATCAGCCGGACGACCTTGCCCTCGTAGATCTGACCCACCTCGACATCGGCCGTGATGAGCTCGATGCGGCGTTGAGCCTCGCGCGCCTTCGCGCCGTTGACCGAGGCGATCTTGACCGTGCCGTCGTTCTCGATGTCGATCGTCGTACCGGTCTCTTCGGTGATTGCGCGAATGACCGCACCGCCCTTGCCGATGACGTCGCGGATCTTCTCCGGGTCGATCTTGATGGTCGTGATGGTCGGCGCCCATTCGGACATGTGCTCGCGGGGCTTCGCCAGCACTGCGTTCATCCTGTCGAGGATGTGCAGGCGCCCGTCGCGGGCCTGGGCGAGCGCGACCTTCATGATCTCGCTCGTAATGCTCGTGATCTTGATGTCCATCTGCAGGGCCGTGATGCCGTCCTTCGTGCCGGCCACCTTGAAGTCCATGTCGCCGAGGTGGTCCTCATCGCCGAGGATGTCGGTCAGCACCTGGAACCGGTCGCCTTCCTTGACGAGGCCCATCGCGACGCCGGCGACCGGCGCCTTGATCGGGACGCCTGCATCCATCAGCGCGAGCGAGGAACCGCACACCGAGGCCATCGAGCTCGAGCCGTTCGACTCGAGCACCTCCGAGACGACCCGCAGCACGTACGGGAATTTGTCGACCGCCGGCATCACGGCCCTGACGCCGCGTTTGGCGAGGTTGCCGTGGCCGATCTCGCGGCGCTTCGGTGAGCCCATCATTCCGGTCTCGCCCACCGAGAACGGCGGGAAATTGTAGTGCAGCATGAACGGCTCTTTGCGCTCCCCCTCGAGCGCATCGACGATCTGCGCATCGCGGCCGGTGCCGAGGGTCGTGACGACGAGCGCCTGGGTCTCGCCGCGGGTAAAGAGCGCGGAGCCGTGGGTGCGGGGCAACACGCCCACCTTCACGGTGATCGGTCGGACCGTCTTGCGGTCGCGGCCGTCGATTCGCGGCGCGCCCGCCAGGATCCGGTCGCGGACGATCCGGTACTCAAGATCGCCGAACGTCTTCTTGACGGCGTCGGCGGCGTATTTCGGAGACTCGCCGCCGGTGAGCTGCGCGAGCACTTTGTCCTTGATCGCGGCAATCCGGTCGCGGCGCTCCTGCTTGACGACGAGGCTGTAGGCCTCGTTGAGTCCGGCGCCGGCGAGCGCCTTGACGGCGTTGTCGAGCTCGTCGTGCGCAGGAGGCGCGGTCCAGTCCCACCGCGGCTTGCCGGCCGCGGCGACGAGCGCATTGATCGCCGCGATCGCGGCCTGCATCTCGCGGTGGCCGAAGGACACGGCCCCGAGCATGACCTCCTCAGACAGCCCGCTGGCCTCCGACTCGACCATCAGGACCCCGTCCTTGGTGCCGGCGACGACGAGCTCGAGTTGCGAGGCCTTCAGGTCGGTCGCGGTCGGGTTCAGCAGGTACTTGCCGTCCTTGTAGCCGACCTTGGCGGCTCCGATCGGACCCAGGAACGGCATGCCCGACAGCGCGAGGGCCGCCGAGGCGCCGAGCAGCGCCGGGATGTCGGCATCGACCTCGGGATTTAGCGACAGCACTGTCGCGACGACCTGGACTTCGTTGGCGAAGCCCTCTGGGAACAGCGGACGGATCGGCCGGTCGATCAGGCGCGAGGTCAGCGTCTCCTTCTCGGTCGGGCGTCCCTCGCGCTTGAAGAATCCGCCCGGGATCCGGCCGGCAGCGTAGGTCTTCTCCTGGTAGTTGACGGTCAGCGGAAAGAAGTCCCGGCCCGGGACCGCGGTCTTGGCGCCGACCGCGGTGACGAGCACGATCGTGTCGGCGACCGCGACCACGACCGAGCCGTCGGCCTGGCGGGCGATCTCACCGGTTTCGAGCGTGAAGGTGTGGGGACCGTACTGGAAAGACTGCTTGTAGACGGACACTGGGGAATTCCTTTGCGTCGAAACACGACGGCCCACCGGTAGGCGGGCCGTGGGTCGGGCCTGACGTCAGCGACGCAGGCCGAGGTCGTTCAGGATCTTGGAATAGCGGTCCGGCGCATTGAGCTTCAGATAGTCGAGGAGCTTGCGGCGCTGGTTGACCATCTTGAGAAGCCCCCGGCGCGAGGCGTGGTCGCGCTTGTGGGTGTTGAAGTGCTCGCCGAGACCGTTGATCCGCTCCGAGAGGAGCGCGATCTGGACCTCGGGGGACCCTGTGTCCGTCGTGCCGCGCGCGAACTTCGCGACGATTCCCGCTTTGGCGGTGCTATCGAGTGGCATTTCCCTTGAAACCTCAGCGACTTACGTATTGACTCTGTGTTAAGCCGCGCATTCTAACCCGGCGGAACGCAGGCGCTCAAGACGATTTGGCGCGCAAGCGCGCCGCGGGCGAGTCGGGCGCCCTCGCCACGCCGGAGTGCGCGCTGACGGGCTGGGACCGACGGGCCCTGTCTCGCGAGCCGCGGCCGATCCCGTCCGCCGCTCCGAGGGCCTGCTACGGCGTTCCGTAGTAGTCCATGTACCAGCGCACGAAGCGTTCGATCCCGACCTCTACCGGGATCGCCGGGACGTAGCCGACGTCCCGTGTCAGGTCGTCGATGTCGGCCCAGGTGGCCGGTACGTCGCCGACCTGCAGCGGCAGCAGGTTTTTCGTGGCCTTCTTGCCCAGACAGTGCTCGATCAGCTCGATGTAGCGCAGCAACTCGACCGGCCGGTTGTTACCGATGTTGTAGAGCCGGTACGGCGCGTTGCTGGTCGCCGGGTCCGGGGCGTCCCCGTTCCAGCGCGGATCCGGGGTCGGGATCCTGTCGAGCGCGCCGACGACGCCGCTGACGATGTCGTCGACGTAGGTGAAATCGCGCCGGTGGTGACCGTAATTGAAGACATCGATCGGCTTGCCGGCCAGTATGTTTCTGGTGAACAGAAACAGCGCCATGTCGGGCCGGCCCCACGGTCCGTAGACCGTGAAGAAGCGAAGTCCGGTGGTCGGCAGAGCGTAGAGACTCGAATAGGCGTGCGCCATCAGCTCGTTCGCCTTCTTGGTCGCGGCGTAGAACGACAGTGGATGGTCGACGTTCTGGTGCACCGAGAACGGCATCGATGTATTCGCGCCGTACACCGAACTCGTCGAGGCGTAGACCAGGTGCTCGACCTTGTTATGCCGGCAGCCCTCGAGCACGTTCGCGGTCCCGACCACATTCGAGTCGACGTAGGCGAGCGGGTTTTCGAGCGAGTAGCGGACGCCCGCCTGGGCGCCCAGGTGCACGACCCGGTCGAAGCGCTCCCGCGCGAACAACTCCGGCATCTGTGCCCGGTCGGCGAGGTCGAGCTTCGCGAAGCTGAAGCGTGCGTGCTGCTTCAGGCGTTCGAGCCGGGCGAGCTTCAGGTTGACGTCGTAGTACTCGTTGAGATTATCGAGACCGACAGCCGTATCCCCGCGCGCGAGCAGCCGTTCCGCGGTGTGGAACCCGATGAATCCCGCTGCGCCCGTGACGAGGACCTTCATCGGCTTTACAGCCGGCCGTCCACTTCCGACCGCTTGAACAGATGCTTGATGTCGTAGAGCACGTGGCGGCGCTTCGCCAGCCGCCGAATCTTCTCGACTCCGAGCTCGGTGAACTCCCGGTGGGCGACGGCCAGCACAATCGCGTCGTAGCGGTGCGGCTCCAGCTTCCTCACCGGGCGGATGCCGTATTCCTGGATCGCCTCAGCCCTGTCGACCCACGGATCGTGCACGTCGACCTTGGCACCGAATTTCTCGAGCTCGCGGATCACGTCAACTACCTTGGAGTTTCGCAGGTCCGGGCAGTTCTCCTTGAACGTGAGCCCAAGCACCAGGATCCGCGATTCCTTGGCGTGAATCTTCTTCGTCGTCATCAGCTTCAGGATCTCCGCGGCAACGTACAGCCCCATGTTGTCGTTGATCCGCCGGCCCGCGAGGATCATCTCCGGGTGGTAGCCGATTTCCTGCGCCTTGTGCGTCAGGTAGTAGGGGTCGACCCCAATGCAGTGCCCTCCGACGAGCCCGGGGCGAAACGGCAGGAAGTTCCACTTGGAGCCGGCGGCAGCCAGGACCTCCTGGGTGTCGATCCCCAGCCGGTTGAAGATCAGCGCAAGCTCGTTGATCAGCGCGATATTGACGTCGCGCTGCGTGTTCTCGATGACCTTGGCCGCTTCGGCAACCCTGAGGCTCGAGGCCCGGTGCGTGCCGGCCCGGATGATCGTGCGGTAGAGCGAATCGACGAAATCCGCGACCTCCGGCGTCGAACCTGACGTCACCTTCTTGATGGTCGTCAGCCGATGCTCCTTGTCGCCGGGGTTGATGCGCTCGGGACTGTAGCCGGCGTAGAAGTCCTTGTTGAAGGTCAGGCCCGAGACCCTCTCCAGGATCGGCACGCAGACCTCTTCCGTGCAGCCCGGATACACCGTCGATTCGTAGATGACGACGGCGCCGCGCTTCAGAACCTCACCGACCGCCTCGCTGGCCTTCACGAGCGGAGTTAAATCCGGGCGCTTGTACTGGTCGATCGGCGTCGGCACGGTGACGATGAACACGTCGCAGCGCTTGAGGTCCTTGAGCTTGGTCGTGTAGCTCAGGCGATCGCAGGTCTTGAGCTCGGCCCGCGTGACCTCGAGCGTCGAATCCTTGCCGCGTTCGAGCTCCGCGATCCGCTCGGCCCTGACGTCGAAGCCCACCGTGTCGAAGTGCCTGCCGAACTCGACGGCGAGCGGCAGTCCCACGTACCCGAGGCCGATGACGCCGATCCTGCACCTGCGAAGGCTCAACTTATGCGTCGCCATGATCGTCCTTCAGCGATTGAACCGGCGAAAGTATACCGGTCCGGGCCAGCCGGCCCGGGACGTCATTGCCGACCGGCGGAGCGCGCCTGTGACGGGCGTCACGCGCCGGACGGATCGGCGGGGCGCCGGAACAGGCACCGCCCCTCGCTCGCCTTCTCCACCGCATCGAGCGCTCGCTCGTGCGCCTCGAGCTCTGCTGGCGTCGCCCGAACGATCGGAATCTCCACCACACTGCGCCGCCGGCGGCTCGCACCGTAGGCGGTCCCCGGGCCGGATTCCTGCTCGGCGTGCAGCGTCAGCGCCCCCTGCCCTCCCGTCATCGCCAGATACACCTCAGCGAGGATCCGCGCATCGAGCAGCGCCCCGTGGAGATCTCTGTTCGAGTTGTCGACTCCGTAGCGTTTGCACAGGGCGTCGAGGCTGTTGCGCTGACCAGGATGCAGCTGGCGCGCGAGTGCGAGCGTGTCGAGGATCGTGCACAGGTCGGTCAGCAGACGCTGCGGTGCCGGGAGCCGGCCGAACTCGTGGTCAAAAAAGCCGACGTCGAACGGCGCGTTGTGGATGATGAGCTCGGCGCCGGACACGAAGTCCACGAACTGCTCGGCGATCGCGGCGAACGTCGGCTGGTTGGCGAGGAACTCGGTCGTCAGCCCATGCACGGCCTCGGCGCCCGGGTCGATCGGCCGTTCGGGATTGAGGTAGCGCTGAAAGGTCCGGCCGCTCGGCCGCCGGTTGATCAGTTCGACGCAGCCGATCTCAATGATTCGATGACCCTGAGCGGGCTCGAGTCCGGTGGTTTCGGTGTCAAGAATGATTTGGCGCATGGGCGTGCGGCTCAGCGCCCAGATCGCATGCCGCGCGCCCACCGTCGCGCAGTCACGGCCGGGGCCACGCCGCCTAGGGTCGCCACGGCGCGCTGACGCTGAGGAACACGCGGCCGCTGGTGGTGGTCTGGGTCCCCTGGACGGGACTCAGCCGGTCGGCGCCGACGCCGAAGCTGAAAACGAATCCGTGCCAGCTGCCGTCAACCTTGGCCTCGAGGTTCCACAGGTCCGTGGCAACCGGCGTCAACGTGTTCAGCACCGATGCGCTATCACGATTCAGCAACCCCTTGCGCAGCCGCAGCTCCCACGACCGATCGCCCCGGTCCAGGTACAGTCCGCCCAGCGTCAGCAGCCGTCCGTCGCCCTGCAGCGAGTCGCCGATCACACGGCCGCGATAGTAATAGCCCCAGGTGACGATGTTGTTGTTGTAGGCGCAATTGAAATTGGGCTGGTCTGTCGAGTTGGTGCTCAACTCACCGCAGGTCGTGCCCGCCCACTCGAGGAACCCGCGCCAGCCGCCGGCGCCCTTGGTGTGCGACCAGAACTCAAGGCCGATCAGATCGGTCGTCTGGCGCGGCCGCGGCAGCAGCGGTGTGCGACTGTCGGCCGTCTCGCCATTGATCTGCCAATAAATGGCCGCCGGCAACGAGCCCATCTTCCACCGCAGGTCCCACGCGAGTTCCTGATTTCCGGGCTGCTGGGCGGGGGAGATATTGACGCCGGAGTTGTCCTTGCCCAGCACCACATCCTCAAACGCGTGAAGGCCGCAGACCCCGACGCGGCACCACTGCGCGGTGCGTGACAGGCCAATCTCGAGATCGCGCAGCGGCCGGAACGTCCCGCGGATGCCCCAGACCAGTGGGTTCGGCCACTCGGCGTTCTGGTAGTCCTCGACGCCCATAAACGTCGTCAGGCGCCACGGGCCGATCCAGCTCAGCCATCTGGTGTGAAACGGCTCCGAGCTCGCCCGATCGAGCGCGATCGAGGGCATCGGCCGGGCGTTGTTGGACAGGATCAGGCTTCCGTCCCATCCCGGGCCCCACCAGCGCTGCTGCTCGCCCGCGCTCAGCCACCAGTT
>Ga0209415_10013456_pt1 | contig 13490 bp, 14 predicted proteins | sample PeaSoiSIISIP2007_FD_187696 | JGI IMG/M metagenome (GOLD analysis project Ga0209415, IMG submission 187696) | Peat soil microbial communities from Weissenstadt, Germany - SII-SIP-2007 (SPAdes) (version 2) | ecosystem: Environmental > Terrestrial > Soil > Wetlands > Peat | place: Germany... | reverse complement strand
TCCGCCAGTTCTTTCTTCAGCAGTCCCTTGTCATCCACCATGGCCGAGAAGTAGTCGAGATAGACGACGCGGTTCTTCGCGCAATAGTCCTTTAGCCAGACATTCAGCGCCAGGATCCTGGCCGGTGGACGCTGCAAAAACATGTCATTGTGCGTGTCGGTGTAGTTGTGTACCGGCAGCACCGACGAAAACACGATGCGAATCCCATTCGCCCGCGCCAACTCCGCCATAGACGCGTAATCGGCCTCAATATCGTCGTTGCGCATGGGCCCGGTGTTCCCGGCAATGTCATTAGTGCCCGCCAGCACAACCACCACCTTGGGATCGAGATCAATCACATCCTGGCGAAAGCGCACCAGCATCTGCGGAGTGGTCTGCCCGCCGATGCCGCGGTTGATGTAAGGCTTGCCGGAAAAATATTCCGCCAGCTTCCAGCCGTCGGTGATGGAATCGCCAAAGAAGACGACGCGCTTTTCGCCCGCCGCCGGCGGCCCGAGCGCAGCATTGGCCTCGTGATAACGCGCCAGTTGCCCGTAGTCGTCAGTAAAGATGGCAATCCGCGACGCCCGGTACTGATCGAGCCCAGGATAGCCGGTGGAGGGGATGGAAGGAGTCGGCGTGGGCTGCTGGGCAAAAGCAGAGAGGGAGAACAGGAAGACGGCAATCGGGCCGATGGGGCCGTGCAATCGCGTCAGGCTCATGCAGCGAATGCTAGCACGTCCGGCTCCCAGCAGATTCCTCGCTTCGCTCGGAATGACAACGCTTTAAGATTTATCCGTGTGAATCCGCGGCGAAAAGTTTCCCGGGCAAGAGTGCCCACGCCACACAATCACGTCCCTCCCGCCGCCAAGCTGTTAGACTGTCGAGTTCCTCGGGAGACCTGCCATGAACTGGACGGGACGCATCGTCGCGCTGCTCGCCATCATCGCCTCGGTCACGCTCTTCTGGCGGAGGTTCGGCCGCGCCTTGCGCATTATTCTCGACTCGAAACCTGACGCCGACTTCCAACTGCGGCCCATCGGCCCGCGCATCCGCAAAGTGCTCTGGGAAGTGGCCGCGCAAGGCCTGGTCATTGAGCAGCGCCCGCTGCCCGGTCTCGCCCATGCCTTCGTGTTCTGGGGATTCTGCGTCTTCGCGCTGGTCACGCTAAATCATTTCGCCGCTTTCTTCGGCGTGCCGTTTCTTTCCCGCGAAGGTTTCGGGCGCTTCTACTTCTTATTCGCCGGTGTGTTTGCCGTGTTTGTGGCCGTCTCAATCGCAGGGCTCGCCTTCCGCCGATTCGTCATCCGCCCGAAATGGCTGGAGCCGCTTTCCATAGAGTCCGGCTTCATCGCCTTCCTGATTTTCGCGCTGATGATCACCTACCTCGCGGCGTTCCTGGTACCCGAGGGAAGCGCCGCGAGCTGGGCGCTCTGGTGGTCGCACACCATTGTGCTGCTGGTCTTTTTGCCGCTGATTCCCAAGACCAAGCACATGCACCTGGTGCTCAGCCCGTTCACTGTCTTCCTGGAGCGCGACGGTTTCAGCAAGATTCCTCCGCTGGTCGGCGACGAAGATTTCGGCCTTGACACCGGCAAAGACCTCACCCGCATCGCCAGCCTGCAGGCCTACAGTTGCGTCGAGTGCGGACGCTGCACCGAGCACTGCCCCGCCAACACTACCGGAAAAGTTCTCAATCCGAAAGAAATCATCCTCGGCACGCGGCACTATCTGAACGAATTCGGACCGAAAAGCGACGAGTTGTTGCTGGGCAAGCATCTCTCGATGGAAGCGGCCTTTCAGTGCACCACTTGCGGCGCCTGCGAATATCAATGTCCTGTCGGCATTCAGCACTTGCCGATCATCGTGGGCCTGCGCCGCGGCGCCGTCAACACCGGCAAGTGGGACAACTCCCACGGCGGCGACCTCTTCGTCACCCTCGAACGCCAGGGCAACGCGCTCGGCTTCGCGCCCTCCGAGCGGCAGAAGTTCATCGAGAAAAACAACCTGCCCTACTACGACGGCTCCCAGGAATACTGCCTGTGGATGGGCTGCCTGGGCTCCTACGATCCCAACGGCCGCAAGATCATCCTCTCGCTCGTCGAGGTGCTGCGCTATCTCGGCATCAGCTTCGGCGTGCTCAAGCAGGAAAAATGCTCCGGCGATCCCGTGCGGCGACTGGGCAACGATTATCTGTTCGGCGAACTGGCGCAGCAGAATCTGGAGCACATCAAAGAGAGCAAGGCCACCCGCCCCGACGGGAAAAAGATGGTCTCGATCTGCCCGCATTGCGTGCGCACCATCGGCACCGACTGGAAAGAGCATGGCGCCGACATCGCCATCGAGCACCACACCGAACTGCTGGCCCGCTATCGCGACAGGCTGCCGGCAGCGTCAAACGGACAGACCGTCGTCTTCCACGACGCCTGCTACTTGGGCCGCTATCGCGGCATCTATGACGAGCCGCGAGATGTGATCTCGCGCTTCGCCAAAGTCGTGGACCCTCCCCGCGCGCGCGAACGCGGCTTCTGCTGCGGCGGCGGCGGAGGCTTGATGTTCCTGGGAGAAGAAACCGGCAAGCGCGTCAATCTCGAACGCGCCCAGGAACTGGCGGCAACGGGTGCCAACGTAGTGGCCGCAGCGTGCCCCTTCTGCAACTCGATGCTACGGGACGGACTAGCCGCCAATTCTTCCACGCCGCCAGAATTGCTGGATGTGGTGCAGATCGCAGCCGCCGCGATTGGAAAATCTGGTGAAAAGCAAACATAGCACCGAGGCCAAGTCCGTTTCAGCGGAGCGGATCGGGCACGACCACTGCTTGCAGATGCGAATCGCGGTGGGGTTCTTGACCTCACGATGCCGGGGAACAGTGCTGGTGCGCTGGGCGGAAGGATTGTAGTAAACACTGTGGCGGGAACCTTCGCGCAGGAGTACGCAGCCGTGAGCCACCAGGTGTCGAATTAGGTCGGTGTGTTTCACCTAAGCTGATGATGGCACACCCTCGCTTGTGAATCCGTGGCTTGCCTGTGGAAAACCGCGCCACTCGCATGATTTGCTTGGAGCTAGACGTCCGGCACTTTTGCATCACAAAATGTGCACTCGACGAAACCCGTAGCAACAATGTGGTCAACCTGATCTGCTGATCGAGACCGTTATCCTCTCGCGGGTGACCGTCTTCCCCTTACCGGACGAGCCACTCAATTGGCGATTGGCCGCAAGCAACTCTTCGACAGCATCCCGCAGGTTTTCGCGGGCTTGCTCTAGCGTGTCTCCTTCGGAGATCGCTCCAGGAAGCTCTTCCGCATAGGCGACGAACCCGCCGCCCTCTGAAGCGGGAACCTCCTCAAAAACTGCCGTGAGCGTCATATCCATAGCTACATTGTAAGACACTGCGGAGGAAACCTGAGTTGCCCGTTCTGATCCGTATTCATCTGTACAAATCCGTGGCCGTCTTAGCCTCCCGCCTTGGCCTTCTTCACTTCCTCAATCAGCGGCGGAATAATGTCAAACAGATTGCCCACCACGGCATAGTCCGCGATCTCGAAAATCGGCGCTTCGGAATCTTTGTTCACCGCGATGATCGCCTTCGAGCCCTTCATCCCGACGATGTGCTGAATGGCGCCGGAGATTCCCAGCGCCAGGTACACCTTGGGAGCAACCGTCTGTCCCGACGACCCAACCTGCCGGTCCATGGGCAGCCAGCCCGAATCGCAAATCGGACGCGAAGCGGCCAGCTCTCCGCCCAGCGCATCTGCCAATTGCCTGGCGATCTCGATATTCTTCTGCTCTTTGATCCCGCGGCCAACCGAAACAATAATCTCCGCCGCCGTCAGATCCACCGCCTGCTTGGCTTCTTTGAACACGGGCTGCGGTTTGTTGCGCACGACGCCTTCGGCAATCTCAACGTTCACCGTTTCGACCGGCGCAGCGCTCGCCCCGTCTTCGGATTTGTCGCCGCGAAACGCGCCATTCTGAAAAGTGGCGAACCACGGCCAGCCGCCAGTGAAACTCACATCGGCAGCCAGCTTGCCCTGGAACATCTGCCGCGTGAACAGCAGCTTTCCGCCTTCATGCTTGAAGCCAATGCAGTCGCTCACTACCGTGCGCCCCATCGCCGTAACCAGTTTCGGAATGAAGTCACGCACCTGGTAGGTGTGCGGCATGAGCACAAGCTTCGGCTGCTTCGAGGCCAGGAATTGCTTGAGCCCCGCGGCGAATGCGTCGGGCGTGTAGGGCTCCAGCTTCGGCGACTCGACCGCATACACCTTCGCAACCTTCTTCGCCGCAACTTCACCGGCAAACGAGGCAACTCCGCTGCCCATAACCGCCGCTTCCAGCGTCCAGCCAGTAGCCGCGGCGATCGCCTGCCCGGCAGTAATGGTTTCCCACGAAACGCGATTCAACTTGCCTTCGCGCTGTTCCACAACGACCAGGATCGTATCAGCCATAATTGTCTTCCGTTGTCACTTGGATATCTTGTCATTCCGAACCGGGCCAAAGGCCCGGTGAGGAACCTGCTTCCTGCCTGCATCGGCAAGCCTCATGTAGGGACAGCCGCCCTCGGCTGTCCGGTCGAGCGAAGCTCGGCAGCCTTCACAACACCCGCAACTCATTCCTCAGCTTATCCACCAGCTTCTTCGCCACTTCCGCCGGCGGGCCTTCGATGATTTCCGTCTTCTTCGTCTTCTGCGGCACATACAGCCGCTCGATCTTCTGCAGATTCTCTCCCACCGCCGCCTGCACCTCGGCCAGGGGTACCTTCCGCATCGGCTTGTTCTTGGCCTGCTTGATGCCGATCAGCGTCGCATACCGCAGCTTGTTGATGCCCGACTGAATCGTCAGCACCGCCGGCGTAGGCATGTCCACATACTGGAAGTAACCGGCCTCGAGCTCGCGCTTTACGCGAATGCCCGCATCGGTCTTCTCGATCTGCATAATGATGGTCGCATGCGGCCAGCCCAGCAGTTCCGCCAGAATCACGCCCGTCTGCGCATATCCGTAATCGTCGGACTGCAGCCCGGTAAAAATTAGGTCAAACTTTTCGTCTTTGATGGCAGCGGCAATCGCCTTCGCAGTATTGAGGGCGTCAAGCCCGACGAACTTGTCGTCTTCCAGATGAATCGCGCGGTCCGCGCCCTTGGCCAGCCCCTCGCGCAACACCTGCTGTGCCCGCGCCGGACCACTGGTGATGACCACCACTTCCCCGGTGTGCTTTTCCTTCTGTCGCAGGGCCTCTTCGAGAGCATAAGCATCGGGCTCGTTGACTTCGTAGGAAACATCGTCGCGGATCCACGTGCCAGCGTCGTTCAGCTTGAGCGGCGCATCTTTCTGCGGCACCTGCTTCATGCATACCAGAATTTTCAAGAGTAGTACTCCTTCACAAGTGGCCCTAAACAGCCACCGCAAAACTGGTAAGTATAAATGAGCGCGAGCAGTGGAGGGAAACACGGGCCGGGGTGCCGATCCTTCGGTTCGCTCACGATGACAGCGGCGGGGTTTTGGGTGGCGCAGCGCTTCCAGCGCTGCGAAAAGATCGGCATTTTCGATTTTGGGCTTTAGCCCCTGAGGGATTCTCTCATGTTCTCGAGCGTTTCGATCTCGTCGGCGACCGGCCGAGAATCTCCGGCTTAAACGCAGCACCGACGATGATTGCTAACCCCAAGAGAATCGCAAGCGGCGCGAAAACCAATTCTCCGAACCAGTTCCTGTAGTGCAAATCGCCCCGCAATACGATCGCGGCAAGCCCCGACCCCAAGACGGCAAAGCCTCCCAAGCCTGCAACAATTCGAACAAGCGGCCGCCTTGGATCGGAATTGAACACCAGGAACCGCCTTAGTCTCCTGCTCCGAAAGCCCCTACTCCGTGAACACTACCGACTGCACTCCGGAAATATCAAACCGCTTGCGGCAGCGCATGTTCTTGCAGGCCATCAGGTCGTCTTTGCGCAGCATGTAAGACCGCGCCTTGGCAAAGCGCGCGCGATCGCGCTCGTCGGCCCGCCCGGGAAGCTGGCGCTTCTTGGTCCGGACCACCCAGGTCACCTCATACTCCGCCGACTCGTGGCAATGCGGACAATTCAGCGTAGCCGGCTTCTTTTCCTGCCGCTCATCGAAAAAATCGCGTTCTTCCATAAGATCATCTGGGGACGGGCCAACCTCGGCCGTCCAGCGAAGCCAAGCTTAGCGCTGCCTCTGCAGCGAACCATGATTATTACAGGTTTGTGACCGGCAGGCTATGGCAACATAAGATTCATGTGGAGACGGCCGCCGCGGCCGTCCAGCCGGAAAGCCACGAAGATCGGCACAAAATGCCCCGCAAGAAAAAAATGAAACGCTTCCGCGCCGTAACCGCCGTCAAGGAACTGGCCCGCGAGCGCGTGGGATCACCGCCATCCGGAAAAATTGTCCTCGAGAAGAAAAAGAAGCCGGAGAAGCACAAGCCCACGCTCGGCAGACTGTTGGGTGAAACGGAATAGCGGAGAGTCTAGTTGAAGGTCACCGTCAGGAAGGTGTTCGATTCCAGGGTAATCATGCACGGGTTCACGTTATTTGCCGTGGAGCAGCCCGTCCACCCGCCGAATACCGACGAACCCGTCGGAGTCGCGGTCATCGTCACCACCGTACCGACTGGGAACTGGGTAGCGCACACCCCCGCCGAACTGGCGCAACTCAGCCCGGTGGGGCTGCTGCTCACGTTTCCCGCACCCAGGCCCGCGAACGTCACTCCCAACGCCGGCCCGAGGCCGCCCCCGCCTCCGGTTCCCGTAAAACAAACCACATTCGCGGTCATATAACCTGTCACCACCGCCCCGGACGACGAGATCCCGCCAGGACTCTTGTTGGTGGTTACGGTCGCCGAAATCAGGGTGCCACCGCACGCGTTCCCGGTAGCGGTCAGCACGCCTGCGGAACTCACCCCAAACATCTGCGTATCATTCGAGGCCCAGGTCACCTCGTTGGTGATGTCCTTGGTCACCGGCGGATGGATATAAGTGCCGAGCGCCCGGAGTTGCACCTGCGCCCCAGCATCGAAGTTCACCGGAGTATTCGCATCGCCGATGGTCTCCACTGCAGGCTGGATCGTAATAGACACCAGTTCCTGGCTGCGCCCGCAACTGGACAAACTGCCCAACCCGACCGCCGCAACCATAAGCACAACCACGCCAAGCCACTTACCGTTCATGCCGTACTCCTGGGTTCCGCTCCCGGTTTCTAAGAACGGATTCTAAAGGCTACCACGCATCGGGCGCGGAAATGCGCTCAAAGTAGCCAAAGGTGAAGTATAAAGCAACACCCCGCAGTTTGAGCTTTTTACCACGAAAGGCACGCAGTCACACGAAGGAACCCGCGCAAAATAAACGTGATACCTCGTGCCCTTAGTGGTTCACGTTTTGTGCCTTCAGTGTCTAGACTGCTCAACGGTCTTTTACCGCCTCCGCCACCACCCTGGCGAACGCCTCCACGTCCTCCTCAGTCGTGTCGAACGAGCACATCCAGCGCACAATGCACTCCTCTTCGATCCACGGATAGAAGAAATACCGCTCCTTGATCTTCTCGATGGCGTGACGCGGAATCTGCGCAAACACACCGTTGGCTTCCACTTTCCACGCCACCCGGACCTGGGGAATTTTCTTCACCGCACTTTCCAGCACCCGTGCCATGCGGTTGGCATGCTCGGCGCTGCGCCTCCACAAATCGTTGGTCAGCAGCGCTTCGAACTGCACCGCGATAAACCGCATCTTTGAAGCCAGTTGCATTCCCTGCTTGCGCAGGTAGAGAAAGTCCGCGCTGAGCGCGCGATTGAAGAACACAACCGCCTCCCCGCCCATAATGCCGTTCTTCGTCCCGCCGAACGAGAGCACGTCCACGCCCAGATCGCGCGTGGCCTGCCGCAACGTCTGACCCAGGCTGACCGCGGCGTTGGCGATGCGCGCTCCGTCCACGTGCAGGAACATCTCGTGCTCGTGCGCGAAGCGTGCCAGCGCCTGAATTTCTTCCGGCCGGTACACCGTCCCCATCTCGCTGGACTGCGTAATCGAAATGACCCGCGCCTGCACGTGATGCTGGTCGCCGATGCCGTGATACGCATGCCGCACCGCATCCAGCGTAATCTTGCCGTCCTGGTGCGGCAGCGGAATCAGCTTGCATCCCGTATGTTTTTCCGGAGCACCGCATTCATCGCAATAAATATGGGCATAATCGCTGCACAGCACGGCGTTGTAGGGCCGGGTGAGCGCCTGCAGGCCGAGTACATTCGCGCCGGTGCCGTTGAAAGTGAAGAAGACGTCAATGCCATCGCCAAAATGTTCCTCAAACTTCGCCACGGCCGAGCGCGTGTACGGATCGTCGCCGTACGCCACCACGTGCCCCTGGTTGGCGCGCGCGATCGCTTCCAGCACCTCCGGATGCACTCCGGCATTGTTGTCACTGGCAAAACTGCGGGCGGGTTTGGCAGAACTCTGCGGCATAAGAAAACAATGTAGCAGAGTGATTGATGTTGATGCTTTTGGGTGGCGCAGCGCTTTCAGCGCTGCGATCACGCCGCCGGGTTAGGACGGCTTTAGCCCCTGAGGTACGTTCAGTTGGTACGGGCTGCGCCCACGGATTACAATGCCCTTCCTGATCCCGGAGGCCCGCTAGTGCGCCCACCCATCCACCGCAGTCTGATCGTGCTGCTCCTCTCCGCCCTCACCGCCGCCCAAACCGCCGAACAGAAAACCGCCCGCTATCTCGACTCCATCCGCGAGAAACCGCCGCTGCTCCTCGCCTTCTTGCGCGACATGCCCAAAGGCGGAGACCTCCACAACCACCTCGACGGCGCCATCTACGCCGAGGACCTCATTGATTTCGCCGCTTCCGACAATCTCTGCGTGGACCGCACTACTTCGCGCCTGATCGCGCCGCCCTGCGACCTCTGCGAAAAGTACACGGCGAAACCGGCCATCCGCTGCGCTTACGACGACCATATCCTGTACGGTCAGATCATTGATGCCTGGTCCATGCGCAACTGGCATCCCGGAGACGAATCCGGCCACGACCATTTCTTCGCGGCCTTCGACAAGTTCGGACTCGCCTCGCACGGCCGCGTCGCCGAGGCCGTCGCCTCGGTGATCAATCGCGCTGCCCGCGAGCACGTGCAGTACATCGAATTCATGCACACCGCCGACGGCGGCGCCGCGCCCGCGCTCGCCATGAAGCTCGGCTGGACCGACGACTTCGCCAAAATGCGCGATCAGTTTCTCTCCGGAGGCCTGAAAGAAATCGCCGCCGCCACCAGCAAGAAGCTCTCCGATGACGACGCCCGCGCCCGCTCCGAACTGAAATGCGGCACGCCCGAAGCCGAGCCCGGTTGCAACGTCACCGTCCGTTATCTCTATCAGGTGCTGCGCGGCCTGCCGCGCGAAGCCGTCTTCGCCCAGATTCTGCTCGGCTTCGAACTCGCCTCCTCCGACTCGAAATTCGTCGGCCTCAACCTGGTCATGCCCGAGGACTGGTACGTGCCCACCCACGACTTCAACCTGCACATGGCGATGATTGACTACCTGCACGGCATCTACCCCAAGGTGCACATCACGCTGCATGCCGGTGAAATTGCCATGGGTTTGGTCAAGCCCGAGGACCTTCAATTCCACATCCGCGCTTCCATCGAGCGCGGCCACGCCGAGCGCATCGGCCACGGCGTTGACGTTATGCTGGAGAAAGACCCCATCGCCCTGATGAAAGAGATGGCCGAGCGCAACGTGCTGGTCGAAATCAGCCTCACCTCCAACGACATGATCCTCGGCGTCAGCGGCGACGATCATCCGCTTCCGATCTACATGAAGTACGGCGTCCCGGTTGCGCTCTCGACCGACGACGAAGGCGTCGCCCGCTCCGACATGACCCACGAATATCTGCGCGCCGTCCAGGATTTTCACCTGCCGTATACAGAAATGAAACGCATGACGCGCCAGAGCCTCGAACACAGCTTCCTGCCGGGAGAAAGCCTGTGGGCCGCGACCATGGGAGGCTTCCGCCCGGCTGCCGCATGCGCGCAAGACACGCTGGGAGCGGAGAAGCCCTCAGCCGGATGTCAGAAGTTTCTAGCGGACAGCGAACGCGCCCGCGAACAGTGGAAGTTGGAAACGGCCTTCGCCGAGTTTGAACGGAAATTCTGAGCCTCTGCTCAGCACGAACGGGAAGGGCACGGCTTCAGCCGTGCCATCAAAGGAAAAAACTCAACCCGGCTTTAGCCGCTGAGGCCCCATGCCCCGCAAACGCACGCTCGTCCCGTCCCCGCTCGCCTGGACCACGCTGAACGCGCCCGTCCCGCCTCCACCGCTTCCGGTCCTCGCCGAACGCGGAGGCACCCAAATCCGCACTCCACTCCCCGTCGCCATCGTAGACACGCGCGAGCAAAACCCGCTCTCCTTCCGCCGCTTCAGGAAATGGTTTGCCCGCATCGAACATCGCGCCCTGCCTCTCGGCGACTATTCCGTGGAAGGCCTCGAGAACTCCTGCGTGGTCGAGCGCAAAGACCTCGCCGACCTGATCCAGTCGTTCACCACCAACCGCGCCGTGTTCATCAAGCGCCTGCGCCGCATGAGCCAACTGCCCCACAGCCTGCTGGTCGTCACCGCGCCGCTGAGCGAAATCAAAAGCGAATATCCCTACCGCGGCCCCAACCCCAACCGCATCACGCAATCGCTCATCGCCGTGCTCGCCGGCCTGCGCGTTCCGTTCATCTGCACCGAAACCCACGAACTCGGCGAAGAAATCGTGGCGTCGTATCTCTACCAGACTTTTCTGTATGATTGGCTGGACAAAAACGGCCACGGCCGCTACCTGGCCGACGGCGATTTGTAGAAGTAGAAATGGAGCCCCGAACGCGCCGCTGCCCGGGCGGACGAGGGCGTCCGCCCCTCCACAGGAAAATGACCGATCTCTACACACTCGCCGACTCCGCCGCCCAACTCATTCTCTCCCGCACGCCGCTCCGCCCGAAGATCGGCCTAATCCTCGGCTCCGGTCTCGGAAGCTTCGCCGACGCCCTCACCGATGCCACCCGCGTCCCCTATGCCGAGATTCCGTCCTTCCCCCAATCCACCGCCATCGGCCACGCCGGGCGCATGGTGATCGGAAATGTCATTGGAAATGTCGTCGGCAACGCCGTCGCCGTCGCTGCCATGCAGGGCCGCGTCCACCTCTACGAAGGTTATTCCGCGCCGGAAGTCACTTTCCCGATTCGCGTCTTCGCCCGCATGGGAATCCGCGCCATCATCGTCACCAACGCCGCCGGAGGCATTAACCTAAGCTACTCCCAGGGCGCGCTCGTCCTGATCCGCGACCATATCAACCTGCAAGGCGCGAATCCCCTCGTCGGCCCCAACGACGACCGCTTCGGCGTCCGCTTCCCCGACATGACGCAGGCCTACTCCCGCGCCTATCGCGAGATCGCCCGCGCCGAAGCCGCCAGGTTCGGCATCACGCTGCACGAAGGTGTTTACGCCGGCCTGCTGGGTCCGAGCTACGAAACTCCCGCCGAAATCGAATACCTGCGCCGCATCGGCGCCGACCTCGTCGGCATGTCCACGGTCGCCGAAGTCATCGCCGCGCGCCACCTGGGACTCAACGTGCTCGCCATCTCCTGCATCACCAACATGGCCGCCGGCATCCTCGACCAGCCCCTCTCCCACGCCGAAGTCATGGAAACCGGCGAACGGGTCAAAACCACCTTAGAATCCCTGCTCCGCGCCGTGCTACCCCGCCTGGTGGTCTAAGACGAACCATGTAGAGACAGCCGCCTCGGCTGTCCCGCGAGGGCGAAGCCCAGCGGCCCCCCGGTTAGCCCTCACTTCCCCGCTGCCGGGTCGTGGAGCCCCGGACGCCCTCGTCCGGGGAGCAAGCGCCACAAACGCTCCCGGAAGGATCGTGCCGCGGCCCAGGCGGACGAGGCGTCCACCCCTCCCCAGTAACCCATTCACTTCTTCGCTCTCGGAATCCACAACTCCACCGGCACCTTCACCCCATACACTGCCGCAAAACTCTTCCGATTCACCGCCAGCGCCAGACGCCCACGCGAGTCAATGTAAAAAAGCGGCTCTCCGACTGGCACATCGCTGAACGTCTTCACAAATTTGATGGTCATCTCCTTGTCACCCAGCTTGAAGGGCACATCCTGCCCTCGTGCGTAGCCAAGTTTCAGGAAGTCCTCCGCATCAATGTTGGTGACCAGGTTGCCGAACGGCCCGTCGGTCGCGATCACCATGGCAGCCAGGCCCCGGTCGTCAAGCTGCGCCGCCTTCAACTGCAGCCGCACCAGATCTTTCACCGCCATCTCCGGCCCGACCCCGGTCCAGTCGTCGCCCCGCGCCAGATGCGCCCCTACGGGAGAAAAAATGTCCCGCCCATGAAACGTGGACGACAGCCTGGTCCCGATCATCCACTCCGGATTCGTTATCTCCCGCACCGCCTCGATTCCATCGCGCTGCTCGACCAGCGTCAGCAGCCCGTTGTCGGGCAGCACAAAGAATTGCCCGCGCTTCGAGCGCGCCACAATCGCCTTGCGCGTGCTGCCCACCGTCGGATCAATCACCACCACAAACACCGTGCCCGTCGGAAAATACGGCGTCGCTCCAAACAGGAACCGCGCTCCGTCCGGAATGGAAAACGGTGTCACCTGGTGCGTCAGATCCACAATCCGCACCGCCGGCATGATGGAGTACATCACGCCGCGGCAAATCGCCACCGAGTCATCCACCACGCCGAAATCCGTCATAAACACGATGGTCTGGGGATACGTCTCACTCTCGCTGGCCGACGGGGTTGACCTGGGTGCCCCATTTCTGGCGTCCTTTGCGAGAAGTGGGGACGCCGACCACGCCACCGCCGCGAGCAGTAGCACGATGCGGATGGCAACTCCGTAACCGGTCGAATCGCCCTGCTTCATTGGCAATGAATTTACTAGCCCGGCTTTCATAGGGCCGCCATTCTAAACAAAGCCGCGAAAGACGGGAAGCGTCCGCCCCTCACCACCCGCCTCCGTCTATAATGCTGCTGCAATCCACTCCGGAGGGCTCTCATGCCGCACGTCATTCCCGAAAAGTATCGCGATCTGTTTCAGAAGCGCGCCTTCGCCAGCCTGGCCACGCTCATGCCCGACGGCAGCCCGCAGGTCACTCCCGTCTGGTGCGATTTCGACGGCGAGCACGTCATCTTCAACTCCGCCCGCGGACGCCAGAAAGACCGCAACGTCCGCCGCGACCCGCGGGTCTCGCTGGCCGTCATTGATCCCGAAAATCCCTACCGCTATCTCGAGATTCGCGGCCGCGTGGTCGAAATCACCGAGGAAGGCGCCGCCGATCACATCAACAAAATGTCCAAGAAATATCTCGATCAGGACAAGTACCCCTACGCCCAGCCCGGCGAAGTCCGCGTCCTCTACAAGATCAAACCCGAACACACCACGGTGATGGGATAATTCTCGTGTACACGCGGACGCTCACGTAGCCCCGGACGCTCGCGTAGCCCCGG
>Ga0209415_10013455_pt1 | contig 13490 bp, 13 predicted proteins | sample PeaSoiSIISIP2007_FD_187696 | JGI IMG/M metagenome (GOLD analysis project Ga0209415, IMG submission 187696) | Peat soil microbial communities from Weissenstadt, Germany - SII-SIP-2007 (SPAdes) (version 2) | ecosystem: Environmental > Terrestrial > Soil > Wetlands > Peat | place: Germany... | reverse complement strand
GCCTCTTTCGGGCGCAGCGCGAACACGAGACCGCCGACGATCGCGAGGGCCGCGAACACGCCCACCGCGATGAAAGGCGCGACGCTCTTCCTCGGAGCCCCCGCCCCGTCCTCGTCGGTCGTCCGCGACAGGGGGGTTGGCGTGGCGGCTCCCGCGGTCGCGATCCCGAGCGGCATCGTCCCGCCAGGCGAAGGCATCGCGCCTGCGGCGGCGAGCGCGGGGAGGTCGTGGACGCCGCTCAGCTGCGACACGCCGCACACGAGCGCGAGCGAGTCGGAGAACTCCTTCGCGCTCTGGAACCTCTGCGCAGGGTCACGGGCCGCAGCCTTCATCCACCACTGGTCGATGCCGGGGAGCGCGCACCCGCGCTGCGACGGCATGGGCAGCTCCATCACCATGATCTTCATGAGCAGATCGCCGAGCGCCTCGCTCTCGAACGGGAGCTGCCCGATGAGCCCCTGATAGGTAATGACGCCGAGGGACCAGAGATCGCTGCGGTAGTCGAGTGCCCGCGTGCCCTGAGCTTGCTCCGGGCTCATGTAGTAGGGCGTCCCGAGCATCGCCCCCGTCTTCGTGTTGCTCCCGGCGAGCTCGTTCGACTTGCTCTTGGCGATGCCGAAGTCGAGGACCTTCGCGATCTCGCGGTCATCGTCGCGGACGAGGAAGATGTTGTCGGGCTTCAGGTCGCGATGAACGATCCCGAGCGCGTGCGCCTTGGACAGCGCGCGACAGACCTGCGCGATCACCTGGTGGAGCTGCGCGGGGGGCATCTTGCCGACCCTCGCGAAGCGGTGGCCGAGGTCCTCGCCGTCGAGGAGCTCCATGGCGATGTAGGGCGTGCCCTCGCACACGCCGTGGTCGAGGATCTGGACGACGTGGGGGCTCCGGAGCTGCGCGGCCGCCTTCGCCTCGCGCTCGAAGCGCATCTGCATCTCGGGATGCTGCGCCATCTCCCCCTCGATGAACTTCACGGCGCACGGGATATCGAGCCCGAGGTGTGTCGCCTGCCACACCGAGCCCATCCCGCCTTGCCCGATGAGGCGACTCAAGCGGAAACGGCCGGCGACGACGGTGTTCTCGGCGAGAAGCATGGTGTGCGTGCGTCCGACGGGGTTAACGAGAGGCGGAGGCAGAGCCCCCGCGGGAGAATAGCGCAATCGAGGCGACCCGGGCGCACGACGTGAGAGCCCGCCGCGGGGCAGGTCGCCGCACCGTTCGTTCGACCGGGACGACGCGGACTCGATCCGGGGCGGCGGCGGCGACGGGGCGTGCACTCGGCAAGTACGGGGATGCAAAGGACAGCGGAGACACGTATGCTGGCGGGCGTGGGGCTCCTCGCCGACGGGGCCAGTGGAGCGTGGAAGCGGAATGCCTCTCCGGTGCGTCAGATTCGCGATCGTGGTCTCGACCGCTCTCTCGGTCGGGGGCTGCACGAGCATTCTCGGCGATAGCTTCAGCGACGGGCCGTTGACCCACGGCACCGACGCATCGACCCGCGACGCGTCGAAGAAGGACGCGACGAGCCCGAGGGACGCGAAGGCCGACCGTGGGATGGGTCACGACGCCGGGAGAGACGCCGGCTCGACCCACGATGCGCCCGTGGCGCGTGACGGCGGACACGATGCCGTCGTCGCGGAGGGCGGGCGGCGCGACGCGAGCGACGCGACCGCGGCGGATGCGGGCAAGGACGCGGGCACGGACTCGGGTGAGAGCGCGTGCGTCCTCGATCAATCGAGCTTGGACGACTGTTTGCTTCAGTAAGGAGACGGCGCGATGAAACTCAAGGTGGTGATCGTGGACTTGGAGCTGTCCCCTCGCGCGAAGCGACTGGCCCTGCGCTTCGGCGTGCCCGCGGTGATCCTCGGCATCGCGACCGTCGCGTATGCCAACGTCCCCATCACCTTCACGGCCAACACGACGCTCCACGCCGCCGATCTCAATACGAACTTCTCGGCGCTGGATGCGCGAATCACCGCGCTCGAGACCTCCGTGGCGGGGCTCAATCGCAATCCGGTCTCGCCGCACTTCGCGGGCATCGTCTACAACGGCACCACCCAGACGGTGTTCAACAGCTCCGCGAACATCCCGAACGCACCTGGCGAATCGACCGCCATCGTCGTGACGCGAACGATGGCGGGTGGATACAATGTCAACTGGGTCGGGGCGAGCTTCCCCAACGGCGCGACGGTCAGCTTCTCGGTCCTCCAGACCGGCTATACGACCAACGTCACGGGGTTCGGCGAGTCGCTGGGCACGACTGCGACGGACGGGATCTACCTCGAGACGCTGAAGAGCGGAGTGCTCACGGACGTTTTCTTCTCCGTCACCGTCATCGGCCAGTAGGTTCGACACACGTGAGCCGCTGGCCGGGCGGCTCGGACGCGAACGACCGCGGGAGTGCGACGAAGCGGCACGCGGCCGCGACACAGCACGGAGGAGCCGCTGTCCTACTCCACCACCGCGAGCCGCGCCTCGTGCGTCGCCTTGTGATACGCGACGAGGCTCGCCTCCGGGTGCGCGATCGCGTCATCCACGCCGTCTTGCACGAGCTCGTTCAAGATGCTCGCGCGGCGCGTCGCCGACACCATCAGCCACACGGTGCAGCCGCCCTCCGCGGCGTTCGCCGACGGCTCGTCACCGCACGACGCCAGCACGTCGCGCTCCAGCGCGAGCGCGCCGCGCGCGTCCCCCTGCTCGATGAGGACCCTGGCGGCGAGGTGCTGCGCGGCCGGCTGGACTCGCTGCCACGCGGGGGCCTCTTCGAGCACGCTCCACGCGAGACCCGGCGAGCGCCCGTCGAGATACGCCTGTACGAGGTCGGTGCGCAGCGCGAGATCGCCCGGATGCGCCGCGACGTCGGCCTCGAGGCGCTCGATGCGTGACGCCGCGTCGCCGACCACCGCGTGCTCGCGCCCGGGGAGGGCCCCCAAGGTCATGACCGCCGCCGCCGCGATGACCACCCCACAAGCGCCGCGAATGCTCATCGACCCGCCTCCTTCCGTCCTAGACACAGAATGTTGCCAGAAGTTCCGCGCTCCGCCCGTCGCACGGACGGATGACACCGGTGGACCGTGGGAGCGCACGATTCCGCAGGCTCGGACGGTGGCGACACTGTAGGCTCCGCGCCCATGAAAGCGCTCGTGACGGGGGGAGCCGGCTTCATCGGGTCGCATCTGGTCGAGAGGTTGCTCCGCGAGGGGCACGAGGTCCGGGTCGTGGACGACTTCTCGACGGGGAAGGAGGCGAACCTCGAGCCGCTCCGTGGCGCGGGGAAGGCCGTGGAGGTCATCCGCGCCGACATCCGGAATGGCTGGGAGATGCGCACGCTCGCCGTTGGGTGCGAGGTGATCTTCCACGAGGCGGCCATCGTCTCCGTCCCGTACTCGGTGGAGAATCCTCAGGAAACGCACGACGTGAACCTGCAGGGGACACTGAACGTGCTGGAGGCCGCCCGCCAGGCCAAGGTGCGACGGCTGGTCTTCGCCAGCTCCGCGGCCGTCTACGGCGACGCGCCCGGACTGCCGAAGCACGAGGGGATGCTCCCCACCCCGATCTCGCCCTACGGCCTCGAGAAGCTCACGAGCGAGCATTACCTCGCCATCTTCGCCCGGCTCTACGGGGTCGAGACCGTCTCGCTCCGCTACTTCAACGTCTTCGGTCCGCGCCAAGACCCTTCGTCCGCGTACTCGGGCGTCATCAGCATCTTCTCCGACCGCGCGCGCCGCGGCGAGCCGGTCACGATCTTCGGCGACGGCTCGGCGTACCGCGACTTCGTCTACGTGAGCGACGTCGTGGACGCGAACCTCCTCGCCGCGGGAACGCCGGGGATCTCGGGCCGTGCGTTCAACGTCGCGCGAGGCGAGAGGACGACGCTCGGGGAGCTCGCGGGCATGATCGGCCGCGCCGCGGGGCGCGATCTCTCGGTGACGCACGCCGCGCCTCGCGCAGGGGACATCGCGGAGTCGCTCGCGGACATCACGCGCGCGCGCGACGAGCTCGGGTATTCACCGAAGGTGCCCGTCGAGGAGGGGATTGTTCGCCTGATGGCGTGAGCCGGTCACGCGAAGTCGCGCGCGAGCTCGCTCATGACGTGATCGCCGACCGCTCGGGTCCCAAGCTCGCCACCGACGTCCCGCGTGCACTTTCCCTCCGCGAGCGCGCGCGCGACGAGCGCCTCGAGGCGCGCCTCCTCGCTCGGATATCCGAGATAGCCGAGCAGCATGCCGACGGTGAGGACGCTCGCGAGGGGGTTCGCGATGTCCTTCCCCGCGAGCGGCGGAGCCGAACCGTGCACGGGCTCGAACAGCGCGACCCGCGAGGGATCCGACGCGTGCACGTTCGCGCTCGCGGCCATGCCGAGGCCGCCCTGGAACGCGGCACCGAGGTCGGTCACGATATCGCCGAAGAGGTTGTTGGTGACGATGACCTTGAAGGGCGTAGGGTCCTGCACGAGCAACAAGCAGAGCGCGTCCACGTAGAGGTGCCTGGGCTCGATCCCCGGATAGCGCTTGGCGACCTCGAAGAAGCAGCGGTACCAGAGCTCGTGAGCGTGGCGCATCGCGTTGCTCTTGTCCGCCATGTGCACGACCTTGTGGCCATGCCTCTTGGCGTGCTCGAAGCCCGCCACGATCAGCCGCTCGACCCCTTTTCGCGTGTTCAGGTCCTCGTTGATGGCGATCTCGTCGGGAGTGCCCCGCTTGAACTGGCCGCCGATCCCGACGTAGATCCCCTCGGTGTTCTCGCGGAACACGACGAAGTCGATGTCCTTCGCGAAGCGGCCCTTCAAGGGGACGACGCGGTCGGAGAGCGCCTTCACGGGCCGGACGTTGGCGTAGAGATCGAGCCCGAACCGCATGCCGAAGAGGATGTCGCGCGCGTGCTCCAGGCCGGGGACGCGCGGGTCGCCGAGCGCTCCCAGGAGCACGGCGCTGGCTTCGTGCTCGATGCGCTCGCGCACCTCCGCCGGGTAGGTCGTCCCGTCGCGGAGGTAGCGATCGGCGCCGAGATCGAGCGGCCATAGCCGCAGCGGAAGCCCGCGTCGGTCTCGGTAGAACTCCAGCACGCGCGTCGCCTGCGCGATGACCTCCGGCCCGACTCCATCGCCCGGGAGAATGGCGATCAGCTTCTCGTCGTTCGGCATGAGCTTGTCTCGGGCGCGGGCGATGGAGAGCGGGACGATGGATTAGGCGAGCAGCTTCGCCGTCGAGACGTACTCGACCTTGTGGGCCTGCGCGACGGGCTCGTAGGTCACGTGCCCCGCGTAGGTGTTGACCCCCTTCGCGAGGGCGGGATCGGCCTTGATCGCCGGGACGAGGCCCTGCTCGGCGATCTTCACGGCGTAGGCGATGGTCGTGTTCGTCAGCGCCCACGTGCTCGTGTGCGGGACGGCACCGGGCATGTTGGCGACGCAATAGTGGACCACGCCGTCGACCTCGTAGGTCGGATGGTCGTGCGTCGTCGGGCGGCAGGTCTCGATGCAACCGCCCTGGTCCACCGCCACGTCGACGATGACGCTCCCCTTGCTCATGCGGCTCACGAGCTCTTTGCTCACGAGCTTGGGCGCCGCGGCGCCCGTGACGAGGACGGCGCCGATGACGAGATCGGCGCGCGTGCACGCCTCCTCGATGTTGATCGGGTTGGAGTATAGGGTCTCGATCGCGCCGCCGAAGACGTCCTCGAGGTAGGCCATCGTGTCGCCCCGCACGTCGAGGACCGTGACCTGCGCGCCCATTCCCACCGCGATGGTGGCCGCGTTGCGACCGACGAAGCCGCCGCCCAGGATGACGACGCGACCGCGCCGCGTCCCGGGAACGCCGCCGAGGAGCACCCCCTTGCCGCCGCGCTCCTTCTCGAGGCACGTCGCCCCGACCTGGACGGCCATGCGCCCCGCGACCTCGCTCATCGGCTTGAGCAGCGGCAGGGAACGGTCCTCGAGCTCGATGGTCTCGTACGCGACGCCGCTCACCTTGGCCTTCGCGAGCGCCAGCGTGAGATCGCGCTCGGCGGCGAGGTGGAGGTACGTGTAGAGCGTGAGCCCCTCGCGGAAGAAGCCGTACTCCGTCTTGAGCGGCTCCTTCACCTTCACGACCATGTCGGCGCCCCACGCGTCCGCGGCGGTCGGGACGATCTGCGCGCCCTGGGCGACGTACTCGGCGTCGGCGATCCCGCTCCCCTCGCCGGCGGCGCGTTCGACCAGGACCTTATGACCACGAGAGGTGAGGCTGCGTGCACCGGCCGGGGTCATCCCGACGCGGTACTCACGGGTTTTGATTTCCTTCGGGACTCCGATGATCACGGCGAGACTCCTTTGAGTGGGCGGAAGAAGACGCGAGAGGTGCGCGAATCTAGCAGCCTCGCGACGATTGAGAAGCTGTCGGTTCATGCCGCACTGAGTCGAGGGCATGGTAGCGGTGCTCGGCCGATGTACGCGCTCGCCCGTTCGCTGCTCTTCTCCCTGCCTCCCGAGGACGCTCACCGGCTGGCGATGGCCGCGCTCCTGACGCTCGAGCGCGTCCCGGCGCTCAGGAACCTCGCCGCGCGCCGCTTCGTCGTTCCGACCGCGCTCCGCACACGCCGCTGGGAGCTCGACTTCCCTTCCCCGGTCGGCCTCGCGGGCGGCTTCGACAAGGACGCGAGGGTACCGCGCGCGCTCGCGGCCCTCGGATTCGGGTTCCTCGAGCTCGGCACCGTGACGGCACGGGCGCAGGAAGCGAACCCGCCGCCGAACCTGTTCCGGCTGCCCGACGACCGCGCCCTCGTGAACCGCCTCGGGTTCCCGAACGACGGCGCGCGGGCGGTCGCGCGGAGGTTCGCCCGTGACGTCGGGCGGGGGGGGGCGGGCGTCCCCGTCGGCTTCTCCATCGGCAAATCGCGCGCGGTCGCCATCGACCCCATCCAGCCCGTCGTCGACGACTATGTCGAGAGCTTCCGCGCCGTCCGCGAGGTCGCGGACTTCATCGTCGTCAACGTATCCTCGCCCAACACCGCGAACCTCCGCACGCTGCAGGGCGAGTCGCTCGCGCGGTCGCTCCTCGGCGCGCTCTCCGAGGAGAACGCCGCGGCAAGGCTCCCCCTCCTGCTCAAGGTCTCGCCGGACCTCGGCAACGACGACCTCGACGCGCTCCTGACGGTCGTCCGAGAGACGAAGCTCGACGGGGTCGTCGCGACGAACACCACGACGTCGCGGTCCGGGCTCGTGAGCCGTCCGTCGGTCGTCGACGCGGTGGGGGCCGGCGGCCTAAGCGGACCGCCGCTCCGGGCGCGGGCGCTCGAGATGGTCGGACGCGCACGCGCGGCGCTCGGCGAACGGGCGACGATCATCGGCGTGGGCGGGATCGAGACCGGGGCCGACGCGCGCGCGTACCTGGAGAGAGGGGCGAACCTCGTGCAGCTCTACACGGGCTTCGTTTACGGCGGACCGGAGACGCCGATGCGCATCGCCCGGGAGCTCGCGGACGCGCGCGCGGCGCGCTCGTAGGGATGGACTCGCGACGCTAAGTAAGGATACGTCCGAGAACGGTTTCGATGATCTCGCGCTTCCGCTCCGCGATCATCGCGGCAGAGCGAAAATCGGCCTCGGGCCAGAGGACGGCGAACATCTGCGCCTCCTGGAAGGGGAGGCAGGCCATCGCCATCGTCGAGACGCAGAGGTGACGGGGGTCGACGTCGCGGCGGAGCGTGCCGGCCTTCTTGAGCTCGTCGACGATGACGACGGTTGCGTCGAGGACGGGCCGGAAGTGCGTCGCGAGGAGCGGGGAAAGCTCCGACAGCAGCGCCGGATGACCGTGCGGGACCGGCTTCTCGGCGTCGTGACGCAGGATCGCGAGGAGCGCGGTGTGCTCGGCGTAGAAGTCGACGAGGAGGTCGACGAAGCTCGTGACCAAAGCGCGCACGTCTAGCTTCCCGTCGGCGCGACCGAGGTCGGCGAGCGGCCCCATCCGCTCGAGGATGCTCCAGCTCCCCGCCGTCACGGCGGCCATCCCTCGCTCGACGACGGCGCGATAGAGGCCGTCCTTGTCGTCGAAGTAATGGTGGATGAGCGCCTGCTGTACCCCCGCCGCGCGGGCGATGTTCTGGAGGCGCGCGCCGTCGAATCCCTTCGCGGCGAACTCGACCTCCGCAGCGTTGAGCAGCGACTTCTTCGTGCTGTCGGCGTTCCGCTCCCGCTTCGGCGGAGGGGCAGCAAGGGCGACCGGGGCCGCCAGAGCGCGGTGGGAGCGTGACGATCTCACGATGGGGGGATGTTACTCTCGCAGCTGGACCCGTAAAGTCGCAAGCCGCTCACGACGCGACGGTGGCCCACGCGTTCGTAATGACCGTCTCGTCCCTCTCCTTCACGGAAACGGACAGCGCGATCTGCCCCGGCCCCACGTTCCAACCCTCCGTGACCAGGGTGTCGCCCGGCCACACAGGTTTCCGGAACTGCGCCTCGAAGCCGGTGAGCTTCGACGCGTCGCCGCCGCACGCGGCCTTCGCGACGTGCCTCACCATGAAGCCGTACGTCCCGAGCCCGTGGAGGATCGGGCCGCGCTCGAAGCCCACCCTCGTCGCGAACTCCGGATCGGCGTGGAGGGGGTTCAGGTCCCCATTCAGGCGGTAGAGGAGCGCTTGCTCCGGCGACGTCGCCTCCTCCACGCGGAAATCGGCAGGGCGGTCCTTCGGCACTTCGATCCCCGAGGGCTCCTTCGGCGGCGGTGCGCCCCCGAAGCCTCCGGCCCCGCGGAAGATGATCGACGCGCTCGACGTGCACACGACCTCGCCCGACGAGTCCTTCGTCTCGGTGTCGATAATCAGGCTCGCCAGGCGCCGTAGGTCGTAGATGCCGCGGGCCGTGGCCGTCGTCGAGAGCGTGGCGGACGGCGCGAAGGGTTTCTTGATGAGGACCTTCTCGCCGCCGTGCACGACCGTCGCGATCTCGCCGCCCGACTTGACGATGACGTCGAACATGGGCGCGAACATCGGGATGACGGCGAAGCTGGGGTAAACCTTCGGCCCGCGCCCCTCGTAGAGGTAATCGAGCTCGTCCTTCTTCGCGCCGATGCCCAGCGCGTACAGGACGGCGTCCTTCCACGTGTACGAGAAGGAGGCGGGGGCGGTCGGCTTGCCGATGATGGAGTGGTCGAAGGGCATGGCGCCCGCAAGCTAGCCGAGTCTTCCGCCGCAATGAAGCGCGACGGAGGGCTGCCTGGCCGCCGGCGAGGACCCGCGGTAGGACGACGGCATGTCCCTCTACGAAGCCTCCGTCCCTCAGATGAAGAAGATGCTCCAAAACCTAGGCCGCTGGCTCGAGCTCGCGACCAAGTACGCGACCGACAAGGGGTTCGACCCGAACGTCTTCGCCGGCGCGCGCCTCGCGCCCGACCAGTACCCCCTCACCCGTCAGGTGCAGAGCAGCTGCGACACGGCGAAGTTCACGGCCGCCCGGCTGACCGGGATCGAGGCGCCGAGCCACCCCGACACCGAGCAGACGATGGACGAGCTCCGCGCGCGCGTGCGGACGGCCGTCGCCTACCTCGACACCGTCGATCCGAAAGCCTTCGCGGGCGCCGAGACGCGCCGCGTCGTGCTCCCGTTCCTCGAAGGTCAGTACATGAGCGGCGCCGACTACCTCACCGAGATGGCCTTCCCGAACTTCTACTTCCACGTCACGACGGCCTACGCCATCCTCCGCCACAACGGCGTCAACCTCGGCAAGCGCGACTACATCGGCGCGCTCACGACGCACCCCGCTTGATGCGCTAGGAAGAGCCTCGCCTTGCGTCATCGGTCGCTCTTCGCCAGTAGCGTCACCTCTCGGACGGGAGGGGACGTCCCAGAGGCCCCCGAGGGCCCGCGCGTGCTTTCGGTCGCCGAGCTCGACCGCAGCATCAAGCGGACGCTCGACGCGTCCTTCGACGCGCCGCTTTGGGTCGAGGGAGAGGTCGTCGGCGCGCGTCCCGCGGCCAGCGGTCACCTCTACTTCTCCTTCAAGGACGAGCGCGAGGACGCGTCCATCGACGTCGCGATCTACAAGACGAGCCTCACCCCCCGGACGCGCGCCATGGTCGTCGACGGAGCGCGCGTCCGCCTGCGCGGCAAGCCGACGTTCTGGGCTCCGCGGGGCCGCCTCCAGCTCGTCGCCGACCGCGTCGAGCCCGCCGGTCGCGGTGCGCTCCTCGAGGCGCTCGAGCGGCTGCGTGCGAAGCTCGCGGCCGAGGGACTCTTCGACGAGGACCGGAAGCGACCGATCCCCGCCGAGCCGCGGGTCATCGGCGTCGTCACGAGCAAGACGGGCGCGGTCATTCACGACATCTGCAAGGTCGCCTTCCGGCGCGGGAGCGCGCGCATCCTGCTCGCTCCGGCGCTCGTCCAGGGCGCGGGCGCCGCGGCCTCGATCGTGAGCGCGCTCGGCGAGCTTTCGCGTGTCGGCGAGGTCGACGTCATCATCGTCGGGCGCGGCGGGGGATCGAGCGACGACCTGTCCGCGTTCAACGACGAAGCGCTCGTCCGCGCCGTCGCCACGTGCCGCGTCCCGGTGATCAGCGCGGTCGGCCACGAGGTCGACGTGACGCTCACAGATTTCGCCGCCGACGCCCGCGCCGCCACCCCGTCCCAGGCCGCGGAGATGGTCGTCCCCGACGACCGAGCCCGGAAGGGTGCTCTCGACCACTGCCGCGCGCGGCTCGTCCGCGGGATGCGCGCGCGCGTGCGGGACGGGGCGCTCCGCCTCGGCGCGGTCGAGCGACGCCTGGGAGACCCGCGGCTCGCGCTGGCCTCTTCGCAGCAGACCAAGGACGATCGAACCGCGCGGCTCCTGGCCTCGATTCGGCGTCCCCTCGACCGCGGCGAAGCGCGGCTCGGCCAGCTCGATCGACGCCTCCGGCGACTCCACCCCAGCGTCCGCCTCGCCCGCGAAGCGAGCGTCCTAGCGATGCTGCGCGGACGCATCCGCACGCGCATGCGAGATGTCCTCGCCTCCCGCGAGGGCTCGCTCGGCGCGCTCGCCGCCGGCCTCGACGCGATGAGCCCGCTCAAGGTGCTCGGCCGCGGCTACGCCATCGCCACCACCCGCGAGGGGCGGGCGGTCCGTAGCCCCGAGGACGTCTCGGTCGGCGACACGCTCGAGCTCCGCGTGGCCAGAGGCCGGCTCGACGCAGAGGTGGTCGCCCTCCACGAAGACCCGGCGGCCCCGGTGGCTCCCCGCGGCGGGAGACCTTTGAAATGACGACCTTGCGCTGCGCCGTCGTCGGCGACCCCGTCGGCCACTCGATGAGCCCGCGAATGCACGCCGCCGCGTACCGGGCGCTGGGGCTCGACGGCACCTACGAGGCCATCCGCGCGACTCCGCAAGAGCTCCCCGCGGTCGTCGCGCGCCTCCGGACGGGCGACCTCTCGGGCCTCAACGTCACCATCCCTCACAAGCGGCGGATCCTCGACCTCGTCGACGAGGTGGACGCGAGCGCGCGCGTCGTCGGTGCCGCCAACACGCTCGTCCGCGGTCCCGACGGCCAGATCGTCGCGCACAACACCGACGTGCGCGCGATCGCCGTCGAGCTCAAGGGCCTCGCCCGCGACCTCCCTCCCGAGGAGTGGAAGCGCGCCCACACGCTCGTCCTCGGGACGGGCGCGACCGCCCGCTCCGCCGTCGTCGCCCTGGGGCACCACATCGGAGTCGGCCACATCGTCGTTCGTGGTCGCTCCCTGGCGGACGACGATCGACGGGCGGTCTTCGAGGCCGAGATGACCGAGCTGCTCGCGCGCTCCGGCTCCACGAGCGCCCTTTCGCTCGAGCCGTGGGGTCCGCGCCCGGCGACGGACCACGCGGTCCTCGCCATCGTGCAGGCGACGAGCCTCGGGATGGAGGGGGCGGACCCGGGAGAGCTCGCCCAGGGGGTCATCGCGTGGCACGCGGCCCAGCCCGACGCGATCGCGCTCGACGTCGTCTACCCTACGATGACGACGCCGTTCGTGCGGTCGGCGCGCGCGGCGGGCATGCGCGCGGCCGACGGACGCGGCATGCTCGCGAGGCAAGGCGCGCTCTCGTTCGAGCTGTGGTGGAAGAGGCCGGCGCCCATCGACGCCATGCGCGCGGCGCTCCCGGATTGACGAGCCCCCGTGTCCACGAACCCTCCCGCGTCCCCCGCCGCCGCCCGCTCGAAGAACCGACAGCGCCTCGGCTACCGCCGGATCGTCCAGCTCCTCGTCTACCTCGTCATCATCCCGACGGTGCTCCTCTTGCTCGTGGGGATCTTCCTCCTGTTCACGGGCGAGGCTAAGCTCAACGTCGTCTTCGGCATCCTGACGGTGAGCTTCGTTGCCGTGTCCGCGACCGGCGTGATCCTCGTCCTCGTCTTCGTCCGGAGGGAGGCCAACCTGAGCGAGCTGCAAGCCGACTTCGTGTCCAAGGTGAGCCACGAGCTCCGGACCCCTCTCACCGCGATCCGCCTCTTCGCCGAGACCATCGAACGCGCCCCCCGGGACGAGGAGACCGTCCGGAAGTGCCTCGGGCTCCTCACCACCGAGACCGAGCGCCTCACGCGCCGCATCGAGCGGCTCCTCGATTGGGGTCGCATGGAGGCCGGCCGGAAACTCTACGATCTGCGCGAGGAGAGCGTCGTCGACATCGTCGACGAGGCGGTCAACGCGTTCCCCGCCGCGCGCCTCGAGGCCGGCGTCGAGCTCACCACGGAGGTCGAGCCAGGGCTCCCGACGGTGTTCGCCGACCGCCACGCCATGGTCGACGCCATCGTCAACTTGCTCAGCAACGCGCACAAGTACGGCGGGTCGCCGCCGAAGATTCGCCTCCGCGCCCACCGCGCCCCGAAGGACCACGTGGCGATCGAGGTCACCGACAACGGCATGGGCATCGCGCGCACGGAGATGCGGCGGATCTTCGACAAGTTCTACCGCATCGACGATCGGCTCTCGCGCCGGGCCGAAGGGAGCGGCCTCGGTCTCGCCATCGTCAAGCACATCGTCCGCGCGCACCACGCGAAGGTCAGCGTCGACTCGGTGAAGGGACACGGGTCGACGTTCGTCATCCTCCTGCCGCCGGCGTCTCGCGCGCCGGCGCACGACACCACGAAGGCCACCGTGGGGTCGGAGGCATGAACCAGCCGCGCGGCGCCCGGCAGGACGCACCTTCACCGTGCACCGTCCTCATCGTCGAGGACGACCCGAGCATCGCGCTCGGGCTCCGCATCAACCTCGAGGCGGAGGGATACCGAGTCCTCGCGGCCGACGACGGCGAGAAGGGGCTCGAGACCGCCCGCGCCGAGAACCCGGAGCTCGTCATCCTCGATGTCATGCTCCCGGGGCTCAACGGCTTCGAGGTCCTCCGGACCCTCCGCCACGAAGGTCACACCATGCCCATCATCGTGCTCTCCGCGCGCACCGGCGAGATGGACAAGGTGACCGGCCTCGAGCTGGGCGCCGAGGACTACGTCGCGAAGCCCTTCAGCCTCGCCGAGCTACTCGCGCGCGTGCGCGCGGCCCTGCGCCGCGGCCGGCCC
>Ga0209415_10013454_pt1 | contig 13491 bp, 10 predicted proteins | sample PeaSoiSIISIP2007_FD_187696 | JGI IMG/M metagenome (GOLD analysis project Ga0209415, IMG submission 187696) | Peat soil microbial communities from Weissenstadt, Germany - SII-SIP-2007 (SPAdes) (version 2) | ecosystem: Environmental > Terrestrial > Soil > Wetlands > Peat | place: Germany... | reverse complement strand
GGTGGGGCAAGTTGATGAGTGGGTGGGGGAAAAGTTGGGGGTGGGACCGTCACCCGGAACTTCGGCGCGTGCCCTGGCTACTTAATCACGCTCGCAAACTGTGCCTTAGTTTTGACCACGGTCTGAAAACGCTCCAGGAACAGCTCCGTCACGCTGTCGATGCTATAGCCGGCAAAGAACGCGGCAGACCACTGCAAGTCGGGGACACCGAAGACGAGCAGAATGTAGCCGAGCCAAACGTAGAAGATGCCATTGCGGATTTGGGCTTCGCGGACATTCAACCACAAGACCCAGTCGTTGATAGCCTGAAAGCTCGGGCGGGTCTTCGCTTTTGCGCTTTTCAAGGCTTCAACGGCGAGGTGACCGCCGCTGCCGATCAGGATCAGCACATAATCCACCAGGAGACGTTCCAGATCGCGGTAGTGGAGAGGCCATCCTTGGAGCACGAGGTCTCCAAATGCCAAAGACACCGGGATAGCGAAGCCCAAGACCAACCAGCCAAACAGTCGCCAGGAACTGAAAAGCTGCTCGTGCCGGGTTTTCGCGGATCTATAAATTACTCCCTGATCGACGTCGACGACTCCGAGTTCCACTACGGCCGACTCTTGCGCCAGTTCCGAGAGCAGCCGCTTGCGCAAGTCCGCATCTTTTGGAAATTCATTGCCGAATTCGAATTCAACATCCAGTGGCTGGCCGATGCGAAGATTGCACAGCACGTCGTTTACTCTCGGCGAGAAAGACAAGGACGCACAATAGTACACGATTTGATCCAATATTTTGTCGATTTCCTTGAGCCGCTGCTCGCTTTCCTCCAACGCGCTATTCTCACTCGGCCAGAGGTCCTTCACCTGGGACCACGAGAGCTCAATGGTGGCGACGGAGTCCGCACACCATTCGAATTCACCGACATCGACATCAAATAGTTTGCGAATGGCTGTTAGCTGTAGCGCCACTTTTTGATCGATGCGGTCCCGCAAGGTGACGCCAAACGTCTTGCTGAGGAAGGTTGCGCGGGAGTCCCCAACCAAAGTCGATGTTTGTTCCAGCGCATCGACAATCATTTTCTGGAGGTATTGGCAAGCCGCGCGAATTTCTCGAACAGATCCGAACACATGGCGGTCATTGTCGGTCCGTCCAGTGCTCGCCGGCGACAGGGCTGTTGCTGGGCTCGACATTGTTGTAGTACTTGGCTATCGCAACGGAGAGTAATTGTCAATCCCCAAAGCGCCCGTGCGAGCGTTGGGTGAAGGGATTGAGTGGGTTGGGGAAAAGTTGGGGTGCGACGGTTACCAGGCGAGAATTAGGGTGCGAGTTTGTCAGAAATTTGAAGCTATTTAGAGCGTATCCTCGAGAGCCGGCTATGTTAGCATCTTTCTGCATCTCGGAGGTTACCCAGTGCTCAGGCCAGCCCATTCACTCGTCCTTATGTTTCTGATGCAACTCGGAGCAGCACCGCTCGTAGACGCCGTGTCGTTCCATGTCCCGAAAGCTTATCTCGCCGGGAATGGAGGTGGAGCCGCAGTCGGAGACTTCAACGGCGACGGCAAGCTCGACCGGCAGTCTCTAGCGACAATAAACTCGTTTTCGTGCTCATCAACAACACGCCCTAGCCACAAGGAAAGACCCGGCATGATCGGGCTGTCATCGCCGGCGGTACGACCCGGGTTCAGCTGAACGGCGGTACTTCCGAGCTATCCAGTGGATGGGACCGGGTAAGGTGATTCCCGCCCTTTTATGATGCGTTTACCTAATTTCGCGTACCCTGTTTACGGGATACGATGAAGGCATGATGAAAACGGCACACAAGCTCAGCTTTGCGTACCTGAGCGTAATTTGCCGCCTGCGGATTTGGCAAGACGATCACGGGCAGGACCTGATTGAGTACTCTCTGATGGCCGGTTTTGTCGCGATCGCGGCCGGGGCGGTGATGCCAATCGTATCCACGAACATCAGCAAGATTTTCAGCAAAGTGTCGAGCGTGATGACCGTAGCCGCGAGCTAGGTTACTCCGAATCGGCGCTGCGTAAGAGGAAATACTCTGGCACGCTTCGGCATTCCCTAAGCGAACAACTTTTTCACCGAATGTTATCCCTCCACAACACTCATCAGGTATCACTAACAAGCGGACACTGAGCGTTCGCGGGAGGCGTCCGCTTTTTGCCTTGGTGTGGGAACGTCGGAACATCAACCCGATTACGCTTCATTTGGGCGGTTGGTAATGAGCGGTGGCTTGAGTTCCGCGTGATATTGTTCTGCAGTCCTGTTCGAATGCAGGGGCTGGCGTACCGTCGGGCGTGCGGAAAGGGTCAGTCTGAGCGCCGCCGGCGGCCTCGCTCCTCGGCGATATGGGGGCCGAACTGATTCATCGGACCCCGGCCTTCTGGCAGGCAGATGGCGTTGAAATTGTGATCGCCGGTGCTCCGAACCAACCGGTCAGCACGCGTGGTGTTGCTGAGCTCCACGGTTGGGTTTGGGTGAAGCGAGGGTAGCGCCGCGATGAGCAAAACAGCACCTTGACGATGCAAGGTAACTCCGCGGGTCGGCCGGACGGCGAGCTAACTGTGAGCCAGCGCCAGAAGGTGCGCACTCGCGCCCAGAAGTGAAGGTTCCTCCTCCACGGACGCAAGAAAGTGCATGAGTTCGGCGCGCTGCGGGGCATGATCGCAGGCCTGCCGAAAATAGGGTGTGGACCAAGCGGGACCTTCGATGGCGAAGACGCGGACGTGCTGGAATCCAGCATCTTGAACCTCAGCGGCCAGTTCTTCGGGGCGATGGAAATAAGCGGTTGTGAAGTAAGTGGGATTGTCCGTCGGATTGCGATGCTGGCCGGACGCCAGATCGGCGGCCACGATTTTCCGAAATTCCCGATCCTGAAATGCACCGGTGGAAAGGCCGTCGATGAGGGACGCGAAGCGGGAGATCGCGGCAGCGAACAGGACTCCAGCGGGCTTGAGAATCCGGCGAGCTTCGCGTAACGCGCGCAGGCGATCGGAACGCTCGACGAGGTGGTAGAGCGGGCCCAGCAGGAGGGCGGCATCGGCCACACCGGTGGGAACGCCGAGTTCCCGAGCATCGCCGAGGACAATGGCAGCCAGCTCAATTCCCGAGGACGCGGCGCGAGCGCGCGCTTGCTCCAAATGAAGCGGCACCGGGTCGATCAAGTGGACGCGATATCCCTGCTCCGCTAGCGGAAATGCGTAGGCACCGCTGGCGCCGCCTACATCGAAGATTACAGCGGGCGTCGCGGGCAGGTGACGCCGAAGAATGTCCTCGGTGCGAAGGCGCTCCAGTTCCCCTGGAGCAGACTCGAGACGGCTGTTTTCGGCGCCTTGCAGGTAGTAAGCTTCGATCTCCGGGAAAATTGGACTCAGAACCGCACCTCCCAAGCAGATACTTGAAATAATGTTAGCTTGAGTGGAGTGGCGAGTTTGTATGTCTCTATCGCCGGAAGAGATCGAACGTCAGAATCCGGTGGCGGAGCAGGTGCCCGGTAAGATCCCGCCCGCGCGCGGCCTTCAACTGGAAGCGCGGGTGACGGCCCCAACCTGGGAGGTCGCCCTACCGGCCGTACTACAGGACTTCGCGCCAGGCGAAGTGATTCTGGTGCTGGACGATCAAGTCGCCGCGGGGACTCGCGTGACGATTCAACTGAACAGGTTCTCCTTCCCGGGTGAGATCCTGTTCTGCGCGCTGCGCGGCGGCCGTTGGGAAGCTCACGTATCGTTCGACGACGCGGACGGCATCGGACTGCGCAGGTCGCCCCGTTTTCCCGTAAAAATTCCGGCCCGAGTATTCTCGAGCACCAGCGATATACCGCTGGAAGGCAGGATCGTGGACGTTTCCGGCGAAGGCCTGGGGATCGAGTTGGACAGACCGCTGCCGATCCAAACCAATGTTGTGGTGCAAAGCGAGGAAAACATCGCGCTTGGTGAGGTCCGCCACTGCCGGGAAGTTTCTTCGGGGCTTTTTCGGGCGGGGGTTCAGTTGCATCACATCGTCAAGAAGGACCCGGAGCTGGAAAGGCGTTACGGAAAAACCGGGTGGATCAATAAGTTGGGTGCGCAATTTGGCCGCAAGAAAGGGGCGCGTCCGAAGGGCTGGAGTTAGCGGCTGGACAAGGTAAGGGTAGGCTGTAACCTCCAACATCGCCCCGCCGCCTTGATAAAATAGCTCCCTGGAGCGGCGTTTCCCGAACTCACTGTGAATATTACAGAACTGTTTATCCGGCGCCCCGTGATGACTTGCCTGGTCATGATGGGGATTTTGTTGTTCGGCGTGGTCGGCTACCGCTCGCTGCCAGTGAGCGATCTTCCGAATATCGATTTTCCGACGCTGCAGGTGCAGTCCCAACTGCCGGGCGCCAGCCCCGAAACCATGGCGGCCTCGGTGGCTACGATACTCGAGCGCCAGTTCTCCACGGTTCCCGGGCTGGATTCCATGACGTCCTCCAGCATCCGCGGCAGCACGAGCATCACCATGCAATTTGTGCTGGACCGCAACATCGACGCTGCGTCCCAGGACACACAGTCGGCGATTGCCGCGGTTAGCCGGCGTCTGCCTCCGAACCTGCCCGCGCCGCCCAGCGTGCAAAAGGTGAACCCAGCCGATCAGCCTATCCTCTTCATGGGCCTCAATTCGAAAACCATTTCGCCTCGCACGGTGGACGAGTACGCCGAGACGCTGATCGCTCCGGCCATCTCCAGCATCAGCGGTGTGTCGCAAGTCAACGTGTTCGGGGCGGCAAAGTTCGCGGTGCACGTGCAGGTGGACCCCAGCAAACTGGCCGCACGGGGCATCGGCATCGACGAGGTGGAAACATCGATTACAAGCCATAACGTCAATCTGCCGTCGGGCACGTTATGGGGAACGCATCAGGCGTTCACGGTGGAAGCGAATGGACAGGTGATGAACGCCGCCGCGTACCGGCCTTTGGTGGTCGCGTACCGCAACGGCTCGCCGGTGCGCCTGGAAGACGTGGGCGAAGTAATTGATGGAATGCAAAACGACAAACAGATGAGCTGGCTGGCTAACACGCCATCCATCATGTTCTGGGTGATGAAGCAGCCTGGCACGAACACCGTGCAAGTGGTGGACAAAGTGCGCGCGCTGTTTCCACAGTTTCGGGCGCAGCTTCCGCCAGCCATCAACATGGACATGCTGTACGACCGGTCGCAGTCCATTCGCCAGTCGGTGGATGATGTGAAGTTTTCCCTCGAGCTGGCGATGGTGCTGGTGGTGATCGTCATTTTCCTGTTCCTGCGGAATTTCTCAGCGACATTGATACCCAGCCTGGCGTTGCCCCTTTCCATCGTCGGGACATTCGCGGCCATGTCGCTCCTGGGCTACACGCTGGACAATCTATCGCTGATGGCGCTGACGCTGGCCGTCGGTTTCGTGGTGGACGATGCGATCGTAGTGCTGGAAAATATCGTGCGCCATATGGAGATGGGAAAATCGCGGCTGATGGCGGCGCTGGATGGCGGCCGTGAGATCGGCTTCACCATCGTGTCCATGACCCTGTCGCTGGCGGCGGTTTTCATCCCGGTATTCTTCATGGGCGGCATTCTGGGGCGGCTGTTTCACGAATTCGCGGCGGTGATTATGGTGGCGATTTTGATCTCCGGCTTCGTGTCGCTCAGCCTGACGCCGATGCTGTGCAGCCGCTTTCTGAAGCCGCCGACCGAGAAGCATAACGCACTTTATCGGGTCTCCGAGCGTGTGTTCGACGGCATGCGCGATCTGTACGAATGGACGCTGCGCGTGGTGATCCGGCATCGCTTTGTGACGTTGATGATGGCGGCGGGGACCGTGGTGGCTACCGTATTCCTGTACGGGGTTTCGCCCAAAGGCTTCATCCCGAACCAGGACACCGACCAACTCAACGGCATTACGGAGATGCCGCAAGAGGCGTCTTTTCAATCGATGGTGGGGCTGCAACAAAAGGCGGCCGCCGTGATCGCCGGCGATCCGAACGTGGAAACGTTTTGGTCCATGGTGAACGCCCAGGGAGGAGGGCAGGGTGCCGGGAATTCCGGCCGCTTGCAATTGCGCCTGAAGCCGCGCGCGGAACGCAAGCTGACTCCGGAGCAGATTATCGAGGAATTGCGGCCCAAGTTAAACCGTATTCCGGGCGTTCGGACGTATCTGCAGAATCCGCCGCTGATCCGCGTGGGTGGACAGCAGACGCGCACAGTGTATCAGTACACGCTGCAGGCGCAAGATCTGGATGAGCTCTATCACGCCGCGGGCATGTTCGAGAAGCGTATGCGGGAGATACCCGGTCTGTTCGACGTGAACAGCGATCTGCAGATTGCGAGCCCCGAGGTGAAGGTGGACATCGATCGCGATCACGCGTCTGCCATGGGCGTGACGGCCGAAAAGATCGAGAACGCGCTGTATGATTCCTTCGGACAGCGGCAAATCTCGGACATTTACACACCTACCAATGATTACCAGGTATTGATGGAGCTGCTGCCGCGCTATCAGATGGATCCGGCGGCGCTGCACTTGCTGTATGTTCGATCGGACACCGGTAAACTGGTGCCGCTCGACGCGGTGACAAAGCCGCATAATACCGTCGGGCCGCTATCGGTAACGCACTTCGGTCAACTGCCTTCAGTGACGCTGTCGTTCAATCTAGCGCCGGGTGTTTCGCTGGGCGACGCGGTGGAGCGGATCCAGTCGGCCGCGCGCGAGACTCTTCCCGCCGACCTTCAGACCTCATTTCAAGGCGTGGCGGCGGCGTTCCAATCGTCACTCAAAGGTATGGGGATGCTGCTGGTGATGGCGATCCTGGTGATCTACATGGTGCTGGGGATCCTGTATGAGAGCTTCATCCATCCGCTGACCATTCTCTCCGGGCTGCCCTCGGCCGGCTTGGGCGCGCTGGCCACGCTGCTGATCTTCCACGACGAGCTGAATATTTACTCGTTTGTCGGAATCATCATGCTGATCGGCATCGTCAAGAAGAACGCGATCATGATGATCGACTTCGCTCTGGAAGGGCAACGCACGCAGGGCCTGTCGCCCACCGAGGCCATCTCGGAAGCATGCCTGGTGCGATTCCGCCCGATCATGATGACCACCATGGCCGCATTGGTCGGATCGCTGCCCATTGCCCTGGGCCTAGGCGCGGGTTCGGAAGCGCGGCGCCCGCTAGGACTGGCGGTGGTGGGCGGCCTGGTGGTTTCGCAAACGCTGACGCTGTACATCACGCCGGTGTTCTACATTTATATGGAGCGCTTCCGGGGGTCGTTCGCGCACCTTCGGCGGAAGAAGAAGGCGTTTGCGGTGACCGAGGAGCCGGCGGTGAGTGTCGGCGATTGATCGGTATGACACGGCCCGCGCTCGTGTTGTGCGCGGTAATGGTTGTCGCGCAGACCCCTCTACCGCGTTTTGAAGATTTCAACGCACCCAAGGAATGGAAAGGCCCAGCGGCGGCACCGAAGCTAATCAACCGGTCACAACGTCTGTTTAGAACCCGGCTCGTTCAAGCGGCCCACGAACCGGTTTAACTTGGCGCGACGGTTGTTGGCCGTCGGCAGCGCGGGCGCGGGGCTTCTTAGTACTTCAGTTATGCTAACTCTCGCAAAGGCGGGATGATTAAGCCAAAATATCCTAAGGCGATATCTAGGTAATAAAACCCTAAAGGCGACACAAACAGGCAACGATATCTCCTATAGCGCCAAGTTTGCTTGAAGGAGAGAAAGTTTCCGTGCCACTGACGGGGAAACCAGTGCGCCGCCCGCCACTAGAGCCCATCAACCAGGGCCTGCTTGCGGCTTTCATGCCGTCGTTGTTCCAGGGGACAGGCCTGGAACGGCGGAAAGAGATTCGATACCCGACCTACGATCCGGTGTTGGTTCGGCTCTCGCCAGGCAGAGCGTGCGTGCCCGGAACCATCTTGGATATTTCCAGATCGGGGTTACGCGTTGAAATAGGCCCGCCCATTCGTCGGGGCTCGCGCCTGGAGATCATCCTGGCAAGCCGCGCGGTCATTTTTGGAACGGTCCGATACTGCCGGCGCGTTGCCGATGCCCACCACGCGGGGGTTCTCATCGAGCACGTTGTCGACGTCAAGGCTGGGTTCGACGGTCTGGCGAAGATCCAAGCCCACTCGCTCCTTTAGCTTCCAAAAGTCCACCCAGAGAGCGGCAGGTTGCGGGATGTCGCTCAAACGGGCCGCGAGCAACAGGCGTAGAATCGGAGCATGGAACTCGTGGTCAACCAGAAGCACTACCGGCTGGTGGTCGACCCGGCGCGCCTGCTGCTCTGGGTTCTCCGCGACGAACTCGAGCTCACCGGCACCAAATACGGGTGCGGCGAGGGACAGTGCGGCGCGTGCACCGTCTTGATCGAAGGCGCGCCCGTCCGATCCTGCATGACGCGCGTGTCGGTGGTGGCCGGCAAAGAAATCACGACCATTGAGGGTCTGGCGCAGAACGGCAAACTGCATCCGGTGCAGGAAGCTTTCCTGGAAGCTGACGCTCTGCAATGCGGCTACTGCACTCCGGGCATGATTCTGGGGAGCGTCGGGCTTCTCAAGAAGACGCCGCAGCCGGGCGAGCCCGAGATCCGCCGCGCGCTCGAAGGTAATGTTTGCAGGTGCGGGACGTATCCGAGGATTGTCGTTGCCGTGCAAAGAGCCGCCGCTCAAATGGGCGCCGCCGGAGTCCAGCATGCCTGAGATCGAACAGGAGCGTTACGAATTGTTCGAGGCTCCGGCGTACCGCTTTGAGCCGGAGCGCCACGGCTTGGAGTTGGAGCGCCGCGACTTCTTCAAATTTCTGGGCGGCGGGCTGGTGCTGCTGCTGGCCCTCGATGGCGAGGCAAGCGCGCAAGAATCGGGACGTAGCCCCGCATTTCGTCCCGACGCACGGCCACCTGAGTTGGCGGCATGGCTGCACATCGGGGAGGACGGCCTGATCACCGTCTACACAGGCAAGACGGAAGTGGGCCAAAACATCCGAACTTCGCTGGCGCAGGCCGTGGCCGAGGAGTTGCGAGTGCCGATCGGCTCGGTGCAGCTGGTGATGGCCGACACCGATCTTACACCCTACGATATGGGCACCTTCGGCAGCCGGACCACGCCGTTTATGGCGCCACAAATGAAGAAGGTGGGCGCAGCGGCGCGGGAAGCGCTGATCGATCTGGCGGCGGATAAATGGAAGGTGGATCGGGCATCCATCAGCGTCGCCGGCGGCAAGGTGAAGAACAACGCCAGCGGTGAATCCATCGGATTCGGCGAGCTGACGCGCGGGCAGAATCTGGTGAAGACCGTCGACGGCGCGACCGTGACTCCAACGAATCAATGGACGCTGGAAGGCACCTCCGCGCCCAAGGTAAATGCGCGCGATATGGTGACCGGCGCGCATCGTTACACGTCCGACCTGGTGCGCCCCGGGATGCTCCACGGGCGCGTGCTGCGGCCATCCGCCTTCAAAGCGAAACTCACGTCGTTTGATGCCAAGGAGGCCGGTGAGATTCCTGATGTCGTGATCGTTCGCGATGGCGACTTCGTGGGCGCAGCGGCGCCGGATGAGGCGACGTTGAGCAAAGCCATCGGCGCGATCAAGGCCGAATGGAGCGCCGATCCTCAGCCGTCGAACAACGAGCTGTTTGCTTATCTCAAGGAACATCCGGCCACCCAACGCGGCGGAGGCGAGGGCCCGCCTGGCGGCGCGCCGGCCCACGGAAATATCGAGCAAGGTCTCCAAGCGGCCGATCACAAGCTCGATGCGACTTACACCGTCGCGTACATTGCGCATGTTCCGCTGGAGCCGCGCTCCGCTGTAGCCGAATGGAACAACGACAAGCTGACGGTTTGGACCGGCACGCAACGTCCGTGGGGCGTCAAAGGCGAGCTTGCGGAGGCGTTCCATATTCCCGAGGATCGCGTGCGCGTGATCGTCCCGGATACCGGCTCGGCTTATGGCGGCAAGCATACGGGCGAGGCTGCGGTCGAAGCGGCGCGCCTGGCGAAAGCGGCTAACAAGCCCGTGAAGTTGATCTGGTCCCGCGAAGAAGAGTTCACTTGGGCGTACTTTCGGCCAGCGGGCGTGATCGACATTCGGAGCGGCGTGACAAAGGACGGGCTGATTACAGCGTGGCAGTTTGACAATTACAATTCCGGACCGTCGGGGATTGACACTCCGTACGACATCGCAAATCGAGTGTCGCAGTTTCACGCGAGCGATACGCCACTCCGGCAGGGCTCGTATCGTGGACTGGCGGCAACCGCGAATCACTTCGCGCGCGAATCGCACATGGACGATCTGGCTGCTGCCGCCGGAATCGACCCCCTGGAATTCCGCTTGAAGAACCTGAAGAACGAGCGCCTCCGCTCGGTGCTCGAGGCCGCGGCGGAAAAGTTCGGATGGGGCAAAACCGGATCGGACAAAACCAAGACCGAGCCGAATCGCGGAGTGGGCCTGGCCTGCGGCGTGGAAAAGGGCGCCTACGTGGCCACGTGCACCACGATTTCGATCGTTCCCAGTGAATTTCTCGGGGCCGAAGTAGCGCCGGCGCGGCCCAAGGTGAAGATCGACCGCGTAGTCACGGCATTTGAATGCGGCGCGGTGGTGAATCCCGAGCATCTGAAGGACCAGATCGAAGGCTCGGTGGTGATGGCTATCGGCGGCGCGCTGTTTGAAGCTGTGGAGTTTGCAAACGGCCGCATTCTGAATCCGCGCCTTGCCAAGTATCGGGTGCCTCGGTTCAGCGATCTGCCGGTGATCGAGACGGTGCTCGTGGATCGCAAGGATCTGCCGTCGGCGGGAGCGGGTGAAACGCCGATTGTGGGCCTGGCGCCGGCGGTGGGCAATGCGATCTTCCAGGCCACGGGGAAAAGGATTCGATCGTTGCCGATGGCGCCCAAGGGAATTGAGCCGCCGGTATCCAGTGCGCGAGCGTGACGGTTGGTAACTGACGCGTCGATCCTGGAGCACATCGCGAGACTGCCGCACGCTCGGGCGACGTTCAAGCAACTGGTCCGCGAACTCGGCTCAATAATGGCATCGCGCGACGAGCTGGAAGGCGCGTTGGATCGCCTGATCGAACGCGGTCAACTCATCGAAGTTCGCTCCGGGCATTTTGTCGTCACGCGATTCAGCCGCGAATACGCGGTGGGCCGGCTGAACATGCATCGCGACGGTTACGGGTTTCTGATTCCCGACCATCCCATCGAAGGCCTGCGCGGGGATGTTTACATCCCACGGGAGTCGGCACAGGCGGCCATGCATGGCGACCGCGTGGTGGTTCGCATCGCGCGCATCGAGCGGGACGGCCGCGCCGATGGCGAGATCGTGAAGGTGCTGCGAAGGGCTCACCAGACTGTGGTCGGTGAGTTTCGCATTCGCAAACGTGGAAACTTTGTGGCGCCGCATGACGACCGCATCCGGCAGTGGATCCAGATTCCGGAAGGCATGGAGTTGCCCTCGGCCGTGCAGAGCCGCGATCGCGTGGGCGTGACACCGGTGCATGTGAAGTCGCCCGAAGATCTGGAGGGGATGATCGTCAACGTCGAGATTCTCGAGTTTCCCGAAGATGGCGAATACGCGGTAGGGCGCGTGATCGAGATCCTCGGACGCCCGGACGATTTCGGCGTGGACGTCGAGATCATGATCCGGAAGCATCACATCCCGCATCATTTTCCGCCGGAGGTTTTGGAACAGGCGCAAAATTTTTCCAATATCATTCGCGAGGATGAGCTGGCTGGCCGCCAGGATTATCGGGCACTGGACATCGTAACCATCGACGGTGAGACCGCGCGCGATTTCGACGATGCGGTGTGGGTGGATCGATTGCCGAACGGGAACTATGCGCTGCACGTCCATATTGCCGACGTGAGTCATTATGTGAAGCCCGCGAGCCCCATCGATGAAGAGGCTTTCCTGCGCGGCACCAGCGTCTATTTTCCGGATCGCGCGGTTCCGATGCTGCCGCTGGAGCTATCCACCGAAATTTGCTCGCTGAAGCCGGGTGTCGATCGATTGGTGCTTTCGGTGGAACTGGAGATCGACCGGCGCGGCGATATCATCGCACAGCGCTTCGGCCGGGGAGTCATTCGCAGCGTGGAACGGATGACCTACACCGATGTACACGCGCTCCTGGAAGGTGACCCAGCGCTGCGCGAGAGATACGCGCGGTTGATCGAGCGGTTCGAATTGATGCGCGAGCTGGCGCTGGTGCTGAACCAGAAACGCATCCGGCGCGGGGCCATCGATTTCGATATGCCGGAACCGCTGATTGAGTTCGACGAATTCGGCGAGATGGCCGGCGTGACCCGCAGCCCGCGCAACATTGCGCACCGGCTGATCGAGGAGTTCATGCTGTCGGCGAACGAAGCCGTGGCGTCGCACCTGGAGCAGGCCGAGATCGGGTCGATCTTCCGCATTCACGAGAAGCCCGATCCGAAACGCGTGCTGGAGTTCGAAGAGATCGCGACGCACTTCGGGTATTCGCTGGGGATCGGCGCGCTGCCGGTGAAGCGATTTCGGACGCAGCCGATGCGGAGGCGCGATGGGAAGATGGTGCGGAAGGAAATCGTGATCGCCGACGATAGCGTTTCGATCTCCTCGCGCAATTATCAAAAGCTGATCGCGCAGATCGAGGGCAAACCGGAGGAGCGCATCCTGACCTACCTGATGTTGCGATCGCTCAAGCAGGCGCGCTACAGCTCCGAAAATAAGAAGCACTTCGCACTGGCGGCTTTGAGCTACACGCACTTCACATCGCCCATCCGCCGGTATCCGGATCTGATTGTGCATCGGCTCTTGGACGCATCGTTTCATGGAAAGAAGGATCTGATTGCGCCCGATCGCCTGGAGTTGATCGCGCACGCTTGTTCTGAGACCGAGCGGCGCGCCGCCGATGCCGAGCGGGAACTGGTGGAGTGGAAAAAGGCGCGCTTCATGGAGGGCCGCGTGGGCGAGGAGTTTCGCGGTCTGATCACCAGCACGACGCGATTTGGCTTTTTCGTGGAGCTGGAGAATCTCTTTGTCGAAGGACTGGTGCCCATCGATACGCTGCCAGGCGATCGCTATATGTTTCAGGACAACACGCGCAAGATCGTCGGGCAGCGAACCCGGCGCGAGTTTTGCATCGGCGATTCGGTGAACGTGATGTTAGAACGCGTCGATCCTGTGGAGCACAAGCTGCAATTTGGGCTGGTCGAACGAGAGCGGGCGCGCAAGAAAAGGAAAAACTAGCGATGACACAAGTGTGCGTTTCTGTTCTGTCCCCCAGGGGGAAGGGATCAGCGCGAGACCGTGACGAATCGTTACGATAGCCTGGCCGCCAAAAATGGGACCGCACAAAGCCCGATCAACCTGGTCCATCCCGGAAGGGAGTGTTTTCGAGGGTGTTGAACGCGGCACGCTTGGGCGTGCGCCGCCGAAAGTCCCCACCTATCTGCCAGCATTTTCTCATTGAAGAATGAGCCTGAAGGCAGGAGCGAAGCGATCCGCCGCCAGGGTCTCCTTTCTTGAGTTT
>Ga0209415_10013453_pt1 | contig 13492 bp, 12 predicted proteins | sample PeaSoiSIISIP2007_FD_187696 | JGI IMG/M metagenome (GOLD analysis project Ga0209415, IMG submission 187696) | Peat soil microbial communities from Weissenstadt, Germany - SII-SIP-2007 (SPAdes) (version 2) | ecosystem: Environmental > Terrestrial > Soil > Wetlands > Peat | place: Germany... | reverse complement strand
CGGCTACAACGCGGGCAGCCAGCTGTGCTGGGCGGCCAACGCGACGGCTTCGTCCTCGGCGTGCTCGTCGCCGCCCACGACCCCCGTCCTCACCAACTTCACCTACACGACCAACGGCCAGCGCGCGAGCGCCGCGACGACGATTGGTGCGACCACCTCCACGACGCACTACGCCTGGAACCCCTACGGCCAGCTCTGCAACGTCGCCGTCGCGGCGACGGCCTGCGGGTCGACGCCCTCCTCGGGCACCGCATACACCTACAACAACGACGGGCTGCGCACAACCTCGACCGCCAACACGCCGGCACCGGGGACAATCTCGGCGGTCGGTTCTTTGCAGCAGGCGAGTGGAACTGGCGTGTCAACCCTGTCGGTCAATCCACAGCACGTGGGCGACGCCTGGGCACTCGCCGTGAAGATCAGCTCCACGAGCGTCACCGTCTCATCGGTCAGTGGTGGCGGCGCGACCTGGCAGGAGGTCACGAGCACGGTGGACGGCCGCGACGTCGAAATGTGGCTCGGCACCGTCACGGCGACCGGTAGTTCGACCATCACGGTCACCTACACCGGCAGCGTCTCGTCGATCGCCACGGAGCTCGACGCCCAGGAGTTCACGTCAACCACGGGGACCGCGACCGTCTGGACCCCTGACACGGCCGATAACTCGGGCAACGACTCGTCATCGACCTCCGTCGCCTTCCCCGCGCTCACCGCGAGTAACACGAGCGAGCTCTACGTGGGCTTCTCGCGCATCCAGAACACCGCGGTCGCGGGCTCGACACCGGGCTTCACCTACGACGTGACCTCGCTGGGCAACATGTACCTCTACGACCCCTCAGTCGCGGGCACCGCCATACCTACGTGCACCCAGACGCCAGCGGGGACCTCGTTGTCGATTGGCGTGCTCTTGAGGGCCACTGGCGCACTGGGCGCCACGACGACGACGGACTCCACGTGGGACGCCGTGTCGGTTGGATCCATCCCGCTCAACCTCAATGACGCGGCGACGACCTCGGGCACGACGACCAACACCAGCTACCTCTACGGCGACCTGCTCTTTGGCGGCACCGCCCCGGTCGAGCAGATCACCACGACCAGCGGCAGCGCGACGGCCTCGTTCCTCGTGGCTAACCAGACCGGGGTCCAGGGGGTCTTCAGCTCGGCTGGAGCAACCCAGGAGCTCGCGATCTACTCGCCCTACGGGGTGCAAACGATCATGTCAGGCTCGAAGGTGACGCCGTTCGGCTTCCAGGGGTCTTACGCCGACCGGACAGGTCTGATCTACCTAATCAACCGGTACTACGACCCGACGACGGACCAGTTCCTCTCGATCGACCCGTTGGTCGCTCAGACCGGCCAGCCGTACGTGTTCACGAACGATAATCCGCTGAACGCGACGGATCCTTTGGGCATGATCGAGTTCATCATCGGAAACCCTGGCTGGGGTCCTGTACCAAGGTGCTTTGGCGTGGACGGGGGAGGGAGCGGGGCTGAAGGTGACTCTGCTGGCATAACTTCACCCGGAGTTTCGGGCGACGCAGGAGACGCCGCCTTAGATGACTTGGCTGCGTCGGGAAGAGAGCTTGACCCAGTTGACAAGGGCGGCCAGTTGACGAGAGCCGGACGTGGTTACGCTAAGGCGAAGGAACTCTTCGGAGACACGAAGGGCAGTCCTACTCAGATCAACGCTGATGGTCAAGAGGTGCTTGAAGAGGTTCTGACGGATCCCGAGACCATTCAGCGGCCGGTGACTACCGGTCGATTCAAGGGGGGAACGCTCTACGTCGACCCAAATGGCGTTGGTGCGGTGTTTAGCAAGTCGGGAGACTTCGAATACTTTAAGAGGGTGAATTGATGAAAATCCGAGTCGGCCTTGCTGCTCCTCCGCATCGTGACGCCCTCGTTGCGGAGATGAATCTGTTGAGCGATGAAGGAGTGGATGTCGCAGGCGAGATATTTCGTGCCAATGGCAAGTTCATGGTCTGCATCTACCCGGAGGCGAACGGTGAGTACCGGGAGCTTGCGGTCGCGGAACTTCTCGGGGCAATTGGCGAGGGAATGTCGCTACTGGAAAATGGCGCAAATGTGTTTACGGATTCAAGTGAAGCGACTGGAACGCCATAGGGCAATGCTTGACAATCGGACCCTGCCAGCATGACTGCTTCTCGTGGGGTCCGGAATAGAGATCGCCACTTGTTCTCTGTAAAGAGAATTTCAACGCAGTCGAGCTCAAACCGCTCGAGCAAGAGGTACACGAACAACCGGGCGCGGCCGCTCCGCGGGCCGCGACCGGCAGGTGAACGTCAATCAGACAAGTGTCCGTGAGTATCCGTCGATGCTCATCTATACCGAACTTTCGGCGTTGTCGAATGATCGGCTCTTAGCGGGACTGTCACATGGACCTTTGGGGCCTGAGCGCGAAACTGTCGCACTCACCAAGGAGTCCCAATGCGTCTGCCAGTCGTCACTCAGAGCGTCCAGTTCGCCTCGCTGAGCGCTGTCGATCCGACCTGTGGTCCGGTGGGCGAGCGGGAGCTCCCGCTCGGTGGGGACGACCTGCTCGCTGTGATCTTCGACTCCGACATTGACCGTCCTCGGGTGATCTCACCGCAGGTGGTGCTGTCGTGACTTCGTTACTTCGCCGAACCCTTCTTTGCCCGGGGGCCCTCGCCTCGTCCCCGACGTTGGCGATGAGCCGCGAGGAATGCGTCGAGCAGGGCTTGCACCGTCGTTTGTGCGTCCTCGTCGAGCAGCAGCGTCGCCTCGAAGGAAAGCTGCAGGGAAGGGTGCTCGTCCAATCGATCATCGCCAAAGACGAGAGCGTCGGTGCTCACCGAGAGGGCCAGCGCCAACTGGCGAAGGACGCCGAGCGAAGGTTCGGACTTGCCCGACTCGTAAATGCTGATCTGGTTCGGCAGCACGTCCAGGCTCTCGGCGAGTGCCGCCTGAGTAAGCCCTCGTTCGCGGCGTAATCGGGCCAGGTTCTCGGGAAAACCCATGCGACGATGCTATCAGTTGCTTGATCTAGCGATGTGTGTCATAGTGATAATGTCATTATGATTATAGGACTTAAGTTATGACGGACTCTTCACTCTTCGACGCTGATGCCTCCTCTTTGGTTGAGGTCGACGACGCGCTCTTAGACGCGGTCACGTCGCACTGGTCCGACACCCTGTCCCTTGACAACCGTTGCGATGAGATCGCTCGTTCCCTTGGTCTCACTCGGGAACTCGCCGCGCAGTTCAACGTGGGCCTCTCGGACCGCTCACTCGGTCTGCGCATTCCCAGCCGTCAGCTCAAGGCGGGCAGGATCTTGCGCGAACGCCTCGAATCGTTGGGCATCTTTCGTTCCAGCGGCCACGAAGCCTTCCGTGGATGCCTCGTCGTGCCAGTGCGTAGAGGGGGTACGGTCGTGGCGATCTTCGCGAGCCGCCTGGACCGTCCCTCCGACGTGCTCTGGGCGAACGGTCTGCCCGGTGGAATCTTTGAACACACTGTTGCATCGAACGGTCAGTCGGGTCGAACTCTGAGCGTTCTCACCACGTCCATCCCCGACGCGCTGTCCATCTGCGGCGCGCTCGAGGTCGATCCCGATCGACGCACGGGCGAGCTCGCGGGAGCGATGTCCATACTCGCGCCCGCACGACCGAAGGGTTACTCGGTAAAGGACTTGAAGGAGATCGCCGCCCGAAATGACGAGCTCGTCGTCGCGGGTCGAGGAGGTGACGATCTGGTGGATCGACTGCGCGCCTACGGCGCGAGGGTCACCCCCGTGGGAAGCGATCTCGACATCGCCCGCTCGTTGGCGACGGCACCCGATTCAGTGGCGGCTCTCGCACGCCTGCTCGCGGTGCCGAGTCCTCCACGACCAGGGTCGCTCGTGTCAACGCCTTCGCCGGTCGAACCAGAGGCGCCTGGCCCAGCCGTCCCAGGACACGACGCATCCGTTGAAGCCGACCGCGCGGGCCACGTCGCCGTGTGCGTGACGACCACACCCGGACGCGACGAGACGTTTCTCCAGATCGGAACGCGACGGTGGCGACTGCGTGGTGCCAGGGTCCGCAGCAACGCCGAGGGCGACCGGCTGGCGCTGGCCCTCTCGGTCAGCGACGCCACCAGTGGCCGCTTCCACCTCGACACCCTCGACCTCTACAGCGCACGCCAGCGAGCCGCCTTCCTAGACGCCGCCGCCAAGGAACTCCACGTGGAACGAGATCTGCTCGTCGCCGAGCTGGTTCACGTCCTGCAGGCCGGCGAGGTCGCGCGAGACGAACCGCGTGAGGACGCCGTCGTCGTCGACATGAGTGCCCCGCAGCGATCAGAGGCGCTGGCGTGGCTGGAGGACCCCGACCTGCTGAGCCGACTCGCCGACGATCTCGGCCGCCTCGGGGTCGTAGGTGAGGAAACGAACCTGATGGTGTGCTACCTCGCTGCCCTATCGCGAAAGTGCGAGAGACCCTTCGGAGTGCTGATCCAGAGTTCGTCGGCTGGGGGCAAGTCGACCCTCGTCGACGCCGTGACGGGGCTCATCCCGCCCGAGGACCTCGTGTCGTTGTCGGCGATCACCGCCCAGGCCCTCTTCTACCTCGGGGGAACGGAGCTGCGCCACAAAGTGCTGTTCGTCGCCGAGGAGCACGGCTCGTCTCGCGCCGCCTACGCGCTCAAGTTGCTGGTGAGCGAGGGTCGCCTCTCCATCGCCTCGACGGGCAACGACCCTGGCGGACAGCCCCGGACGAAGAGTTTCGAGACCCTCGGGCCGATGTCGTTGATGATGACGACAACCTCCACCACGCTCGACCCGGAACTGGAGAACCGTCTGGTGGTGCTAGGCGTCGATGAGGACCCCGCCCAGACGGGGGCGGTCATGACGGCCCAACGAAGGGCGGCGTCGCTCGCGGGACTGCGCTCCGGCGTCGAGCGCGACCGGGTGCGCGCCCGTCAGCGCAACGCCCAGCGTCTGCTCGAACCCCTGGTGGTCGTCGTCCCCGACGGGCCGGTGACCTTTCCCAGCTCGGCGGCGCGCCACCGTCGCGACCACGCCAAGTTCCTCTCCATGGTGATGGCGATTGCCCTGCTGCATCAGCACCAGCGCGAACCACGCAGCGTCGTCATCGATGGCGTCGAACTCACCTACCTCGAAGCGACCGCCTTCGACATCGACGTCGCGACCGAGCTCTGCTCACGCGTGCTCGCTCGCGACACCGAATATCTCGCGCCCCAGGCCCGACGATTGCTCGACGCGATGCGCCAGCACGCGACGAGGCAGTCAACTAAACGAGGCGTCGCGGCCGGCGACGTGAACGTCACCCGCAGAGGGCTGCGCGAACTGCTGGGCTGGTCTGATCGCCAGGTGCGAAACGCCACCGAGCGCCTCGTCGAGTTGGAGTACCTGGTGGTCAGTGGCGGCGGGCGCGGTCGCTGTCGCACCTACGAATTGGTGCCCGACTTCGTACCGCTCCTTCGTGGTGACGAGAGCGACGTGGTCGCGGTCGGTGAAGTTGGTCGCCCCGAGGGGCGAAGTCCAGACCGGGCTTCATCAGGCAATACGGAGAGGTTCGCCGAGTTCGCCCCCTTCGCGGCTCCCTCCGGGGGTGGGACCTCGTCCACCGAGCTGTCGTACACGCAGATGGCGGCCGACGGCGCTGGCCCGGAGGTGGACTCGTGAGGACGCGCGACGCGGTCGCGGACTACCTCACCTGGTGCGCGGTGCACGGATACGCCGAAGGGACGCTTCGTGCGAGGCGCTACTACCTGGCCTCGTTGCTCACCTTTCTCGACGAGCGTGAACTGTTCGACGTGGATCAGGTCACCCCCTCGGTGCTCGACTCGTACCAGCGCCACCTCTACCACCACAAGAAGGAGAACGGCGTACCCCTCTCGTTTCGCACCCAGGCCCAACGGATGATCCCGGTGAAGGGACTCTTCGCCTGGCTGACGCGCGCCGGTGAACTCCCCTACGACCCGGCGATCTCGCTGGTGCTGCCCAAGGTCGAGCGCCGAGTGCCCGAAGCGGTCCTGAGCGTCGAAGAGGTCGAAGCGGTCCTGAGCGGTCCCGACACGACGACAGCGCTCGGACTGCGCGACAGGGCGATCCTGGAGGTCTTCTACTCGACGGCGATCCGTCGCGCGGAGTTGCTGCACCTACGCGTCGCCGACATCGACCACGCTCGGCGCACGTTGTTCGTGCGCCAGGGCAAGGGCGCGCGCGACCGCTTCGTGCCGATCGGCGAGCGCGCCTGTCACTGGGTGCAGCGCTACCTCGACCAGGCACGGCCTGAACTCGAACGATGTAGGGCGCACCCGGCGTTGTTCTTGAGTGTCACCGGTGGAGGAATCGCCCCCGACGTGATGTCACGTTTGGTGAGCGCCTACATCCAGGCGGTAGCGCCGGCGAAGAAGGGGAGCTGTCACCTCTTCCGCCACACGACCGCGACGCTGATGCTGGACGCGGGGGCCGACGTCCGCTTCATCGCCGAGATGCTGGGCCACCAGAAGTTGGAGACCACCATGACCTACACCCGGGTCTCGATGGCGAAGCTCCAAGAGGTCCACGCACGCTGTCACCCGGCGGAGCAGCCCCGAGGTCGCCGAACGCCCTGACTCTCCACCGGTCTCTTTACTCGGGGAAGCGATCGTCCGCATTCGCGAACGAACCCGCCATTTTCGCAATGAATCTGCCACACTTGGCCGATGGCTCCTCGCGTGGCGAGCACCGACCCGGCAACTGACACCTCGGCGGCGGGCTGCATACGAGCACGACACTGCCAGAACGACGCGCCCCAAGATTTTTTCTTCAGAGGAAATTTCCAGCCAATCGTACGTCGATATCCCTGGTCAACACCCGCAACTATGAGGTGCACGCGACCCCGTTCACTGACCTCCGCAATTAACCGGTACTACGACCCGGCGACGGATCAGTTCTTGAGCATCGACCCGCTGGTCGCCCAGACCGGTCAGCCGTACGTGTTCGCCAACGACAATCCGTTGAATGCGACGGATCCACTGGGCTGGTATGCCGCAAGCGCTGGTGGAGGTGGATTCATCCCGGTTGTTACCACCCCTGGCACGGGCACCACGACGGTGACGGTCAACGGTCCGACTCTCTTCACTGCGTCTCCATTTGGAACATATCGGGTTACGTCATATGTCTCGGCGACTTGTCCAGGAAATAGTTATAGCGACGTAAGTGTGAATCTGTCGAATGTTCAAGTTGTAGCGGACGTAAACGGACAAATTGCGGGATTCAATATACAAGGCGCCTCCAGCATGACTGGAGTGACTTCTGGGTCAATAGGTGCGACTGAAGGACCAACACTTTCAGTTGATGGCACCACAACGCTCACCTGGACCTTCAACGTCAATGGTGTAAAGGTGGCAGTCGTGGTGTCGATAAAGTATTCTCCCAACAGTACGTCAGTGACGCAGACCAGCGATGTGAATGACACGGTCACGACCATGGCGGCACTCTCAGGTGCGGTTTCAGATCTAATCTTGCAATACTGGTTGGCTCCATTAAATGGGCCGGTTTTGGAATACGATGGGTGAGATTGTGAAACGCGATCGAGCGATACCGCGAATTCAGAAGGATGTTGCGCGGATGCTGAGATGGCGGGCGGCCGGAGCCGGTTTGGGCGAACGAGGTCGGCGAGTCCTTGACCGGCTGCTAACCCCAGAAGAGGCGCCGGGAGGAATGTGGCGCGTTCACAATGAACAAGCTTTCCGAAACATGTCCAAAGATACGTCGTGGCCGGAAGATGCAAGAGCAGCGGCAGAGGAACGCGTCGCAGCGCGCCGAGCGCTCATGAACTACTTCGATCGTCGGTTGATCGAGATTGATCTAAAGCCTTATGCCACGTGTGACGATGCACTGGCAGTCGCAAAGAGGACCTCCGAGAAAATCCTTCCGAAGCCGCTGCAACTCAAATCGCACGTCTTCGCTCCAACGCAAGAGAACTCGATTCCTGGCCTAAGCGACGCCAACGTGTTCACGATCAAGGCTGAGTACTCGTCCGGCCCACTGGAGACGCGAGTAGTTTCAAGAACTTTGGGGGAGCAACTGCTTGTAATGCTCTTCTCGGGTTATCCCGGCCAGTGGAACTGGCAGGACATCGCAGAAATCGCGAACAGGCAAATGGATAAGCTAGCTAACTCCGAATGAATCTTGGAACGTGGGTGAGGAAAGTGTGTTGGAAGCGATGTTCTTGACAACGTAAAGAAGAGTTCCTCAAATCTCCCTCAGGAGCCTGCTTCACCGGGAATCCCCTCTCCCGCGACCGGCCGGCGCGTAGCGCCGGGTCGGCCCAGCAGGTGGAATGTACGACAAACAAGATCGTGGAAAACCAAGGGCTGATGTACTTCCGGGGTCGCGATGATTTGCGATCGGCCAATTCGAACCGAGAAGTATGGCTCCTTACCTAGTGAGACGAAGCTCCCGCTCCAGGAAGAAGAGCAGAGTGAGACTCACGCTCAAACCGAACAATCTGGTAACGGCATGTCGTCGGTTGGCGAACTGTTCTTGCCGTGCGGTGAAATGTGATCGGTCGCTGGCCCGTGACGCGCTGTCCCTGGTTGCCATCGAAGTCGGCCGGGCGGGACCTTCCGTGTTAGGTGGCCGATCGCCGGCGTGCCCGCGGACCCTCACCACCTCGGCGGTCCTGGTGGGTGGCGAGAAAGCCCTCCAGCATCATGCGTACCGCGGTCTGTTCGTCGGAGTCCAGCAGGAGCGTGGCCTCGAATGCCAGCTGGAGGGCCTGGTCGTTGGACAGTCGGTCCTCGCCGCCGAAGACCAGCGTGTCGCAGCTCACTGAGAGGGCAATCGCCAGCTGGCGCAGCACGCCCAGCGTGGGCTCGGACCGTCCCGACTCGTAGCGGCTGACCTGATTGGCCTGGACGCCGATGCGTTCCGCCAGTGCCGCCTGAGTCAGCCCGCGCGCTCGACGCAACTCGGCCAGTTGATCGGGAAACCCCACACGCTCACGATACTTCGTGCTAGGTTGAGGACGTTATATCAGATGAATAATACAAGTCTAGTAAGGTGCAACCAATGAACGCCGTGGCCCCGCTCCTCAACCTCGACACTGAGGCGGTCGAGGGCGCAGAGTTCGACGCGCGACTGCTCGAAGCAGTCATCGACCATTGGCACAACTGCCTCATGGACGCTGACCAACGCGACGCGATCCTGGCCACTCTCGGGGTCTCGGTGTCCGTGGCCGAGCGCCTTCGCCTCGGGTTCTCCGATCGGAGCCTGGGGCTGCGCATTCCTGGTCGACGATGGAAGGCGGGGCGAGTGATTCGCGACCGCCTGGGAGAGCTCGGCGTTTTTCACGACAGCGGCCACGAGGCCTTCCGGGGCTGCGTGGTGGTCCCGGTCGTGACGTCGGGCCGCGTCATTGCGCTCTTCGGCCGGCGACTGGAACGCGAGCGCGGCGAGGTCTGGGCCCGTGGCCTGGAGGGGGGGATGCTCGAGGTCACCTATGGTGGCGCCGCAACTGAGCGAGCCCTCGTCACGCAGTCGATCCCCGAGGCGCTCCTCGTTATGGGTGCATTGGGAGTCCCGGGTGAAGCTGACGGTGGCTTCACGGTGTTCGCGCCCGGACGGTCGAAGGGCTTTGCCACCGGTGACCTCAAGGACCTGGCGAGTCGCTGGAGCGAGATCACGGTCTTGGGTGAGAACACCGTCAAGGTCGCTGAGAGACTCCGGCGTCTCGGGGCCAGCGTGGCCGTCGCGGGCGGGGAGTGCGACCTCGCGAGCGTCCTCGCCTCGGGAACGGATCCGCGAGGGGTGCTCCACGCACTGCTCGACGAGGCGACGCCAACCAGTTCGTCGGATCGTCCGACAATCCAAGACGAGATTGCCCCCGCCACCGACAGGCCGGCGGTGAGTGTCACGCCCGATCGCGACGAGGTCTTCGTTCACTACCTCACCCGCTCGTGGCGGACCCGTGGCGCGGCGGCGAGGTCCAACGTCGAGGGCGACCGGCTCAGCGTGGCGCTGTCGGTCAGCGACTCTCGGACCGGACGGATTCACCTCGACACCCTCGACCTCTACGTCGCGCGCCAACGCGCCTCCTTCCTGGACGCGGCAGCCACCGAATTGGGCGAGGACCGTGTGGCTCTTTCCGCTGAGCTCGTTGAGGTCCTCAACCGCGCCGAGCGACGCCGTGATGACGCCGCGAACGACGCCGTCGGCAACACCGTCGAGATGAGCGAAGAGGACCGGGCGGAGGCCCGCGCATGGTTGGAGGAGCCCGGGCTCCTCGATCGACTAGTGACCGATCTCGCCGGTCTCGGTGTCGTCGGTGAGGCAACCAACCTGATGACCTGCTACCTGGCGACCATCTCGCGCAAGGCGGAACGGCCCCTGGGCGTGCTCGTCCAGTCGTCCTCGGCCGGGGGTAAATCAACCCTGGTCGACGCGGTGTGCTCGCTGGTGCCGCCAGAGGACCTGGTGTCGCTCTCCTCCATGACCGCCCAGGCGCTCTACTACCTCGGGAGCCGGGGCCTCGCCAACAAGGTGCTCTCGGTCGCCGAGGAGCAGGGGACCAGTCGCGCCTCCTACGCCCTCAAGCTCCTGCTGAGCGAAGGACGCCTCACGATCGCCTCAACCGGCAAGGACCGCGCCAGCGGACGCCTGGTGACGCGCAGCTACGAGACCCCCGGTCCGCTGGCCCATCTGATGACCTCGACGGCCACCACCATCGACCCCGAGCTGGAGAACCGCCTGGTGGTCCTGGGCGTCAACGAGGACGTAGCCCAGACCGAGGCAATCATCGCGGCCCAGCGCCAGGGGGCCACCGTGGAGGGGATGCTCGCGCGCCGAGTGCGCGAGGACACGCGACGGCGACACGCGAACGTGCAGCGACTGCTGGAGCCCCTGGCGGTCGTGATCCCCGACCTCGCCATCGACTTCCCCACGTCGGCGACGCGTCACCGGCGCGACCACGCGAAGATGCTTTCGCTCGTCGCGGCCGTGACGCTCCTGCACCAGTTCCAGCGTGAGCGGCGCACCGTGAGCGATTCGGGCGACGAAGTGATTTACTTGGTCGCGACCGGCGAGGACGTCGAGTTCGGCGTCGACTTAGCCCGACGGGTGCTCACGCGCGGGAGCGACAGCCTGGCCCCGCAGACGGCGCGGCTGCTCGACGCCGTGCGCGACTGGACCAGTGTCGAAGCTCGCCGGGCGGGAGCAGATCCGACCGACGTCGAACTGACCCGTCGTGAGATGCGTGAGTTGCTCGGCTGGTCCGACGCCCAGGTGCGCGCCGCGACCGATCGGCTGGTCGCTCTCGAGTACCTGGTGGTAGCGGGAGGCGGGCGGGGACGGTGCCGCACCTACCGGCTGGTTGGCGAGTTCGCGCCGGCTCGTGGCACTGACCCGCGAACCTGCGGGCCGGTCTCACCAGGACCGTCCGAGCAGTTCGCGCGGTTGGCGGAGTTCGGTGAGGTGCACGGTAGTGACGCGGCGACTGCGGCGTCGTACGTGAAGGTCGACGAGGGGATTCTCCGGTGAGCCCGATCGAACTCTCGGTCAGCGACTACCTCTTATGGCTGCGCACCCACGGCTACGCCGAAGCCACCGTGCGCGCACGCCGCTACTATCTGGCGGGCCTCGTGGCCTTCCTCGCTCAGCGTGACGTTGAGGATCCTCAGTTGGTCACGCCGTCGCTCCTCGACTCCTATCAGCGCCACCTTTTTCACCACAGGAAGGTCGACGGCAAGCCACTCTCCTTTCGCACTCAGGCCCAGCGCCTGGTGCCGGTCAAAGGCCTCTTCGCCTGGTTGAGCAGCACCGGAGCCGTTGCCTACGACCCCGCGGCGTCCCTGGCCCTGCCCAAGGGAGAGCGACGTCTGCCCGAGGCGGTGCTCAGCGTCGACGAGGTGGAGGCGATCCTGGCCCAGCCCGACACGTCGACGGCCCTGGGCGTGCGCGATCGGGCGATTCTCGAAGTGCTCTACTCGACCGCCATCCGGCGTGCCGAGCTGATTCACCTTCGCGTCGCCGACATCGATCAATCTCGCGGCAGCCTCTTCGTGCGCCAGGGCAAGGGCGCGCGCGACCGATTCGTGCCCATCGGTGACCGGGCTCGGACTTGGGTCCAGCGCTACCTCGATGGTGTTCGGCCTGACCTCGAGATCCGGCCCCACCAGACCACTTTGTTCCTCAGCGTGACCGGCGGTCCCTTGGCCCCCGACGTGCTCTCGCGGATGGTGAGCGGCTACGTGCGCGCCGGCGCACCCACCAAGGCTGGGAGTTGCCACCTCTTCCGCCACTCCACGGCGACGCTTATGCTCGACGCCGGGGCCGACGTGCGCTACATCGCCGAGATGCTCGGTCACCAGAAGCTCGAAACCACCATGGGCTACACCCGCGTTTCGATGGCCAAGCTCGCCGAGGTGCACGCGAGATGCCACCCGGCTGAACGGTCCCCACGGCGAGCTCGCTGAGTGTAGTCGTGGCACACCGTCAACTCAGGATGGCGAAGGAACCGGCCCCTTCTAGGAGCCCGTCGGTAGAATGACGCGCATGGAACGGACCTTCACGGCGACGTCCCCGTTGGGGAGCTTGGTGCTAGCGCACCGCGACGCGGTGCTCGCCATCTCCGCTCACCATCACGCGAGAAACGTCCGCGTCTTCGGCAGCGTGGTCCGCGGCGGGGACGCGGTCGGAAGCGACATCGACTTCCTGGTGGAGTTCGACGACGACGCGCATCCGCTCGACATCCTCGCCCTCGGCTGCGAACTCGAAGAGGAGTTGGGGGTCAAGGTCGACGTTTGCACGCCCGGTGCGCTGCGCCCCTTCGCGCGGGACGAGGTGCTGGCCGAGGCCGCGAGCCTGTGACTCGTCGCGATCGTGAGTGGCTGAGCGACATCGAGGACGCCATCGTGGCCATCGACGCCTACCTCACCGAGGGCGACCTCCGTCAGGGGGTGGTCTATGACGCGTGCCGGGTGCGGCTCATGGAGATCGGCGAAGCGGTCAAGCACCTCGATCCGACTCTCCTAGAGCGTGAACCTGGCATCGCGTGGAATCAGATCGCGCGAATGCGCGACCTTCTCGTGCACCACTACCACGACACCGACCACGCCGTCGTGGAGGCGGTGATCTCCGAGCGTCTGCCCGCTCTCCGTGCTGCGGTGCATGCCCTTGAAGCGATCTCCGGCGAATCGACGTGAGTGGCGCGACCGCCGCAAACCAGAGACACCGGTGACGGCGCGAACTGGTACTAAGTCTGACCGTTATCCGGCAACACCTCCGGGTGGCCGATGTGTCTCGGTCAGCGCGATGCTCCCGACGCCAGCTCGCTGTCTATTGTCTTCGAAATCTGAAGTCCGAAGCCCCTGGTCACGTCCGCTGAGACGACCCTGCAGTACGCAGTGTTCACGTGGACGCACAATCAACCGGTACTACGACCCGGCGACGGATCAGTTCTTGAGCATCGACCCGCTGGTCGCCCAGACGGGGCAGGCGTACGTGTTCACGAACGACAATCCG
>Ga0209415_10013452_pt1 | contig 13492 bp, 10 predicted proteins | sample PeaSoiSIISIP2007_FD_187696 | JGI IMG/M metagenome (GOLD analysis project Ga0209415, IMG submission 187696) | Peat soil microbial communities from Weissenstadt, Germany - SII-SIP-2007 (SPAdes) (version 2) | ecosystem: Environmental > Terrestrial > Soil > Wetlands > Peat | place: Germany... | reverse complement strand
GGCAGATGCACCGCATCGGGCACCAACGCGATCCTCACCCACCCCTCAAAGGCGTCGCGAACTTCACCCCGCCAATCCTCGGCCGAGTCAAAGTTGCCAATTTCCAGATCACCACGGGGCTGGGAGCGGGGGCCTTCCTGATTGCCGCAGGCATCCTCCTTCAAGCGGGCGCAGGAATCGCTTCCCGCCGTGTTGCAGGCGCCTGCTGCTGTGAACACGAGCCCCGTTTGGCTCCCGTCCGCGCCCACTCCGGAGCTGCCGTATGAAAGGCACCGGCATTCTCTTGTCCTCCGGTTTGGCCCTGCTGTTGGCGGTTTTTGTCATCGGCATCTATGTCGTGCCGCGCGCACAGGTCGGCAGCCCGAAAACGGCGCGCCAGAGTGACGCCGGCCGCGTTCCAATTTCGGACGTTTATGTCGACGTGACTTACGCCACGCCGGAATTTGTCCAGCGGGTGAAACTGGGACCGTATCTCCAGCATTACCAGGGTCGGGTCCAACCGTTTCTGGTCGGTTTGAACACGCACGTCGGTTCCATCGCACACCTGGATCTGCGCGGCAAAGTCCAGCTTGAAGACAACCACGGCGACCGTTACCCGTCGCTAGGCGCGCCCGTGGTGGTGAGCGAACATCACAATCTGTATCTGGTCTGTTTTCCGTTGCTCGACAATTACGGCCAGCCCATTTTTGCGGCCAACCGCAAGCACTTCCGTTTGATCTTCCATGGCGTTGGCAAACGAGCCGAGCGCGTCTTCGAGTGGAAACTGCCGGTCATCGAAGCCAACCCGGCGCGAACGCTGGCCAACACGCTTGCGCTCGCGCTGGGCGTGCTTGGCGCTTTGATGGTCATCCTCAGCCCCTGCGCCCTCGAGTTGACGACCTACTACACCGGCATCATTGCCGGCGTGACGAGCTCGGCCGCTATCGAGCGGCGCGACACCAATCGGCCCATCAATGTCCGGCGACGAGTTCTGCGGAACCTCGCGGGATTCGTCGCCGGATTCGCCTTGCTCTATATGATTAGCGGCGCAACCGTCGCCTGGCTCGGCCAATCCCTCGTCCGCGGCAACGGCGCGATCCAACCGCTCATTGAGGCTATCTGCGGCCCGAATCCGAACGGCCCGCTGCCCGCCCGCCTCCAAGCTGCCGTCAATCCCGTTGCGGGCCAGGCGGAAATCCACGCGGCACATGCCGGCCACAGCCGCGTCCTGGGCGACTGGGACCGCTGCTTGAATTGGGTGGGCGCGGCGTTTCTCGTCTTCTTCGCTTTGAAATCGGTCGGCCTGTTCAAACGCAGCGCCACCTGCTTCGTGTGGCTCGGCACGCTCGGCCGGAAAACTCGCTTTGGCATCGCGTCCGTGGTCGCGCTGGTTTCGCCGCGGCGAGCCCGGATCATCCGGCAACCGTGCCTGAGTTTGCGCGAGCCCGGCAACGTCACGCCGCTCAACTCCTTTTGCGCCGGGCTCGGGCTTTCGATCAGTTGCCTGACCTGCATGGGCGGGGCCATTCTTTATCCGCTGCTCATTTTTGTCGGCACCTCGAGTTGGTATTGGGGCGCGCTGATCCTGGGGACTTATTCGATCGCGCTGGCGGTGCCGATGGCTGCCATCGCCATTTCCATCGGCGATTTTGCCTGGAAATATGCGAACCACCTTTGGCTTATGCGCGGGCTGCAATGGACGAGTGCGGCAGTCATGATTTCCGTCGCCGTGCTGGTCGCCTTTGAACGCACGCGCTTCATCAACACCGCGGTCTTCACCGTCCTGAGCGCCATCGGCGGCAATCCTCCCTCAACCGTCGTACAATTGTGAAAATCCCATGGCCATTGCTTCTGCTGCTTGCCTCTGCTTGCCCGGCCGCGACGGTGCGGGTGACGGACTCCGTCGCGAGCGCTGTCTCCCGGGCCGGCGCCGGCGACACGGTTCTGGTCGAAGGCCCGGGCGTCTTTCACGAACACGTCGTGGTAGACAAACCGTTGCGACTGGCCGGAACCAATTCGCCGGTGCTCGATGCCGACGGCTCCGGCACACCGCTGACGGTCCGTTCAGCAGATGTTTTTATCCGCGGGTTGACTTTCCGCCATGGCGGCAGCGACCTCGGCAAGTCAGATTCAGGGGTCATGATTGAGGCCGCCCGTGTGCGCGTCGAAAATTGCCGCGTGGAAGGCGGCGCGTTTGGCATCTATCTTCACGGCGCCAACGATTGTCGGGTGGAAAACAACGTCATCGTCGGCAACACCAATCTGCCGCCGGCTCAGCGTGGCAACGGGATTCATCTTTGGAATTCGAAGCGCAACGCGATCGTGGGCAATACCATCTCGGACACCCGCGACGGGGCGTATTTTTCTTATGCCGATGCGAATCTGATTGCCAGCAATCGCATCGAGCGCACGCGCTTCGGCATTCACTACATGTATTCCCACGAAAACCGGCTCATCGGCAACACGCTCACGGCCAACGCCGTCGGCGCGGCGCTGATGTTTGCGCGGAACTGCGAAGTCGTGGGCAACCGTGCCTTCGCCAATCGGCGTCACGGCATTTTGCTCAAGCAAGTCGAGCATTCCCGTTTCGCGCGCAACTCGGTTTGCGGCCAGAACCGCGGCTTCTTTATTCAGCAGGCGGTGGCCGATCGTTTTGAGGAAAACGTGGTTTCCCAGAACGATATTGGCGTCTATCTCAGCAATCAATCGGAGGGAAATGTCTTTGTCGGAAACGCCTTCCTCGACAACGTGCAACAGGTTTGGCAGCCAACCGATGAAGCGGAAAAAGGGCTTCTGGCCTCGAACCACTTTTCCGACCATGGCCGGGGCAACTATTGGAGCGATTACACGGGAGTGGACGCCAATCGCGATGGCATCGGTGATACGCCGTATCACCAAACCGACACGCTCGGTTACATGGTGAACCGACACCCCGAAGTCCGGGTGTTTGCGTTGAGCCCGGCAGCGGCGCTGTTGCGCAAAGGCGAAGAACTCCTGCCGGTCCTGGATGTCGAGGGCGTGACCGATCCCGCGCCGCTAATGCGAAGGCCGGACGGGGCGGGCGCTGCGGTGGATTTGAAACTCAACTCTTCGCACTGAACATGAGCGCTTACCTCGAGTTCAAATCCGTCACGAAGCATTTCGGGCGGGTGACCGCATTGCGGGATGTCGGGTTTCCGGTGGAATCCGGACAGATTCTCGCCTTGCTCGGCCCGAACGGCGCGGGCAAATCCACGCTGTTCGGTTGCCTGCTCGGTTTGCTGCGGCCGAGTCGGGGCGAAATTCTGTTGAACGGAAATCAAATTGCCGATGCCGCTCGATCGCGTTTCGGCTACCTGCCCGAACGCATCGCGCTCTATCCGCAACGCAGCGTTTGGGATAATGGGCTCTTTTTCACACGCCTCAAAGGCGGCTCGGAGGATGACCTCAAACGCCAACTCCAGCGTGTTGGCCTGACTGCGGTTGTGGACCGCGGCGTGCGCCAGCTCTCGAAAGGCATGTTGCAGCGGCTCGGGCTGGCGATTGCGCTGTGTGGCCGGCCGGACTTGCTGGTGTTGGACGAGCCGTTCAATGGCCTCGATCCCGCGCTGCTCGATGGATTGCAAGACATCCTGCGCGAGGAACAGAGGTGCGGGGCAACGTTGCTGATCTCAACGCACACCATTTCCGCCGTTGAAGCACTGGCCACGCACGTCGCGATCCTTTTGCGAGGCCGGGTTGCGGCAGTCGGGGCATTGAACGAATTCCGCGCCCGCTACGACGGAGCTTCGTTGGAGGCGATTTACCATCGAACCGCCTGCCAGCAGCACCGGCGCGAGCCGGAGGAGATTTGCACATGAACAATATCGGATCCGTCCTGGCGCGGACACACTGCTGCGTCTCGACCCATGGGACCGAGCAGAGCGCGGGGGTAAATGCCTCCCGAAGGCCAACAGCGAAGGCACAAACAAGCGTCTCCCTGTCACAACAAGTCAGGGCCATCGCGTCGAAGGAATTCAACGACCGTTTCCGCAGCGGATGGGTGATTGCCTGCGCGTTGGTGTGGCTGGGGGCCATTGCCCTGACCAGTCTCTTCGGCCTGGTCCAGATCGGACGCATCGGCGTGCAGGGTTACGAGCGCACGGTGGCGAGCCTGCTGAACCTGGTGCAATATCTGGTCCCGCTGCTCGGCCTGCTGCTCGGTCACGACCTCATCGTGAGCGAACGCGAGGAACACACCTTGCCGCTGCTCCTGGCCGGCGGCGTTTCCCGAGTGCGCGTGTTACTTGGAAAGTTCCTCGGCGGTTGCCTGGCCCTGGCCTTTCCGCTGGCGCTCGGCTTTGTCATCGCCGGAACCGTCATCGGTTTGTCGGCTAAAGACAAGGCGGTGGTTCCTTTCGTGGCGCTGGCGCTTTCCGGCCTGACGCTCGCGACGGTGTTTCTTTCGATTGGCCTGCTGATTTCCAGCTGCTGCCGGACGCGGGTGCTGGCGCTGGTTTGCGCTTTGCTGACGTGGTGCGTGGCAGTGTTCGCCTTCGATTTGATTGCGATGGGCGTAGTCGTCGCCGCCAACTCAACTCAAGCGGCGCGTGAAATCGAGAGGGCGACGGACGCCACGCACGTCACTTCCATCGCCGAGATGCACCAAGCATTTGAAGGCGCTGACGATACCGCGACACGGCTCGCCGCCGAGCGTTCGCAGCGAGTCGCCGCCTGGCTGGCGCTCAACCCCGTGGACCTGTTTCGGGTGGTCAACCTGCCCAGGCCCGCGAATGTAGCCATCCCGTTATGGCTGGTGGCGCTGTCTCTCTTGTCTTGGTTTGCCGGCACGCTCGGTCTCGCCGCGTGGCGGCTTCGTTGCACGGATTTATGAAAACAAAATGGACCCTCATTGGATTCTGCCTGTTCACAGTGGCTGTCATTGCCGCGGCGTTCATCGTGATTCGGCAGACACCGCCTCCGGCGCAGGTCGGCCTGCGGCAGCGGTTCCAGGTCAAGGGTGTCGTTCGCGGTCTGAAAGCCGATGACAAAACCATCCTCATCGAACACGGGGACATCCCGGACTTCATGCCGGCGATGATCATGCCGTTCTCCGTTAAAGACCCGGCGTTGCTCCGCGGGTTGCAGCCGGGCGACCATGTCCGCTTTGAACTAGTCGTCACGAAAGAAGATTCCTGGATTTCGCGGATTGAAAAGGCGGCCGGCCCAGCCGAGGAAACTGCGCAAGGCGGGGCACGAACTGATTCGATGCGGCCGGCCGTCGAAGAACCGCATGAGATTGAAATCGGCCGGATGGTGCCGGACTTTGCGCTCACCGACCAGAACGGCCACGTCATCCACCTGCGGGACTATCGCGGCCGAGCCGTGCTGCTCACCTTCGTTTACACGCGCTGTCCGCTGCCGGACTACTGCCCCTTGATGTCGAAAAACTTCGCGTCACTCCAGGAACGGCTCGGCAAAGCCTTCGCGGGGCGGTTCCATCTCCTCACAATCAGTTTCGACCCGGAGCACGACACGCCGGAGGTGCTGAAGCGCTACGCGGCGGTGTTCACGCAAGACGAGAGCACGTGGACTTTTGCCGCGGGCACAACGCGGCAGGTTGAACGGGTCGCTTCGCAGTTCGGTTTGGTCTATCTGCCCGAGGCCGGTTCATTCACGCACGACCTGCGCACCGCGCTGATCTCGCCGGATGGCCGGCTGATTCACGTCTGGCGCAGCAATGTCTGGACCCCATACGAAGTGCAGCGCCGGGTTGGGGAGGTCCTGCAACCGGAACAAAAATCGCCTCCCCTTGTTTCCGCCAACGCAATTCCCAAACCACTATGATTGGGTTCACCTGTGGATGGGCATGACGACAGAGGGGACGAGGCGAATGGGGCGGCTGCCCTTGTTGCTGATGGGCATGGCGTGTCTGGTCGCCGGCGTCTGGGGCGGGCTGGTGCGGCTGCCGCTGAACCTGCCCTTGCCCGGCGGTAATGCCAACTGGCTCACGTTCCACGGTCCGCTCATGGTGTGCGGGTTTCTCGGCACGGTGATTGGGTTGGAGCGCGCCGTCGGGTTGAGGGGGTGGTGGACTTACCCGGCACCTTTGCTAACGGGCGCCGGCGCAGTGATGGTCGTGGGGGGAGCTTTGGGCCGGGCGCCGGTGGTTCTCATTGCCATTGGGAGCCTCTGGTTTTGGGGCGTTACCCTTTGGGTGGTGGGTCTGCTGATGGTTGCGTTTTCGCCGCTCGAATCCGGTTTGCGCTACGACGCGGCGCTGCGCTCTTTTTTCCTGGGCTTCGTTTTCTCAATGATCTTTGGTCATGCCCCCGTAATACTCCCGGCGGTTATGGGTCTGCAACCTTCATTCCGCCTCACGTTCTACTCGCACGTTGGGCTGCTGCACCTGGCTGTGATGCTTCGTGTTGGCGCTGATGTGATAAGGTGGGGGCCGGGACGGCAATGGGGCGGTGTCGCAAGCGCGTTGGCCGTCGGCTTGTTCCTCGCAAACACGGTTACGAGCTTCGCAGTGCCGACCAGGCCCAAGGCCAATTCTGCGCGAGCGGTCTAAACGGCGGCAAGAGATTGTTCCGCGGAGGTTGTCGGCTCGGGAAACATTCAGCAGGTGCCAGCGATCTCGGGTGCGCCGCTAAAGTCCTCGATCAAATCCTCGATGTCTTCGATCCCTACGGACAGGCGCACCAAGCCGTCGCTGATGCCGGCACGCTGCCGTTCTTCCCGGCTCATTTTGCGATGGGAAGTGCGGCTGGGAACGCAAACGAGGCTTTCCACTCCGCCCAGGCTCAACGCGGGCAGGACCAGGCGGAAGGCCCCGAGGAGGGCGTCCACTTGCTCGCCGTCGCGCAATTCAAAGGAGAGCATTCCGCCGAAGCCGCGCATCTGGCGCGCGGCGAGGGCGTGGTCGGGATGGCACGGTAGCCCTGGGTAGTTGACTGCCGCCACCGCGGGATGCTGCAAGAGAAACTCGGCCAACCGGGCCGCGTTTTCGTTGTGCTGCTTCATGCGCAACGCCAGGGTCTTGATGCCGCGCTCCAACAGAAAGCAGGTGTGCGCGTCCAAAACGCCACCGTGGTTCACGGCGTAATCTCTCGTGCGCTCGATGACTTCCGAGGATGAAACCACCACCCCGGCGTTCAGGTCGCTGTGGCCGTTGAGGTACTTGGTGCCGCTGTGAATGAGGGCGTCCACCCCCAGTTCGAGCGGATTCTGGTTGATGGGCGTGGCAAAGGTGCTGTCCGCCACCGTGAGCACGCCGCCCTGGCGCCCGAGTCGGCCGGTGGCCGCGAGGTCCACCACGCGCAGGAGCGGGTTTGACGGCGACTCGACATAGATCACCTTGGTCTCCGGCCGCAGCCTGGCGGCGAACTCCTCTGCCGTGCGCGCGAGGGACACGCCGACGCCGAACCGCGTCAACTCCTGCACGAAGAGGAAGGTGCCGCCGTAGAGGTCGGCCTGAAAGACCGCGTGATCGCCCGGCTTCAGGTGGGCCAACAACAAGGTGCTAATCGCCGCCATGCCAGAGCCGAAGACCAGCGCGGCCTCCCCCTTCTCCAACGCCGCCATCTTCAGCTCGATGACGCTCTGGTTGGGCGTGTTAGAGTAGCGCGGGTAGAAGTTCTCGTTGGCCGCGTTGGGGAAGGCGCAGGCGGTGGACGGGAAGATCGGAGTGCAGGCCCCGCCGGTCCGTTCGTCGTGGTAGGCGCCGGCGTGGATGCAGAGCGTGGGCGGTCGCATCGTCGAGGCTGGTTGGTTCATAAACTCGTAACGCTGCACCGCCGGAATGGCCTAAACCGCGGCGAGGTGTGGCTGCGGGAGATCGGTCGGTTCCGGGAACATCCAGCATGAGGGATCGCCCGACAGGGGATTCCCATGAATGGCCATGGCAGCGGCGCGACAGCCGCCGCAAACGAGTTTGAAGCGGCACGAACCGCAGTTGCCGGCTCGCAATTGCTCGCGATCGCGCATGGCACGCAGCAGCGGCGAGTTTTCCCAGATGTCCGTGAACCTGGCGTCGCGCAGATTTCCCGCTCGATTGGACATGAAGATACAGGGGGTGACTGTGCCGTCGGCGCCAATGCCGGCGGTGGCCGTGCCAGCACCGCAACCCTTGTAATCCTTCATTTCCTCCGGGGAAAGCAGCAGGGCGACATGACAGTCATGACCATGGACTCGCATTCGCCGGGCGTATTTGGCGGGCAATCGCAGGACGTCCCGGGCGACCTCGCCCAGGATGGCGGGGCTAAGCATCAAGTCGCGGGTGCCGCGCCCCGTCGGGATATACTGAGAGACGCAAACGGAGTCGGTTCCGAGGGAATACGCCAGTTGCGCCACCTGGAGCGCCTCCTGGTAATTGGAGACCATTGGCGTGAAAGAGACGCCAACGCGGTGGTTGTGCTTCACCAGCGCGCGGATCGCGCCGACAGCCAAGTCGAAGAGCCCTGGATAGCGGCGGAGGTTGTCGTGCGTCTGAGCGCAGGCGCCGTCCAGGCTCACGGTCACACTGCCTAGGCCGGCCTCTCTGAGCCGCAGGGCCATGCCTTCGTCCACCAGGGCGCCGTTGGTGCAAACATTCGTCGTAAGGCCGCGTTGAACCGCGTGTTGAATGAGGGTGAGGAGGTCGGGGCGCAGGAGTGGTTCGCCCCCGGAAAAGGCCAGCACGCGAACTCCGGTATCAGCCAGTTGGTCGATGATTCGCAGGGCGTCGCAGGTGGAAAACTCCCCCGGGTCCTGAACCTCAGGCCCGGCGCTTGAGGAACAATGAACGCACTGGGCGTTGCAGCGGCAAGTGATTTCCCAGGCGACGTGAAGCGGCGGTTCGGTCTGTGTTTTCATAGGCACTCTTATGAAGTCTCGACGCCAAGCTACTGCCAAAGCCAGGCGTCGGCTTTGACCCAGGTCAAGGAAGTCTGCTACTGGTTGTAGCGCTCCCGATATGACTTTTTGAGGGCCTCGGCCTCCTGCGGAGAAAGACCTTTTATCCAGCGGTGCTCATCCCTGGCCAAAAGCTGTTCGACCTTCTCCTGGTATTTTTTCTTCAGTCCGGGGCTCTTCTGAGCCGCGGCTTCCACGGCGGCCGGGAGGAATTTGGAGTAGAAGTGTTTGGAAACTTCATACATGCCATGCCAGTGCGTGTAGTCGGGGCCCATCATGCTGGCGCCATGGCGCGCACGGCGGCCTTCGTGGTGCCACAATTCCCAGAAGACCCATTGCACTTCGTGCTCGAACGGCGCTTTCGGATCCAGCGCGCCGTCTTTGGTCAACTCGTCCATGAGCTGTTGCGCCGGCCTCGCGAACTTGTCGTTGTAGAGCACGACGAGGTCGTCGAACTGGTTGTAAAAATTGTCCACGCAGGTGTTGTTATGGCAATTGAGGCAGGCGCCTTTCATGACGTCGCGGCGCTGTTGCCAGGTCGTGATCCTGGCAACCTTGCGCTTGACGGGTTTGGTCACCATTTTGTCGTCTTCCACGACTTGGTCGGCGGTGGTGAGCTCGTCGCCGACTTTGGGCAGCGATTTGGTTTCCGGGTAGTCCTCTTTGTTGCCGTCTTCGAAGGTGATCTGGTTCAGTTTGGTGCTGACCACCGGCCGGAGCGTCCAACTGATCCGCTCGCCGACATCGTGGCTGTTGCCCTTGACCACGCCTTCGGGCGTCATGTAGCTGCTGATGTGGCAACTGGCACAGGTCGGAGCGGCGGAGTAATCTTTGCCGAGCACCCAGGAGTCCTTGCTCAGCGCCATCTTGTCCCGATTTGCAGCGAAGGCGATGCCGTGCTTGGATTCGTTGTAAATCTCAAGCTGCGGATGGTCGGGGCCCATGTGACATTTGCCGCAGTTTTCCGGCGCGCGCGCGAGCTTGGCTTCGAAGGAATGGCGCGAGTGGCAGGCGTTGCACGAACCTTTGGAGCCGTCCGGGTTGAGGCGGCCGATGCCGCTGTTGGGCCAAGTGTCGGCGTCAATCACCGGCTTGGCCTCTTTTCCGACGGTGAGGACCCGGCCCTGCCCATCGCGCTTGAATTTGATAATGCTGCCGTGGCACTGCCAGCAGCCGTTGACGGCGTCGGCAATGTTGCCGGGCATCCCAGCGGCTTTTTCGGCCAGCACGTTGTCCAGGCTGGCGAGGATTTCGCCGGCGCGGGCGTGGTGGCTGCGGGAGAATTCCTTGAATTCCTCCTCGTGGCATTGTGAGCAATCCCTGGGTGTGACCAGGACAGAAACGTAGAGACCTTCGTGGAGCCAGGCGCCCGGCTTGCCTTTTTCAGATGCGTGGCAATCCAGGCAACCGACGCTCCTTTGGAAGTGGGCCGAGCGTTCCCATTCCATGACCAGGGCAGGGGAATTCTTGCGGTGGCAATCGGCGCAGGCTTTGTTTTGCGCCGGAGTGATTGCCTGGGGCTTATCCGGCCCATCCGCGGCTTTGGCCGACGGAGCGAGCAAGAGGAGGTGAGCGGTGATTGTCAGCAGGATAGCGGTGTTGGTGGTGGTTTTCACAGGTGTCAGCAGATTCTGGTTTTGCGGTCAAAAGTCAAGCTGAGCCTGCACATACGACCCAATTTGGATCGTGGGTTCTGGATACCGGGGACGAACTGGCCCCAGGGGCCGGGCGGAAACGGTGCGCAGGGGATCGCGCGAGTCTTGGTGATCTTGACTAAGGTTCCTTGTTGCATGCTTTTCGTTTGCTGCGGTTTGGAGAGGCGGCCATGGACCGTTTCTCCAAGGTGGCAGGCGGGGCTCCGCACCTGCCCCCGGGTGCCGAAAACGTGGCTGTCGCACTGAGACTTTTCCCTGAGAGTCTTTGGGTCCCCAGGAACGCGCTAGGCCTCCTCCATAGCCTGATGCTGCGTAACGCTCATCTCCCGGCCCCACTTCTTGGTGTGCCGGACGGCGCTCGCATCAAAGGAAAAGGACAGCTAATAGTTCTGACGATGGGGTTACCTCATCAAGATCCACGGGTCGCCGTTCTGGCAGGCCTGGTTCCCGGGCAAGTCCGGGGTCGGAATCCAGCGCTCCACCAAGACGAGAGACAGGAAACAGGCCGAGGCGATCCTGGCTGGCTGGGCGCTGCAGGCCCATCTGGAGCGCCAACCTGGCCTCTGCCAGGCTAGGGTCAGGCGGGTCTCCGCCGAAATGTCGCGGTTGGTCGGCGGAGACACCGCTGGTGACGCCTTCCTGGCGCGGAGCAAGGCGATGGGGCACGAGACCTACATCAACCGCAGGAGTGCGCTCAAGAGCTTCGACGTTTACCTGGACCAGATCGGCGCGGCGGGTGGCGTGGGCATCCCGCTGGAGGACGTGACGCGGCCGATGGTGGCTGGCTACCGGGACTTCTGCCTCGCCAAGGGCCAACCGCCCGGAACGGTGAAACAGAGGCTGGAGGTCCCGCACCTGCTTTGGGAGGAGACAATACAGGATGGCCTAATCAGGCACAACCCGGTGACAGGGGTGCTGCTCAAGCAGCCTAAGCCCCGGGTCAAAGAGAAGGTCCAGAAGGGTGTAGCCTTGTCGATGGCCGAAGGGGTGAGGCTCGTCGACGTGGCGACGGTGGACGAGTTGGTCGCGGTCGTCACCGGGTTGGACACCGGGGTGCGCTTCCGCTGAATCCGCAGGGGGTGGCTACGGGCGCCATGAGGGCGCTTGGAAGCAACGGTGCGAGTCGGCCGGGCGCGCAGTGACACGGGCGGATACCCTTTGACCTGCGAAGGCCCTAACCGAGAACCAGCCAGGAACGGTGAGCCTCGCCTGGACGGCCAACCCCGGGTCACGCCTCTGGTGCAACCGCTCTGTTTCAGCCAGTTCTTGGCCAGTGCCGGGCTCTTTGTCAGATGGGTGGGCAACTGTCCACTGGAGTCCACCAGTACCCGATCCTGGGCTAGCGCTAGCAGAGGGGGATGTCGTTGCCCATCATCAGGAAATCCGGCTTGGCGGCGGCTGTGGCTTCCTGTGTCACCGTGCGGTAACACCGCGATGGCGCCCAAACCCCGTGGTGCCGTGTACGGATCGGGCAGGCCCGCCAAACCGGGTGCTCCCGTCATCTTGGGTCGCGCCACCCCAAATCCTCAAGCCGCTCCGGGTGGCCGCTCCGTTTCCGGCACCAGGTCTGCAGGAACTGACGAATGTCGAACCCGTGCGCGTCCGGGACTCCCATGCCCGCCAAATAGTCTCTCCCGGGCCGAGGCCGACGTGAAGAAGCGGAGGGCACAACGGTGCCAAATAATTCCCGGACCACCGAGATGGCATCGCTCCTGAGTGTCTCTAATTTGGAGACAGTTTCGACGTTCCCGAGAGCCCAACGCGTCCGACCGAGCCGTGGCGGAGCACTGGATAGGCTGAGAAGGGGCTGAGGCCTTCGGATGTGGTAATCGATTCGAGCCGTGATGGGCACGGTTACCTCTCACCACGAATTGGCCAAAACGCCAGACCAACTCGGTATCGGCATTGGGATTGCCAACCACTTCCAACGCCGGGTCGGTCCGGCTTTTCGCCCAGTTGGCGAGCCGAAACGTAACCGTGCTCCTTGAAGCCCAAACTGGTCACAGATCTGGTGGCGGCCTCCTGCCCTTTCCCCAAACACGCACCATCTGGCGCTCTCGGAGGGGGCGAAGGTCTTCACATAAACGAGGCATCGTCCCCCTTCCCATCCTGACGCAGGAGGAACGCCGTCCGGAACTGGGCCAAATGGATCGATGGGACAGGGTTTCGCGGGTTGGCCTTGCGGAGTCCGAAAAAAAGTGCGCCTGGCGCGCAATTGAAGTCGTTCACCCCGAACGCCTTTCTCGGTCAATCAACCGCAGAACCCTCAGGGATTTCCGGCCGATTGCCAATGTCCTTTTCAAGGATGAAGAAGTTAATCAAAATCATGCCCGCTGACAGGAAATGACCGGAAAAACCCCTTGCTACCGATGACCTCATGCCAATCCCAAATCACCCGCTCCGCTGTCTGGCCATGCTTCCAACCGCCTCGCCATTGTCCGGCCGCCCTGGGGCAGCACCTGCGCCCATGCCCCTGCCCAGAACGCAGGTGCCGCTGAGGTTATAGTTGGGCGGCTTGAGGCGGGCACTGGGGAATTATCGGGTCACTTCTGCCCGCGTTGTCCACACGTTATGCCGGTGCAGGACTTCAAGTTGGCCCGGCAACAAGCCGAGCCCAGGAGGGATGTCGGATTCAGCATCACCCGGTTGGCCCGGTGCGGGCGATCTAATAGGGCATGAGAATCATTTGGCTGATGTGTCTTGCAGAGGTCCGCTCACTTCATGATGCGCCGGCCAACTCGAGCTGTTCGATGGCTTCCCGCAAAACGGCGGCGGACTTCACCAGGGCGCTCTGCTCGTCGGGTGGCAAAGTAACCTGCAATACCTTTTCAACGCCTTTTCGGGAGAGGATGCACGGAACCCCCAAACTCACACCGCTAAGCCCGTATTCCCCTTCCAGCACAGATGAAACGGTGAGCACACCGTGCTGGTTGCGCAAGACGGCCGCGACGATTTGCGTCAAGGCCAGGCCGACAGCGAACGATGTGGCTCCTTTATAATCAATG
>Ga0209415_10013451_pt1 | contig 13493 bp, 12 predicted proteins | sample PeaSoiSIISIP2007_FD_187696 | JGI IMG/M metagenome (GOLD analysis project Ga0209415, IMG submission 187696) | Peat soil microbial communities from Weissenstadt, Germany - SII-SIP-2007 (SPAdes) (version 2) | ecosystem: Environmental > Terrestrial > Soil > Wetlands > Peat | place: Germany... | reverse complement strand
ACTGGATCGAGAAGAAGTTCGAGCCGCAATTGCCCAGCGCTTGGCCAACGTCGCGATGGACTTCATCACCGACAGCCCCCGCGATAGGCTGGGCAAGTCGCTGCTGCTCACAGACGAGCTCGTCCGCAGCAAGAAGCCGGACGCCGTGACCTTTTCGGGTGGCGTCGCGGAGTATCTCTTCGGCCGTGAGAGTGCCGACTACGGGGACATCGCACTACCGCTCGCGTCGGCAATTCGCGAACGCCTGCGCAGCCTGCCCGTTCCCGTCATCGACCCGGGCAACGGGATCCGTGCAACGGTGATCGGCGCTTCCCAATTCACCGTGCAGGTGAGCGGGAAGACGATCTTCCTTTCAAACCCCGCTATCCTCCCGCTCCGTAACGTCCCGGTCGTGCACTTGCAGATTCCCGAGAAGATTGAACCCGATGCGATCGTTGCGGAGGTAAAACGCGGTCTGCTGCGCTCGGACCTGAAACGGGATGCCCTCGTAGCGCTCGCCTTTGAATGGACGCGAGCGCCGGAATACCACGATCTGATCCGACTCTGTCGTGGAATCAAGCAATCGCTCGTCGACGGACTGTCGCACCGTCGACCGCTCATTATCCTCGTCGACGGCGACGTGGGCAAGACCATAGGACACTTGCTTCGCGACGAACTCGGGATGCAAAGCGATATCGTTTCCATCGACGGCGTCACGTTACACGAATTGGATTTCGTCGATGTCGGCGAGCTGATGACGCCTCCGGGCGTCGTGCCCCTCGTCATCAAATCGCTGCTATTTTCATAACTTCCGTCAAGAGAGGCACCCGTGGAAACGATCAAGCAGCTGCGCTACGGCATCGACGCTTATCTCGACTGGGTCGAGAAAGAAGGGTTGCTCGTCCACGAGGGCATGGCGCTGAATTTATTCGATCTCGAGACGGCCGACTGGCCGCGTTTCGGCGTCAAAGGAGCGGTGGCTCATTTCGAGGGACGCGGTGATTTCGCGAACATGTTTCTCCTGGAGATACCGGCCGGCCGGTCGACGCTTCCACAGCGCCATCTCTACGAAGAAATTTATTACGTTCTCGAGGGGCGCGGAAGCACGCAGCTCGAGTTCGCGGACGGCCATAAACGGAGTTTCGAATGGGGCCCCCGGAGCTTCTTTGCCATCCCGCTCAACGCGAAATATCGCCATTTCAACGGCAGCGGCAGCGAGCGGGCGCTGCTAGAAAGTACAACGACGCTGCCTATGGTGATGAAGATCTTCCACAATGAAGAGTTCATCTTCAACACTCCGTTCGAGTTCTCGGATCGTATCGGCAAGGACGAATACTACTCCGGCGAGGGCGACCTGCACATGGTGCGCCCGGGCAACAACATGTGGGAGACAAACTTCGTTCCGGACTTAGCGACGATCGAGCTGACGGAATGGGGAGACCGCGGTCCGGGTTCATCAAACATCATATTCGCCTTAGCCGACGGCATCATGCACGCGCACATCTCCGAAATTGCGCCGGCGACGTACAAGAAGGCGCATCGCCACACGGCCGGCACGCACGTCCTCACGCTGACCGGAGGCGGCTATTCCCTCTTGTGGTACGAGGGCGACAAAGATTTCAAGCGCGTGGACTGGCAATACGGTGTGGTCTTCCCGCCGCGTCAAAACCAGTTCCATCAGCATTTCGTGACGAGCAATGAGGCGTCACGCTATGTCGCGACCGGCGTCGGCGGCATGCGTTATCCCCTCACCGAGGAGAAGCGCCGAATAGGCCTCGGCAAACCCGGCGAGAAGCAAGCGGTTTCGTTGAGTGTCAAGGAAGGCGGAAATCAAATCGAATACGAGGACCAAGATCCGCGAATTCATACGCTTTGGCTCGAAGAGATGCGCAAGCGCAACATAACGCCGCAGTTCGACATCCCCGGGAGAAAGTGAAGGCCAGTAACGTTTCGGGGCTTTGGCTGCTTTTCGTCCCGATAACGGCTGCTTCAATTTGCATTATCGGCTTGCTGCTGTTCGTCGTCATTCTGAGCTTCTGTCGAATGGGGGAAGGCTTTATCGCCGGCGGAGCGGGTTGGGCAAACTACGCAGAGCTGCTCGGTGATTCGAATTTCTGGCGCGCGGTGAGCAATACGGGGATCTTTGCCGGGATCACGCTGGTCGTCGCATGCGTTCTCGGGATCCCGCTCGCATGGCTCGCCGAACGCACCGATCTGCCGGGGAGATCGCTGCTTTGGACCGCGATGCTTGCGAGTCTTGTCCTGCCGGGCTTTTTGTCGGGTATGGGCTGGCTCTTCTTGGCGCATCCCCGGATCGGATTGATCAACGTCGTGTTGATGAACGCGTTCCACCTGTCGAGTGCACCGTTTCCGGTCAACAACATATTCGGCATGGGGATCATTCAGGGGATCGTCCTGACGTCGTTGACGTTCGTGCTCGTCGCTCCCAGTCTGCGAACGATGGATCCCAGCCTTGAAGAAGCGGCAGCGATGAGCGGGGCGCCGATGCACTCGATCCTCCGGGACGTGACGTTGCCGCTCTTGCTGCCCGCATTGACCGCTGCCGCGATCTATGTCGCCATAGTAGCGGTCGGTACCTTCGACATTCCGGCGGTCATCGGTTTCTCCAACCGCGTCTACACGTTCAGCACCTATATGTTCACGAAGGCCTACCCGACGGGAGGTTTTCCGGATTATACGACCGTTGCAGCCGGCGGCGGTATTCTCATCGTGCTGGCCTTGTTCCTGAGCGCAGCGTACACGTCCGTGTTGGCACGTGCGCGCCGGTATCAGGTGGTCACGGGAAAAGCGTATCGCCCCAGACGAGTCGGACTGTCACGTTGGAAGATACCGGCGCTGTTGTTCGTGGCTGCCTACGTCTTGGTTGCGCTGATCCTCCCCTTCCTGATCACGTTCGTCAACGCGTTGATGCCGTACGCGCGCCCACTAACACCGGATACCATACAGACACTGTCGCTGGACAACTTCAAGCGTGTCCCATGGGATATGTTCTTAAATGGGGCGCTTCGAACGCTCGAAATCGTGCTGGTCGTCCCGATTGCCGTCGTCGTTTCAAGCATCGCGTTTTCTTGGGTTGTCCTGCGCACGAAGATTCGCGGTCGCTTCCTACTGGACGCGATAGCCTTCTTACCGCACGCGGTACCGGGCATTCTGTTCGGGATCGGCGCATCGCTCACCGCGCTGTTCGTCCTTCAAAAAGCGATCCCCGTCTACGGAACGGTGTATCTGCTCATGTGCGTCTACTGCATCGCTTGGCTCAGTTTCGGGACGCGGATGATCAACAGCAGTCTCATCCAGATTCATTCGGAGCTGGTTGAAGCGGGTCAAGTCTCGGGCGCCGGCTTCATCGAAGTCATCAAGGAGATCATCGTACCGCTGCTGCGGCCGGCGATCTTTGGCCTGTGGATATTCGTCGCCCTACTCGCGACGCGTGAGTTGACCCTTGCGGCCTTCGTCACGACGCCTTCCAATCAGACGTTACCGATGGTCGCTTGGGCGCTATGGTCGAACGGATCGCTCACGCAAGCGGCCGCAGTGGCCGTCATCATCGTCGCCGCCCTCGTGCCGCTGTTGGCTCTCTATTTCGCCCTCGGCCGGCGTATGGAGTCGATGTTTCAATGAAAAATAGAAATCAAGTCGTTCCGGTCGCTGTCGACGATCTGCACAAATCGTACCCCGACAGAAAGGGCGCGATCGGCGCCGTCAACGGCGTCAGCTTCAGCATCGAGGAAGGCGAGTTTTACACCTTGCTCGGCCCCAGCGGCTGCGGCAAGACGACCACGATGCGGTGCATCGCAGGGCTCGAGCATACGAACCGCGGCGAGATTTGGATTCAAGGGAAGCTCGTATCCTCGTCCGATCACAACCTCTTCGTCCCGCCGAACAAGCGCGACATCGGCATGGTGTTCCAGAGCTACGCGATCTGGCCCCACATGACCGTGTTTCAAAACGTCGCCTTTCCGTTAAAGATAGCCGGCATCAAGGTCGGTTCAAAAGAGATGAACGATCGAGTCGAAGAGGCGCTCGCTCTCGTTCGCCTGGAAGGTTTCGGAAGCCGGTTCGCAACGCAGCTCTCTGGGGGGCAGCAACAGCGGCTCGCCCTTGCGCGCGCGTTGGTGCGCAGGCCCGCGTTGCTGCTTCTCGACGAGCCCCTCTCGAATCTCGACGCGCGGTTGCGAGACCACATGAGGACGGAGCTTCGAGCGATCCAGAGGCGCCTGGGCATCACGACCTTGTACGTCACCCACGATCAGACCGAGGCGCTGAGCATGAGCAGCCGCATCGCGGTCATGGAGAAGGGGAAGATCGTTCAAGAAGCTACTCCGCGCGAGCTCTACTTGGCGCCGGCGAATGCGTTCGTGGCGGAGTTCCTCGGGAACAGCAACCTGATCGATGGCACGATCAAGGAACGGGACGGCGACAACGGGTGCCTCGTAGAGGCGTCTTTCGGCTATCTGCGGATAAACGCTCCGGTCGGGGTCTTCTCCGGGGCCAAGGTCGCGATCACGATCCGGCCCGAGCACGTTCGAATCCACCGGGACAGTGCCGCGATGCAGAACAGCTTCGCCGCTCGCGTCGAATCGGTCTCCTTCCTCGGCGAGCAATCGGAGTGCCAGGTGCTTGTCAACGAAACGGCACTCCGCTGCCGGGTCGCGTCTGCGACGAGTGTCGTTCCCGGCGATGAGGTGTGGCTCGAGATACCGATGGAAGCATGCACGCTGATCGCAGATGAGACTGGAGTTCCGGTCAATGGGTAGTTTGGTAGCAGCGATGGCGACCGCGCATGCTTTCGCGCTGATGGACCCGACGAGATGGGACGAATTTCGCGAGCGGAACCGTCAAGGCTATCAGCGGCGCTACGGCGTCATGCCCCCGGTGAACGCCCAACTTGCAAAAGAGACGCTGGATTCCAACCTCGAGCGCTATCGAAGCGTCCGCGAGGCCCACGACCGTCTGGATCGCGAGCTGCGCGAAGTTCGTCCCGATGTGCTCTTTCTCGTCGGGGACGACCAGAATGAACTCTATCACGCCGACAACATTCCTCAGATCGCCATTTATAACGGTGGCGACTTCGTGACAAGGGCCGACGAGTCGCCCTACACGAGTCATCCGGAAGTAGCGAACCTTCTCTTGCGGCGCTTGGTTCGAGACGGCTACGACGTCTCTATATGCAGTCAGTTCGCGGACGATCGCCTGAAGTCTCACGCCTTTGCCGAATTGCTCGACCGGCTCGCTTCCGCCCGAAGCATTCCCATCGTGCCGATTTTCGTCAACGGCATTCACGTCCCGGCCCCGGAACCGTATCGCTGTCACGCGCTCGGGGGCAGCCTGCGGAAGATCATCGCCGCAGATCTGCCGGCCGGCACGCGCGTTGCCGTGCTCGCGTCGGGCGGTCTCTCGCATTTTACCGCCGGATATCCCTGGCCCGCGTATCACGGTCCGTTCCAGTATGGCGACATCAGCGTCGATTTCGATCGCTCGTTGATCGAAGCGATGACCCGCGGAGAAGGTGAGAAGCTAGCCGAGCTAACAGCAGATGACTTGCTCGATCACGGCGAAATCGAATTTCGCAGCTGGCTTGTCGTTCTGGGGATGGTGGGAAAAACTCCCATCGAGATGCTGGCTTACGAGCCCTTCTATAGCGCAATTATGGGCATCGGCGTGGGCCGGTGGGAGGTACAATAGTGTCATGATCCAGCTAACTTCTAGCATAAAGGACGTACTCGACAAAGCGCTAGCGGACGGGACGCCCTGTCTTCTCGGCACGGCGTCGAAGGACGGCCGTCCGCAGATTAGCCCCAAAGGGAGCGTAACCGTCTTCGACGAGCAGCGGCTCTGCTTTTGGGAACGCAGTCTCCGTTCCAGCGATGCCAACCTCAAGGGAAATCCCCACGTCGTAGTTTACTATCGCAATCCCGCTCGTGCCAGCGAGTTCCCGGGCGGACGCGGCGCAACATTACGCTTTCACGGGACCGCGCGGGTCGCTAGCGATGAGCGCACGCGCGAGCGCGCTTGGGAGCTCACGATCCCCGCGGAAAAAGAGCGCGACCCTGAAAAGAAAGGGCACGCGGTGATCATCGAGGTCGAGCTGGTCGAGGATCTTTCGGGAGCGGTCGTGATGAAACGCGACTAGCCGGCAAGAATCGTCTTTTTTAAAGCGTAGTCAAAGAAACGAGCCGTGACCTTGTCGCTCCCAGTCCACTCAGCGCGCAGGGAGGTCTTTTTCTCGACTCTTCTCAACGCGGAGAGCAGCGTTCGATTGAGGTCTCTCGCACTAGGCCCATCCATTTCGGCTTCGACGAGAAGGTCATCGCCGCTTTCGCTAACGGAGCCTTTGCCGACCAACGATTCGAGCACGCTCTTAACGGCGCGCGCATTTGCGCTTCTTACCGTCGCCTTGAGTCGAAACTTATTCTGCGGGGGTGTTATGTCCACGACGGCCTTGCGCAAATTCTACAGTGTAATACTATCACACTCGCCTCGGCGGTCGCCACATGATCTCGCTCGCGGCCATCGGATGCTCGATTGCGCCGTACTTGACGCCGACGTTGATGGCGGGCTGAATGTCCTGCGCGGTGAGATCGAGGCTGTATGAGACGCGCGTCATCGTCTCGAGGGTCTCCGGCTTGATCTTCGCATAGCGCATGAGGATCTCAGCGGATTCCTTGCGATGAGCGTTTGCCCAAACCGATGCACGGCGCACCGCCGTGATGAAGCGTGCGGCAACCTCCGCGTTCTGTTGCAGCCACGCGTCGCTCGCTAGCCAGCCGACGGTCATGAAGCGCGATGCGATCGACTCGAAAACGCTCCCGATGCCCCGCGCAACGTTTTTTGCATCCGAGACGAACGGCTCGACGACGGTCGCCGCGTCGACCCGATGCTGCTGGAGTGCCGGGGCCATGAGCGGGAACGGAATCTCAACCCATTTGACCTTCTTCGAATCGCCGCCGTGATTGTCGATCCACTGCTCGGTGCCGTACTGGATGACGTTTCCCAAGCCATTCACGGCGATGACCTTTCCCGAGAAGTCCGCTCCAGTTTGGATCGGCGAGTCTTTGAGGACCATCAGCACGTCGGTCGGCGCCGAGGCGAGCGCAAGCCCGCCGGGTGCAATGTACTTGACGAGCAAACCCTTCTCGCGCGCCGCCGCAACGGATCCGACCGCCGAATTCCCGATATCCAATGCACCGGCGCTTACGGCCGTGACTTGTTCCTGACCGTTCGGCATGCTCGTGATTTGTACGTCGAGGCCGACTGCCTCGAACATCCCGAGTTCCTTCGCATAGAAGACCTGTCCGGACGAATCGACCGGCTGCGTCCCGACGCGCAGGACGGTCGCCGCGGCGCAGGCCGGGCCGGCGGCGACGAACGCAGCCGCCGCACACGCCGATCCGACAAAGGTTCTCCGGTTCATCATACGGTCACCTCACAACGTGCGGGAACGTTCGGCTGCTCCCTTGATCGACCATAGCGCGATGTATCGAATCAGCAGGATGCCCGGCGAAAAGACGGCCCAATAACGACGAAACTTGCGGCGCGCCTCTGCGCTCGTCGTCACCACTCGCGTCTCGGTCACGCAAAGCGAGCCCGACCCTTGCGACTCCACCCGAACTGTCCATGCGATTTTTGCAAACCCCGGTTCGTCAAACGCCAGGAACTCGGGCGGCTTTAGCGGCCGGAAGAGGACGTTCCCCTCCCATGGTTTTGTAACGGCTCCAAAGATCACGAAGCGTCCCGCCTCTTCGGCCAACAGTTCCCAGCCGAGCGATCGCACCTGCGTCATGAACGGACCGGATGGAATGCCGCTCCCGCGACCGGCACCCGTCAGGAAGGCGCGACTCGCGAAAAGAGCACGGACGGCCGGGATGCGCGCAAGATCGAGAGATCGCGCCGCTGCGATGACGGCTGCGGGCAGCGCGGCAACGTAGATGGAAACCCGTTCGTCGACTTCAGCCTGCGGCATGAATTCGTCCAGCGGGCCGGGCTCGCCGCCGGGACGGACCGGTCCCGAGGGATAGCGCAGCCAGCGTATCGCCGCATACGCCGCCCATCCGGCCTCAGCTCCTAGAAGGCAAGAGAGACCGACCCCAAGCGCAATCTTGCTGCCGCGTTTCCAGTTCATGATGGGGAGTATGCGAAAGGGCTTAGCTTTCTTTGGCCCTCCGCACGACGAGTACCGGAATCTCGGTGCGGTGGAGAACGTCCTCGGCGACGCTTCCGAGCAGCGCGCGCTGGACACCGTGGCGTCCGTGAGTCCCGATGACGAGGACATCCCAGCGCATCGTGCCCGTCGCTTGGTAGATTTCTTCCGATGGCGAGCCTTCGCGGACCATCATCTCCGGCTCGACTTCCTTGACGCTGTTCCGTTTGCGGCAGGCGTCAAGCAACGCTTGGCCCGACGAACTTTTCGATTTATTCGGCTCGACGACATGCAGCGCGGTCAATGAGGCATGGAGCTCCCTAGCAAGCTCGGCCGCGTGGTCGTACGCGGCCTGACCGGCCTCAGAGTCGTCGACGGCGACCAAGATGTGCTTGAACATATCCTGATCTTTACAGCACGATCACCGCGTTCGGGTGAAGGCGGTCTTCAGAAGACATTCACGTGAACTCGGCGACGTGCCCAACGGCGGGTAAATGAGAAAGCCATCTAGTAAGGAGCCGTGCTGTGACTGATTCTCTCCGATTATCTCGCCGATCGGCGCTCGCGTTCGGCCTCGCGACCTCCGCGTACGCCGCTCTGCCGATGCTGTCGCGACCGGCGCGTCCAGCCGATCTGCCGACGCTCCGCGTCGCGTACCAACCCTACGAGTACAGCGCGCAAGTGCTCTATGCCCGCGACATGGGGTTTTTCACGAAGGCTGGCATCAACGTCGAGTTGCAGTCGATTGCTTTCGGCGCTGCAATCGCGACGGCGGTCGCGTCCAATGCCGTCGACATCGGACTGGCGACGATCACGACCCTGGCGATCGCGCACTCGAAAAACATCCCCTTCGTGATCATCTCGCCGGCGGCCGAGTTCATCGCGAGCCGTCCACCCACAGGATTCCTCATGGTAGGAAACCAGACGTCGATTCGCAGCGCGAAGGACATGAACGGCAAGACGGTCGGGACTCCCGGACTCGCGACGATGGGCGAGTACGGCGTGCGGGCATGGGTCGACGCGAACGGTGGAGACTCGACGACCTTGAAGTTCCAAGAGATGCCGTTCTCGCAGATGCCCGCAGCATTCGCGTCCGGACGCATCGATGCAGGGTTCATCGGCGAGCCCTATCTGAGCGAAGCCCGTAAGTCGGCGCGACCGCTCGCGCGCGAAATGGACGCGATCGGGTCGGAGTACGTGATCACCGCGTGGTTCGCGATGGCGCCGTGGGCGGCAGCGCACCCCGATCTCGTCGCCCGCTTCGATGCGGCGATGCGCGAGACGTCCGCCTGGGCCCCCAAAAATCCGGCGAAAGCGATTGAGATCCTCGCACGTAGCTTCAAGATCGACCCGGCATCGATCTCGCCCGGGGGGCTGGCGGTCTTTCCGCAGCGGATCACGCCTGCCCTCATCCAGCCCGAGATCACGATGACCGCCCGGTACGGGAAGTTTCCGCCCTTCCCAGCCGAAGAGTTGATTTATACCCCACCGAGAGGTTGAATGGATGGCACTTTCCGAGGAAATGAACCTTCGCCTAACGCAGGTTGGGCCCGGTACGGCGGGCGGTGCTTTGCTGCGGCGCTATTGGCTGCCGATCTGCCCGGTCGCCGAGATCACCACGGAACGCCCGAAAAAACGCGTGCGGATGCTCGGCGAGGACCTCGTCGTCTTCCGCGACCGCAGCGGCCGTTATGGCTTGATGCCCGAAGCGTGTCCGCATCGCGGCGTTTCGCTCGCGTACGGCTTCGTTGAAGAAGATGGGATCCGCTGTGCCTACCACGGCTGGAAATTCGACGTCTGGGGCGCGTGCATCGAGCAGCCGTTTGAGCCGAACGCCGAGAAGCTGAAGCGGCTTGCATGTCGCCCGGCGTACGTCGTTCAAGCGCTGGCCGGAATGTTGTGGGGCTATTTGGGGCCTGCGCCTGCGCCGCTGCTCCCGCGCTGGGAGATGCTCGTGAGCACCGCGGGCACGCGTGAGATCACGGTGTTGCCGCTGCACAATTGTAACTGGCTGCAGGCACAAGAGAATTCGGTCGACCCCGTCCACACCTACTACCTACACGCTGAGACGTTGCTGCATCAGCCGCCGGAGGTGCGTGCGCCGTTCGCACGCTCCGTCGCGTATTTCTCGCGTCCGATCGAGGATTATGAATTCGAATTAGTGCATGAGCCGGCGTGGACGGGGATCCGAAAGATACGCCACTACGGCGGAGATCGACCGCAGCGAGAGGGCGGACATCCGGCGATCTTTCCGACTGTCCTCGTCGCACCGCAGGACAACGGGCTCGTGATGCATTTCCGTGTGCCCGTCGACGACACGCACACGCGGATCTTCTGGGTCGCGTTCGTACCGTCGGAGGGGGGCGAACCGATTGATCAGCCGGACGAGCGGATCCACGTATCGTATCTGCCGCATCCGCTTGGACCCGATGGGGAATACGATCTGACGTCGTTCGTGAACCATGATTTGATGGCATGGGAGACTCAGGGGCCGGTCGCCGACCGTTCCGGCGAATTGCTCGGTGCATCGGATCGCGGCATCACGATGCTGCGCAAACTCTTGCGCGAGCAGATCGACCTCGTCGAGGCTGGAGGCGAGCCGGTGGGCGTCATCCGCGATCCGGCGATCAACGAAATGATCTCGTTCGGTATCACCGACAGCGTGCGCACTCCCGCAGTGATCGGGTAAGGGCGCCGCTTCAGTTCGCGTCCTTGCCGAGAATTAGGCAAGCATTGATCCCAGTCGCCCCGCATTGGCCACTTACGATCGCCGTCTCGGCACCGATCACTTGGCGGGCGCCTGCAGCGCCGCGCATCTGAGTCGCCGCCTCCGTGATATGGAGGAAGCCGCTCGCATGCGCCTGCGAGAGCAAGCCGCCTCCCGTGTTCACGGGTAACTCGCCGCCGAGTTCGATGCGACCGCCCTCGACGAATGCGCCGCCCTCGCCCTTCTCACAGAAGCCGTAATCCTCGAGCGTGACGAGCACGACGGACGTGAAACAATCGTAGAGTTCCGCGACGTCGATGTCCTTCGGGCCTAGCTTTGCCATGGCATACGCTTGACGCGACGCACCACGCATCGCAATCGTGGTCATCGACGGGGCGTACTGCACGTCCGAGTGCGTGTTCTGTTGGCCCATGCCCAGCACGTACACGGGCGGCTGCGCCAAGTCGCGCGCACGCTCGGCGGACGTGATGATGACGGCGCCCGCGCCATCCGTGAGCGGGCAGATATCCAACAGACGATAGGGGTCGACGACGAGACGCGACGCTTGATGATCCGCGAGGGTAATCGGCGTGCGAAACGTGGCATTAGGATTGAGGGATGCGTGCTTGCGGCACGCCACCGCGATCGCGCCGAACTGCTCGCTCGTGGTCCCATACTCGTACATATGGCGGCGTGCCGGGAGCCCGTAGGTGATCGGCGCCCCGAGCATCCCGAACGGACTTTCAAAATCTTCAATCCAACTCGTCACGTGCCCCCGCCGATTCGCCCGCGCGGTCTGAGCATCGCCGTTCACGCAGAGGACGGTCGTGCAGAAGCCGGCCTCCAAAGCAGCCACCGCGGTGAGGATCATCGATGCGGACGATGCCCCGCTGAGTGCAACGTCGGAAATGTACGTCGGCTGGATGCCGAGGCGTCCCGCTAGGACCGCGGAGTAGTTCGCCTGCGGCACGCTCGAAGCCGCTCGCGTGAGCAGCCCGTCAACGGCTCCCTTTTGCAATCCCGCGTCGGTCAAAGCGCGTTTGCAGGCCTCAAGATGTAGCGCCATCCCGGTACGACCGAGCTGCTGACCTACGTCGGATTCCCCAACTCCGACGATGGCATAGCGTCCGCTGATGCTGCTCACGGCTTGGTTCCCGCCGCCTCGAGAGGCCGGAACAGCGGGAGCATCGTCGTGCCGTCGAGCTCCGCGAAGACGACCTCGACGGGCATTCCGATCGTGACCGCTTCAGGCGAAACGTCCACGAGGTTCGTCAAGAAATGTGGTCCCTCGTCAAGCTCGATCACGGCGACGACGTACGGCACCATGTCCTGCCAGGCTCGACGGAGCGCTTGCCTGACGACGACGAACGTGTAAACCGTGCCGCGCCCGCTCGCCCTAATCCATTCGCACTGATCGCTCAAGCAGTTGGGACAGATAGGACTGGGCGGGTGGCGATAGGCATGGCAGACGCTGCAGCGTTGGAGCAGCAGCTCCTCGCGCGCACAGCCGTCCCAGAACGGCTGCGTGTCGGGATTAGCAAGCGGGATAACAGGTCGCGGCATCGGCAGTATCTTCATGAGTTCAGCCCCCTTCCCAGGCCGGGCGGTCGATCCCCGGTTGGTCTAAGACATAGGGCTGCCCAACGAAGTTGGGAAATCGGCATTGATCGAGCTATTCGGCCTAACCGTCCAGCACCCGGAGGAATGATAAATGCCTGAAAGCATCCCTTTTGCCGCGAGTTCGATCGGGTCTTTTTGGTGGGAAGGAGGGGTGCTCCTCAAGAGATCGCTGGCCCGGCAAGGGATCGAGCTGGTTCTTGACGATCGCGTGAACGACTATAATAACGTGCTGTCGGTCGCGTCGGGCAAGAACCTCCTCGGAATAACGATGCCGCAGTTTGTCGATTGGGCTGAGCGGCGACTCGGTATTTTTGCGGGTAAGGAAATTCCCGAGTTGCGTGTGATTGCGGCTCTGAATCTTCCCGTGTGGTTAATCGCAGCCGTCGATCGCTCCACCGGTTTCACGGCGCTCTCGGAACTCGCTCGAGAACATTTTCCGTGGAGAGTCGTTTTGCCGCCTCCCCGTAATCAGGTCGGCGTCTACATCGAACGTATCATGCAGGAGCATGGCCTCACCCGGGAGAGCATCATCGGCTGGGGTGGCGCGGACCTGCGCCCGACGGTGCAGCGAACGCCGGCCCAAGAGGCCGAACGCGCGCGATCGACGCAGACCGCCGTGTTGGCCAGTCGTACCGCCGAGCTTGCGAGGAATGGGGAAGCCAACGGCTTTTTTCTTTATATCAACGGGTGCTCGACGTGGGGCCGCGATTTGACCACGTTGCTGGACCTGCGTTTCTTGCGATTCGACGAAGAGATTCTGGATTCGATCAATGCCGACTGGGGAGGGACGAAGATAACGTTGCCCGCGCGGCTCTTCCCGGGTGCCGACGAAGACTTACCGGTCGTCGGCTGGCGACACCATTACATCTACGGCACCGTCGATGTGCCCGACGACTTGGTACGCGCCATACTGAAGGCCCTTGAGGATGAAAGCATTCTCGATAACGCGCACGGATTCTCGTATTCCGGGTTCCGGCCGCAATTGGTGAAAGACGTGAAGCTGCATCGCGTAACGGAAGAATACTT
>Ga0209415_10013450_pt1 | contig 13493 bp, 9 predicted proteins | sample PeaSoiSIISIP2007_FD_187696 | JGI IMG/M metagenome (GOLD analysis project Ga0209415, IMG submission 187696) | Peat soil microbial communities from Weissenstadt, Germany - SII-SIP-2007 (SPAdes) (version 2) | ecosystem: Environmental > Terrestrial > Soil > Wetlands > Peat | place: Germany... | reverse complement strand
CTGCGGGAGGGACCTCTTGTGAAAGAGATTGAATACAGGCCGGGGCCGGGCCTCGATCTGTTCGTCCTGAAACTGTCCGACGGCCGGCGCCGCGTGCTGCCGCGCGAAGAATTGCAAGGCCTGCAATCGGGAACGCGGGAGCAGCTTGCTCGTGTCGACATTATAGGCGGCGGGACGGGCCTACACTGGCCGGACCTTGATGCCGATCTGTATGTTCCGACTTTGCTGCGCGGGATTTATGGCAACAAACTCTGGATGGCGAAGATTGGACGCAGGGGGGGGCTGGCACGGAGCACGGCGAAAAAGCAAGCGGCGCGGGCAAATGGAAGTCTGGGAGGAAGGCCGAGACGGGATGCGGTGGCCGGGGGAGATTAATCTGGGCAAGTATTCAAAACGCCTGCGGCGTTGTACCAGACTTGAACGTGGTGGTCACCGACTCCCGTACCCCCGTGCCACCGGACGTTGCCGTACTCGTCAGTATCTGGCGTGTTTAGCTCTGTCTGCGGGCTAGCGGCAAGGAGTTTCGAAGCTACGTCCCAGCTGAACGCCTTGGCGTTGTGTATGTTCACCTCAAACCACTCACAAAAAAGAGAGAATCCGATCTTTGTTCCCTCAAGCCCGTTTTCGTTCCAGTATGGGAGATGCTCCTGCAGTCTCACGTCGGAAGACTGCATTCGCTCCGCAACGTCTTCGAAAGTCAAATATTGCTTACAGCAGACCTCAGAGGCTAAAGCCCTGATTTACGCCAAACCCTGGTGGCACGACTGAAGCCGTGCCTTCCCCGTTTATCATTGTCGCAAAAACAAAGCCGCCAGCCCTTGCGCTGACGGCTGAAAACCTGCCGAGCTTCGCTCGGCTGGCGGGCAGGAGTGCCCGCCCCACAAGCGGACAGCCGAGGGCGGCTGTCCCCACATTGAACCTGCTTCAGTTTTCGTACAACAGCACGCCTTCGGCTTTTTCTGCGTCTACTGGGCGGTAGAAGAGCTTGTTGTCTTCGAGGAAGACCTCGATGAAGGCGGGGCGGGTGGTGATGGTGCCCTGAATCAGCGCCTCCGAGAGCGGGTCTTCGATGTACTTCTGCAACGCGCGACGCAGCGGGCGGGCGCCGTAGGTGCGGTCGGTGAGCGTCTGGTTGAGGATCCACTTCTTGGCGTCGTCGGCGACGGTGACCGTAATCGCCTTCTGCGCCAGGTTCGCGTTGAGCTGCGTGACCATGAGCTCGAGAATCTGGATCAGGTCGTTTTCGCTCAAGGCGTTGAAGATGATGATTTCGTCAATGCGGTTCAGGAACTCGGGATTGAAGGTGCGCTTGACCTCGCTCTTGACCAGCTCTTCGACTTTTTCGGCGATGGCATCTTCCTTGGTGGATGCGAAACCGAGGCCTTCGCGCTTCTGCAAGTGCCGCGCGCCGATGTTCGACGTCATGATGATGATGGTGTTCTTGAAGTCCACCGTGTTGCCGAGGCCGTCGGTCAACTGGCCGTCTTCAAAGACCTGCAGCAGGATGTTGAAGACATCGGGGTGGGCCTTCTCGATTTCGTCGAGCAGGACGACGGAGTACGGGGCGCGTTTGACGCGCTCGGTGAGCTGGCCGCCCTCTTCGTAGCCGACGTATCCCGGAGGCGAACCGATCAGCTTCGAGACGGAATGCTTTTCCATGAACTCGGACATGTCGAAGCGGACCAGAGCTTTCTCCGTGCCGAACATGAACTGGGCCAGGGTGCGGGCGACTTCGGTCTTGCCAACGCCAGTCGGGCCGAGGAACAGGAATGATCCGATGGGCCGGTTGGGACTCTTGAGGCCGGCACGGGAGCGGCGGATGGCGCGGGCCAGGGCGTTGATGGACTTGTCCTGCGAAATGATCCGCTTGTGCAGTTCTTCCTCGATGCGCAGCAGTTTCTGCGTCTCTTCTTCTTTAATCGAGGTAATGGGCACGCCGGTCCAGCGGGAGACCACATCCTCGATGTCTTCCCGGCCGACGACGCCGGTGGAGGATTCATCGAGGTGGTATTTTTCGCGCAGGGCGCGCAGGTTCTCGCGCTCCTTGCGCTCTTCATCGGAGTAGAAGCGCGCCTTCTCGAACTCGTGATTCGCGATGGCGTTCTCCATGCGGTGAACGATGAACTTGATGCGCTTCTGCACTTCGGTGATCTCTTCGGGCAGCGAAGTCTGGCGCAGTTTGACGCGGGCGCCGGCTTCGTCCACAAGGTCGATCGCCTTGTCGGGCAGGAAGCGGTCGGGAATGTAGCGGTTCGAGTGCGAGACGGCAAAATTAATCGCGTCGTCGGTGTAGGTGACGGCGTGAAACTTTTCGTAGCGGTCTTTGATGCCGAACAAGATCTTGATGGCGTCAGTCTCGTTGGGCGGCGGAACTTTGACGGCCTGAAAGCGGCGCTCGAGCGAACGGTCTTTTTCGATGGACTTGCGATATTCGCCGGGCGTAGTGGCGCCGATGCACTGAATCTCGCCGCGAGACAGCGCGGGCTTCAGAATGTTGGCGGCATCGAGGGAACCTTCGGCGGAGCCGGCGCCTACCAGTGTGTGCAGCTCGTCAATGAAAATGATGGAATTCTGCGATTCCATCAGCTCTTTCATGATGGTCTTCAGGCGCTCTTCGAACTGGCCGCGATACTTGGTGCCGGCGACAATGAGTGACAGGTCGAGCGCCAGAATGCGCTTGTCGGCCAGGAACGACGGAACTTCGCCGTCGGCAATGCGCTGGGCCAGGCCTTCCACGATGGCGGTCTTACCCACGCCGGGCTCGCCGATGAGCACCGGGTTGTTCTTGGTCCGGCGGCAGAGAATCTGGATCACGCGGTCTACTTCGCCCTCGCGGCCGACCAGCGGATCGAGCTGGCTGTCCATGGCGGCCTGGGTGAGATCGCGAGAAAATTCGGCCAGCAAAGAAGATTCCCGCTGGCGCTGAGGCTGGGCTTTTTCCTGGGTGCTGCGGGCCAGTTCTTCGCGGATGGTGGAGAGGCGCAGGCCGCGCTCGTGCAGGATTTCGGCAGCAAAGCACTTTTCTTCTCTCAGTAAACCCAAGAGCAGATGCTCGGTTCCGATATGGCGATGCGAGAGGCGCTCGGCTTCCTCAGCGGCGTAGGCCAGCACGCGCTTGCACTCGTTGCTCAGCGGAAGATCGACCGAGGTTGAGACTTTCTCGCGGATCGTGGTGTGTCCCTCGATCTGCTTGCGAATGGATTCGACTGAGGCATGGGAGCGCAGAAAGCGATTGGTAAGGGCTTTGTCTTCGCGCAGAAGTCCCAGAAGCAGGTGCTCAGTCTCAATGTAAGGTGAGCCGAACTGGCTGGCTTCGTAGCGCGCGAAGAAGATCACGCGCCTGGCTTTCTCCGTATAGCGTTCGAACATAGTGCCCTTCCCCCTGACTTCCTGGCCGGGAAGAAACGTTGCCCGACCTACCGAACCGGACCCTGGTTGTACTACCTGTCCTATCCTTAATCCCTATCTCTACATTATGCAATCAAAGGGCCTGGAAACCCAAGCCCGGAAACCACCTCGTAAATCTTTAATCACGTTACTGAAGGAACCGTCGAGAGTTCGCTCGGCGCCCTCAGGGGCTAAAGCCCAGTTTACTGGTCCCGCTTAACGCGGCGCTGAAGCGCCGCTCTTCCACGGTCTTTTCTACGGTCTTTCTTCGGCCCTTCTTCGGTCCTTTCTTCGGTCCTTTCTACGGTCTTTTCTTCGGACCCACGGCCGTTTCTTCGGACCCACGGTCATTTCTCTAAGCCGGCAGGGAGTCGGGCGAAATCTCCTCGACGATGCCCTTCTGCAATCGTAAGACCCGATGACAGCGCCGCGCGAACGACAGATTATGCGTCGCAATCAGCGACGTCAGTTGATGCTCGCGATGCAGGCGGGCGATCAACTCAAAGACCGCTTCGGCGGTGCGTCCGTCGAGATCGCCGGTCGGCTCATCGGCCAGCAACAGCTTGGGGCCGGTGATGAGCGCCCGCGCCAGCGCCACGCGCTGCTGCTCGCCGCCAGAAAGTTCGCCGGAGCGATGGTGGGCCCGTGGCTCGAGTCCAACTTCGCGCAACCAGCGCATGGCTTCCGCCTCCGCCTGTTGCCAGGTTTGTCCGCGCAGGAGCAGGGGCATGGCAGCATTTTCCGCGGCGGTGAATTCCGGCAGCAAGTAATGGAACTGCCACACAAAGCCGGTCTCACGGTTGCGGAAGTCGGCGGCCTGATCGGGCGAAAGTGCATTGAGCTGCACGTCGGCGCAGTATACGTCCCCAGAGGAAGCACGATCGAGCGCACTCAGGATGTGCAGCAGCGTGCTCTTGCCGGCTCCGGATTCGCCAACGATGGCAAGCATCTCTCCTCGCTTCACCTCGAAGGTTAAGTTCTCAAAGAGCACCAGGTCCGATTCGCCGGACCGAAATACCTTCTTCAGGCCTTCCACCCGCAGCATCGGTGCCTGCCCGATTAGATGCACTTCTGGCCTCCTTCGTTCCGAAGGCCGCGCCGTGGCGACACTACAGCCTGCCTAGTATGCTCCTGCTCAGGCCCATGGGCGCAATGGCCCACCTTTCCGATTGCACTCACTAGTTGTGCAGAAAACTGTATACCGAATGTCATTGTTCGCATGTGACAGAGGTCACGGCAGTTGTTTCGTGAAAACACGGCCATAGAGGGCCTGGATTTGGTCCCGAAAAGGCTATTCATAACGCAGGGCCTCGGCGGGGAGGATGCGGGAAGCGGACCAGGAGGGGTAAAGGGTGGCAATGAAGGAAATCCCGATGGCGACCAGGGCCACGATAATGCCGTCTACGAAGCGCGGGGCGAACGGGACATAATCAATCGAATAAACCTCCGGCGAAAGCGAGATGATGTGATAGTGGCCGCCGGCGTACGAGATGGCATAGCCCAGCGCCAGGCCGATCAGGGTGCCGATGACGCCGATCAGCACTCCCTGGGCGATGAAGACGTTGCGCACCTGCGCTTTGCGTGTACCCATGGACATCAACACGGCAATGTCCTTGGTTTTTTCCATGACCATCATGATCAGGCTGATCAAAATGTTGAGGGCGGCGACGAAAACGATGAGGCCGATGGTAATGAAAGTAATCAGGCGCTCCGTCTTCAGGGCCTTGAACAGAGCGCTATTCTGCCGGAGCATGTTGGTGGCCATGAAGCCTTTGCCGGCGGCGTCTTCGAGGTCGCGCGAGATTGTGTCGGCCTGGTCGAGATCATCCACTTTGAATTCGAGCACCGAGATCAGGTCGCCGAGGCCGAACAGACGCTGCGCGTCGGAAAGGCGGGTGAAGGCCCAACTGGAGTCGTAATCGAAGAAGCCGGAGTTGAAAATTCCGACTACGCGGAAGCGGTTGTATTTGGGGACCATGCCGAAGGGGGTGAGTTCGCCCTGCGGGCTGGTGACCAGCACGATGGAGCCAACGATCGCGCCCAGATTATCGGCCATGTCTTTGCCGAGGACGATGGGGGGCATGGCCGCAACCCGCTGCTCGACGGCGGCCAGCGAGTCGGGAGACTCTTGTGTGGCGCGGGCGCCCTCGCCCGCGGCTCTCGAGTCCTGTGGAGCGGCGGACGCCTCGTCCGCTCCGCCGGCTGTTGTGGAGGGGGCACTCCCTTCGGCCTGGGTCAGGGCTGGCTTGCCCGCTGAGTTTCCGGGCGCCGGCTGCGCGGGCGAGGGCGCCCGCGCCACATTGTCTTCCAGCGGATCGGCTGAGCCTTCTTTCACTGTGGTCAGCAGATCGCCGACTTTGCGCTCGTAGCGCGGGATCATGCCTTTGAGCACGGCGCCGCGGGCGCGCGGGCCTCGGGAGATCAAGACTTGCTCAAAGATGGCGGGAGCGGCGGCGACTACGTGCGGCTGTTTCGAAAGCCGGTCCATGAGCGGAGGCCAGTCCTTGATGCCGTCGTCGGCGATGCGCTGCAGGCTGATGTGCGAAGTCGAGCCGAGCAGGCGCTGCTGGAGATCCTGGCGAAATCCGTTGTTGATAGCGAGGGCGATGACCAGCGAGGCCACGCCGGCGGCGACGCCGGCGACGGAGATGCCGGTGATGATGCCGATGAAGGCCTGGCGGCGCTTGGCGCGCAGGTAGCGGCGGGCGATGAAGAGTTCGAAGCGCATGGGCAAGCTATCAGATGTCAGCTATCAGCTTTCAGCCAAGTCGCGATTATAGCGACTTCCACGGACGCGACCGCGAATGATTGCGGCCTGGTTCATCGTTCATCCGCGCAGCCGGGGCAATACGGCACCGACGCGCTGACGATACGCGGAGTACTCCCGCCCAAATCTCTTCTCCAGTTCCGCATCTTCCATGCGGATCATCACTGCGCCGGTGGCGATGGCGAATGCGGTCAGAAGCCAGCAGACCACCAGGCCCGTGCCCAGGCTCCAGGCCAGCATCTCGCACAGGTGGGCGAGATAGACGGGATGGCGGACGTAGGCGCGGATGCCGGTGGTGACGAGGCGGTCATCGTGATGGCCGGGACGGAGTTCGGGCAGGCCTCCGAGTTGGGCGAGGCTAAAGTGGGCTCCGGAGCGGGAGTAGAGATAAATGCCGGCGATAAAGAGCACGGCTGCCGGAATCCATGTCCAGGCGGTTGCATAGAGCGCTAGTTTACGCCAGGGGCCGGTCAGCAGGCCCATGCCGATCCACATGCAGATCCACGCCGGAACCAGCACGCGGAACGGCGATCGCGGGCGCGCCCGCCAGTGATGGACGCGGGGATGAACCATCAGCCAGAACGCCGGGATGGTGCAGTAAACAACGCACGCCAGCCATCCCAAGGTGCGCAGGAGTTGCATGAGACTGATTCTATAAGGCACGCGCATGTAGGGGCGGACGCATTCGTCCGCCCCGCGAGCGCAGCGAGCGTGTCGCAGCGTGCGAGCGTTCCGGCAGTTAGCGGAGATGAAAAGCTGTCATCGCGCTTCGCGCAACCCCGGACGAGGGCGTCCGGGGCTCCAGGTTCGGGCGCGGGGTCCAGGGACGTCCATTGGAGTCGGGCCGGTGACTACCCGATCCCACCAATCGCTGCAATAATGAAAAAATGGCTGTTGCTTTTTTGAGTGAAAACTGGCTTCCGAAGTCTGTCCTCTGTCTTCGCGACTATAACCGGCACAAATTTCTGCTCGATGTGATTGCGGGCGTCACGGTGGGACTGGTGGCGCTGCCGTTGGCGATGGCGTTTGCCATCGCGTCGGGACTGACGCCGCAGGCAGGGATTTATTGCGCCATCGTCACCGGATTTCTGATTTCAGCGCTGGGCGGGTCGAAAACGCAGATCGGCGGGCCGACCGGAGCGTTTGTGGTGGTGGTGGCAGGGATCACTGCGGCGCATGGGGTGGACGGCCTTTTCATGTGCACGGTGATGGCCGGCCTGCTGCTGGTGATCATGGGCCTCACCGGGCTGGGCACGGGAGTGAAATTTATTCCGCGGCCCGTGGTGATCGGATTTACGAACGGCATTGCGGTGCTGATCGCGAGCACGCAGGTGAAGGATTTCTTCGGTCTGCACCTCGACAAAGTGCCGGGCGTGTTCTGGCTGCGCATGGAAGCGCTGGCGGCGAACTTTCACACCCTATCGTTTGAGGCGACGGTGCTGGCGGCGTTCACCCTGCTGACGCTCATCGCCTGCCGGTGGCTTTCGGCTCGGATTCCGGGGCCGATTGTGGCGCTGCTGCTCGCGACCGGCGCGGTGTACTTTTTCCACCTGCCGGTGGAAACGATCGGCACCAAGTTTGGGGGCATTCCGGCCGGGCTGCCCCATTTGCAGATTCCCAAGTTTCGCACCGATCTGATTCACGGGCTGCTCGGTCCAGCGTTCACGGTGGCAATGCTGGGGGCGATTGAGTCGCTGATGTCGGCAGTGGTGTCGGACCGGATGAGCAATGACCGGCACAATCCGAATGTGGAACTGGTGGCGCAGGGCGTGGCCAACGTGTTCTCGCCGATGTTTGGCGGCCTGCCGGCGACGGGAGCGATCGCGCGCACTGCGACCAATATCCGCTCGGGCGCGCAGTCGCCGGTGGCGGGGATCATCCACGCCTTGACGCTGCTATGCATTCTTTTGTTTGCCGCGCACCTGGTCAGCTTTGTGCCGATGGCGGCGCTGGCGGGAATCCTGATGGTGGTCGCCTACAACATGGGCGAGTGGCGCGAGATTCCGCAACTGCTGAAGCTCACCAAAACCGATATCAGCATCTGGCTGGTGACGTTTGCGCTGACCGTATTTGCCGATCTTACTGTGGCCGTCGAAGCCGGCATGATTCTGGCTGCGCTGCTGTTCATCAGCCGCGTGGCCGCGACCACGACGGTTTCGCAGGTGACCGACGACTACGTCGAAGACGGACGGGTCCACATTCTGCAAGACAAAGACATTCCGTATTACGCCACGATCTTCAGGATTCACGGGCCATTCCTGTTCGGGGCGACGGACAAGATTTCTGCCGTGACCGAGAACCTGCACCAGCTGCCGCCGGTGGTAATCCTGCGGCTGCGGAATATGACGGCGCTCGATGCGACCGGATTGTTCGCGATCGAAGAGGTGGCCAGACATCTGCACGCCAGCAAGCGGACTCTGATTTTGTGCGGGGCGCGGGAGCAGCCGGCAAACCTCATTCATCAAGCGGAGTTTGAGGAGGTCGTGGGCAGGGAGAACATCTGCAGCAACGTGCAGGAAGCGCTGCGGCGGGCGGAGGAAGTATACGAGGGGCTGGAGCAGAAGTTTGTCGTCGCGAAGACCTGACGGATCAGAGACTTCTCAGGTCGGGATTTGGTGATGGTCACTGCAGGCGGGCGATCCGGGAGATCCGGCGGTCATTTGATAATGACCCCGGACGAGGGCGTCCGGGGCTCCACGTCCGGGGCTCCACGTGTGGGGCTCCACGTCTGGGGCTCTACGATCCTCAAAACCGGAGCTCTTCGCAGTGGGTCTCCGTGGCCCTGCTAGACTGTCGGTTACAGTTCGTCTTCGTCTTTATCTTTGATTTTGTTGCCACTTCTTAACCCATGATCATCAACCTGGCGGAACGCGGGCACAACCACAACTGGGAAGTGGATCCGGTGATCCGGTCGCTGTTGGATACGGATTTTTACAAGCTGCTGATGTTGCAGTTCATCTGGAAACATTTTCCCAGGACCCGGGTGGAATTCTCGCTGTTGAACCGGCATCCGGCGATGCGGATGGCGGATACGGTTCATGTGGAAGAACTGAAGGTGCAGTTGCAGCATGTGCGCGGTTTGCGATTTCGCAAGTCAGAACTGGTATGGCTGGCGGGCAATACGTTCTATGGGCGGCGCGGCATTTTTGAGCCGGCATTTCTGGAGTGGCTGGAGCGCGACTTCCGCCTGTCGGATTATCAGTTGTCAGTGGCCGACGGGCAGATCCAGCTGTCCTTCGATGGACCGTGGACGGATACGACGATGTGGGAACTGTACTCGCTGGCCATCCTGGATGAGCTGAAAACGCGGGCGAATCTGAAGACGCTGAGCGAGTTCGGGCTCGACATTCTGTACGCGCGGGCCAAGACGAAACTGTGGAACAAGATTGAACGCCTGCGGGGAGTGCCGGAGCTGAGCGTGGCCGATTTCGGCACGCGGCGGCGGCACAGCTTTTTGTGGCAGGAATATGTTGTGGTGGCCATGGCGGCCAGCCTGGGGAGCAATTTCATCGGCACCTCGAATGCATTTCTTGCGCACAAGCACGATCTGGAGGCGATCGGGACCAACGCGCACGAGATTCCAATGGTGATGGCCGCGCTGGCGCCGGATGACGCAGCGCTGAAAGATTCGCAGTATCGCGTGCTCGACCTCTGGCAGCAGACCTACGAGGGATCGCTCCACGTGATGCTGCCCGACACATTTGGCACGACGCAGTTTCTGAAAGGCGCGCCGGAGTGGGGCGCCGATTGGACCGGGCAGCGCACCGACAGCAAAGATCCTTATGTTTCCGGAGACGAATTCATCGAGTGGCTGCGGGGGCGAGGACGCGATCCGCGGGAAAAGTTGCTCATCGCTTCCGACACGCTGGACATTGATCAGATCCTCGGACTGCACGCCTATTTCGGCGGGAAGCTGGGCAAGGAAGTGAAGCCCGCCGATTTCTACAGCGCGGCGGACTTCGCGGACAGAAACAAATGGATCCCGGAGCGGCGCATCCGCTTCAGCGCGGGCTGGGGAACGCTGCTGACCAACGATTTTCGCGGATGCAATCCGAACGAAGGCAGCGGTTTTGATCCGATTGGCCTGATCTGCAAGGTCTCAACGGCGGAAGGACGTCCGGCGGTAAAACTCTCGGACAATTATTCCAAGGCACTCGGTCCCGCGGACGAGATCGAGCGCTATCGCAGAGTGTTTGGGACCGAGGGCATCGCCAACGCGCCGCTGGTGGCGTAAGCGGGCGCGCGGGAATTCGAGCGTGGTCGCGGACTTTCCCCTATCTGTGTCAAATTAGACATTCATGCCCGCACCCGCCGACGCCAGAGCCGGACGCGCCGCCTTCAGGCATCCGGCGTTCGTGCTGTTTCAAATCGCGCGCTTCCTGATCGTAGCTGCGGTCGAGATGCAGGCAGTGGCGGTCGGGTGGCAGGTTTACGAAATCACGAAAAAGCCGCTCGATCTTGGATTGGTCGGGCTGGCTCAGTTTCTGCCGGCGATTCTGCTGTTCCCCATCTCCGGGCATGCCTCGGACCGTTACGAGCGGCGCAGCGTGCTTTCGGCGTGCTATGCCGGTTACGGAGTGTGTTTCGCCCTGCTGCTGACGCTGGCGCAACGGCATGTGCAGTCCGTCGGGGCAATCTACGCGGTGCTGATCCTGCTCGGCACGGTGCGCTCGTTTAACAGCACGGCCAGCCGTTCGATTCTGCCGCAGTTGGTGTCGGGCGAAGACTTCCCCAACGCGGTCGCCTGGAATGCCAGCATCTTTCAGGCAGCGACGATTCTGGGACCGTCGTTTGGCGGAGTTCTTTATGCGGCGTCGCGGGGACCGTCTCTCGTCTACGCCATCGCGCTGCTGACGGCGATCGGGGCGACGATTTCGAGTTTCCGCATTAAGCCCGAGGCCCAGGCTCGCCCGCGTGAGCCGATGTCGCTGAAGACCGTGTTCGCCGGGCTGCACTTTATCTGGACGCGGAAACTCATCCTGGGCGCGATTTCACTCGATCTGTTTGCCGTGCTGCTGGGCGGAGCCGTGGCGCTGCTCCCCGTCTATGCCCGGGAGATTTTGCGAACCGGTCCGTGGGGCCTGGGCCTGCTGCGGACCGCGCCCGGGGCCGGGGCCGCGGTGATGGCGATTCTGCTGGCGCATCGGCCGCTGCGCGGAAAGTCGGGCGTGATCTTGCTGTGGGCGGTTGCCGGGTTTGGAGTGTTCACGATCGTCTTCGGTTTGTCGCGGAGTCTGGTGCTCTCGCTGGTCGCGCTGCTGTTTGCGGGGGCCAGCGACATGATCAGCGTCATCATTCGCGCCACGCTGACGCAGTTGGCTACGCCTGACGAAATGCGCGGGCGCGTCACCGCGGTGGACATGATCTTCATTGGAACGTCCAACGAGTTCGGGCAGTTCGAATCGGGCGTCACGGCGCAGTGGTTCGGAACGGTGCCGGCCGTGGTGCTCGGCGGCGTCGGGACGCTGGTGGTCATCGGGCTGTGGGCCTGGATGTTTCCGGCACTGCGGCGGGCGGGGGAGCTGACCTCGATCACAGCTTCGAGCCTGCAGGGGTCAGCGGAGCCTAGCGCCGGCAGCGACGGATTGGCGCTGTAATCTCAGCTCAAAGCGTGAACCACGAAGGACACGAAGGTGCACGAAGGAAAAAACGCACACAAGCCTTCGTGCCCCTTCGTGTCCTTCGTGGTTGACGCCTTTGCCTTGCTGTCTGCATGTAGAATGGCGCCTTCATTCATTCGCTGAATACCTTGGCACCCTAAGGACCGCATTGATCGCACGCTACTTTCGTCTCGCCGAAAATCAGAGCACGATCCGCAACGAGTTTCTAGGCGGATTGACTACGTTCCTGACCATGGCCTACATCGTGGTCGTGAACCCGCAAATCCTCTCGCAGGCGGGTATGCCGGTGGAGGGAGTCGTGTTCGCCACTTGCATCGCTTCGGCGGCGGCCACGCTGGTCATGGGGCTGTATGCCAACTATCCCATTGCGCTGGCGCCGGGCATGTCGCTCAACGCGTATTTCGCCTACTCGGTCTGCATGGGCATGCACGTACCCTGGCGGACGGCGCTGGGCGTGATTTTTTTCTCCGGCGTCTTCTTCCTGATCCTCACCGTGCTGCGCGTACGCGAGCAGATTGTCAACGGCATCCCCAACTGCCTGAAGCACGCGACCGCCGGGGGCATCGGAATGTTCATCGCGTTCGTCGGGCTACGCAACGCGAAACTGGTGGTGGCGAATCCGGCAACGTTCGTGGGCCTGGGGAGTCTTTCGAATCGCGAAACACAGTTGGCTTGCGTCGGCCTCGCAATCATGCTGGTGCTGATGACGCGGAAGATCAGCGGCGCCATCCTGATTGGCATTTTCTCGACCACGATGCTGGGCATTGCGCGCGGCATGGCGACCTGGCCGAAGGCCATCTTTTCGCTGCCGCATCCTGCTTCCACCTGGCTGCAACTGGATTTGCGCGGTGCGCTTCATCTCGGGCTGCTCGAGATCATCTTTGTATTCCTGTTCGTGGACCTGTTCGACAACGTGGGAACGCTAGTAGGTGTTTGCGAGCAGGGCGGGTTCGTGAGGAACGGCAAGATTCCGCGAGTGGGGCGCGCGCTGGTGTCAGACGCGATTGGCACGATTTTCGGATCGCTAACCGGGACTTCGACCGTGACCAGCTATATCGAAAGCGCCGCCGGAGTAGCCGCCGGGGCTCGGACTGGGCTAAGCAATATCGTCGTGGCAGGATGCTTCCTGCTGGCGGCATTTTGCGCGCCGCTGGCGGCCGCGATTCCCGGATATGCCACCGCGCCGGCGCTGATTCTGGTTGGCGCGCTGATGACCGAATCCATCGCGCGGGTCGAGTGGTCCGAGTTTACCGACGCGATCCCGGCATTTGTCACGCTGCTGGCGACGCCGTTGACCTTCAGCATCGCCACCGGCTTGAGCCTGGGCCTGATGTCGTTCACCCTGGTGAAAGTGGCGGCAGGAAAGTTCCGGGAAGTGAGCGCCGTGATCTGGATTCTGACCGGGCTGTTTGTTCTGCGGTACGTGTATCTGGCAGCGGATTAGCGTACAGGGTCTTTTCGGCTTTTCCGCCAGTCTCAGAACAGTGCGGTCTTGTAGGCTGCGAAGCGATGCGGGAAATTCTCAATGAGTGCAATCGCCTGATTTCGTAAGCTATCGGCAAGCAGCAAGGAACGAGGCAGAACTTCTTCTGGCTATTGCAGTCTCGCATACTCCGCCCTGGCTTCTTTCAGGATGGGGATGTCGGGGTCGGCGTCTTTCCAGAGGGTGAGGAAATCTTTGTAGGCGGCGAGCGCCCGGACGCGGGCGGCATCGGCAT
>Ga0209415_10013447_pt1 | contig 13495 bp, 12 predicted proteins | sample PeaSoiSIISIP2007_FD_187696 | JGI IMG/M metagenome (GOLD analysis project Ga0209415, IMG submission 187696) | Peat soil microbial communities from Weissenstadt, Germany - SII-SIP-2007 (SPAdes) (version 2) | ecosystem: Environmental > Terrestrial > Soil > Wetlands > Peat | place: Germany... | reverse complement strand
GGGGCATGTACGTTTTGAGTTCGAGTGTCTTTCTTTGCGCCAGGCTGGAGATCTCTAACCACCTGATACCTATAAGATGAAACGAGTAGCGCTGACCCGATAAAAACGTTGCCTAGAGCGAGGCAAAAACGCCGTTTTCCCTCAACTTCACACCGCCTCGAACTCGGCTGGACCTCAGACGAACGGCGGCAGCTCGCGGCTGGCGAGGAGCCCCACCAGATAGAGGGCGGAGAGTATGGCCTCCTCTGACCTCGCCGTGACCACGTTCTGGTCGGGGAAGAGGTTCAGGACGTAGCTCACCCGGCTCCGGAGGTCCTTGCCGACGGTCTCGAAGAGGCCCCTCGAGGGCGAGCCGAAGAGGAGCATCACCGCTCCCGACCCTTGGAGGTCGATCCTAAGGCTGCGCGCGACCCGTGCGACGGGGTCTCCGAGCCGCGAGGTGGCGACCTTCAAGGGGAAGGCGGGGTCTGCGAGCAGAGCGCCCGTCCCTGACACCTCCACGGAGTAGCCCCAATAGGTCGTGACGTCGCGCCTGTCGACCGGCTGGCCTTCCACTCCCGAAGGGGAGGCCGAGGTGATCCTCAGGGTGATGCGCCTCTGCGGGGTCTCCTTCTTCCTCAGGCTGACCGGCCTGTCTAGGCCTGCGTCGACCGAGAACCCGTCCGCAAGGACCACGCCCTCCCTGAATTCTCCGGCCTGGAGCCGCCCAAGGGGGACCTTCGCCTTGTGAGAGGGAATGCGGAGGGGAGGGAGGAGGCCAGCATATCTCAGGTCCTCGCTCAGGGGGAAGAGGCGCCTCCGCAGGTACTGCGGCGTCTCAAGGTACTCAAGGACCTTCTTGATCAGGTTCGACTCCCCTCTCCCGCGCGGGTCGTGGAAGACGTGTATCTTGTCGACCCCGAAGATGGAGCAGTACCGTGCTATCTGGCCTAGCTTCGCGGTCTTCTCACGTACGGACTCCTGCTCTTCGAGGATGGTGTCCGGGAAAGCGACGCAGATCCTCTTCCCGGCGAGTGTCATCCGGCGACGTCCCTCTCCACCCGTCATAAGAGGCGTTTGTTTTATCTGCACGGGGCGCGTAGCACGAAGGCGATGGGAGCCCCGGCGCCTTCGGCGGAGGACGAGAAGGCTGACAAGGCCAGGATCGAGTACGAGCTGCGCGGCAAGACGCTCAAGGTCTACCTCTACGTCCTGAGACAGGGGAAGGCGGTAGGGGTGAGGGAGGTGCAGCGCGAACTCGGGTTCTCGAGCCCAAGCGTGGCCTACCACCACATGGACAAGCTCACGCGCCTAGGGATAATCGAGCAGGACAACTTGGGAAACTACGTCCTGACCAAGAAGGTAGACCCGGGGATCCTCCAGGCCTTCGTCAACGTGGGAAAGTTCAGCCTCCCAAGGCTCGGGTTCTACGCCGTCTTCTTTACCACGGTGGCGGCGGCCTACGTGATCGAGGACTACAGCTTCCTAGACCTCTACGCCCTCGTCGGGACGGTGGGGGCAGCCGCTGCCTTCTGGTTCGAGGCTGCCAGATTATGGAAGAGGAAGCCGTTCTAGATGTTGGAATTAAGTAACCCCGGGGGTATAGGAGCTTCGATATGACCGGGGGCATTAGGGGCGGGGGCTTCTTTGTCGGGGCGGTTGGGGGGCTAGCCCTAGCGCTCCTGCTCGTCGGGGTGGTCGCATTCCTGCCACAGTCGAACCCCGCCCTCCAAATTGGGTCTGCGAAGAGCGGGGTTGCGTCGACGTCCACCACGTGCGGTTACAACTGTGAGGGCACAATCCCACACTCGAACACGGGTGGAGGTGGCAACTCGACACTCAACTCGTCTAAGACGCCCTCAGGCGGCACTTCCTCCTCGATTTCGGGCGCGAGCACTCCAGCGTCGACGACCACAACAGGTGCAACCTCTCAAGCGACAAGTTATGCAATCACGAGCACAGAGAGTTCAGCGGTGCTGGCTGGAGTCGCCAACCCTACTCTGAGCACTACTCAACCCGCTCCGGCCGCTGCGACCACCTCCTCCGTGACTGGGACGCTTGCCTCGACCGCGACGACTACCGCCAGTTCGTCAACGACAATCATCGCTAACAACGGTCCGCCGCCAAGCACCTTTTCGGGCAGCACCTCCAACGGCGGGCAACAAAGGCCGGGCTCGCTCCTAACCGTGCTTCCGGGAGAGGGCGTGGGGACCGTGATAGCGACGATTTCGCCACTGCTCGTCGGGCTCTTGGTCGCGGCGCTCGTTTACGGCGCGTACACCAGGCGTCAGGACTCTTCGTCCTGAGATTCGGCTAGCTATGAGACGATGGTCTGAGACTGCTCTCTTAGGAATGTGAGCAGGTAGCTCGGGCCGCCGATCCCCTTTCCGGTGGACCCGCTCGCCTTCCACCCGACGAAGGACTGCGGCCCAGGCCATGCTCCCGTCGTGGCGCCGCCGCTCCTGTTGGCATACACGACGCCGAACTGTATCTTGTCCATGAACTCGGCCACCTCCTTCTTGTCCTCGCTGAATATCCCCGCGGTGAGGCCGTAGTCTGTGTCGTTGGCCTCGTCGAGAGCTTGGTCGAGGGTCTTGAACTCGGCGACCACAAGGAGCGGGACGAATAGCTCCTTCTTGAAGAGCGGGTGGTCGATGGGAAGGCCGGTCACGACGGTCGGCTGGACGTAGTAGCCCCTCCGGAAGGCCCCCTTGGTCATCGTGTTGCCTCCGAAGACTACCTTCCCCCCGTCCTTCTTTGCCTCCTTCACTGCCTTGACGAAGGTCTCCATCGCAGCGGGGTTGATTATCGGCCCCATGAACGAGTTCTTCTCCCTCGGGTCTTGGACCTCGAGCGAAGCGACCCTCTTCTTCAGCATCTCCAAGAACTCGTCTCTCACCGCGCTCTGGACGTAGACCCGGGAGTTGGCGCTGCACTTCTGCCCGCTATACCCGTAGGCCGCCCTGACGACCCCTTCGACCGCCTTCTTCAGGTCTGCCTTGGCGGTGACGATCGCGGGGTTCTTGCTCCCCAACTCCATCAGGATGGGCTTCGCGTACGGCTGGTGGGAGAGGAACTCGTGGTAGAGGCTCATCCCCACCACCCTCGAGCCTGTGAACGTGATGCCGCCTACGTCGGTGTTCTCGGTGAACTCGGTCGAGAAGTTCGGGCCCGGGCCGGTCACGAAGTTCACGGCGCCGGCCGGCACTCCCGCGTCTCGGTATACCTTGTAGAGCATCAGGCCTGTGAGCGGTGCCTCGCTGGTCGGCTTCAGGATCACCGTGTTCCCGGTCAGGAGGGCGCCTGTGGCCATCCCGTTGGCGAGCATGAATGGGAAGTTGAAGGGGGAGATGACTGGCCAGACACCGAGGGGCTTTGCGATGATCTTGCCGTGCTCTCCAGGGCCTCCCTCGGTCTCCCTAGCGTATCCCTTATTCTGCTCCATCACCTTCGCGTAGAGGTTGATGGCGTCGATGGCCTCCCACGCCTCGGCGAGGGCCTCGAGCCGGTTCTTCCCGACCTCGTAGGTGATTGCAGCGGCGATCACGAACTTCCGCTCGTCGATTATCTCCGCGGCCCGTTTGAGGATCTTCACCCTCTCGCGCCAGGGGGTCCCGCTCCATCCGGGGAAGGCGCGCTTCGCGGCCTCGATGGCTTGCTTGGCATGCTCCCGCTGCCCGATGGGGAAGTAGCTCACGACGATGCTAGTGTCGATGGGGCTCCTGTGCTCGAACTCGCCCGCTTCGGACCGCACCTCCTTGGCGCCGATGTGCATTGCGTGGTGCTTGCCGAGCTGCGTCGAGGCGAATCTCTTCAGGGCCGCCTCGAACTTCGGGTGTATGCTCTCGTCGGCGAAGAGAGTCGTGTAAGTGATTTTTGGAGCTCTTGGCACGAATTTTCCCGCGCGCGGTTTCGGCTTCTTAATCTTTGCTCAGGCTTGAGGAGGGGAGAGTTTCTCGCCCGTCGGGAACTGTTGGAGGCCGTATCCGAAGATTTCAGTGAACTTCGCGACCACCTCCCTCTTGACGTCGTCGAACGGGACTTCCCTGCCAAGGAGCCGCTTCATCGACGAGATCTTGTCTGGGTCCAAGCCGCAGGGCTTGATCAGGGCGAAGTAGGAGAGGTCGGTGTTGACGTTCAGGGCGAAGCCGTGGAAAGTGACCCAGTTGGCCACGGCGACGCCTATGGAAGCGACCTTCCGGCCGCCCACCCACACCCCTGGATGGCCCTCCACCCGGGAGCCCTCGATTCCGAACCTCAGGGTCGCCTGGATCAGGACCTCCTCGAGGTCACGGACGAAGCGCTGGACGTTGGGAGTCGCGAGCCGGACGATGGGATAGCCGACGAGCTGCCCGGGGCCGTGGTATGTGGCGTCGCCGCCCCTCTCCACCTGGAAGACGGGGATGTCCTGTGGCTTGAAGTTCTCCGGGATGGTCTTCCTCCCGAGAGTGATGACGTGCTCGTGCTCGACGAGGATGAGCGCGTCCACGTCGGTCTCACCTTCCGCCCTCCTCCTGACCAGGTCCTTCTGCAGCTCCCAAGTGTCCTGGTAAGGCTCGCGCCCGCGGTCGAGTAGCGAGAGGGTCATTCTGCTACAGCGCCTTCATCTGGTGGATAGGCCTGCCCGCCGCCACCTCCGCGGCCTCCATCAGCGCCTCTGGGAGGGTCGGATGAGGATGTATCGTCAGAGCGATGTCCTCGACGGTGGCGCCCATCTCTATCGCGAGGGCCGCCTCGCTGATGAGGTTCGAGGCCTCAGGCCCCACGATCTGGACCCCCAGGACGAGGCCTGTCTTGGCGTCGGAGATTATCCTGACGAACCCCTCGGCCTCCCCCGCGACGAGCGCCCGCCCGAGGGCGGCGAATGAGAACCTGCTCCTCTTGACCTGCAGGCCAGCCTCGACTGCGGCCTTCTCAGTCAGCCCGACCCCCGCAATCTCAGGGTCGGTGAAGATGGCCCAGGGTATGCTCTTCCAGTCTGCTGCGCTCGGCAGGCCCGCGATTACCTCCGCGGCGACGATTCCCTCCTTCGAGGCCTTGTGGGCGAGCAGGGGCTGGCCCCTGACGTCCCCTATCGCGTAGACTCCCTCGACGCTCGTCTTCATCCGCTGGTCGGTGACGACGTAGCCCTTGGGGTCGGTCTTGACGCCGATCTTCGGGAGGTTAAGGTCGGCCGTGTACGGCATCCTCCCGACGCTCACGAGGGCGAGGCTCGCCTCGACGACGACCTCTCCGTTCGGGGTGGAGATGCGGGTCTTCACCCTGCCATCCTTCTTCTCGAGCGAGAGGACCTTCGACTTTAGCAGGATTTGAGCGCCCCGCTTCTCGAGGTTCTTCTGGGGGAGCCTGACTAGGTCGGGCTCTGTCCCCGGGAGGAGTTGGTCGGTCAGCTCGACGATCGTGACCTTGCTCCCCAGCTTCTGGTAGACCCCGACAATTTCAAGCCCAATGTAGCCGCCACCAATCACAAGCATGCTCTCCGGCACCTTCTCGAGCGCGAGGGCTTCGGTCGAGCTGAGGATAAGCCTCCCGTCGAACTCGAGCCCGGGCAGAGAGATGGCTTGGGAGCCCGTCGCGATTACTAGGCTCTTGGTGACGACCTCCTCGACTCCCGAACCGGTCGTGACCCTGACCCTCTTCGCGTCGATCACTTCGGCGCTGCCCTTGATGACCTCGACCTTGTTTCCTCGGCAGAGGGTCGCGACGCCGGTCTCGAGCGTCGAGACGACCCCCGCCTTCCATTTCTGTAGTGCGGGCAGGTCCACCCTCAGGCCGTCGGCCACTATCCCGAAGCTCGCTCCCTCCTTCGCCCTCTCGTAGAGCTTGGCCATGGAAATCAGCGCCTTCGACGGGATGCAACCCGATACGACACAAATTCCTCCCAGCCTGTCCCTTTCGATGAGAACTGTTTTCAGTCCTAGCTGCGCGGCTCTGATTGCGCAAACATAACCTCCCGGTCCTCCACCAATGACTGTGACATCGGCTTCCCGCGTCAAGTTACACTTTGCGACGCAGAAATTGAACTGCTTAAACTTTCTCGGAAGCGGGCCTGTTGTAGATGGGAGGCAGGCTCGCGTAGGACAGCCAGGGCTCATACTTCGTCGTCTTCCCGTGGATGGCGTTCAGGTAGGCCTCCTGAATCTTCCTCGTGATGGGGAAGCTCCCGCTGCCTATCATCCGGTTGTCCACCTCTCTTATCGGCGTGACGTTCGCGGCCGTGCCGCAGAGGAAGAGCTCGTCCGCCGCGAAGATGTCTTCGCGGATGAAGTCCTCCTCCTTGAACGGGATGCCATTGTCCTTTGCGATCTGGATGACCGAGTCCCTGGTGATGCCCTCTAGGACGCCGGCCGACCTTGTCGGGGTGGTCAGGACTCCGTCCCTGATGCGGAAGATGTTCTCCCCGGTACCCTCGGCCACGAGCCCGTTCACGGTCAGCAGAATCGCCTCGTCAAACCCTGCGGACAGCGCGTCCATCTTGGCGAGTATCGAGTTCGCGTAGTTCGCGGAGCACTTGGCGTGAGGAGGGAGGGTCCTGGGGTCGATCCTCGCCCAGCTCGATATAGTTGCCCTGATGCCCTTCTCCATCCCTTCGTCGCCCAAGTATGAGCCCCATTCCCATGCGGCGATCGCGCCCGAGATCTTGTTCTTCATGGGGTTCACACCCATCTCCCCGTAGGAGCTGAAGACGATTGGGCGGATGTAACAATCGTTGAGGCCGTTGATCTTTACGAGGTCGAGGCAGCCCTGGACGAGCTCGTCCTCGGTGAAGGGGAGCTTCATCCTGTAGGCCTTTGTGCCGTTCACGAGGCGCTTGATGTGCTCCCGCAGGCGGAACACCGCCGGGCCTTTCGGCGTCGAGTTTGCCCTGATGCCCTCGAAGATAGCGTAACCGTAGTGTAAGGCGTGGGTGAGGACGTGCACGTTCGCGTCCTCCCAGGGGACGAAAGCCCCGTTGAACCAGATTTTCTTCGTCGGCTGCACTGCTATACTCTCTGCCTCTTACTCCGAAGACGAGCAGATTACCCTTACTTGGCTATTAAGGTATTGTTGCGTCTGATTTGGGTTCTGTTCAATCTACGGCTATTCACAAGAGAGTGCGAGCCGCTGGTTGGACAGTGCTTTCACGGAAAGCAGATAAGTTCGAGCCATCCTGATTCCAAACGGAGTCTAATAGAGGATGAGGACTATTGACCTCGCTCCGCTGTCTCTGTTCATGTTGCTCTTTGGCTTTATTTTCTTTGCAGACGAGCTACACATCCCTCTTCTGCCAGCGCTCGTTTTCATTGCTCTCCTGATTGCGATAACGGTCGTATCGATGTGGGTCAAGCAAACTCATCCGACGAAAAGTAACAGCCTAATGGCCGCGGTCAGTCCGACGGAGAGTAACAGAACCTGAGCCTTTCCATCACGATTCTGAATCCAGACTTCATGTCACCCGCGATGCAACAGGGGGCGAAATCACCTGTAGATGCAACAAGACCTCTCACAGAGCCTTTGCGACCGCCTCTGCCACCTGCTTCGTGGTCGCTCTTCCGCCCAGGTCGGGGGTCCTCGTGCTCGTCTCGAGGACCCGGCTTACCGCGGTCCTGATTGCGCTGGCCCCCGCCGCGCAAACCCCGTCCTTCCGCGTCTTCGCGAGCCAATCGAGCATCATCCCTACGGTCAGGAACATCGCGACGGGGTTCGCGACGCCCTTCCCTGCGATGTCGGGAGCGGCACCGTGGACCGGCTCGAAGAGGGCGAAGTCCTTGCCTATGTTGGCCGAGGGGGTCATCCCGAGCCCTCCGACGAGCTGGGCTGCCTCGTCGGAGAGGATGTCCCCGTAGAGGTTGGTGGTGACGATGACGTCGAATGAGACGGGGTCGCGGATGAGGTTCATCGCCGCTGCGTCGACGAGCATCTCGCTGAAGGATATCTTCGGGTGCGCCTTGGAAACCTCCCTGCAAACCCGCGCAAACAGGCCGTCGCTCTTCCTGAGGACGTTGGACTTGTGGACCGCGACTACCTTGCGGGCCCCCGCGCGCTGCTCGGCAGCTTGGAACGCGTACTCGGCGATCCTCTCGGAGGCGAACTTCGTGATCGTCCTTAGCGCGACCACGCCTCCGTCGAACTCGAACTCCTGGCCCTTGTAGAGGTCCTCGGTGTTCTCACGCACGATGACCATGTCTATCCCCGGCTTCAGCGAGGGGACGTTCGGGAGGCTCTTGGCCGGCCTGACGTTAGCGTAGAGGTCGAGCATCTGCCTGAGCTTCACGATCACGTCCGCAGCGGTCTCGCCCACCGGCGCCTTGAGGCAGGCGTCGGACTCGCGTATCGACTTGAGGGACGACTCTGGGAGCGGAAAGCCCGTCTTCCTCTTGCAGTTGTCGCCGGCGGGCGACTCTTTGATCGAGAGGTTCAGGCCGAGCTTGTCGTGGAGGGCGTCAAGGACGACCAGCGACGCCTTGGATATCTCGGGGCCGACGCCGTCTCCTTCGATGAGAGCGATCGAGTATCGCTTCTGCCTGGACTTGGGGCGGGGCTGTTGTCTTGACAACCTTCTACTAGGACGAGGCCTTCATCGGCTCTGCTTTTAGCTTCTGCCGGAGCCTCTCCCGGACGAAGCCGAGGAAACCGCCCCTCTCCATCAACTCGATGGCTGCGTCCGTGGCGACGATCGGATAGTCTACGCCTGTCGTGCGGTCCCGCAGGGTCTTGGAGTCGAGGTCCACCACCAGCTCGTCCCCGACAGCGATCTTGCTCGTGTCGCTGACCTGTATGGGCAGGAGCGCGTTGTTGAGGCAGTTACGGAAGAAGATGTCGGGGAAGCTCTGGGCGACCACCGCGACTACGTTGTTGTACTTGATCGCGTAGACGGCCTGCTCCCTCGAGCTGCCGCAGCCGAAGTTGTTCGCGCCGACGACGATGCTCTCCTTGTTCGCCCTGCACGCGGGGCCGAACGAGGGGTCGTATCCCTCGAACGCGTGGTCCGCGAAGAACTGCTTGTCCCAGCTCTCCTGGAGGAGGAACGCGGGGATGATGTAGTCGGTATTGATGTCGTCCCCGAACTTCTTGGCTACCTTTCCTCTCATCTGCATCTTAGTTCTCACCGGCAGGCAGGTACTTCCTCGGGTCCGCGATCCTGCCCTCTATCGCGGTCGCTGCGGCCAACGCGGGGGAGCCTAGGTAGATGAAGGCCTCAGGCGAGCCCATCCTTCCCTTGTAGTTGCGGTTGCTCGTGCTCAGGCACCTGTCGCCTGGTGCGAGTATGCCCATGTGCTTGCCGAAGCAAGGTCCGCAGTTCGAGGACTCGATGTTGGCCCCCGCGTCCGCAAATATCTTCAGTAGGCCGTTGTCCATCGCCCAGTTGTAGACGCGCCTGCTGGCCGGGATGACCAGGAGGTTGGTCTTCGGGCTGACCTTCCTCCCCTTCAGTATCTTCGCTGCGACGGTGAGGTCGGCCTCGCGGGCGTTCGCGCACGAGCCGAGGAAGACCATGTCGATGGGGTCGCTCACCTGGCTGACCGGCTTCGCGTTCGCGGGGGAGTGCGGAAGCGAGACGGTCGGCTCTACCGTTGAGGCGTCGACTTCCACCGACTTCGCGAAGTTGGCGTCCGGGTCGCTCCTCGCCATCATCCCGCGGATCTCGTCGGTCATGGTCATCTGCCTACGGGCGAGGGCCTCGTTGACGTAGGCCAGGGTCCTGTCGTCGGGGTTGATTATGGCGGTCCTCGCGCTCATCTCGACGGAGAGGTTGCAGATCGTGAACCGGCCCTCCATGTCAAGTGAGTCGATGGTCGGCCCTGTGTACTCGGCCACTCGCTTGGAGGCTCCCCCCTCCCCCATCATCCCTAGTACGTGGAGGACGAGGTCCTTGGCGTAGACCCCCCTCTGGAACTTCCCGCTGACCTTGAACCTTATCGTCTCGGGGACCGTGAAGGAATAGAGCTCGCCCGTCGCGAGTAGGTTCTCCCCCTCGGTGGTCCCTATCCCGAACGCCAGTGCGCCGAGCGCTCCCTGGGTGCAGGTGTGAGAGTCCGTGGCCACCGCTATCTCCCCTGGGAGGACGAAGGCCTCCTCGGAGGCGATGGTGTGCTCTATCCCGTCCCCCTCCTTGTACATGGCGATGCCCTGGTCCTTCGCGAAGTCCGACATCAGGCGGATGCCCTGGCTGACCTTGATCGAGCACGACGGGACCGTGTGGTCAGGCATGAACGCGATGCGGGAGGGGTTGAAGACCTGCATCTTCTTGCCCGACTCGGTGTAGACGTCCTCGAAGTCCTTCTCGAAGTTGAGGATGGCTGGAGGCCCGATGACCTCGTTGAAGTAGAGCTTGTCGACAGGGAGAGCCTCGATGAGGTCCCCCGCCTTCGCCTTCCTTCCCATCGCACGTGAGACTATCTTCTCTGTGATTGTCGCGCCCGGCATGTCCTCTTCTCCGCCCTAGACCCCTTCTATCGGCTTCGGTTCGCCCTGAGGCGCGATTGACCTCGACGGCTGGGCCTGAAGCTTCTTCGCCATCAGCGCGTTTATCCCGCTCACTATCGCCTCGACGCTGGCCACCACGATGTCCCTCTTCATGCCCCGCCCGGAGGCCGTGAGGCCGGTGCTGTCCTCGACCTTGACCGAGACGTCCGCCACGGCCTGAGAGTCGCCCGTGAGCGCCTCGAGCCTGTACTCCTTGAGTTTAACGACGTCTATCGTGCTGAAGATCTTCTGGATGGCGTTGACCGCGGCATCCACCGGGCCCGAGCCCACGTCGGTCGCCTCGTGGAGCTGGCCCCTGACCAGGAGCTTGACCGTCGCGCTCGGGAGGCGCTTTATCCCGGTGACTACCTCGAGCCCCTCCAGCTCGACGATTTCGTTGGCCTCGGCCTTGCCCCCTCCCATTATCTGGGCGGCGAGCTGGTAGAGGTCGCTGTCGGTGATGGTGCGCCCTTCGTCTCCCATCTCCTTGACCCTCTCCACAATCAGCCTGAGGCTGTCCTCCTTCGGCTTCAGCCCCATGCCCCGCAGCTGGTAGGCGATGCCGTGCCTGCCCGCGTGCTTGCCTGCCTGTAGCCACCTCGTCCTGCCGACCATCGAGGGGTCGAACGGCTCGTAGGTCGAGGGGTTGCTGAGGATGCCGTGGGTGTGGATGCCCGACTCGTGCCCGAAGGCGTTGTCCCCGATTATGGCCTTGTTTGGCTGTATCATCACGCCGGTCAGCCTGGAGACGAGGCGGGAGGTCTCGTAGAGCAGCGAGTAGTCGATCTTGGTCCTTAGGCCGTAGAGATTGAAGCACCCCATGACGAACTCCTCTAGGGAGGTGTTCCCCGACCTCTCCCCGATGCCGTTGATCGTCAGGTGCGCCTGCTCGGCCCCGGCCACCACGCCCGCGAGGCTGTTCGCCACGGCCAGGCCGTAGTCGTTGTGGCAGTGGACGCTGATCATCGCGTCAGATACCGAGCGCGCCGCCTGCACGTACTCCGTCATCTTCTGTGGTGTCGCTATCCCGACGGTGTCGGGGATGTCGAAGCGGTCTATGCCGGCATCGGTGACCGCCTTCACGACCTCTTTGAAGAAAGGGATCTCGGTCCGCGTGGCGTCCTCCGCCGAGAACTCGACCTTGACGCCGAAGCTCTTCGCGTATCTGACCATGTCGGCGGACTGCTTCAGCATCTGCTCCCTCGTGAGGTGGAGCTTGTGCTGGAGGTGGATGTCCGACGATGCGAGGAAGACGTGGACGCCCTTGACTCCGCAGTTGATTGCGGTGTCGATGTCGACCTTCTCAGCCCTTGCGAGGCCAGAGACCTCCGCCCTGAGGCCGGCCTTTGCAATCCTTCGGACGCCCTCCTGTTCGCCCTTAGAGGTTATCGGGAAACCTGCTTCGATGACGTCGACTCCGAGCCTGTCCAACGCCTCCGCTATCTCTAGCTTCTCGTCGGGGGTAAGAGAGACTCCTGGCGTCTGCTCGCCGTCTCGGAGCGTCGTGTCCAGCACGCGGATTATCCTCTCGGTCATCGCGAGGTCCTCTCCTTGGGGAGCGCCGCGACGCCGGTCCTCGCGATGTCGAGGACGTTGGACTCACCCAGCCTCTCCACGAACTCGTCGATTTGCTTGGCGGAGCCGACTATCTCGGCGACGACCGAGTGCTGGGAGGAGTCGACTATCCGGCAGCCCGTGTTCCTCTGTATCTCCGCGACGGAGATCTTGTCGGTGTTTATCTTCACAAGGGCGAGCTCCCTCGCGGTAACCTCCTCCGGCCCGTAGGTGTGGGCCTCGAGGATGTCTATGACCTTCATGAGCTGCTTCGCGACGTGCTCGACGGCGGCGTCGTCTCCGCTCAGGGTCATGGTCATCCTGCAGTCAGCGCCTCCGTTGGTCACGCCCAGCGTGAGCCCCTCGATGTTGAGGCGCATGAGCCTCACGAGGTGGATGACCCGGAAGAGCGTCCCCGGCTTGTTCTCGACCAGCGTCGAGAGGACCTTTGACGACCGGGTCAAAAGACGGCCATCTCCTTCGGCGAGCCGTAGACGGTGTCCTTGATGCCCTTGCCAGGCGGCAGGAACGGGAAGACGTCCTCCTCGGGAGAGACGGGGACCTCGATGACCGTAGGCCCCTCCATCGTGAGCCCCTCGCGCATGGCCTTCGCGAACTCGTCTAGCGAGCCCACCGTCTTGCCGTGGGCGCCGTACGCCTCGGCGAGCTTGACGAAGTCTGGGACGTTGGGGAACTTGATTCCAATGTAGCGCCTGTTATACATCAGCCTCTGCCACTGCTCTACCATCCCGAGGCTCCTGTCGTTGAGGATCACGGAGATTATCGGGAGCCTCTCCTCCACGGCCGTCGCGAGAGCCTGCTCGGTCATGACGAAGCTGCCGTCGCCGTCGAAGTCCACTACGGGCACGTCAGGCTGCGCGAACCTCGCCCCTATCGCCGCGGGTAGGCCGAAGCCCATCGTCCCAAGGCCTGTCGACGTTATCCACGTCCTCGGCCTGAGGACCTTGTAGTGGATCTCGCACCACATCTGGTGCCTCCCCACGCCCGTCGTGAGTATCGCCTCTGGAGGGAGGATGTCTCTCAGACTCTTGACTATCTTCGGCCCTGACAGCTCCGCGTAGGAGTCCTTGTAGGCGGGGATCCCCTTGAGCTCTTCGCGGACGTCGTTCACGCGCTTGAGCCAGGGGTTGTTGTTCGGGTCCTTGCTCTTGGCCAGCCTCCTCGCGACCGCATCGAAGAGCATCGCGAGGACCTGGTTGGCGTCACCCAGTATCGAGAGGTCAACCACCTTGTTCTTGTTGAACTCGGTCGGGTCGGCGTCGATGTGGATTATCTTGGCGCTCGGGGCGAACTCGCCGAAGTTCCCGGTGGAGCGGTCTGAGAACCTGACGCCGACGGCGACCAGGAGGTCGCACTCGGAGACGAGCTTGTTGGCCTCTGCCCGCCCGTGCATCCCTATGGGGCCGAGCGAGAGCGGGTGGTCCTCAGGGAAGTCGCCCTTGCCTTGGAGGGTCGTGATGACCGGCGCCATGAGCAGCTCGGCGAGCGCCGCGAA
>Ga0209415_10013445_pt1 | contig 13496 bp, 11 predicted proteins | sample PeaSoiSIISIP2007_FD_187696 | JGI IMG/M metagenome (GOLD analysis project Ga0209415, IMG submission 187696) | Peat soil microbial communities from Weissenstadt, Germany - SII-SIP-2007 (SPAdes) (version 2) | ecosystem: Environmental > Terrestrial > Soil > Wetlands > Peat | place: Germany... | reverse complement strand
CGGCTCCCTCTCGATCGCTCTCAGGGACCAGACAGACAAAATCATTCTGGCTACCTGCGCTTCGCCGGTCTGGGTAGGGTGGTATGGAATCGCCAGCCGCCTGGCCGCCGTGGTGACGCTGGTCTGCGGGTTCTTCTATGTTCCGGTAACATCCGCGGTCGGCGCCCTCCACGCGGCGCACGACTGGCCCGCAGTGCGCAGACTCTACTCGGAGGCGAGCATGGCGGTGGGGCTCCTGTGCGGCATTTTCGTCGCTTTGGTGGCAGGTCTCTATGACAGCATCGTGCCCATCTGGATCGGCAGGGCGATCCCACAGGTGGGTCCCATTCTATTGGTTCTGCTGGTCGGCTACGGGAGCGCCGCGCTCCTGACCGGCATGGGATCGTCGGTCTGCAAGGGTATCGGCCGTCCGGCCATCGAGACCTCCTACATTCTCCTGTCGATATCCCTGAACATCGGCTTGAAATACGTTCTCGTCACCCGCTATGGCGGATTCGGAACCGTCCTGGCCAGTGCCGTCAGCTGGACCCTGGGCTCGGTCTTCTTCGTCATCATCCTGCATAAGACCTTGGATTTGCCATGGGCTGCAACGGCCAGGTCCGCATGCACCATCCCGATCATCCTCCTGGCGGTGGCGGCGGGCCGCTGCGCCACCCTGAGTATCGGAACGCCGGTTTCGAGGCACGGCGGTTTCCTGACGGCAGCCGCCGCCGGCGCTGCCATCGCGATCGTGTTCGCGGCGGCGATGTTGGTTTTCGGCATGGTTACGCGAGACCATCTGAGGGCCGCAAGGCAGCAGTTTTCGGCTAATCTCGCCACGGTTTTCGGACTATGACGGAACCCATCGCCGTACCCCTCCGGATTCCGCAACCGCGGCGTTTCCGTGCGGCCTGTATCTGCCGCACGCCATCGTTCCAGCTCAACACGCCATCGTTCCAGCTCAAAATAGGGCCGCTCCTGCTGGCCGAGCTCTATCTCAACCTGACCGTGCTGCTGTTCCTCTTCGGGCCCTGGCAGTGGCCTCTCAGCAACCCCGCAAAGCTGGTCGGGTATTTAATGCTGGCGCATCTCTGCCTGGCAATCGGTTTCCTCAGCGTGATACGCGGTCCAGGGGCCCAAGGCAGGGGCTATGCGGGACGCTGGTCGTTCCGGACGGTGATCCTCGTATCGCTGATGGCGCAGCTCCTGTTGGGCGCGCCATTGTACATGGACCGCCTGGGGATGAGCACCTTCAGCCTGTCGGCGGCATGGGATGCATTTCTGCGCGGCCTGGCGAGCCCGGCGGAGGCCTATCAGGACCGCGCCCGGCAGCTCCGGATTCTGGTCCTGGGCGGGTCCACGGCCTTGAATTACGTGATGGTGTTCGTGTACCCGATACAGTGGCCCATGCTGCCGGTGGGAGTGTTCTTCTGGCGGAAGCTGGGGCGTTGGCTCCGCTTCGGGATCATCCTGACGGTGGCGCTGGACCTGTGCATGTGGGTGGCGGCGGGAACCAACAAGGGCATTGCCGATACCGTGGCGCTGGCGACTGTTTCCGCTGCCGCAGCAGCCTCCGTCCATCGCAGCGGGAAGACCCGAACGCGCAGTCTCCGGCGCGCGCTGGCTCTCGGATCGACTGGCCTGATTGTGGTGATCCTGTTCTTTTCCAGCGGCATGATCGGGCGCTCCGGCGGCCAGATGGTTCCGCTTTACGACGGCGGTTCCGGTGTGCTGGCGGACGAGGACAGCGTATTCCTTCGCTTCCTGCCCGAGTCCGCCAAGGGCTCGGCGGCAGCCTTGATTTCCTATGCCAGCCAGGGTTACTACGCCCTCTCACTGGCTCTCGAAGAACCCTTTGTCCCCTGTTACGGGCTGGGCAATTCGTATTTCTTCACCAACCTCAGCCGTCGCTTTTTGGGGCCCGGCACCATCAGCGACCGCACCTACCCGGCGCGACTGGAAACCTACGGATGGGACCGGTTCGGCAAGTGGCACACGTTTTATATATGGATGGCTTCGGATGTCACCTTTCCGGGAACCCTGGTCGTCGTTTTATTAATCGGGCGGTTATTCGCGGTTGTCTGGCTGGACGTGGTTCGCGGAGAAAACCCGTTTGCCATCGCATTGTTCGGCCTGGTCGTAGAGATGCTTCTGTACTTTCCCGCTAACAACCAGGTATTGGCATTTGCCACCTCCGCAACGCCTTTCATGGTGATGCTGGTGCTCTGGCTGGTTACCCGGGAGCGGAGATCGAGATATGCCTGAGGACATCCGGTACCCCAGAGCCCTGGTTGTGGATGCGTGTCCCTTCAACCGCAACCGGAACAACGGAATCCTCAAGTCGACGCTGTTTGAGGGCTGGCCGCCAGACCGTCTCGCCGCGATCGATTATTCCAACCAGCAGCCTGGATTCGATGTTTGCGAGCGATACTGGCGCCTCACCAAAACCGACATTGTGCGCGCCTTGTGCGCGCTGCCTCCGATCGCCGGTGTAATGGCAAAACCGCGGAAGCTGGCGGGGTCGGCGTTCGATCCAGCTTTGGCTTTTCAATATGAAGGCAGACCCCGCCTGGAACAGAAGCTGTCCTTCCTGAACGGCGATTTGCGGACCTGCCTCGGCGAGGTTCTGCTCGCCATGCCTGCCGCGCTGTCCCGTTACCTGCGCCGGTGGGTGGAAGCGTTCCAGCCGGAAGTTCTCTTCTCCATCGGCGGTACCCGCTACATGCTTCGAACGATCGGCCGTATTTCCGCCTGGCTGGGGATTCCGCTGGTTCTGTATTTTACCGATGACTGGATGAAGACGGCGTACCGCGGCCGGCTTGGCGGTTTCGTTTTAAGGCCTTCTACAGACAAATGGCTGCGGGCCTGCCTGAACGCCGCCCCCATTCGCCTGACGACCTGCGAAGCCATGGCGGTCGAATATCGCCGCCGGTACGGCGGCTCCTTTGAGCCGCTGATGCAGTCCGTGGAGGGGAGCCTGGTGAACCGCGCACTGGTACCGCCGCCGGTGCATGACGCCGTGCGGTTCGTCTTCACCGGCAGCCTGGCGCCCAACCGGTGGAAGTCCCTGGAAGCGATCGGCAAGGCCTTGCAGGACCTGCGCGGGGACCGCCTCGAGGGCGAGTTGCACATTTACTCGATGCCGCACGAGTTCGAAGCATACGGCAGAGTTTTCCACCCGCTACGGACGGTGCGGCTGGCCGGAACGGCGCGGCCGGCCGATATCCCCTCCATTCAGCGCGACGCGGATGTTCTGGTGCACGCCGAAGCCTTCGACGACGCGGCCCGCCAGTACACGCAGTTTTCACTTTCCACCAAGATCCCTCAATACCTGGCGGCCGGCCGTTGCATTTTTGCCTATGGTCCCGCCGAACTGGCATCGATTCGATACATCGGCGATTCAGGGACGGGGATTGCAGAGAGCGCCGAGTCTCCCGGAGCGCTCCGCAACGCGCTCCGGCGGATCATGGTGGATGCCCGTTTTCGAGAGGCCACGGGGCGCCGGGCGGTGGAACTGGCGGCCCAGCGCCATGACGCGAAAACCCAACGCGAGCGCTTCCGCCAACTCATGGCGGAAGCCGCGGCCGCAGGGCCGCTGAGAAACTAACGATGCCTAAAGTCAGTATTTGTCTGCCCACCCGAAATCGATCCGCCAGCCTGAGAGAGACGATCTCCGCAATGTTGGCGCAGACGTTCCAGGACTGGGAGCTCATCGTAGGCGACGACGCTTCCACGGATGAAACCGGGGACGTGGTCGCGTCGTTTACCGACCCCCGCATCCGCTATGTCCGCGCCCCGCGAAATCTGGGCATCTACGGCAATTGGAACTCCCTCATCCCCCTGTGCGGGGGCGAATATATCGCCATCTATCACGACCATGACGTATACCTGCCAACCATCGTGGAAAAGTGCTGTCGGTTGCTCGAAGACCACCCGGAAGTCGTCTTCGTTCACACCGGGGCGGTTCTCCTCGGGATGGAGCATCAGCCACTGGCCCTGGCGCTGCACGATTTCGACCCCGTCATGCCCGGCAAAACATTCCAGCGCGTTCACATGCGGCGCTCCCGGATCATTGCCGCGACCGCCATGGTGCGCCGGAGGGCGTACGAAACGGCGGGTCTCTACGATGCCGGCTACGGTTTGCCCGCCGATGTGGAGATGTGGCTGCGCCTGTTGGAATACGGCCACGTGGGGTATATACGCGAACCCCTGGCTTTGATCCTTTCCCGCGATCCGGTCTCCGCTGCAGCCATGCTTCCGGAAGAACTCCGCGGCCACCAGCGCATCAACCGGGGCTGGATCCCTCGTGTTTACGGCTCGGGCGCCGTCCAGTGGAGCGTGGCGCGAGCGCTCGATATGGATTATCAATGGGCCATCCTGCGGGCGGCCTTGAGGGCGGGAGTCTATCTGCCGGAGGCGCGTTTTCGAGAAGTGCTGCAGGAACTTTCGGCGCTGGCTGCGCCGCCGCTCGCCAAGGTTTTAACCCTGCTCCGCGAATCCGCTTTCCTGCACCAAGCCGTGCGCAGGATGGGAACGCCGCTCAATGAATGGAGGCTGAGGGCGCGGCGTCACTCCGCAGAGCGTTATTGCCTGGGCGATCACGCCGTCTCCTCGGCAGTCTCGTGGAAGCCGCAGCCGACAAGCCGGATGGCCGGTCCTCAGCCGGTTGGCCGCCCCGGGCGCGAGATCGGGAATTTCACGGCCGAGGCCATGCACAGGCAAGCCGTCGGCAATCGACAGGACTAACCACTATGTGCGGCATATTCGGAGCCCTTGGCGGGCGCGGGATCATCACCGAAGAGTTAGTCTCCGGGGCGCTCCAGGTTCTGGAGCACCGGGGGCCGGACGACGAGGGGCAGCTCTCCGTCTCGCCGGCCGGCCAGCCCGGTCGTGTGTTGCGCCTGGGACACCGCCGGCTGGCGATCCTGGACCTGTCGGAGCAGGGGCACCAGCCCATGGCCGACCGCGCCACCGGCAACGTTATCGTCTACAACGGCGAGGTCTACAACTACAAACCCCTGCGCGACCGGCTGGCGGGAGAAGGCGCGCAGTTCGACTCCCAAACCGATACCGAAGTGCTCCTGCAGTGGTTCGGCCGCCACGGCCTCGCCGGGCTTCTGGACCACATCGTGGGGATGTTCGCCTTCGCCCTGTGGGACGACCAACGGCAGCGCCTGATCCTGGCGCGCGATCACGCCGGCATCAAGCCGCTCTACTACTATTCGGGCCAGCAGGGCGGCGAGAGGGTCTTCCTGTTCAGTTCCGAGGTGCGCGCGCTGCTGGCGACGGACCTGGTCCGCAGGGAACTGGATCCCGTGGCGCTCGAGTCCTACCTGGCCTACGGCGCGGTACAGGGTCCGCGCACCATCGTGCGCGGCATGCGGTCCCTCGCCCCGGCGCATTTTCTGGTGGTGGAGGCCGACGGCTCCTGCCAGCCGGCCCGGCGCTACTGGGCGGCCCCCTTCGTGCCGGAATCCCAGGCCGTCCCGGCGGATGAGGGCCTGATCCGGAGTTTCCGCGGGCTGCTCGAGCAGGTGGTTTCCGAGCATCTGACGAGCGATGTGCCGCTGGGCGCATTCCTGAGCGGCGGCATCGATTCTTCGAGCGTGGTGGCCCTCATGAGCTGCGTGGCGCCGGACCGCTTGCACACCTTCTCGGTGACGTTCAACGAGGAATCCCACTCCGAAGCCGCCTACTCCCGCCTCATGGCCCGGCAGGTGGGCTCGACCCACCAGGAGATCTGCATCCGCGAGGAGACCCTGCTCGGATGGCTGCGGGATGCGGTGGGCGCGCTCGACCAGCCTTCCGCCGACGGGGTCAACGTGTATGCCATTTCGCAGGCGGTCCGCGCCGCGGGCGTGACCGTGGTCCTCAGCGGGCAGGGCGGCGATGAGCTGCTGGCGGGCTATTCGCGCTCCCGCCGGCTGAGCGCCCTTTCCCGCCTGCAGGCGGTGCTGCGCCTGGCGCCGGGGAGCGTTTTCGGCGCCGCCGCCCGCGCCGCGTCGGCCTTCGACACCTACAGCCACCGCAGCCGGAAACTGCCGGACCTGCTGCGCGCCTCGCCATCCGTCCTGTCCAGCTACCTGGTGCTCTGCCAGGTGATGCCGGAAGCCGTCCGCCAGCGCCTTCTGCCTCGCCGGGGTTCGCTCGAGGAGTGCCGGTTCGGGCTCCCGGCCGGTTTGTACGAGGAACTGGGCGCCGCCGTCGAGGGCCTGCAGGTGGTCAATCAAGTCTCCTATCTGGATATCGCCACCTATCTGGCCAATACGCTATTGCGGGACGGCGATTCCATGAGCATGGCGCACAGCATCGAGATCCGGGTTCCCTTCCTCGACCGGCGCGTCATCGATTTTCTGGCCCCCGTCTCGGGGCCGGACAAGCTTTCCCGCTCGCTTCCCAAGCCGCTGCTGGTGCGGGCCCTGATGGATCTGCTGCCCGCGCCCATCTACCAGCGGCGGAAACAGGGGTTTACGTTCCCCTGGGAACGCTGGCTGCGCCACCGGCTCTTTCCCACGGTGGCGGCGGTTCTCGACCAGCGCGACTGCGGCGTGGCGCTGGGCCTCGAGGCGGGCGAATGCCAGCGGCTGTGGCGCGCTTTTCTGGCGGGGTCCGCGGCCGTGCCCTGGACCACGGTGTGGGCCCTGTTCGTGCTGGCCGCCTGGTGTTCCCGCCACGGCGTCCAGCTTGCGGACCATGCCGTGGCGGACGGCCGCCCGGATTTTCAGGCGCCGGTTCTGGCGCCAACTTTTGCGAATGACGAGGTGATCCCATGATGTCCGCAGCGGCGGAATGCGTCATCGGTTGTCTTCAGGAAGTCTTCCAAAACAAGTCGCAAACGGCCCCGGAACTCGGCCCGCAGACCGCGCTCGACGGTGGGCTGGGGCTCGATTCGCTGGATTACGCGGAGCTGATCGTGCGCCTGGCGGATGCCTTCGGCGCCGACCCCTTCGCCGCCGGCAGGGCGCCCGGCCGCCTGGAGACGGTGGCCGACCTGGCCGCGCTTTATGAAAAGGCCCCGCATTATGAAAAGGCCCCGCATGCAGAAGACCAGCCCGCCTGACGACGCCCCGGCTCTCGAGGCCGCGCTGGCCGGCGGAATCTTCGCCGTGCTGGAGCGCCAGGCTCTGCGGAACGGGAGCCGGGTGGCCATCCGGACCTCGGGCGGGGAGGCGACCTTTGCAGAGCTGTACGCCGGCTGCCGCCGCGCTCTCGACCGCATGCGGCGCTTTGCCGGCCGGCCGGTGGGCCTCGCCATGGAGCCCTCGGCCGCCTGGGTGTGGATGGCCGGTGCGCTGGCCCAATTGCGGGCGCACCTGTTCCTGCTGAGTCCGGACCTCGATCGGGCCCGGCGGGAGGAGCTGGCGATGCAATTCTCGATCCAGGCGATGGCCGGCCCGGATGGGGAAATCCGCGATCTAGCGGGGGCCGAGGGCGGCAGCGAGGCGGGGGCCGCGGACGGCAGCGAGGCGGGGCCCGCGGGGGTCACGCTTTTCACCTCGGGGTCCACCGGCACACCCAAAGCGGTCACGCATTCCTGGGCCGGCCTGATGCGCCCGGTGCGGCAGCGCCCCGAACTGGAGGGCGGCCGCTGGCTGCTGACGTATCCCGTGCGCTTCTATGCCGGGCTCCAGGTCCTGGTCCAGTCCCTGGCGAGCGGGGGGACGCTGACGGTCGCGGACCGGCGGTCGGCCGGCGGCGTCTGCCGGCAGATCCGCGCGGAAGGCATCCAATACGTTCCGGCCACGCCTTCCTTCTGGAGGTGGCTGCTGGCGTTCGGCGACCGGGAAGCGTTAGAGGAGTCCGCGGTGCGGCAGATCAGCCTGGGAGGCGAGCCGGTTTCGGACGAACTCCTGGGCGCGCTCGGGGCGGTCTTTCCGGCGGCGCGCATCGTTCACATCTACGCCACTTCCGAGCTGGGGCGATGCTTCGCGGTGGACGACGGCCGGGCGGGCTTCCCGGCGTCGTACCTGGCCCGCTGCCCGGAACCCGGCACATCCCTGCGCATCGTCGAGGGCGAGCTGCAGGTGCGTTCGGAGAACGCCATGCAGGGATACGAAACGGCCGGCCGATCATGGGAAGGCTCGCGCTGGCTGGCCACCGGAGACCTGGTCGAAGTGGCGGATGGCAGGGTGCGGTTCGGCGGCCGCAAAAGCGAGATCATCAACGTGGGCGGCCACAAGGTGTCGCCGGTGGAGGTGGAAAGCGCGCTGCGGCGCGTCCCGGGCATCGCCGATCTGTGCGTGTATCCGGTGGCCAGCTCGCTCGCCGGCCAGATGGTGGCGGCGGATTTGGTGCTGGCGCCCGGAAGCCGTCCGGAGGAGGCCCGGCAGGCCATCGCGCGGGAATGCGCCGCGCGCCTGGCGAGCTGCCAGCGCCCGCGCATCCTGCGTTTCGTGGACCGGCTGGCGGTGCTCGAATCCGGCAAGCTGGACCGCCGGGCGCAGCCGGGGAGCGCGGCATGAAGCACGCCATGGTGAGCGGCGGAACGCGCGGGCTGGGCAAGGCCATCGTGCGCGCCCTGCTGGAGGACGGATGGGTGGTTTCCACGTTCGGCCGGCACTCGACCGCCTTCGTCGAGGCCACGCAAGCGGCCGGCCATTTGCATTTTTCCCAGGCGGATACGGCCGATCCGGCGGCCGTGGAGCGGGTTATCCACGCCATGGTCGAGCGCGCCGGGGTACCCTTCGCCCTGATCAACAACGCGGGCATGGCGCGCGAGGGCGTGCTGGCTTCGATGCCCGTCGCGGATATCGACGCGGTCGTCTCGACCAACCTGTCGGGCGCGCTGTACGTGACGCGGGCGGTGGTGCGCCACATGCTGCTCGAGCGGGGAGGCGGGAGGATCGTGAATATCTCTTCGATCATCGGCCACCGCGGGTACAGCGGCCTTGCGGTTTATGCCGCCACCAAGGCGGCGCTGGACGGCCTGACCCGCGCGCTGGCCCGCGAGCTGGGGCCGCGGTCCATCACCGTGAACTCCATCGCTCCGGGATATCTGGAGACCGAGATGACGCATGGTCTTTCGGCTGCGCAACGCGGGCAGATCGTGCGCCGGACCCCCCTAGGGAGATTGGGCCGTCCCGCCGATGTAATAGGGGTGGTGAGATTCCTGCTCTCGGCGGAAGCATCGTTCCTGACGGGGCAGAGCCTCCTGGTCGATGGTGGCATATCCTGTTAATCACGCGTTCCGGTGGGCCGGCGCGGCCGACCGGGCGATCGAATTCGTCACCCGGCAGGTTTACTGGCGGGCCCCGGCTCTCAGCCGTTGGTACGGGAGCCAGGCTCCGCCCGCCCAGTCGGCCGGGCGGGAAGCGCTGAGCGAGGCGCTCGAGGCTGCCGGCGTGCGGCCGGGAGCCGTGGTGCTGCTGCACGCGGGCCTGGGCGGAGTCTCGCTCCGCGGCCGGGAGCCGGCGATGGCGAACCCGCTGGCGGTAGCCTCCGCGGTTCTGTCCGACGTGCTCGCCCTGCTCGGGCCCACGGGCACGCTGGCGGTTCCGACCCATCCTCTCTTTTCGGGCGACCCCGGATTTCTGGCGGGGGAGCGGGACTGCCCGGCATGGGATTACGACCCGGCCCGGACGCTCTCCGGCGCCGGCCTGTTGAGCGAGCTGTTCCGGCGGCGGCGCGGGGTCGAGCGCAGCCTCCACCCGCTGAGCTCGGTCGGCGCGGCGGGGCCGCAGGCGGCGGCGATTCTGGCCGGCAACCTGCGCACAGGGGCGCTGCCCCACGGGGCGGACTCGGGATACTGGCGCATCAGCCGGCTGGGGGGCCTGGTGGTCTCGATCGGCCGGCCCCTGATCCGGTGCATGACCATGATCCACGTGGCCGAGGAAGTGCGAGATGCGGCATGGCCCATCGCGGATTTCTTCCGCAGCCGGCAGTTTCGCATCCGGCAGGGCGCGGGATGGACCACCCATACCGTGCGGGAGCGCCGTCCGCGGTACGTGCGCTGCCTGCTCCTGCGCCAGCTTCGCCGCGACCTGCTGGGGGAAGGCATCTTGCGCGAGGGGCGCGTGGGAAGCCTCCGGCTGGACTATGCCGATGCCTGGGCCACGGTCGAGTACATGCTCGAGCGCAACCGGAACTCGACCTATCCCTATCTCTGGCCGCGGACGGCCCACGGACTCTAGCCATGCCTGCGCTCATCGATCTCACTGCGGCCCGCGGGCGGGCGCTATATGCCGCCGCCGACGGCGGGCTCTACATTTCGCGGGGCTACCGGATTTTCCGTTCCGGCGACCAGGGCGCCTCCTGGGAGCTGGACTGCTTGGTGCCGCGGCGCGGCTGGCAAAGCCTGGGGGCGGCCTTCGCCCTGGGGCGGAGGCTGTTGCGGCGGGATATCCAGGCGTTCGCGAGGGCGCCCGAGGGCTGGCGCATGGCGGTGGCGCGCGATGGCGTGTACCGCGCGGGGCGGGAGGAAATCCGCATGCGCCGGAGCTTCCGGCTGACCCGCGGCTCGCGGCCTTTGAACCTGTGCATGGACGGCCGCCGCGTGCTGTTCGGGGAGTATGGCGACGGCCTGCGGAATCCCGGCCCCCGGGTGTACCTGTCGGAGGACTGCGGGCGGACGTTCGCCGCCGTCTATGAATTCCCGGCCGGCGCTATCCGCCACATCCATAACGTGGTCCTGGACCCCTACACCGGCGATTACTGGGTGCTGGCCGGGGATTTCGGCGCGCAGCCCGGCATCGGGGTGCTCTCCCGCGATACCCGGCACTTCGCCTGGCTGGCGCGGGGCCGGCAGGTCTTCCGGGCCGTCAGCGTGCTGGTGGGCGAGGAGTACCTGACCTATGGCACGGATTCGAGCAGCGAAGCCAACTCGATCGGGCGCCTCCACAAAAAGACCGGCCGGTTCGAGAAACTGCGGGACATCGAAGGCAGCTCGCTCTATGCCGGGCGCGCGGGCGGCGCCGGGCTGATTTCCACCTGCGTGGAGCCCAATCCGGCGGCTCCGGCGCGGACCTGTTCCCTGTATGCCAGCCGGGACGGCCTGGCCTGGGAGCGGGTGGCGGCCTACCGCAAGGATGGATTCCACGCGGTCTATTTTCAGTTCGGAACCCTGGTGCTCCCGGGGGCGGGGGCGGGCGGGGCGGGGGCGGGCGGGGCGGTAACGGTTTTCAGCGGGCAGGCCCTGGCGGGATTTCACGATCGCTGCCGGGTGGTGCGGCTGGCGGAGGCGGCATGAGGATCGTGTTCCGGAATTCCGATCCGGGATCGGGCGGCGGGGTCTCGGGCGTGGCCCAGATGCTGGAGGCTTACTGCGGCCGGTTTCCCGACGACCGCCTGCGGATCCAGTGCGCCGGTGAATCGCCCCTGGCCGCGCTCGGGCGCTTCCCGAATGTCGAGGTGGAGCCGCTCGCGGGAAGCCGCCGGGAGATCCATCGCCTGGCGTGGGCCGCCCATGGAATCCGCCGGCAACTGGCGCATACCGCCTGCGACCTCGTCTGGTCGATGAACGTAGGCCCGCTGGTGAAGACGGCCGTACCCCAGGTGCTCAGCATTCAGAACGCCTACCAGGTGTGCCCGTGGCGCCTGGCGCGGCGGCACGCGGGGGGCCGGACGCGGGTGGCGGCGCTGCGCTGGTTCTTCCGGCGGTCGCTCGGCTGCGCGGATGCGGCCATCGTGCAGACGGACCTCATGAAAGAGTATGTCCAGGCCATCCCGGGATGCCCGGAGCGGGTGGAAGTGGTGCCCAAGGCGGTGGTCTCGACGGCGGACGATGGCGGGCAGCCGCTTTCCCCGGCTCTCGAACGGACGCTGCGGCGCGCCTCGGCGGCGGGCGCATTCACGGCGCTGTACGCGGCCACCTACGGCCCCCACAAGAATCACCGGCTGCTGGCGGCGGTGATGGAGATCTGCCGCCGCTCGGCGGTCCCCGTCCGGCTGGTGGTCACGCTGACCGCCGCCGAGTGGGCCGCTGCCGCCGGCGCCGCAGCCGAAGGCCTGGTCCGTTCGGGGCACGTGATTGCGGCGGGCTGGGTTCCCAAGGACCAGTTGCGCGCGCTCTATGCGGGGGTGGATTGCTGCGTGATGCCGAGCCTGCTGGAATCGCTGAGCTCGGCGCACCTGGAGGCCATGGAGTGGCGCCGGCCGCAGATCGCCGCGGACCTGCCGTACGCCCGGAAGGTGTGCGGAGACGCGGCGCTCTATGCCGATCCGGCCGACGCCCCGGAATGGGTGGGACAACTGGAGCGGTTGCGGGACGACCGGGGGCTGCGCGAGCACCTGGTAAGCCGCGGCGCCGCCCGGCTGGCGGGCTTTCCGGCGACCTGGAGCGCGATGGCCGAGCGGTTGCGCTCGGTTTTTCTGGCGGTGGTGAAGAACCACAGAAGGGCCACCGCGTGGGCCGCGGAGGAGGCTCCCTTGGCCGCCTCCAGCCTGGTGGCGAAGGAGTAATTACGATGCATGCTTTGGTAACCGGCGGGGCGGGCTTCATTGGCTCCAACCTGGCGGGGCGCCTGCTGGCGGACGGGCACCGGGTCACGGTGCTCGACAACTTCTCATCCGGGTACCGGTCGAACCTGGGCGCGCTGGGGGGGGCGCGCATCGTGGAGGGCGACATCCGCGACGGCGCGGCCGTGGCCAAGGCCATGGAGGGGGCCGGGGTGGTGTTCCACCTGGCCGCTTCGGTGGGCAACAAGCGCTCCATCGACAACCCCATCCTGGATGCCGAGGTGAACGTGATGGGCACCTTGCGGGTGCTCGAGGCGGCCCGCAGCGCGGGGGTGCGCAAGCTGGTGGCATCCTCGTCGGCGGGGATCTTCGGCGAGCTGAAGACGCTGCCCATCGGGGAGCGCCACCCGGCGGAGCCGGATTCGCCGTATGGCGCGAGCAAGCTGTGCGCGGAGAAGGAAACGCTGGCTTTCGGCAGGCTTTTCGGAATCGAGACCGTGTGCCTGCGCTATTTCAACGTCTACGGCCCCCACCAGCGGTTCGACGCCTACGGGAATGTGATTCCGATCTTCGTCTTTCAGATGCTCGCAGGCGAGCGGCTGAAGATTTTCGGCGACGGCTGGCAGACCCGGGATTTCGTTCATGTGCGCGACGTGGTCGAGGCCAATATCCGGGCGGCCGCGGCTCCCGGGGTGCGGGGGGCGTTCAATATCGGGAGCGGCTCGCGGATCGCCATCAACGGCCTGGTGCGGAAGCTGGCGGAGGCCGCCGGCATGGAGTCCCGGGTGGATTACCTGCCGCCGCGGGCGGGAGACGTGCGCGACAGCCTGGCGGATATCCGGGCGGCGCGGGAGGCGTTCGGCTTCCAGCCGGCGGTGGACCTGGACGAGGGGCTGACCGAATATGTGGGGTGGGCCCGCCAGGAGCGCCTGCGGCATGCGGCCTGAAATTGTGGTGCCGGGCGGCGGCGGGATGCTGGGGCACAAGATCTTCGCGCCTGCGCGGCCGGGCCGCCACGGCGTGCACGCTGCGCGGCGACCCGCCGGCGCGGGCTTTCGGACAGTTCGAACGCGGCGAGTTCTTCTCCGCCGAAGAATCGCGCGCCGACATGGAAAAGCGCAAGG
>Ga0209415_10013444_pt1 | contig 13497 bp, 8 predicted proteins | sample PeaSoiSIISIP2007_FD_187696 | JGI IMG/M metagenome (GOLD analysis project Ga0209415, IMG submission 187696) | Peat soil microbial communities from Weissenstadt, Germany - SII-SIP-2007 (SPAdes) (version 2) | ecosystem: Environmental > Terrestrial > Soil > Wetlands > Peat | place: Germany... | reverse complement strand
GGTGGAATCAAGGTTCCGCTGCAAATCCACGGCACGACCGCGGACCCGAAGTTTACGCCTGACATCGGCGGCGCGACGGCCAGCTTAATGAAATCGGAGCTGACTTGCGCGGGTGGTTCGGTGGGAAGCCTGGCGGGGCTGGCAGGGACTGGCAGTGCCAAGGGTGCGACGGACGTAACGAAACAGTTGGGCGGGCTCTTCGGCAAGAAGAAGCCGTAACACGATTTAATCGCGGAAGCGTCAAATTGTGTGACAGGCCGCAAGGCCTGTCACATTTTTCAGATCGCAGCGCTTGACCTTCAGGCAAGTTCCCAATAGCCTCAATGCCTGCGGGAAATCGCAAGTGATCGGAGTCTTTGCACGAATTCAAGGAGTCAGGCATGAGATTGAGAAGCGTTCGCCAGCGCCACGGTATCGTTGTGTTTGCCGCAGTGCTGCTGAGTTTTAGTTGTGCGGGGTGGGCCGAAGCCCAAGGCGGAGAGCCGCGGAGCTTTGCGATTCGCGGCGCGAAAGTGGTGCCGGTTTCGGGCGCGCCAATGGACAATGCGACGGTATTGGTGTCGCGCGGCGTCATCACCGCAGTGGGAACGAATGTGCCGATTCCGCCGGACGCATGGGTGATCGAAGGAAAAGGGTTGATTGTGTATCCGGGGTTGGTAGATGCCTTCACGGATGTAGGTTTGGCGGCGCCTGCGAGCGGTGGCGGCGGAAGCGCAGGCGGCGAGGGCAACGCGAGACCTCCCATTTCCAAAGGACCGGAGGATCGGCCCGCGACAACGCCGTGGCGCAATGCCGCGGATGAAATCAATTTGGCGGACGCGCGAATCGAGGGCTGGCGCAGTGCGGGATTCACCACCACGGTCTCTGCTCCTAAGACGGGCATGTTCCCCGGGCAGGCGGCGGTGCTCGACTTGGCGGGCGATCGCGCGGGGAACATGGTGGTCAAAGCGCCGGTAGCCGTGCCGGTTTCCCTGCAGGCAACGGGAGGTTTCCGCAACTATCCGGGTTCGCTGATGGGCGCGATTGCGTATGTGCGGCAGGTTTGGATTGATACGAACTGGAGCGCGCAAGCCGATGCGAGCTACGAAAAAAATCCGCGTGGCGTGGAGCGCCCAAGGTATGACCAAAGCACGGAAGCCCTGAAGGAAGCGCTCCAGAAACATGCAGTTGTGCTGATTCCGGGGAACAGTTCGCTGGAGATTCGGCGGGCGCTGTTGCTCGGCGAGGAGTGGAAACTGAACAACGTGATTTATGGCGGGCAAATGGGCTACGAAGTGGCGGCAGAGCTTGCCTCGAAGAAAGTACCCGTGCTGGTGGATTTGAAATGGCCAGAAGCCCCGAAGGACGGCGATCCGGAAGATGTGCCGTCGTTGCGCACGCTAAGATTCCGCGACCGCGCGCCATCTTCACCGGCGGCACTGGAAAAGGCGGGGGTGAAGTTCGCGTTTTATTCCGACGGGATTGCAACTGCCAAGGACATTTTGCCCGCGGTGAAAAAGTCGATTGATGCTGGTTTAAGTTCCGACGCAGCCCTGCGCGCGCTTACGCTCTCGCCGGCGGAAATTTTTGGCGTGGCGGACGTGCTGGGATCCATCGAGAAGGGCAAGATCGCGAACCTGGTGGTCACCGACGGCGACCTGTTCGACAAAAAGACAAAAGTGAAAATGGTGTTTGTGGACGGGCGGAAGTTTGAAGTGCGCGAACCGCTGCGGCCCAGCGAGCCGCCGAAAGGCGACCTGACCGGAAAGTGGAAATTGACCACAACCACTCCGGAGGGCTCGGAGGAAATGACCGCGGACCTCTCCATGGCCGCGGACGGCACTTTGACGGGAACGGTAGGAAGTTCGACGCGCGGCACGGGAACCATTTTCAGCGGCTATGTAAGCGAGGAAGAATTCAGCTTCACCATCAATCTCGCGATTGATGGCTCTCCCACCGACGTGCAGTTCTCGGGAACTTTTGAGGGCAACACCATGAAAGGTTCGATCAGCACATTGGGCTATACGTTTGATTTTGCCGGCACAAAACCTGGCGCGGTGGCGGGAGGTGCGCGATGAACCGGCGCAGGATGATGGTTAGCATCACGGCAGTTGCGTTGCTATTCTCCATGATTGTTTTGGCCGGAATGGCCCGCGAGAAAGAGGCCAAGCCCAATGCAGCGCCGGTTGAACCATCGGCACTCTTGATTCGCAATGCCACAATCCTCACCGTGACACACGGCACGTTAGAGAGGGGCGACATCCTTATTAAGGATGGGAAGATCGCGGCGGTGGGCAGTGCGCTGAAAGCGCCGGCGGACGTCCAGGTGGTGGACGCCAGCGGGCAATTCGTGATGCCCGGGATCATTGATTGCCACTCGCACATTGCCATTGATGGCGATGTAAACGAAGGGAGCGTTGCAGTCTCCTCGATGGTGAATATCGCCGACGTGCTGAACCCGGATGATCCCGCGATTTACCGCGACCTGGCGGGCGGCGTCACTGCAGCGAATGTCCTGCACGGTTCGGCGAATCCCATCGGCGGACAGACGATTGTGATCAAACTGCGCTGGGGACAGCCTGCGTCGAAACTTCCGTTTGAGGGCGCGTTGCCGGGCATCAAGTTCGCCCTTGGCGAAAATCCGAAGCACTCGAATTTCCGCGGACTCGGACTGCCGGAGCGTTATCCGGCAACGCGCATGGGCGTGGAAGAAACCATTCGCGGGGCATTTACCGAAGCGCGCGATTACAAAAAGAACTGGGACGATTACAACAAGCGCCTGGCGGCAGGAGAGAAGAATCTGATTCCGCCGCGCCGCGACTTGAAACTCGACCCGCTGGTCGAGGTGCTGGAAGGGAAGCGCTACGTGCACGCGCACTGCTACCGTGAAGACGAAATCCTGATGCTGTTGCGCGTGGCCAAGGAGTTTGGGTTCCGCGTGCAAACGCTGCAGCACGTCCTGGAAGGTTACAAAGTGGCGGATGAAATCGCCGCGGCGGGCACGGGAGCTTCGACATTCTCGGATTGGTGGGCGTACAAGGTCGAAGCCTACGACGCAATCCCGTACAACGCGGCGCTGATGACGCGGCGCGGTGTAGTCGTCTCCGTGAATTCGGACGACGCCGCGGAAGCCACGCACCTGAACCAGGAAGCCGCGAAATCCATGCGCTACGGCGGATTGACGCACGACGAAGCGTTGAAAATGGTAACGATCAATCCCGCGATTCAGCTTGGGATCGAGAAGCGCGTCGGCTCCATCGAAGTGGGGAAGGACGCCGACCTGGTGATCTATAACCACGATCCGATGAGCGCCTACGCCGTGGTGCAGAAAACGCTGATTGATGGCCGCGTGTACTTTGACCGCGAGAAAGACCTGGCGGGACGCGCGGCGCTCGAGCAGGAGAGGAAGGATCTGCTGGAAAAGGCCAAGAAGAACGCGGAGAAAAAGGCCGAGGAAAAGAAAGCCGAAGAGAAGAAATCCGGGGAAAAGAAGCCGGAAGAAAAGAAACCTGAGGAAAAAGCCAAGCCGCCACAAGGGCAGGTTGTCCTGGGAGGTGCGCGATGAATCGGCGGCATGAAACGATGTGCGCATACCTTCTTCTGGCAGGCTGCTTGCTTGCCGTGGGAACGGCGTTCGGGCAAACGGCGCCGGCAACCGATACGGCGATCACTCACGCAAAGATTTTCACGTTGGCGGGATTGCCGATCGAAGACGGGACAGTGGTCATTCACGATGGAAGAATCGCCGCGGTGGGCGCGAACGTTAGCATTCCCGCTGGAGCGAAGGTAATTGATGCCAAGGGCCTGCAGGTTTACCCGGGTCTATTCGATCCCATTACGCAGATGGGATTGCGCGAAATCGGCGCGGTTATCGCGACGGTGGACACCACGGAAACGGGAACGTTCAATCCGGATCTGGTGGCGGCAACGGCAATTTTGCCATCCAGCGCCCACATTCCTGTGACGCGGGCGGCGGGCATCACGGAAGTGCTGGCCGTGCCATCGAGCGGCGGAATGGACACCTCTCTCGGCGCCAACATAATTGGCGGCCAAGCCTCGGCCATACACCTGGCGGGTTGGACGGCCACGGAAATGCTGATTCGCAAGAATGCAGCGATGGTGGTGGACTGGCCGGCAATTGAGACTCAGTCATTCGACTTCGCAACGTTTTCCAGAAAAGAAAAACCGTTCACCGACGCGAAGAAGGAATACGACAAGGCCGTGGACCAGCTTGCCAACTATATCGAGGAGTCGCGCCACTACGCGCAGGTCGCGGAAACCAAGGGAGCGGTCTACGATCGCGACGTCAAGCTGGAAGCCATGATTCCCGTGGTGCGCGGAGAGTTGCCGGTGCTGATCTTTGCCGACAAGGCACGCGACATCCGCAACGCCGTCGAGTTTTGCGAGAAACAGAAATTGAAAATGATTCTGGCGGGCGGCGGCGAAGCGTGGAAGGTGAAAGACCTGCTGCGCTCGAAGAACGTGCCGGTGATCCTGCGGCCGACTCTGGACTATCCGCTGGAAGAAGATGACGCGTACGACCGCCTGATGACGCAGCCTGCCGAACTCTTAGCGGCAGGCGTGAAAATCGCCTTCGGAAGCTTTGACAACAGCTCTGCCCGGCGCTTGGGCCAGCAGGCGGCCAATGCTGTTTCTCACGGCCTGGCGTATGACGATGGACTGAAGGCGGTCACGCTCTATCCCGCGCAGATCTTGGGTCTGGACGGCGAGTTGGGCACCGTGGAAACGGGGAAAACTGCCAACCTGATTGTAACGAACGGAGACCCGTTGGAGCTGACCACCGAGGTGCGTTATCTGTTCATCAAGGGGCAGCTTACCTCTACGGATAACAAGCACAAGGATTTATACGAAAAGTATCTGAACCGGCCTCCAGTGGCGAAGTAGGAGCTTTCGCCAGTAGCGGCGCCCACCCGGGCAAGTTGTAACTATCACTGCGCGCAAAGAGTCCAAGCCCACGAGCAACTTTTTCCGGGGTTCTGCGTATCTACTCAGGGACACCATGCGCCCACTTGCTCGTATTGTCTTCACCTTCACTTTTCTTAGCCTCGCCGCGGCCGGAACTGCGCTTGCGCAGGACTCCAACAAGATCATTGACCAGTATTTGAAGGCGACTGGCGGAAGTAAAGCCATCGCGCGGATCCAGACGCTGGCGATGGATGGCGCCTTCAGCAGCGGGCCAGAGGAGAAGCCCGGCACGTACACGTTCCGGGCGAAACAACCCAATCGCTACTACATCGAGATTCAATGCGATAGCAAACCGCTGATCGAGTCGTACAACGGCAAGTCCGCTTGGCACCAGACCGAAACGGGCGAGATCGGCACACTGTTGGGGCCGCAGGCGCTGGAGATGGAAGCGGCAGCCGAGTATTACAACACCCGCTTGCAGGCGCTTGTCAAGAAAAAGATCGGCGCAGCCTTTCAGGGACATGCGCAGGTGCGCGGCCGGGATGCGCTGGAGCTGCAACTCACTTATCCCACCGGAGTGCAGTGGGAAGTTTACTTTGATCCGCAAACCCATCTGATTGTGGAAGAGAAGACCATCATCGCGGGGATTCCACGGGACATTTATTATGATGATTACCGGAATGTGGGTGGCGTGAAGCTGCCGTACAAGCTGGAAGTGCACCGGGGAAATGATACGTACAACGTGAACGTGACGCGCGCGGCGGTGAACGAAACGGTAGGCGAGCGCGTCTTCGATTTCCCTAAAAGGTCGCAGGTGCAGTTGCCTGACCTGAAAAAACTGTTCGAGGAAATCGACGCGAATCAGAAGCAGATCGAAAAAATCAAAGAAAACTACGCCGGCACAAACGTCGAGGAAGAGACGGAGTTCGACAAAACCGGCAAAGTGACCAAGAAAGAGGCAAAGGAGTATACCTTCTTCTACCTGAATGGCGACGAAGTCTCCACGCTCGTAAAGAAAGACGGGAAACCGCTCAGTGACGAGGAGCAGAAAAAGGAAAACGAAAAGACGCAGAAGCACATCGAAGAGGCCCAAAAGCAGGAAAAGAAGAAGGAAGCGAAGGAAGAAAAGGCCAAAGAAGAAGGGAAAGAAGAGAAGGAAAAGGATGATCCCGGCATCGAGGTGTTCTTGCGCGTCTCCCAATTCGTGAACCCGCGCAGGGAGCGTTTTCGCGGCCAGGACGTTCTGGTCTTCGATTTTGAGCCCAACCCCGAATACAAGCCCAAAAACATGGAAGAACGAGTGGTGCGGGAACTCGCCGGCGTCGTGTGGGTAGACGAGAAGGCGCACGATGTGGCGCGGCTCGAAGCGTATTTTGTAGGCGACGTGAAAATTGGCGGAGGACTGCTGGCCAATCTGCAGAAGGGCACGAGCTTTGCATTCGAACAGGCCTATGTGAACAACGAAGTCTGGCTGCCCACTTATGTCGAGGCACACGTTGGCGTACGCGTCCTGCTGGTGAAGGGATTCAAAATCAACGTGACGAACCGCTATTCCGACTACAAGCGCTTCAACGTGGAAACGCTGAGCACGATCAACAAGCCGAAAGCGGCGGCCGAGAGCGCCGCGCAGCCCTGAAGGAGCACATTCCTTCCTAAAACTCAGCCAAAAGGAATTCGAGTCTAAACGGTGGGGGCGCGGCTGAGGACTTCGCGGACTTTTTCCACAAGCACCGCAGGCGAAAATGGTTTTTGCAGGAAGGCCAGGCCCTGCTCCAGCATGCCACCCGTGGTGATGACGTTTTCGGTGTAGCCGGACATAAACAGCACGCGGATTCCGGGGCGCAGCGGAGTGATGCGAGAGGCGAGTTCGCGCCCGCTGGTGCCCGGCATGACCACATCCGTCAAGAGCAGGTGAATTTCGCGCGCGTAGCTGGAGGCGAGTTGCTCCGCATGCCGGGGATCCCGCGCGGGTATGACGTCATAACCCTGCTCGAGGAGAACGGTTTGAATCAGATCGCGGACCGCTTCTTCATCCTCAACGAGCAGGATGGTCTCCGCGCCACGCTTGCTGGCAGGTCGCGATTGCTCCGCCAGGGGTTCTTCCGACGGGCCGTCCACGCGCGGCAGATACACCTTAAACGTGCTGCCCTTGCCGGGTTCGCTGTACACCCAAATATACCCGCCGCTTTGCTTGACGATTCCGTAAACAGTCGAGAGCCCCAACCCGGTGCCGCGTCCACTTTCTTTGGTGGTGTAAAAGGGTTCAAAGATGTGCGCGATCGTCTGATGATCCATGCCCACGCCGGTGTCGGAAACCGCCAGCATGACGTAGCGGCCCGGCTTCACGCTGACGTGATCCTCGGCATAGTGCGCATCCAGTTCGACGTTGGAAGTTTCCACGACCAGGCGTCCGCCATCGGGCATGGCGTCACGGGCGTTCACAACCAGGTTCATGATCACCTGTTCGATTTGCGCCGGGTCCGCCTTCACCTTCCCAACGTTTTCCACGACGTGGGTGACCATTTCGACGTTGTCGTCCATCAGCCGGCGCAGGAGTTTATCCAGGTTGAGAACGATGGCGTTGAGGTCGAGCGTTTTGGGCTGCAGCACCTGGCGGCGGCTGAAGGCCAGCAATTGACGCACCAGGCTGGCGGCGCGGCCCGCGGCGTTCTCAATGCGTTCGATGTCGGAGCGAATCTCCGGAGGAACCGTCGAGCGGCCAAGGGCGAGTTCGGTGTAGCCGGTGATGATGGTCAAAAGGTTGTTGAAATCGTGAGCAATGCCGCCGGCGAGCCGCCCAACCGCCTCCATTTTGCGGGATTGCTGGAGTTGTGTTTCCAACTGCTTGCGTTCCGTGATGTCAACGATGATGCCTTCCATGACCGGATGGGAATTGCTGCCCTGCACGACCACCGCGGTGTCATTCAACCAAACTTCGCGGCCATCTTTGCGTTTGATTCGGAATTCGGCCTGGAACGGTAAACCGCTCAGGCTGGCTTCCTCGGCGGCCATGACCATGGGCAGATCCTCGGGGTGAATCAGATCGGCCCAGCGCTGAGAAACGCCCATCCATTCTTCCGGGGTGTAACCCAGAATCGCTTCCACCTGAGGGCTCACGTAATACCATTGGGCGTCGATGCCGATTCCCGCGATATAGGTGATCGCGTTCACCTGCTCGACCAGCATCTTGTATTTGGCTTCCGCTTCCGCGCGCGCTTTTTCGGCTTGCGCGCGCTCCGACAGGTCGCGGCAGACGCTGATGATGCCGCCATCAGGCATGGCGTTGATACTCATCTCGACGAGCAACTTGCTGCCGTCCGGCCGCCGCAGAAGGATTTGAGAAGACCACCTTCCCGCCTGGGCTAGGGACCTGCGTATCTCGGGTTCCAGACGGTCCATCTCCTGAAGCGCGTAGACGACGCGCCACGGCTGGCCCATGATGCTTGCCGGGCTTTCGAAGCCGAGCATGCGCGCAAAGGAATTGTTGGCGTACGCGTGCAGGCCCTTCTCATTGAGAATCGCCATGCCATCGGCGGAGGTGTCCATGGCCAGAGTTTGACGGCGAACGGTTTCCGCGGACCTCTGTTGGCGGAACTGCGTGAGGCCAATTCGCAAGGCGTAGCACACGAAGGAAAGGCCCAAAAGGCTGAAGCGGATGAGCCTCCATCCGGGACCTAATCGGGTCGCCAGAAAAAGTATGACCAAGGGGAGAAAGGCAAATAGGCAGTTTGTGAAGAGGATTTCCGGGAGAGATTTCGCCCGCAGGCGCTGCGGATGCAGGGGTTCGACGGGCTGCCAAGTCCCCGCCCAAATGGCTCCAAAAAGCAGGGGAAGCGTCCATGCAAGATCGTAGAAAGTCCCCGTGGGTGTCTGCTGGGCGAACTGGAACACGTTTGCAATGTGCGCTCCGACGGCATAGACCAGGGCGTAAAGCGCCAGTCCCCCAAACAGTTCTCGTGCTTGCGCGGAGATGCCGCGGCGCCATTGCACAGCGGCCAGCAGAATCACGCCTGCATCCACCCAAGTGACGACCGTAGTTTCGCGAGCCAGCGCTTCCCGGTCGCCAAGGTTCAGGGCGGGCAATATGTACATTCCGAAATAAATGAAGAAGAAAAAGATGCCGATCTGGACGAAATCCAGCGCTTCCTCTAATTCCACACGCGCATGGGTTTTCTCCTGATTCAGAAAGATCGCCATCACGAAAAACATGCCGTACGAGTGGAACAGAAAACGAATCATGGAACCTGGCGGCGGTTCTGCATGCAGAAAAACTTCGTAGTAGGTCCAGCCCAGGTCCGCCACTCCCCACAAGCCCATTCCAAAGGCGACCAGGGTCCAGAACGATTGGCTGAAGCCGGTGAGTTTCCGCGCGGCCCGCAGGCACATAGCGGCAGCGAGAAAGCTGGAGAAGATCTGCAGGAGATTACCCAGAAGGGAACCCAAGCCGGTAGACCCGAAAAACACGGCCGTCAGGACATGGCACACCACGATGGCGAGTGCCAGCAACCAAAGGAAACGAGGGAAGCGACGTAGGGGCAAGGATAGAGTCCTAGTACCGGGCTAGTGAGTAGTTTAGCCGAGTTTCATTTCGGGAAATAGCTTCCTACATGGCTTGTGTCCGGCTGGTCATGGACCCGAAGGGCATGTGTCCGAACTCCTGCTCAAGAGCTCGGATTTGAGTGCTTACGGCTTGCGAAGAGCCAGGCCAGACCCACAGAAGTGGTAGGGGTTCGCGGTCGAGCAGCGCTACTCCCAGCGTTCAGCGACCCTCGAACGGGTAACGGTCTTGCGCCTGTACGGCGGAGGCGATGCGGCGGCGCAGCGCGATGGTATCCACCGCGGGGCGCTTACCGAAACGCTTGAGCACGGCCATCTGGGTGATGAGCATGTCGCCTTCGTGAACTGCGGCGATGGCTCGCTTGGCTTCGTGGTCCACGCGTTCGGCGGCGTCGGCAATGAAAACGCGGGCGGCATCAATCATCGCGGAAGAGGCGGCTTCGCCCTTGCCGGCCGCAGCCTTTTGAGCGCGCAGCAGGCAGGACTCCATTGCGTAGATTTCCATGACCATGTTGGCCAGGGCGCCGATCAACTCCTGCTCTTCCGCCAGCTTTTCGCGGAACTTCTGGACCGCGCCGCCCGCTCCCTGCAAAAACATTTTCTTCGCGTTGGCAATGACGCGCGCTTCTTCCGCCAGCACGCCCTCTGGTGTTTCTTCAAATGAAGGCCCGGTGAGAATCTCGTCCGCAAGTTTCATGGCTGCGGGAATCAGCGGCAACTGCCCGCCCATGGCGCGCTTCATCAGCATCTGGATGATCAGCATGCGGTTGATTTCGTTGGTGCCTTCAAAAATTCGGTTAATGCGCGAATCGCGATAGGCGCGGCAGACAGCGTAATCCTCGTGGTAGCCGTAGCCGCCAAAAATCTGCACCGCCTCGTCCACCACAAAATCCAGCATTTCGCTGCCGTAAACCTTGGCGATCGAACTCTCGATGGCGTATTCCTCCAGCACCTTCATGGTGTTCTGGGCCGTGTTCCCGCTGCCGGAAGCGGCGATCATGGCGGCTTCGATATTGCCGGCGGTGCGGTAAATCATGGAATCGACGGCGAAAATCCGCACGGCCATTTCCGCCAGCTTTTCCTTCATCAAGCCGAATTCGCCGATCTGCTTCCCGAACGCCTTGCGTTCCTTGGCATATTTCGACGCCGTCATGATCACGTACTTGGAGCCGCCAACACAGGACGCGCCAAGGGTGAAGCGCCCGGCATTCAGAACGTTGAAGGCGACGATGTGTCCACGGCCCACTTCGTGCAGCAGGTTTTCCTTGGGCACTTTGCAATTTTCCAGGAAGACCGGCGTCGTCGAACTGCCGTGGATGCCCATCTTGTGCTCTTCATTGCCGGGCTTGCAGCCGGGAAAACTCTTTTCCACGATGAAGGCGGTCAACTTCTCGCCGTCCACTTTCGCGAAAACGATGAACAGATCCGCAAAGCCGCCGTTGGTGATCCACATTTTCTGGCCGTTCAGGGTGTAATAGCTGCCATCGGCGCTCAGCTCGGCGCGCGTCAGCAGGTTTTGCGCGTCGCTTCCGGCTTGCGGCTCGCTAAGGCAATACGCCCCGATGAATTCGCCGCTGGCCAGTTTTGGCAGGTACTTTTTCTTTTGTTCTTCCGTGCCGAAATACACGATGGGGAGCGTCCCGATGCCCGCATGCGCGCCGTGCGTCGTAGCGAAGCCGCCGTAGATGGAAATTTTTTCCGTGAGTACTGTGCTGGCGACCTTATCGAGCCCCGCGCCGCTGTACTCTTCGGGCGTGCCACCGCTCATCAGGCCAAGCTCCGCGGCTTTGCGCGTCAATTCCGCCATCAGGCCCGGCTTCTTCGCTTCCAGGTCCTTGATGTGCGGAAAGACTTCCTTCAGGACGAACTCCTCCGCCGTCTGCCCAATCAGCTTCTGGTCGTCCGTCAGGTCCGCTGGGGTGAACACATCCTGCGGGGCAGGGGATTCCAGCAGAAAACTGCCGCCCTTCGCTGCGGGTTTGGAAAGAACCGAACTGGCCATGGTGCTGCTCCTTGCCGGCGGATAGCCGTGAGTAAAATTCAAACGCCCGTTTGAAAAAAACAATTCAGGGATTCTACGCCGGAGGGCACATTTGCGCAATAGGACTGCGGCGACGCAGACGGCTTGTGGCGGGCGTGCCGGCATGGCAATCCGTTGAGCCTTGAATCAGGGGCTGCTCAGGAGTGAGCGCGGCGTCGCAGCCAAACGGTTATCGGTTATGCCGACGGTTGCGGCGCGAGTGCCAAATCTCGATGCCCACGGCTTTAAGGAAATCGCGCCCCCAAATACCAATCAGCAGGACCGCGCCGAAAAGAATCACGGCGTCGAGGCTGGCAAAGTCCCGTCGTGTCCAATACACGCCCTCTTGCACGTTCAGCCAGAGCGCAAACTCGTCCAGGGTAAGAGCGGCACCCACACCGTAAAGCAAGGACATCAAACGGCTTGCGAATAGAGAGGAGGATTTGGCTCCCGTTCCCACTTCAATCAACCAGCAGAACCCCACCGCCAGCACAAGCAGAATCCCCCACACCAGGTGATGGATGTGCGTCCCGCCGATGTACACATAGTGAAACGGGCCGACGCTGCGATAGGCGGCGTAAGCCATCGAACGTGCCACAGCGAACGTAACGAAGAACCCGAGGGCTGCAAGAAGAAGTCGGCGCTTCGGGCGATCATGGACATGCAGGTGAAACAGATCACCGACTTTCCGGTTGCGAAGGAGCAACAGGACGGCGGCTACCATGGTAATGACTGACCAACCGAGCACCCAGCTCTGCGCCTGCATCATCGCGCCCTCTCCTTGTCCGCATCGCCACCCTGAGCGCAGGCCGCACTCGAGAAGTATATATACTCGATACACGAAACTCCCATTGATTTCCCGTTGATGTGCCCATCCAGACTCGCGTGGCTCTATAGACCATTAAAATGGACACGATGCTTTATTCTGGTTGACGATGGAGGGCAGCGGGGGCAAAATCGACGCCCAAATTTGGATTTCCACGTTTGGCCTGCCGCAAAGCAAGGTGGAAGAGCTGCACGATGAATGGGGTAGCCGTCTAAAGATGGTGTTGGAGTAATTCTAAAAAGGAGAATCTCGTCATGCGAACTGCCAAGAGGTTATATCTGCCTGTCGTCGCCGTTCTCGTCGTTCTGTTTCTGGGCCACCTGGCTGGGTGGAACGCTTTCATTCCGGCAAAGGTATCGGCTGCTCCTCCCGCGGCACCGGAGATGGAGCGCCTTACCAAAATGTATCTGGGAACATGGGAATACACGGAGACCTATCCGAAAACGCCGGTCACGCCGAACGGTGGTGTCAACACGGGCGTCTATACAAGCGAACTGGGGCCCGGCGGAAATTCGTTGGTAAACCGGTTCCACTCGCAAGGGCCGGTTGGTGATTTTGAAGGCCTGCTGATCTACACTTGGGACCCCAAGGAAAAAACCTACAAGTATTACGCGTTTGGGAACGATTTCCCCGGCGCGTTCGTCGCCACCGGGAATTTCGAGGGTGACGCCCTGGTGTTTCGTTTGGAGTTTGACGCCGGTGGCGCAAAGATGGCCCTTCGGAACGTCGCGCGCGTGGACGAAAAAGGAACGATGACGGTCGAAGAATTCATGGCCATGCCGGGGAAGCCCGAAGCCCTGGTGGTCACCGTGGTTGCAAAACGAAAGCCTTAGCTTAAGCGTTCAAATATCCCGGCAGCGCCCATGCCGCCACCGATGCACATGGTCACCATGCCGTAGCGGGCATTGCGGCGCTGCAATTCACGAACGAGCGAAGCAGTCAGTTTCGCGCCGGTGCAGCCCAGCGGATGGCCCAGTGCGATCGCGCCGCCATTGGGATTCACGCGCGCGGCATCGAGATTCGCCTGTTGAATCACGGCCAGCGACTGCGCCGCAAACGCTTCGTTCAACTCAATCACCGCAATATCATTCAGTGAAAGCCCCGCCAATTGCAGCGCCTTGGGAATAGCGTAAACGGGGCCAATGCCAAACTCTTCCGGCGGGCAGCCGGCCGTGGCGAAGGCAATGAA
>Ga0209415_10013443_pt1 | contig 13498 bp, 15 predicted proteins | sample PeaSoiSIISIP2007_FD_187696 | JGI IMG/M metagenome (GOLD analysis project Ga0209415, IMG submission 187696) | Peat soil microbial communities from Weissenstadt, Germany - SII-SIP-2007 (SPAdes) (version 2) | ecosystem: Environmental > Terrestrial > Soil > Wetlands > Peat | place: Germany... | reverse complement strand
CGCTTTGGAGAGACGATCATCTCATCGTTCTACGCGCATGCGTCGCTGCGTCTCTCCAAACCGCTATGAGTTAGGCGCGGCAACCCTGCTCCCGTGGGGCCTCTGGTCACAGCTGACGGCGGTGGCGGCAGGCGCGGTGGCGATGCTCGTACCTATTGTGATCATTCAGGGGAATTTCGATGCCGCCGAGACGCACACCGCGCTGGTTGCGGGCGCCCTGATGGCCACGTCGTGTTATCTCGCTTACGCTCTCGAACGCTATCGCGTGGCGATCGAGCGGCGCAACCTCGAGCTGCGCGGCTACCAGGAAGTCGTGGAGAACGCGCACGACTTGATCCACTGCCTGTCAGCCGACGGCGCGGTGACGTACGCTAACCAGGCCTGGGGCCGGACACTTGGTTACACCAAGGAGGAGGTCGTGGGCGTGTCATTGGCGGATATCCTCAGTCCCGACAGCCGCATGCAGTGGGAGCATTCGTTCCAACGGCTGATGCGCGGGGAGCATGTCGAAACCATTGAGGCGACGTTTCTGAGCAGGGATGGGAGGCCCATCATGGTGGAGGGCACGGCGAGCTGCGCGGTCCAAGACGGGCAACCCGTCGGTGTGCGCTGCTTGCTCCGCGACGTGACCAGACGCAAGCGTGCCGAGGCGGAGTTACAGGAGGCCAAGCGCGCCGCCGAGGCCGCCAACCGCGCCAAGAGCGAGTTCCTGGCCAACATGAGTCACGAGATCCGCACGCCGATGAACGGTATCATCGGCATGACGGAGCTCACGCTGAATACGCCGCTCTCCCCCGAGCAGCGCGAATACCTCGAGATGGTCAAGTCCTCGGCTGATTCGTTGCTGACTCTGATCAATGACATCCTCGACTTCTCCAAGGTGGAAGCCGGCAGGCTCGAGCTGGACGAATCGGAGTTCTCGTTGCGCGACAGCCTCGGGGACACGATGAAGACGCTGACGGTGCGCGCCGCCGCCAAAGGGCTCGAAGTTGCCTATCGGGTCCCAGCGGAGCTGCCGGACGCCTTGGTGGGCGACGTGCGACGGCTGCGCCAGCTGCTCGTCAACCTGGTTGGCAATGCAACCAAGTTCACCTCCCGCGGCGAGGTGGTGGTGGAGGTTGCGATGGTGGAATGCGTCGCCGGGGCCGCCGACGGGCCATCTCGTCAAGGCACTCCGCGATCCGACGTCATGCTCCACTTCACGGTGAGGGACACGGGCATCGGCATTCCTGCGGAGAAGCTGGAGGCGATTTTTCAGCCGTTCGAGCAGGGTGATGGCTCGACGACTCGAAGGTATGGTGGAACCGGCCTGGGGCTGTCCATTTCCGCACGGCTGGTGGAGTTGATGGGCGGACGCATCTGGGCTGAGAGCGCGGTCGGTGCCGGGAGCACGTTTCACTTCACCGCACGTTTCCAGGCGGCGGGGGAGGCGACCGCACGTCCAGTCCCCGTCGCACCGACGTCGCTGCGCGGGCTGCCCGTGCTGGTGGTGGACGACAATTGCACCAATCGCCGCTTCCTGTATGAGATCCTCGCACATTGGCAGATGCGGCCCACGGCCGCCGATGGCGGCATGGTCGCGGTGAGCGAGCTGAAGCGTGCTGTCATGCTCGGTGAGCCTTTCCCGCTCATTCTGCTTGATGCGCAGATGCCGGATATGGACGGCTTTGTGGTGGCCGAGCGGATCCGACAGGATCCGGAGCTGTCGACCGCGACGATCATGATGCTGTCGTCCGCCGATCTGCCCGGCGATGTCGCCCGGTGCCGCGCCTTAGGGGTCGCGGTCTACCTCTACAAGCCCATCAAGCAGACCGAGCTCCTGGATGCCGTTCTGGCGGCATTGGGAGCGGCCGTGGTTCCCACACGGCAACCCGCGGCGGTCGTCGCGCCCCTCGGCTGCGCGGCGTCCGGAGGACCACGACGGATCTTGTTGGCGGAGGATAACGTGGTGAATCAGAAGCTCATCGCGCGCCTCTTGGAGAAGCGCGGACACACCGTCACGGTCGCCAACGACGGTCGAGAGGCGCTGGCGGCCCTGAATAATCAGCCGTTCGATGTTGTGCTGATGGACGTGCAGATGCCCGAGATGGACGGCTTCGAGGCAACCGCTGCGATCCGCGAGGGCGAGAGAGTGACCGGCGCACATATTCAGATCATCGCGCTGACGGCGCATGCGCTGAAAGGCGATGAACAGCGCTGCCTCCACGCGGGCATGGACGCGTACATCTCGAAGCCGGTGGATGCCCACACGCTCGTCCAGTTGGTGGAAGGATCGGCGGCCTGATCGAACGCGCCGGGTTTTCAAGCAGGGATGTATCAAAGTCAGGCCGCGGTGCACCCGCCGGACGTGGTAGGTTCGAGCGATCCGTGATACGTGTAGAGCTAGAGATGCAGACGGAGCCCACAACAGCGCGGCAGCCGTTCGTGGTGCGTGTGCCACGCTCCGTGAAGATATCTTCCAAACAGTTTTGGGAGTTCTGCCAGGCGAACCGCGATTGGCGCTGCGAGCGCAGCACCGAGGTGGACATCGTCATCCTGCCACCGACCGGCGGGGAGACGGGAGCGATCAACGCCCGACTGCTCAAGCAACTGATCGATTGGGCGGACCGCGACGGCACCGGTGTGGTTTTCGATTCATCGACCGGCTTCGAGCTGCCCAACGGAGCGACGCGCTCACCGGATGCGAGCTGGGTGGTGCGCAACCGGCTTGCCGCACTGACGCGACATCAGAAGCAGCGTTTCCTGCCCCTCTGTCCCGACTTCGTCGTCGAGCTGAAGTCGCCGACCGACCCGCTCCCGCTGCTCGAAGCGAAGCTGCGCGAGTACATCGACAACGGTTCGCAGCTCGGTTGGCTCATCGACCCGGAAGCGCCGGTCGTTCACATCTATCGCCCCGATGCGTCGGTAGAGCGGCTCGATGCCCCCGCGACCGTCTCTGGCGGTTCGGTGTTGCCCGGTCTCATCGTCGACCTCAGTCCGATCTGGGAACCCGCGTTGTAGTCCTGTCGTTGCCCCGTGGTGCGCACTGACTGTCTCGCCGTCCCGGAAGCATCATAACTGTTCCGCTAACGCACGACCCAACATAGACCTAATGCAGTGTGCAAAATGGAGCTATCGCGCTCTGCTGTCTCCTCAGACAGATAGCGTCCCAAGCGCGAGGCCGGGCACTCGTTCGAAATGCTGCCGGTTGCGCGTGAGCAGTACACCCTTGTTCGCCAGAGTGATCCCGGCGATCAGACTGTCGCCCATGCCGATGCTCTGGCCGCGCTTCTCAAGCAGGCGGCGCACCGCGGCTGCCTGGTCAGCCGAGGCGGAATCAAGCGGCAGGCACGGCAACGCCTCCAGAAGTTGCGCCACCAGCTTCTCCTGACGCGGCGAGGATACTCCAGCGAGGAGCTCGAACCGTGTCACCGCCGTCGTGTGGAGCTGACCATGGTCAATCTCCAGTCCGATGCGCTCGGCAGCGACGCCCCGCCCTTGGAGGAAGTCGATCAACACGTCCGTGTCGGCGATCATCATCGCCACGACTCGCGGATCTCGCGGGTCACCGACCGCAGACGCTCGGCGTCGCGAGCGCTGAGCGCTCCTTTGAGCATCACGGCGCGCCGCCGTTTGTCCTCGTCCCTCGACTGCGCCCTAAGGAATGCGTCCAGAGCCTGCTGCACCAACTTCGAAAATCCCTTCTCTCCCCGACGCGCCGCCATCGCCATGAGCCGGGCGCGTTGTTCCGTCGTGATCTCGATAGTCGTCCGCATTGCAAACCTCCTGAAGGCCGAGACCCAGCATATGCATGCATATGCATGAGGGCAAGCTTCGCGCTGGGGGGAATGTACCCATCCGGCCACGCTTCGACCCCTCCGAGAGTGCCGGGGGCGAGAGCAACTTGGGAAAATGGAGCGTCAAGACTCGGAACTGATGCTGCCTCAACGACCCGCGACTTCGAGACGGGCTTGGGCCCAGCGGCGGGCGGCGTCGGCGGTGAGGTAGGCGTCGTCGAGCGGCGAAAGGTCCTTGACCTGGGCCTCGGCGGTGTGCAGATCGGAGCGCGCTGCTGCCGGATCGATGTCCTCGGAGAATACGGCGTCGTCGGCGAGCACGGTCATCACGTTGTTCGCCACCTCGGCGAAGCCGCCGCGCACTGCCAGGCGCTGCACGCCGCGGTCGGAGCGGAAGCTCAGCGTGCCGATCTCCAACGACGTGAGGAACGTGATGTGGTCCGGCAGTACGCCAAACTCGCCGAGGGTTCCCGGTCCGGTCACTTCGCGGACCTCTTCGTCGAGCAGCTGCCGGCTTGGGGTCACGATACGCAGTTGGAACGCGGTGGCCATGGAATCAGTCGAGGGTCGGCCTAGGCAACGAGCTTCTTCGCTTTCTCCAGCACGTCTTCGATCGTGCCCACCAGTAAGAAGGCCTGTTCGGGAATATCGTCGTGCTTGCCCTCGATGATTTCCTTGAAGCCACGGATGGTGTCCGTCAGCTTGACGTAACAGCCCTTGATGTTGGTGAACGCCTCGGCGACGTGGAACGGCTGCGAGAGGAACTTCTGCACCTTGCGGGCGCGCGACACGATGAGCTTGTCCTCTTCGGAGAGCTCGTCCATGCCGAGGATGGCGATGATGTCTTGCAAGTCCTTGTAGCGCTGCAGCACTTCCTGCACGTGGCGCGCAACACTGTAGTGCTCTTCACCGACGATGCCGGGATCGAGAATCCGCGACGTCGAGTCGAGCGGATCCACCGCGGGGTAGATGCCGATCTCCGTCAGCGCACGCGACAACACGGTGGTGGCGTCGAGGTGCGCGAAGGTGGTCGCCGGCGCCGGGTCGGTGAGGTCGTCGGCAGGCACGTAGATGGCCTGCACCGACGTGATGGCGCCCTTCTTCGTGGTGGTGATCCGTTCTTGGAGCTCGCCCAGATCGGTGGACAGCGTCGGCTGGTAGCCGACGGCGGAGGGCATGCGGCCGAGCAACGCCGATACCTCAGAGTTGGCCTGCGTGAAACGGAAGATGTTGTCGATGAAGAGCAGCACGTCCTTGCCTTCTTCGTCGCGGAAGTACTCGGCCGCGGTCACCGCGGTCAGCCCGACGCGGGCGCGTGCGCCCGGCGGCTCGTTCATCTGGCCATACACCAGGGCGGTCTTCGAGATGACGCCCGACTCGCGCATTTCGAGCCACAAGTCGTTGCCCTCACGGGTGCGCTCGCCGACGCCGCCGAACACCGAGTAGCCGCCGTGGTGCGTGGCGACGTTGGAGATCAGCTCCTGGATGAACACGGTCTTGCCGACGCCGGCGCCACCAAACAGACCGATCTTGCCGCCGCGCGAGTACGGCGTGAGCAGGTCGCAGACCTTGATACCGGTCTCGAAGGCCTGCACCTCGGCGGCCTGGTCGACGAACGCCGGCGCGGGACGGTGAATCGGATAGTAGGCGACGGCCTCCACCGGACCGGCCTCGTCGACGGGCTCGCCGATGACGTTGATGATGCGGCCGAGCGTTTGCGGACCCACCGGCACCTTGATCGCGTCGCCGGTGTCTTGCACGTCCATGCCACGCACCAAACCTTCGGTGGCATCCATGGCGATGCAGCGCACCGTCTTTTCGCCGAGGTGCTGCGCGACCTCGACGACGAGGTTCCACGGCTGGCTGCTGATCGCGGGATTGGTCACGCGCAACGCGTTGTAGATGGGCGGCACAGCGCCGTCAGCGAACTCCACATCGACGACGGGGCCGATGATCTGGGTGATCTTGCCAACATTCATGGTGAAGTTCCCTCTATCCTGGATTCTCAGCCTTTGAGTGCTTCGGCACCGCCGACGATCTCCATGAGCTCCTTGGTGATCGTCGCCTGGCGGGCGCGGTTCATCTCGAGTGTGAGGCGCTCGATCATGTCCGAGGCGTTGCTGGTGGCGCTGTCCATCGCCGTCATGCGCGCGCCGTGCTCGCTCGCGGTGGCTTCGAGGAAGGCGCGATGGATGAACACGGTGACGTACTGCCGTAACAACCGATCGAGCAACACCGCCGGGTTGGGTTCGTACAAGTAGTCCAACGATTCGCCAGCCCCCGTCTCGGCGGCGATCGGCAGGAGCTGCTGCAGCGTCGGCACTTGCACGAGCGCCGAGCGGAACTGGTTGTAGACGACGTAGACCGCGTCCGTGCCGCCGTCGGCGAACTCGCGCGCCAGTTGCTCGCCGATCGTCCGTGCCAACTCGCTGTTCGGTCCTCCGAACAAGTTGATGTGCTTGTCGGCGATGGTCACTGGGCGGCGCTTGAAGTAGTCGAAGCCGCGGCGGCCGACGATGGTGAGACGCACGCGATCGCGGCCCTGCTCGTTGAGGAACTGCTCCGTCTTACGGATGATGTTGGTGTTGAACCCGCCGCACAAGCCGCGATCTGCGGTGACCACGAGGAGATGAATAGTGCGCACCTCCGGGCGGGTTTGCAGCAGTGGATGCGCCCCGCCTTCGACGCGTGCGGCGACGTTGCGCAGCAAGCCAGTAAGCTTCTCGGCATACGGCCGCACGGCAGTGGCTGCATCCTGAGCGCGGCGCAGCTTCGCTGCCGACACCATCTTCATCGCCTTGGTGATTTTTTGCGTACTCTTCACCGAAGAGATGCGCTTGCGGATGATCTTCAGGCTAGCCATGAAACGTCGTCGCGCGTCGGGAGTCGGTCGGCGGGCGTGCTAGACGGCAAAGAGCCCTTTGAACTCGTCGAGCACCTTGTTGACCTTGGCCTTGAGCGCGTCGTCGAACTGCTTCTTGGTGCGGATGTCCTCGAAGACGTCGGGGTGGCGGTTCTCGATGAAGCGGTACAGCTCGGCCTCGTAGCGGCGCACCTTGTCTTCCGGCAGCTGATCGACGTAACCGTTGGTGGCGGCGTAGATGATCAGCGCTTGCCGCTCGACTGGCAGGGGCTCGTATTGGCCTTGCTTGAGGACTTCCACCAATCGGGCGCCACGCGCCAGCTGTCGTTGCGTGGCGGCGTCGAGATCGGAGCCGAACTGCGCGAAAGCCGCCATTTCGCGGTACTGCGCCAACTCGAGACGCATCGAGCCGGCGACCTGCCGCATGGCTTTGATCTGCGCGTTACCGCCGACGCGCGACACCGAGATGCCGACGTTCACGGCCGGCCGCACGCCCGAGAAGAACAGGTCGCTTTCGAGAAAGATCTGACCGTCGGTAATCGAGATGACGTTGGTCGGAATGTACGCCGAGACGTCGCCGGCCTGCGTTTCGATGATCGGCAGCGCCGTCAATGAGCCGCCGCCGCGATCGTCGCTCATCTTGGCGGCGCGCTCCAACAGGCGGGAGTGCAGGTAGAAGACGTCGCCGGGATACGCTTCGCGGCCGGGCGGGCGGCGCAGCAGCAGCGAGAGCTGGCGGTACGCGACCGCCTGCTTCGACAAATCGTCGTAGATCACCAGCGCGTGGCGGCCGTTGTCGCGGAAGTACTCGCCCATGGCGCAGCCGCTGTACGCCGCGATGAACTGCAGCGGCGCCGCGTCGGAGGCCGTGGCAGCAACCACGATGGTGTAGTCCATGGCGCCGAAGCGGGTGAGCTTCTCCACCACCTGTGCGACCGTCGAGCGCTTCTGGCCGATGGCGACGTAGATGCACATGACGTCGCCGCCGCGCTGATTGAGAATCGTGTCGATGGCGACCGCGGTCTTGCCGGTCTGCCGGTCGCCGATGATCAGCTCGCGCTGGCCGCGGCCGATCGGGATCAGCGCGTCGATCGCCTTGATGCCGGTCTGCAAAGGTTCCTTCACCGGCTGGCGCGCGACGATGCCGGGCGCCTTCAGCTCGATGCGCCGCGTCTCCGCGGCATCGATCGCTCCTTTGCCGTCGATCGGTTGGCCGAGCGCGTCAACCACCCGTCCGAGCAGCGCGTCGCCGACCGGTACCTCGGCGATGCGGCCGGTGCGGCGGACCTCGTCGCCTTCCTTGATCTCTTGGGCTTCACCGAAGATCGCGGCGCCGACGTTGTCCTCTTCGAGGTTGAGCACCAGGCCGTAGATGTCGTGCGGAAATTCGAGCAGCTCGCCCGCCGCGGCCTTTTCCAACCCGTAGATGCGGGCGATACCATCGCCGCACGACAGCACGCGTCCGGTCTCGCGGACTTCGACTTCGCGTCCGTACTCGCTGATCTGTCGTCTAATGATGTCGCTGATTTCAGCTGGGCGAATGTCCATTGTGTCCGATGATTCCTCCTAGCGCGAAGCAGTTCCGATCAGCTCTTTCGCGAGCCGGTCCAGGTGTGTGCGGACGCTGCCGTCATAGACTTTGCCTTCGGCCTCGACGACGACACCACCGAGAAGGTCGGAATTGATAGCTACCATTGGAATGACTTGCTTGCCGGTCAACGTGGCGAACGTGGCAACGATGTCTTGCTCTTGTTTCGCATCGAGTGCGCGGGCGCTCCGAATGGTGATGCGAACCCGCCCGAGGTCGCGGTCCAACAAATTCTGGAAACGTTCCGCAATGGCCGGCAGTGCCGCGAGGCGCTGGTGATCGGCGAGCAGGCGCACGAAGCGCGCCAGCAAGTCAGGCAGCTTCAGCTCGCGCACCAACATCTCCGCTAGATCGCGTCGACGCGCGGCGGACAGCAGGGGACTGCGCAGCACCGGTTCGACAGTCGGGTCGCTGGCAACGGCCGCGGCACGGCCGAGCTGGTCGGCGGTGGGCTGCAGCGCACCGCTTTCCTTGGCGAGCGCAAACAAGGCTTTCGCATAGCGGCCGGCGACGGCGCTCATTGCTGCACCTGTTTCAGGAACTCAGCGACGAAGCGTTGCTGGTCCGCAGCCGACCATTGCGCGCGGGTAGTTTCTTCGGCGAGATGCACCGCCTGGCGCACCAACTCCGCGCGCAGCTGCTGCTGCGTGCGGCGGATCTCATAGGCGGCGGCGCGTTCGGCATCTCGGCGAATGGTTTCGGCGGTCTTACGTGCGGCTTCGAGGATGCGATCGCGCTCAAGCTCGGCGTCGCGTCGTGCCTGTACCCGCATGTCCTCAACCATCTTGGCGAACTCGGCGAGGCGTTGTTCCCATTCGCCACGCAGCTTGAGAGCCTCGGCCTTCGCCGCCGCGGCTTCTTCCAGCGCGCGCACCACGCGCGCGCGCCGCTCGGCGACCCAGTTGCGCACGGGTGGGAGGACAAAGCGGGCAAGCACCCACAGAAAAATGGCCAGGTTGATGGTTGCGAACAGCAGCGGGCCGATCTCGAAGCCGCCGCCGTGATGCTCGGCTTCTTCCTCGGCGGCCCAGACGACGGGCGCGAAAAGGATTCCGATCGCGGCGAGCCAGCTGATGGCGCGCCGGCTCATGCGGCGTTTCTTCCCACCACGCGCTCGAACATTTGTGCGGCGAGCGTACGGGCTTCGGCCGCCAGAGTGGGACGGACACTTTCGGCCTGTCGGCGCAGATTGTCGCGCAGCTGCACGAGCTGGGTGTTCGATTGATCGCGCGCGTCCGACAAGACGCGACGCTCTTCAGTTTGGGTCCCTTGACGCGCGGCTTCCGCCTCGGCAGCCAAGGCATGGCGAACTTCATTCATGCGGCGGTCGTACTCGGCGGCAGATTGCTCGGCTGCGGCCTTCATGGCCGTCGCCTCGCGACCCGCGCCTTCGGTGCGTGCTTCGCGCGTCTCCAACACCTGCAGGAACGGATCGAACAACAGCCGTTTCAGGCCGATCCAGAGGACGAGAAACGACACGATCTGGATGACGAAGGAAATATCGGGAGGAAACGTCAGCATGAGCTATTCACGTGTTCGGCTTTCGCGTGGCACACAACGACCGCCGCCTGCGTGACAGGCGCCGGACGCGTAGCGCGTGACTGCCGGAAAACAACCGGGCGAACAACTGCCTGGTGTTGGTTGCAGCCCCCTACTTCGCCACCTCTGACGACATGCGGACCGCGGCCGGGTTGGTGCGCTCCTCCTTGGGGAAGAGGGCGACCTTGCGGTCCGTCTTCTCCGCTTTGTTCTCCGCTCCGCCGCCCATGGAGCAATGTCCCTCGAAAACCACCCCTTCATGAATGACCAGACAGGGCGTGGTGATGTTGCCCACCAGCTTGCCGGGGGCGCGCAGCTCGACGCGCTTGCGGGCGGCGATGTCGCCCGTGACCTTGCCTTTGACCACGACGGTCTCGGCGCTGATCTGGGCGTTGATCAGGGCGCCGTCACCGACGATGACGGCGTCATGCGCTTCGATCTCACCTTCCACGTGCCCATCGATGCGCACGCTGCCTTCGAAGGTGAGCTTCCCTTCGACGCGGCTGCCCTTGCCCAGGTGCGCCTGCACCGCGTCCTCGCTCAGTGGCCCTTCGCTCGGGCGTCCCGGCAAGGTTACGGCAGCGGGTCTCACAACGTCAGGGCGCTGATCTTTCTCGTCCTTACCGAATAAGGCCATGCTCGTCTCCCGTCGTTGGTGGATTAAAGGCGGGCAGGCTTATACCATCCGATTCCGCGATTGTCAAAACTTCATGGCGCGGAAACACGCAGCCGATCGAGCAGGCCGTTCAACCCATCCAGCGAATAGTACTCGATCTCGATGCGTCCGGCACCGTTGCGGCGCGGGACGAGTCGGACGCGCGTGCCGAGCGCCTCGGTCAAGCGCGCTTCGACCGCCCGGTGCTCGGCGTCCGCGAGCGCGGTGCCGTTCTGTTTGGCCAGCCGTTCGGTCTGGCGCACGGTCAGCCGGCGCGACACGACCTCGCGGGCCAGCGTGATCTTCGCGGCGTCCGGGCCCGCGGTGACCAGCGCCCGCGCGTGACCGGCGGAGAGCGTGCCGCGCTCGATCTCGCGCTGCACCTCGGCGGGGAGCTGTAACAATCGCACCGTGTTGGCGACGGTCGAACGGTCCTTGCCGACCTGCTGGGCGACTTCGTCTTGGGTCAGATGGAACTCATCCATCAGCCGGCGATACGCGCGGGCTTCTTCCAGCGGGTTCAAGTTCTCGCGCTGAATGTTCTCGATGAGCGCCATCTCCAGCATCTCGACATCGTCGGCGTCGCGGACGCTGACCGGCACCCGGTCCAATCCGGCCCGTTGTGCGGCGCGGAAACGGCGTTCCCCGGCGATGAGCTCGAAGCCGCCGTTGATGCGGCGCACCAGCAGGGGCTGCAGGATGCCCTTCTGGCGGATCGATTCGGCGAGCTCGGCGATGGCGTCCTCGGCAAACGCTTGCCGCGGCTGCAGCCGGTTGGGCTGGATGACGGACAGCGGCACGAGCGTGTGTGACCCGCTCTCCACGGGCGGCGCGGCGGTCGGGATCAACGCCCCGATGCCGCGACCGAGTGCTTTTCGTTTCCCCATGACATCCATCTATTATCCTCCTCCCCCCACGTCCACCGCCTGCGCCTGCGCGCCCCCGGCGCGATGGTTTCCCAGCATCTCGCGCGCCAGCGCCTGGTAGGCTTCCGCCCCGCGCGACGTCGGATCGTAGATGACCGCCGGCAAGCCGTGGCTCGGCGATTCGCTCAAGCGGACGTTGCGCGGGATGATGGTGCGGAGCACTTGCTCTGGAAAATGGCGGCGCACTTCCTCCACGACCTGATGGCACAGGCTGTTGCGCGTGTCGAACATGGTCAACAACAGGCCTTCGATGGCCAGCGACGGGTTGAGCCGTTGGCGGATCAGCTCGACGGTTTGCATCAGCGCGCTGAGACCTTCGAGGGCGTAGTACTCGCACTGCAGCGGCACCAAGACGGAGTCCGCAGCGGTGAGCGCATTGATGGTCAACAACCCGAGCGATGGCGGGCAATCAATGACCACGTATTCGTAGGTGTCGCGGATGCCGCGCAAGGCTTCGAGGAGACGATGCTCGCGCGCCAGCATCGGGACCAACTCGATCTCCGCGCCGATCAGATCGCGCGTGGACGGCAGCACACTCAGCCACTCGACGCCCGCAGTACGAATCGCTGCGGTTGCCGGTTGCTCGCCGAGGAGCACATCGTAGATCGTCGGTAGCCCGTCCGTCGCGGCGATGCCGACGCCACTGCTGGCACTGCCTTGCGGATCAATGTCAATCAACAACGTCCGGTGCGCAGCCAGGCTCAAGCAGGCGGACAGATTCACCGCCGTCGTGGTCTTGCCGACTCCGCCCTTTTGGTTGGCAATGCAGATTACGCGCCCCACCGCCCCTGATACCCGTCACGCGATCGATGTGCAGCGTCTGAGTCGTAGCACAGGCAGGCGGCCGTGGGAAGTGTTTCACGTGAAACGTTACGCCGCCGGCTATTCCTTCCGAAAGAGCAAGAGAGCGCGGCGCTCGCCGCCGGCCAAATCGTAGGCGACCGTCTGCGGCTCGGAGAAGCCGTTGGGGTGGCTCGCCGCTTCGGTGAGGGCCTTTGGGCCTTTCATCGCGACTGCCAGTCCTCCGCGCTGCAAGAGTTTTCCGCATACTTGCAGCAATCCGGGAATCTCCCATACGGCTCGCGACACGGCGATGTGGTACACGCCGACGAATTCGACACCGACTGATTCAGCTCGCGCTTCGATAACCTGCGCATTGCCGAGCCGCGCGTTGCGCACGACCTCGCGCAGAAAGTTGGCCTTTTTGCGCCGTGATTCGATCAGGTCGACCTGTGCGTCGGGGCAGGCGATTGCCAACGGGATGCCGGGAAATCCTGCGCCGCTGCCGATATCGGCGACGCGGAATCCAGGACGAATGAATCTGGCAACGGTGAGACAATCCAAGATGTGGTTGCGAACGATGGTGCGTACGTCAGCCACCGAAATGAGGGACAGCCGCAGTCGCCAAAGCAAGAGTGTCCTCAGATATTCCTCAAACTGCGATATGGCCCTGGGTCCGAGTATCAGCCCAAGCGCACAGGCGCCGGCAACGAGGTCTGCAATGGCGTCTGACCAACGCGCAGAGCTGTCAGTACCCACCATAACGCTTGAGGTGAACCGAAAGCAGCGACACAGCCGCTGGGGTCACACCCGGAACGCGTGCCGCCTGGCCGAGCGAACGGGGGCGGACCTGCGCCAGCTTCTCCCGGGCTTCACATGAGAGGCCGCTCACCGCGGTGTAATCGATATCGTTCGGGATTGGCGTCCCCTCCATTCGCTTGAATCGCTCAATGGCGTCGTGCTGCCGCTTGACGTAGCCGGAGTACTTGACAGAAACCTCCACCTGCATCACCACGTCGGCCGGCAAGGGCGGAGCCCCCTCGGCGGTCAACGCCGACACCGCCTCGTATGACAATTCCGGCCGGCGGAGCAACTGCGCGAGGCTGGTCGGTTGCGTGATCGGCGCTGTCCCAATGGCCTCCAGGTGCCCATTGATGTCGGCCGCTGGAACGACGATCGTCTCCTCCAAACGCTGCATCTCGGCGGCTACGAGCTGCGACTTGCGCTGCGCTCGATCGAACTCAGCATCGGCAAGCGCACCGGCTCGCTTTGCGACCTCGGCGAGTCGGAAATCGGCGTTGTCCTCACGCAACAGCAGCCGGTACTCGGCTCGCGAGGTAAACATGCGATAGGGCTCGCCGCCGACCCCTT
>Ga0209415_10013442_pt1 | contig 13498 bp, 10 predicted proteins | sample PeaSoiSIISIP2007_FD_187696 | JGI IMG/M metagenome (GOLD analysis project Ga0209415, IMG submission 187696) | Peat soil microbial communities from Weissenstadt, Germany - SII-SIP-2007 (SPAdes) (version 2) | ecosystem: Environmental > Terrestrial > Soil > Wetlands > Peat | place: Germany... | reverse complement strand
CGGCTTCCACCACAGCACCTCCGGAGTCGGGATCGGCGCCATAGCCATCGCCTCGACCTCGACCTCGGTGCGCGTTTGATCAGCGTCGATCTTCAGGAACACGTCGCCGACACGCAGGGTCACGCGCTCGTTATGGGCGATGACGACTTCAACCTCTACCTCTTTCACGTCGGCCATTATTGCGGGATGACCACCGACGTGGCGTGGTCCGGTCGCATTCATCGGCGTTGAGGGATCGCGGCCTGTAACGACGCTGTCTGAGAATGCCCTACGCAAGGTCAGACCGCCCGAGTCTGCCGGATAGCGGGCGCAACCGGACCTGTGCCGCCGTCCCGGCGTCACTGTTCGGGGGCACCCTGGGCGAAGACTACAAGTGCGGAGGGTGACATTCGACCTTCAGCGAGGGATGCGGCAAGATGGGGGCGGTGGCGGCAGGTCGAAGTGCCAGGAGGGCGCTGTCCAGAGGAGTCGTAGTTGCACTCGTCCTTCTCGGCCTCCTCCTTGGTCACCGAGTAAGGCAGCGTCGGGCTCTGGTGACGAGGGGTGATGGGGCCTCAGCCAAACGGTGAAGCTCGTTTCGGTGGATTGTGTGCCGCTACCACCTCGACGAGACAACGGGGCTGCGCCAGTTCGGTGACTAGCCCCGCCCCGGCGAACGGGGACACCTGCATGCAACTGACACGGCACTCGGGCGCGCTGCCGACCGGAACACCCAGTGACCCCACGGTCCCCGTGCAGAGGCGTTCTTGTCACTGAGGGTGTGTGAACACGGCATCTGCGCGGAGCCGGTCGGGTGGCGCCACCCAGAGCCACAAGGCGAAGAGGCCGGCCACCACGCCCGATATGAGCAGTGGGACAACGCCGGTGCCATGCCAAGCGAACCCTGCCCACACCCCGGCGGCGACGATCGCCATGCCCGTGAATCCTTGGTAAACACCTTGAGCCCGGCCCTGAAGGGCAGGGCCGACGAGTGACGACGCCCACGCTTTGCCGACCCCATCGGTGCACGCCGCGAACATCCCGTACGCACACAGGATGACCCACGCCACAGCCGTATTCTGGGTCAGCCCGAGGCCGATGTACCCGAGACTGAAGAATGCGAGCCCGACCGCGTAGATCCGCGCTCGCGAGAGCCGGTCGCTCAGCGCTCCTGCCGGGTAGCTGAACATCGCGTACACGATGTTGTAGGTCGCATACGCCAGGATCGTCATGGCCACGGAGAACCCGATCGAGTGCAGCCGGAGCAACAACAGCGCGTCGGGGAAGTTCACCAGGCTGAAGACGGTGAGCACGGCAACCACACGCCGGAACGCCGGTGGGAGCGGTGCGAGGGTGGCCGGATCGGTCCGGACGGGATGACGCGTCTCGGCTGCCTCCCTGGATTGCAGCTTGACCCGGTCGCGCCACGGGTCGTGCACGAGTGCTACTAGTGCGACGCTCAACACGGCAGGAATCACGGCGATCCACAAGAGTGGGCGAATCTGGTGATCGAGGGCCTCGTACGCCATGAGCCCAATGAGTGGGCCGATCACCGCGCCGAACGTGTCCATCGCCCGATGGAAGCCGAACGCCTTGCCCCGCTGAGCCGGGACAACACCGTCAGCGATGAGCGCGTCACGGGGCGACCCGCGCAGCCCCTTGCCGAAGCGGTCGGCACACCGGGCGACGAGGACGGTGGGCCAAGCGGTGGCCAGCGCAATGAGGAGCTTGCCGAGTGCCCCCAGGCCGTAGCCTGCGGTGATCAGGGGCTTGCGGCCAATCCGGTCCGCAGCTCGGCCAGCGAACGGCGACACGATCGCACTGATGCCGTCGGCCAGGCCTTCGATACTGCCGAGGACGGCCGCTGGAGCACCGAGGACAACCGTGATGAAGATCGGGAGGATTGGGTAGATCAGCTCGCTCGCCGTGTCTTGAAGGAATGACACGGCCGAGAGAACGAGGAGGTTGCGAGTCAACCACGCCCTTGGTGGTGAGGGGTCGCCGGAGGGTTCGGGTGTCCCGGTTCCCGTGGGCTCGGTCACAGGGTCAGCCTGGCATCCCGGCGCCCGAACCTGTCGCCCACGTGGATCAAACAATGGAAGGGGCGGCTCGCCGGGGCTCTTACACAGTCATTCCCCGAGGGTGTCTGAGTCGGCTTTGAGCTTTCTGAACCTCCCGCCCCCGATGTGCCGAAGTGTCCCACCGTCCCGGCGTTACCTGTATGAGTCGCTCGCGTCAAGGCGCGGGTAACCGATCGGCGAGATGGCCGTGGGTGATCGGTCTTGATCCGGCTGGGGACGGCGAGGGGGCGCCCTGCGTTACCTAGGTGCTCGACGGACCTCAGCCCGTCGGCGACAACAATCTTGATCGGGTGACCCCCGGGTGGGAGAGCGGTCGCGTCAGTGTACGAAGGCCGCCCAGCACGAGTGCTGGCGGGCACGCCGGTGGCAGGAGCTGACCGCTTGAGACCCGGATGTTCTGGTGGGCGACGCGCGCCGTCGCTGCCGGAAAGAGAAAGGCTCAGGCCGGGATGGCGTAGACCGCGTTGGGATCGACGGCCCGGAGCACGTGATAGCTGCGTCGCGCGAACTGGCGGGCGACGGAGATCGCTGCGATCTTGCCGTCGTGACGCTCTTTCACCTTGGCGTAGTAGCCGTGATCGGGGCTTCGACCGTGCGACGAGTTCTTGGCCGCCTCGTAGAGTGCCCAGCGAAGTGTCTCGGGGCCCTGACGTGAGAGGTGGCCGCCGGCGCGTCGACGGTCCGAAGAGTCGACCGTCACGTCGAGACCGCTGTGACGGACCACCTGCTCGGAGCGACTGAATCGCCGACAGTCGCCGAGTTCGGTCCAGAGCACGACCGCGAGGAGTCCTCCGATGCCGTATTGCGCATCGACGAGCGCTCGACACGCCGGCTGGCGAGTGCCGAAATGCTGCAGTGCGTGCTTCAAGGGCAAGGCCTCTCTGTCGGCGGCGTCGATCATCTTGTAGCCGACGTCGATCCGCTCGCGACCGGCCGGGGAGATCCGAAGGTTGCCGTCCGCGAGCATCGATCGAGTTTTCTCGGTGCGGATAGCGCCCTCTGGGATCGTGACCCCGTGGTGATAGAGCACAGCGTGGATCCGTTGGCACCATAGAGTTCTCTGGTCGACGAGGGACTTGTAGAGCCGGACGCGTTCTCGCCACTCCAAGACGTCGTCGGGTGGGATCCAGCTCTCGGGGAGCTCTCCTGCTTGGAGGAGCTCCCGCAGCAGCTGGGCGTCGGTGCGATCGGTCTTCGCTCGGTGCTTGCGTCCTCGCGCCGCTTGGGTGTCGGCCGGCTCGGCGAGGAACGGCGTGAAGCCCACTGCCGAGATCTCTTCGACGACGTAGCGCCAACCCGTGCAACCCTCCACTGCGAGCGCCACCGAGCCACCCTGTGCTCGAGCGCCGACCTCGTGTTCCAGCCAGCGCCGGAACCGCGACCGGTCCGGCTGCCAGAGGCGTCCTCGCCAGATCTCCCCAGAATCGACGTCCAAGACGTCGTAGGTGATCTGTCGCCGGTGCAGATCGAGTCCACCTACCATGTTCATGAAGGACCTCCTTGTGCTCGCTTGGGTGTTGAGACAACCCAATGGTTGCCCGTGCGAGTGGCGAGGAGGTCCTCACACATTGAATGTTCGGGGACAGGTCTCCTTCGTGGTTCCGTCCACTCAACTCGTGACCTTCATCTCGTGACCTTCGCCCCTACCGACGACCCAGTATGGGCCGTAGCGTCCACTCCAGAGGGCTACCCACAGAGGAGGCGAGCGATGGATTGCGCGGTGGTTCATACGTGGACGATCCCTATTCCAGGACGCGAGAAGGCGGCGCTCGACTATGGAATCGAAGCGAACGCGTATTGGAGCAAGTTGGCGGCAGAGGGGAAGTGCTCTGAACCTGAGATGTTCTTCTTCTCTGGACACAACATGTGGATGATCAAGGGCGACCCCGACACCCTGTGGCACCTGTACGCAGCAGACGAAGCACGACGGCTACTGGCTAAGGGGCAGTCCTTGCTCCAGGATTGGTCATATGAGTTCGCGATGACGGGCAACGCCGGCACCGAGTATCTCCTTCGGTTCGCTGCCGTAGGGGAGGAACTCGGACTCGTTTGATCAAGGGCGTACCCGAAGTGTCGGGCGTGTGAGCTCCTCATTGTTCCACCCCGTCCACTGGTCAGATCCTTAGAGTTCAGCGAACTCGCCCAGGGTGTGTAGTCGTGCCGAAGTGTCCCACCCTCCCGGCGGACTGGGGCAGGTTGACCCGGCGTCGAGGGTATCCCATGGTGCCGCATATGGGCAGTCTCACAACCAAGTGGGGCACCCACCCGGCGACGTCGCTGGTTAAACTTTGCCGGAAGGAGGGGTGATGCTTGCAAACTCCGCCGCCGACAAATGGGCGAGCGTGCCATTTTTTGTGGTGTGTATTGCTATCGGTGGCCACTCGGCGTACATGGCCAACAGGAGCGGTCGGGTGGAAACACGCCGATCCAAAGTCCTCGGGTGGGTACTCGTGGTTGTCTTGTTCGTGTCGCTGTTCGTCGGGCTGTCCTTGTGCGGCGTCAGCAGTAGCGGCGAGTGAACCAGCCTTTTGGACGGCGCTCATGCTGCAGGCTCCCTGTGAGCCTCGAATACGACGGCCGTTGAGGGAGGAGGGGTATCCCAGTTGTGCCGAACGGGGCGCCCACTCCCGGCGGTATGGGGCACCCTGCACTTGGTACCGCCTCATTCGCCCCGCCCGCCGGTAGGCGGCTACCAGATAGTCGCCCGCAGGTCGGATTCAAGCGCCATCGTACCGGCCCCGGCGTAGGGGCCCGGGCTCAGCCGTCGGCGAGCAGAGCGCCGTCGGCGCTGACCGCCACGTGGATCGGCGTGAGGCCCCGCGGGGCCGGTGGGCTGACCACGGCGCCGGTCGTGGGGTCGAACTCCGAGCCGTGGCACGGGCACACGATGAGCTTGGCGCCGGGCGAGTACCCGACGGTGCAGCCGGCGTGCGGGCAGACCGCGTCGTACGCCACGAACTGGTCCTTGGTCAGCTGGAGCACAAGCCCGGGGTCACCCGTCGCCGGGTCCGTGAAGGTCGCCGCGCCACCCACGGGCACCTGGCTGGCCAGGCCGATGCGCGTGCCCGCGGTTGCGGGCGCGGTCGTCGTCGCGGCCGGCGCAGAGGTCGAGGTGGTGCCGGCGCCGGAGGTCGGCTGAGTGGGGGAGAGGGCGGACGTGCCGGCCCCCCCGGGGCTCTTGGCGCCACCCACGGCCCGACCCAGCCCGGCGGCCGCCCCTGCGGCCACGGCGCCGATCACCGCGGACGCGGCCACCGCGGTGCCGCCGAGGACCAGCGTCCGGCGGTCCACGGCGTCGGGTCCCCGCTCCAAAATGTTGCCCCGCTCGTCGGTCAGGAAGGGGCAGCGGTAGACGTCACAGGGCTGTCCCGCCCGTGCGGTGCACGTGTCGCTCTCGTAATTGCCGCAGACCTGCTGGACCAGCTCGAAGCGGATGGGGACGACGGTCGGTGGTCCGAGCCTGCCCTCGGCCGCCACCCTGGCGGCGATCACCGCATCGAGGGAGAGCACCCCCCCCGAGCCGGCCAGGAGGAGTGGGATCCAGGCGAACAGGAAGACGATGTCGGCTCCGGTGTAGTACGGCGAAGAGTGGAAGCTCACGGTCAGGAAGAGGGTGAGGGAGAGCAGCATCCCGCCCGCCGCGGCCACCCGGGTCCAGAGCCCGAGGAGTGCTCCGAGTCCGATGGCCAGCTCGGCCAGCGCGATGAGGACGCCGATGGGCACGGCGAAGCGGAGGAGGTGTCCCAGGAGCAGATGCACGGGGCTGATCCGGATGGAGGCGATCATCTGGGCCTGGATGCTGGACGGGCTGTTGGCGTTGAAGAAGTTCGGGTTGGCCAGCTTCTGCAGTCCGGCGAAGCAGAACGTGAACCCGAGGAACGCTCGCAGGGGCAGCAGCGCCCATCCGGAGAGGGCGAACGGCCGCGGGGGCGGCGCGTCGAACCGCGTGCGGCGCCGGCGGCGCACGCCGGGCCTGCCTGTGCCCTTCGAAGGCGAAGGCCCGGGCTTGCGGTTCGAAGTGACGGGTCGAGTCCGTTGTGCCATGCCAGCGATCTCCCGATCTACGCGGTGCCCCGAGCATTCGGAACTACAGGGATAGCACGACTCGGACCCCCGTCCCGATCATGCTCAGCCCGTCTGCGGGTGGGTCGGGGTGGTGCCGTTGGCGAGCAGGAGGTCGAAGCCGTCCGGGATGCTGAGCAGCCCGGGCGCAGTGCCCGAGGTGTCCGTGAGCCCGTATTGCCACACGATGCTGTCGTCACGCGGGTCGATGACGACGACGCGGTTGCGGTAGTCGTCGTTCGCCATGATCAGTCCGTTCGGCAGTTGCTCGGCCAGCGACGGCTTCTTGAGCATGCCGTCCCCGGACAGGACGTCGTACCTCCAGACGATGGCGCCCGAGCGGTGGATGGTCAGGATCCGCCCCTCCGCGGGCGGGTCGTAGTCGCTCAGGAGAAAGAGGTTCGAGCCGACTTGCTGGGGATCGGAGGGGTAGTTCACGGTCGGGAGCTGCACGGTCCACACCATCCGGCCGGCGGGCGTGTACTCGGTGATCCACGAGCCGTTGATCTCCGAGACCAGGACGTCGCCGTTGGCCAGTGGGGTGTCGCCGTTGGGGTAGCCCACGCTCGTCGGCGGGTTGTGCACGGCCACCCCGTTGGTGCCGATCTGGCCGAGAGGGGTCCCGCTGGGCGAAATGAACAGGATCCGGTCGTTCATGGCGTCCGCCACCGTGATCTCGCCGTTCTTGAGCAGGTAGGCGTCGTCGGGCTGGTTCAGGTAGCCGGGCGCGGTTCCCGGGTGACCGGGATGGCCGTACTGCCAGAGGATCTTCCCCGACGGGTAGCCGATCTCGACGATGGTGTGGTTGTCCTCCTGGTTGGAGATGATCCCCGTCCCCTTGTCGAAGAAAAAGGCGTCGTCGGGGAAGTAGAAGCCGCCCGGCGGGGGCGGCATGGTGGCCGACGGGTATTGCCACTGCAAGGTGCGCGCCGCGTCGATGACCAGTAGCCGGTCGTTGCCCCGGTCGGCTATCAACAGGTGGCCCTGATAGGGCGCGCCGGCCGCGGCCCCGCCGACCGGGCCGCCGTACCAGCTGGGCCGCAGCGAGATCACGCTCGCCAGCGATCCCGTTGCGATGCCGGCCTGGTCGGTGCCCGACTGCTGAGCCACCTCCCCGCCGACGAGGTACCCGATGGCGGCCTTCCCCGTTCCGACCGTCGCGTACCCCCCGAAGGCGACGGCCTGGGGGAGCAGGCCGGCGTCGGCGATCCCATGGGTGCGCTCGTCGAACTCGTACAGCTGGGTCAGCGTCTGTCCGCCACCGGTCTGGCCGCCCGCGAGATAGATGTGCCCTGCGATGACGAAGGCGGCTGCCCCGTACAGCGCCTGGGGCAGGGTGCCGACGACTCGGGCAGTGTGGGTGGCGGGGTCGATCTCCTGGATCGCCGCCGTGGTGGTGGCCCCGCTGCCCGCTCCGCTCCCGGTCTGGCCGCCGAACGAGAACACGGAGTTTCCGAGGGCGACGACGGCGGGGTAGCGGACGGGCACAGGGAGCGTGGCGGTGGTGGTGAAGTGGGTGCCGTCAACCGTGGCCAGGACCGAAGGGTCGTAGGTGGTGCCGTCGTAGCCGCCGACGATGTAGACGGTGCGCCCGATCGTCGCGGTGGCGAGGTCGGAGCGCGGCTGTGGCAGTTGACCGGCGACAGCGCCGGTAGGGGTGGCGGCACCCAGCGACTGCACGGTGGCGAACGTGTCGGGTGAGCCTCCACCGAACACGAACGACGCCGCGCCGATCTGGGCGCCCGCTCCGTCATGGACGACATCGGCGAGCGAACCGGCTGCTGTGACCGCTCCGCTCTTCGGGTCGAGCCACGACGCGCCGCTGAGTGAGCTCCCCGAGGGGGAGAGACCACCGAGGATGCGGAGCCGGTTCCCGACCGCGACGAGTGCCTCACGCGAAAGCGGGGCGGCCAGCTGCCACGGCTCGATTCCGGCCTCGAGCGACGGAGGGCCGGGGGTGGCGGTGCGGCCGTGGTGCGTGCCGGCGGTCGGGGACCCCGAGGCTGCGATGGATCCCGAAGCGGCGGTTGCCGTCGTCGAGCTCGGGGCCGAGCCGCGCGTCGGCCCCGAGCGGCTCCCCGACGAGAGGGTCACCACCAGCACGGCCACCACGAGAAGGAGCCCGAGCACTACGACCGTTCGCCGTCGACGTATCTGGGCTCGCCGGTGGCGCCGGTTGGTGCGCGCGGCGCGAGGCGCTGAGTCGCTCACAGTGCCTAAGTCCGCCCCACGGCCAGGATCTGCCACTCGCCGGGCACGCCCTTGAGGTCGTGCCGGCCGCGGTCGTCGAAGGCGATGCCCGACCCGACCACGAGATCGCGCACGGTGCCGGTCACGAGGACCTCGTCGGCGCCCGCCATGGCACTCACTCTCGACGCGATGTGGACGGCGAGCCCGCCGATGTCGTCACCGCGCAGCTCCACCTCGCCGACGTGCAGCCCGGCCCGCAGCTGCAGGCCGCTCGTGCGGGCCGCCTCCACCAAGGCCGCCGCGCAACGGACGGCTTGCGCCGGCGACGTGAAGCGGGCCAGGATCCCGTCGCCGGTCGTCTTGACGAGGACGCCGTCGTGGCGGGACAGGAGGCGGCCGACGTTGACGTCGGACTCGTCGAGCACGGCACGCCACTGGCGGTCACCCACCGCAGCCGCACGCACCGTGGAGTCCACGATGTCGGTGAAGAGCACGGTGGCCAGCGTGCGGGTGGGCGCATGCGCGCCGCGGCCCCCGGTCACGAACTCCTCGATCTCATCGACGATGGAGTCGAACTCGCCGGCCCAAGGGAGCAGGTCGGGTCCCGGGAAGGTCACGAAGCGGGCGCCCGCGATGTGCTCGGCCAGGTAGCGCCCGTGTTCGCTCAGGTTGGCGTAGCTCTCCGTGCGCGCGATGACGAGCGTCGGGCACGTGATGTCGGGCAGGCACGAGCGCACGTCCGTGGAGAAGGTGACGAGGTTGAACGCGATCGCGGTGGCGGGGCTGGCGCCACGCCGGGCCGCCCTTTCCCACCAGTCACGGAATCCGACGCGGTGCGCCAAGCTGGGGGCGAAGACCGCGATGTCCTGTGGGACGTCGCCCTCAATCAGCGGTACGTCGATGTTGGCGGCCTCGGCGACCTGCTCGTCGGCCACGCCGAAGCCGTAGTCCTCCGCCTGGCCTACGCGTGCCGTCCCGTTCACGATGACAAGCGATGTCACCCGTTCCGGGTGGGTGGCCGCCAGCCACAGGGCTGCCAGGGCGCCTCCCGTCGGTGCCAGCACGACCGCCGTGGAGCAGCCGGCCGCATCCATGACGGCGAGGGCGTCGCGGCCCCAGCTCTCGATGGACGGGTCGGTGCCCGCCGGCAGTGGGTCCGACAGCCCGAGCCCGCCGGTGTCGAAGCGGATCAGCCGTGAGAACTCCGCCACCCGCTCGGTGTAGCGGAGCCAGTTCGGTTCGTCGACGGCCTCGTCGATGGAGATCATGAGCCCGCTGTTGAACTCGAGCACGTCGACCGGAGCGCCCCTTCCCACCCCGGGGTCCGCCCCCCACACCTGGTAGCCGACGTGCATGCCGTCACGGAGCGCGTACTGGGTCAGTGGCGCATCCATATGGGGTGCAGTCTGCCGTGCGGGACGGCCCGGCGGCGCGGGAGGTGCGCTCAGCGCGCGCCGCGCACCAGGCGACCAGGCAGCTCGCCGGTCGCGGCACCCTGCTCGAACGTCACGGTGCCTGCCTTGATCGTGGCCACGTACCCCGATGCCTTCTGGAGCAGCCGGCGACCGCCCGCCGGCAGGTCGGCCTCCACGTACGGGACGCCCAGCGAGAGCCCCTCGTAGTCGATGAGGTTGAAGTCGGCCAGCGCGCCGGTCTCCACCGTGCCCCGATCCGACATGCCGTAGAGGCGGGCCGTATCGTGCGTCTGCTTCTTCACCACGTACTCGAGCGGCAGCTTCTCGCCCCGGCTGCGGTCACGCGTCCAGTGGGTGAGCATGAAGGTGGGCATGGACGCGTCGCAGATCGTGCCGGTGTGGGCGCCGCCGTCGGCCAGCCCGAGCAGGCCCTGGGGGTGCAGCATCATCTCGCGCACGTGGTCGAGATCGCCCGTGGCGTAGTTGAGGATGGGGATGTACAGCAGCCCCTGGCCGCCGTCTCGGGCCATCTCGTCATAGGCCACCTCGAGTGGCGACACCCCACGCGCCGCCGCCAGCCCCGCCAGCGAGCGCTCGGGTCCGGGCTCGTAGTCGGGGGGGTCCCCGAGCACGAACGTGCGGTCGTACGCCTTGTCCATCGTGTCCGCCTCGGCCGGCGACGACGGCGTCCAGGCCAGGATGGCGCGCCGCACCTCGGGGTCGGCGAGCGCCGCGCCGAGCTCGCTGGTCGACAGCCCCCGGGCCCGCAGCTCGCGGTACGCCGGGAAGTCGGCGAAGAGGCACAGCGTGGTGTGGTGGCCCGAGAGGATGCCGGTCGGGCGCCCGGCGATCTGGGGATAGAGCAGCGCCCCCTCGGCGCAGGCGTCGAGCGACGCCGCCAGCTGCTTGCGCCACAGCTCGGGCTCGTCGTCGGCCTGCAGGAGGACATAGCTCACGGGGCGCCCGGTGGCGGCCGAGAGCCGGCGCATCCAGTCGACTTCGGTGATCGCGTCCTGGAGCATCTCGCCGGCCGAGCCCAGGGGGGCGAGCTCGAAGACGCCGGTGCCCGCCTCGCCCAGCGCGGACCCGATCCCGAACAGCTCGTCCTCGGCGGCATAGGTGCCCGGGACCAGCTCACCGTCGATGGCGCGGTGCCCCATGGTGCGTGACGTGGAGAACCCCAGCGCACCGGCTCGCAACGCCTGAAGCACGATGGCCCGCATCGCCTCGATGTCCTCCGCGCTCGCCGGCTCGTTGCGGGCGCCGCGCTCGCCCATGACGTAGGCCCGCACCGCCCCGTGGGGCACCTGGGTGCCCACGTCGACGGTCCAGCGCCGCCGCTCGAGCGCGTCGAGATACTCGGGGAAGGTCTCCCACTCCCAGGCGATCCCCTCCGCCAGCGCAGTGCCGGGGATGTCCTCGACGCCCTCCATGAGCCCGATCAGCCAGTCGTGGCGGTCCGGCCGGGCGGGCGCGAACCCCACGCCGCAGTTGCCCATCACGAGCGTCGTCACCCCGTGCCACGACGACGGGGCGAGCTCGGGGTCCCACGTGACCTGGCCGTCGTAGTGCGTGTGCACGTCGACCCAGCCCGGGGTGACCAGGAGGCCGTCGGCGTCGATGGTCCGAGTGGCGCCGCCGTGGGTCTGCCCCACGTCGGTGATGCGGCCGGAATCCACTGCAACGTCGGCCGTGCGCGCTGCCGCGCCGGTCCCGTCGACGACCGTCCCGCCCCTGATGATCAGCTCGTGCATGCCGAGAATCGTCTCACGCCGGCGGGCTGTTCGCCCGCCGGTCCGGCATGCCGGCTCAGACCTTGGCTTTGCCCAGGATCCGGTTCATCTTGGTGCCGCAGACCGGGCAGGTGCCTTGGGCGGCACGACGTCCGTTCGCCAGCTCGACTTCGTGGCCGTCGAACTCACGCTTCTCCCGGCACTTCACGCAGTACCCCTCGTAGTTAGCCATGGCAACTCCTCTGGTCGGTGATGGCCCTGGACGGCTGACGAACGTAGCGGTGGGTTCGCGGAGAATGGGGGATGGTCGCACGAACGCCACAGCCGAACGGGGGTACTGTCGGTCCCGTGAGCGGTAACGGCGCAGGTCAGAACGGTGGTTGGGCACAACGTGGGATGGAGGCGACGGCGGCGCTCGCCGAGACCTGGGGGGCGCTGGCGGAGGTGTCCTACGAGTTGTCGGCCACCGAATGGGCCCTGCCGACGGAGTGCCCCGGCTGGGACGTCAAGGACCAGCTCTCCCACCTGATCGGGATAGAGCGCTCCATCATGGGCGAGCCCGCACCCGAGTGGGACGGCCCGCTCGGGGCGCACGTGAGGAACGACGTGGCCGCCATGAACGAGCGCTGGGTCGCCGTGCGGCGACCGCTGCCCGGTGCCGCGGTCCGCGCCGAATTCGTCGAGGTGACTGGGACCCGGCTGGCCGACCTGACGGCGCGCACCGAGGACGAGTGGGCGGTCGTCGGCTGGAGCCCCGTCGGCGACGTGCCCTACGCGGTGTTCATGGAGGTGCGGGTCTTCGACAGCTGGGTCCACGAGCAGGACGCCCGTCGTGCCCTGGACCGCCCGGGCGGGAGCGGGAACCGGGCCTCGGCCCTGTCGCTCGACCGCGTGCAGGGAGCCATGCCGTTCGTCGTCGGCAAGCAGGCCGGCTGCACCGAGGGCACGGCCGTCCGCTTCGACGTCTCGGGTCCCGGGCTCGACGGGCGCGCCTTCACGATCGCCGTCGAGGGTGGGCGGGCCCGGCCGGTTGGCGACGAGGTGGACCCGGCGGTGACGCTCTCGCTGTCGAGCATCGACTTCGCGCGCCTCGGCTGCGGCCGGGCCACGGCGGCACAGGTGGAGGCCGCCGCCGGGGTCGCCCTGGCGGGGGACGCGGCGGTCGGTCGACGCGTCCTCGGCGCAATGAACTTCATGTTCTAGGCAGGACGCGCTTCGGCCCCGCCCGACGCCGGTGCCCACCGCCCCGCACGGCCGGCCGAGGAGGCGCCCGGTGCCCGGTAGAGTGATCGGCTCGTGATGCGTGCGACTGCAGAGCCACTGGAGGGGAACCTCGTCCGCGTGAGCGTGGAGATCGACGAACCCGAGTTCGACCGGGCCCTGGGCGATGTCGTGCGCTCGCTCGCCCAGCAGGTGCGCGTGCCGGGCTTCCGCCCCGGCAAGGTGCCGCGCAAGGTGCTCGAGGCCCGCATGGGCGGTGCCGGCGCGTTGCGCGCCGAGGCGTTGCGCGAGTCGCTGCCGGACTTCTACGCCCGCGCCATCGTCGACACCGAGCTCGACCCGATCGCGCAGCCCGAGATCGACATCACCGGCGGCGAGGACGGCGGCGCCGTCTCCTTCGACGCCGTCGTGCAGGTGCGCCCGCTCGTCGCCATCCCCGGCTACGACGGCCTCCAGGTGACCCTGCCCGGCCTGACCGTCAACGAGGACGAAGTGCAGCGCCAGCTCGACCGGCTGCGCGAGAACGACGCGGAGCTCGAGGTCGTGGAGCGCCCCGCCATCGACGGTGACTTCGTGAGCATCGACCTCCACGGCAACGACGCGTCGGGCGCGGAGGTGGTGGGCGTCGACGACTACCTCTATGAGGTCGGCAGCGGGTCGATCGTCCCCGAGCTCGATGCCGAGCTGCACGGTGCCAAGGCCGGCGCCATCCTCGCCTTCGACGCGCCGAACCCGAACAGCCCCGAGGAGAACGTCGCCTTCCGGGTGCTCGTCAAGGAGGTCAAGGTCAAGAAGCTGCCCGAGGCGACCGACGAGT
>Ga0209415_10013441_pt1 | contig 13502 bp, 12 predicted proteins | sample PeaSoiSIISIP2007_FD_187696 | JGI IMG/M metagenome (GOLD analysis project Ga0209415, IMG submission 187696) | Peat soil microbial communities from Weissenstadt, Germany - SII-SIP-2007 (SPAdes) (version 2) | ecosystem: Environmental > Terrestrial > Soil > Wetlands > Peat | place: Germany... | reverse complement strand
CCAAGATTCCGATTATCATTATCGCCAGCCGATCGACCGGTACCGCCGAATCTGAGAAACTGGCTAACTTCTTGGTTTACAAAGATATAGACATCGAAGACCAACTGGCCAAGGCGCTCAATGGGCTGCGGAGCAAGGCCAACGCGAAAAAGCAATCTGCGACCAAATAGCGGCGAGAGGTCCCACCCCCGGGAACAAGCAGGCTCATCCTACAGCCGCAGTCCAGCTTCAGCCGAAAAATCCATCGGCGCGAAATCTTCCAACAGGAATTTGGGATAGGCAGCGGCAGCGATCATGGCGGCGTTGTCGGTTGAGAGGCGGAGCGACGGGAAATGTACGGGCAGGCCCTGCGCCCCGGCATCGCGCTCGAAGGTCCGCCGAAGTTCGCTGTTGGCGGCTACGCCGCCGGTGACGAAGAGGGTGGCCACATCGAACGCACGCGCCGCAGCCAGAGTCCTCCCGACCAGGTCTTCCACGATGGCACGCTGAAACGACGCCACCAGATCGAGCGTTTGCTGGTCGCAGTGGGCGATGTAATCCTCGAGCTGGGGCTTCGGGATGGCTACAAGAGCCTTGCGGCGCTGTTCAATCGCAGTCTGCAGGTGCTGGGCCTCGACGTAGCGCAGCACGGCGGTCTTGATGCCACTGTAAGAAAAGTCGAAGCGGGGATGCTCGGCGTCCCGCTCCGCCTGACTGGATTTGACGTGACCAGATTCGGCGCGACCAGTCTCGGCCAGGGCGCGACTTCCTTCGCGCCGGTCGCGATGTTTGATCTGCGCCGGGGGAAACTTTACAGCGCGGGGATTGCCGTGCGGAGCCAGGCGGTCGATGACCGGGCCTCCCGGGTAGCCCAGACCAAGCAACTTGGCGACTTTGTCAAAAGCCTCGCCAGCCGCGTCGTCGCGAGTGTGGCCGACGTTCTCGTACGTCCAGCTTTCTCCTTTTTGCGCGGCCAAATAAAGATGCGTGTGACCTCCTGAAACCACCAGAGCCAGCACGGGAAACTGCAACTCGTGATTCCCCAGCCGCTCCTGATTCTGGCGCAGATCGAGCAGAACCGCGTGGATGTGCCCTTCGAGATGGTTCACCGCAATCAGCGGCTTATCGAGGGCGAAAGCCAAAGCCTTCGCGTAGCTGACCCCCACCAGCAAAGCTCCGGCGAGGCCGGGTCCTTGAGTAACCGCGATGGCGTCGACTGAGGAGTAAGTCCGTTTCGCGTCTGCCAGCGCCTGCCGCACTACCGGAACGATCGCGCGGAGATGCTCTCGCGACGCCAGTTCTGGCACAACTCCGCCATAAGGCTGGTGAGTGGCGATTTGCGAAGCGACTACGTTCGAGACCACCTGCTCGCCGGAGCGCACCACGGCCGCCGCGGTCTCGTCGCAGGAACTCTCGATGCCGAGGATGTAGACGTCAGGCATGAAACTATATTATTAGAAGTTCGTGGTGCGAGCGTCATGGACGATTTGCTTAAACACGTCGCGGAGTCTGGTTGTAAGTCCGCTGGGTTCTCCACAACGGTTATCCAAACCCTGCGCCAGCGGGGCTTTCTCGCCTACCTGGTGGGTGGGTGCGTGCGCGATCTGTTGCTCGGGCGGCAGCCGAAAGACTATGACACCGCCACCAACGCCACTCCCGAGCAGGTCATGACAGTCTTCCCCGAGACCTACGCGGTTGGGGCGCAGTTTGGTGTAGTGCTGGTACCTGTGCCGGAGCCGCTACCGGCAAGAGACGTTGCAAGCAACGTCTCTACGGATGGGATTAACCGCGGAGATCTGAACTGCGGTTTCTTGACTCACGCTCATGCCGTGGAGGTTGCCACCTTCCGCAGTGACATCGGCTATTCTGACGGCCGCCATCCCGACGAGGTGCGCTTCAGCCAGGATCCGCGCGAAGATGTAGCGCGCCGCGATTTCACCATCAATGGCATGTTGCTCGATCCGGTGAGCAGGGAAGTGCTCGACTTTGTCGGGGGCCGCAAAGATCTTGAGGCTGGCATCATCCGCGCCATTGGCGATGCCGAGCACCGCTTCGGCGAAGACAAGCTCCGCATGTTGCGGGCCGTGCGCTTTGCCGCCCGCTTCGAATACACGATCGAGCCGGGCACGCTCGCCGCAATCAAGAAGCTGGCCGCAGAGATCGATGTCGTATCGCGGGAGCGGGTGCGCGATGAACTCACGCGCATGCTCACGGAAGGCCATGGCCGCCGCGCGTTTTTGCTGCTCGACGAAACCGGATTGCTGCCGCAAGTCCTGCCGGAGATTTCCGCCATGAAGGGAGTCGAACAGCCGCCGCAGTTTCATCCCGAAGGCGACGTGTTTGTGCACACACTGCTGCTGCTGGAAAACCTGCCGCAGCCTTGCCCGCCAGCCCTGGCCTGGGGCGCGCTGCTGCACGATGTGGGCAAGCCGCCAACCTTTCGCGTGGCGCCCGACCGCATCCGCTTCGATGGGCACGTGGATGTTGGAGTAAAGATGGCGGAGGAAATCTGCCGCCGCCTGCGTTTTTCAGGGAGTGACACCGAGCAAGTCCTGTCGCTGGTGGACAATCACATGCGCTTTGGCCAGGCCACGCGCATGAGCGAGTCCACGCTGAAGAAGTTTCTGCGCATGCCGCGCTTCGACGAGCATCTCGCGTTGCACCGTGCCGACTCGCTGGCCAGTCACGGGAATCTCAGCACTTATGAATTCATTAAGGAGCGCCTGGCCGCCATCCCTCCGGAAAAGATGAGGCCGGTGCCGCTGATCGGCGGCGACGATCTTATTGCTGCCGGCTATGCGCCCGGGCCAAGGTTCCGCGAAATTCTCGACGCTGTGGAAGATGCGCAGCTCGATGGGCGGTTAACCTCCAGAGACGCAGCTCGGGAGTTTGTGAAACGCGAATTTCCCGCGTAGCTGGAAGTCGCGCATCATCCGTAGCTGCCCGGAATGCTAAAATCGTAACCTGCCGCGAGTTGTTTCTGATGAAGGTTACCGAAAAAGACGTCAATTACGTTGCCGACCTCGCCAATCTGGACCTTACTGCGGACGAGCGCACGGCCATGGTACGCGATTTGAACTCGATTCTGGATTATGTCGATATGCTCAATGAGCTCGACACTGCCGACGTCCCGCCGATGGCACAGGTTTCCGATCGCTATGGCGTCGATCAGTCCAAGCAGGGCAGCGAGCGCTTTGCCTATGCCAGCCGCGAGGATGTGCTCGAGGGCCTGCGAAAATCTTTGCCGCAGGAAGTTGCGCTGGAGAACGCTCCGGATTCAGACGGGATGTTTTTCCGCGTGCCTAAAGTGATTGAAAGATAGTAGCTAGTGAATAGTGGCTAGTAGCTAGTTAGCGATTCTGTTTTTACTAGCCACTATCTACTAACAACTAGCCACTGTGTCTCATGGACCTGACCTGCCTAACCATCGACTCCGCCCGCGCCGCCATTCAGGAACGCAAGACAACCGCGCTCGCGCTGGCCGAAGCCCACTACGCGCGCATCCAAAAAGAAGACGGCCAGATCGGTGCGTTCCTAACGCTCTCGAAAGAACGCGCGCTTGGGCAGGCGGACCGCATCGATCGCATGGCCGCCGAAGGCAAGACGCTCCCGCCTCTGGGCGGCGTTCCGGTCGGCATCAAAGACGTGATGAGCACGCGTGGCGTGCGCACCACTGCCGGATCGAAAATTCTGAGCAAATACATTCCCCCTTACGATTGCACCGCGGTTGCTCGCCTGGAGGCTGCCGGCGCCGTCGTGCTCGGCAAGACGAATTGCGACGAGTTTGCCATGGGCTCGTCGAACGAGAACTCCGGGTTCCATCCCGTGCGCAATCCCCGCGATCTGAACCGCGTGCCCGGAGGCTCATCCGGCGGCTCTGCTGCGGCGGTCGCGTCAGATATGGCCGTGGCGGCGTTAGGCTCCGACACCGGAGGATCGATCCGGCAGCCTGCATCATTTTGCGGAGTGGTCGGGCTGATGCCTACCTACGGCCGCGTCTCGCGGTACGGGCTGATCGCGTTTGCCTCTTCGCTCGATCACATTGGACCCCTGGCCAAGACGGTGAAGGACGCTGCGATCGTATTGTGCACCATTGCCGGCCGCGATCCCATGGACTCGACGTCGGCTGACGTTTCAGTCCCCAATTATGTTGCCGAACTCGACAAGCCCATCCGCGGCCTGAAACTGGGCGTGGCCAAAGAATATTTCGCCGAAGGACTGGATGACGAAGTGCGGCAGGCTGTGGAAACCGCCGTCGATAAGCTAAGGAGCCTGGGCTGCGAAATTGTTCCCGTGTCGTTGCCCCACACGCCGTATGCGATTCCCGCATACTACCTGGTGGCCACGGCGGAAGCTTCCTCGAACCTTGCCCGCTTTGACGGCGTGCGCTATAGCCACCGCGCCAACGGCGTGAAAACGCTCTCGGAGATGTACCGCCGCAGCCGTGACGAAGGCTTCGGAGCTGAAGTGAAGCGGCGCATCATGCTCGGCACCTACGCACTGAGCGCCGGGTATTACGACGCCTACTATCTGAAAGCGCAGAAAGTGCGCACGTTATTGACGCGCGACTTCGAAGAAGCCTTCCGCAAAGTGGATGCCATCGTCACGCCCACCAGCCCGACCGCGGCATTTCGCCTGGGCGAGAAGTCGAACGATCCGCTGGCCATGTACCTGGCGGATATCTACACGGTAACCGCCGATCTCGCGGGCATTCCCGGGATTTCCGTTCCGTGTGGCGAGACGAAAGAGAAGCTGCCGATTGGTCTGCAGATTCTTGGAAAGCATTTTGATGAAGCCACGGTTCTGCGTGTAGCGAATGCGTATGAGGCAGCGTAACAAGTTCGCTTCAGAGCGCTGAATAGTAATTTTCCCCGGCGCAAGCACGACACAACACCTTCCCGTCGCGCCGCACTTCCCGCCGGAAGTTGACGCCCTCGCCGCACGCCTCGCAGACCACACGCTCGCCCTTGTATCCGGGGAACTCTTCAGGAGGTAAATCGACCTTCACCCATTGCAGAGCAAAAAGATCGTCATCGGAAATTTCGCGATAGGCCAGCATCTGCTGCTGGTTCTTGTCTTCGATTTCGGGATGCATCCGGCGCGCCAGTGCCTTGGAAGACTCTTTCGCCGCAATGCGGATGGCTTTCCCGCTGCTGACATCGACAAACGTGGCCGCAACTTTTCCCCAATCGCGAAACTTCAGAGCGCGCTTGCCAAGGCGGCATCCCGTGACCACGGCCACGGCATCGGTGGCGCAGCGGTCAATCTCCACAAACGTGACCAGCCGCTTGCGGTCCTTTCCCTGAGGATCGTCGATGCCAAGCTTCTGCAATCCCAGCATCGCCAGCCGCACGCCCAGCACTTGCCCAGCGCAAAGATGGCCGTGGGCCTGTTCCGCATCGTGAAGATATTCGTCGAGGGATTTCATGAAAAAGCTGTCAGCCTTCAAGCCGTCAGCTTAGCACCGGCAGCCCGGCCCGCAGTCATCCGAGCGTCGGAGTCACTTTTTTCTCCAGCGGATACCGTCTTTCGTCTGTTCGATAATGATTCCCGCAGCCGTCAGTTCTGCGCGGATCGCGTCGGAGGCTTTGAAGTCCCGCCGGTTGCGCGCCGCTTTCATCTCGTCGATCTTCTTCTCGATGTCAGCACCCAGCAACTGCCCAGACTGCACTGCCTCGCGCAGTTCGCCGCTGATATCTTTTTCGCGGCCTTCAGCCAGCGCCCACTCGAACACCTGCTTCATCTTGGGCGCATCGTCGTCGTTCAGCACGGCAAAGATTTCGTCAAACTTGCCGAGCGCGGCCAGCAGCGGAGCAACGTCATCCTTCTGGATTCCCCCCGTATCGAAGACGGCATTGGCGCGGCGCACCATATCGAAAATCGCAGCCTGCGCCTGCGCAGTGTTAAGGTCGTCGTCCAGCGCAGCGCGCATGCGGTTCACCGTTTCACTGGCCAGCGATTGCATTTCCTCGCTGGCCCCCTCCGCAAAATTTCCCGCCACCAGCCGCAGCTTGAAATTCCGCAGGCGCTCTACCGATACCGCAGCCTGCTTCAGTCCGTCAAATGTGAAATTCAGTTGATTGCGATAAGGGACAGACGTTAGCAAGTAACGGAGGGAAGACGGCTTATGCCCTTTCAGCACCAGGTCGCGCAACGTAAAGAAATTTCCCAGGCTCTTCGACATCTTCTCGCCTTCCACCAGCAGAAAGCGTGCATGAAACCAGAAATGCGCAAAAGGTTTTCCGGTGAGCGACTCCGACTGTGCGATTTCGTTTTCGTGATGCGGAAAAATCAGGTCTTCGCCCCCGGCGTGCAAATCAAAACTCTCCCCCAGTTCACGCATGGACATGACCGAACACTCCAGATGCCAGCCCGGACGCCCCGGCCCAATCACCGTGTCCCACGAAGCCTCCCCCGGTTTTGGCGCCTTCCACAAAGCAAAGTCGCGGGCGCTGTCTTTTTCGTATTCGTCAACGTCCACGCGGGCACCATCGAGCATCCCGCCAAAATCTTTCTTGGAAAGCTTTCCATACTCGGGGAACTTCGCGATGCGGAAGTAATACGAGCCGTCCTCGGTTCGGTATGCGATGCCCTTCTCCACCAACTTCGCGACGAACTCGGCCATCTGTGGAATGAATTCGGTGGCGTGCACTAGCACTGGCTCATCAATGCCGATCATGGCCGCGTCTTCGCGAAATGCTTTCTCGTACTTGGCCGTATATTGCCGCACGCTCACACCGTCGCGCGCGGCATTACGGATGATCTTGTCGTCCACATCGGTAATGTTCATCACGTAGTGGATTTTGTATCCGCTCTGCCGGAGAAAGCGATGCAGAAGGTCAACGGCGATAAACGTACGAAAGTTGCCGATATGCCCGTAGTCATACACCGTGGGCCCGCAGGCGTACATGCGGACCTCGTTATCGACGAGCGGATGGAAGTCCTCGACCCGCGCCGACATAGTGTTGTAAAGGCGAAGCGCCATAGCGAGTGTTCGCGCAAAGACGAACTTACGATTCTAGGGGGACAGCGGAAACCGGGTCAAATGGGCGGTCCGGAGGAAGGAGCCTGCGCCGGCAGCGCGTGAGCGTGCGCCCGCAGCCTGTTCTGAACCAGCAAGACATAGTGCAAGGCAGAAAGAATGGTGAAAGCAAAAGTGGCATGTAAGAACGTCATACGCGTGATCCATACCCATCGCAGCGGCCGCACCTCGTACAGCAACACGAAAAATACGGCGGAGATTTGCGCGAAAGTATTGGCCTTACCGAAAATGCTGGGCCGGAAATCCCGCAAGCCCGCAATCGCAAACAACACCGCGCTCGCCGCCAGAATCGAAATATCGCGGCTGAATACCAGCACCGTATATTTCCACGGAATTTTGTGCAGGATGGAGAGCACTAGAAACATCGTGCTCAGCAAAAGCTTGTCGGCGATGGGGTCCAGATATTGGCCAAGCAGCGTTTGTTGATGAAGCGTGCGAGCCAGCAAACCATCCAGCCCGTCGCTGAAGCCGGCAATTACGAAAACCACCAGGGCCCAGAGATACCGGCCTTCCACCAGGTGAATCACAATGAAGGGGACGAAAATCATCCGCAACAGAGTGAGCTGATTAGGCGCCGTAAAAATCTGCGAGAGCTTCACGCCGGTCCTTCCTCAGCGTCAGCTCTCTCCGGCAGACGCAGCAACTCCCCGGCATGCCGGCCGGTTTTCGCCTTGAAGCGCTGCGTCATGGAAGGCAGGCCTCCGTCCGGCAGATCGAGTTCCATACGTTCCACGCGGTGCATGGGGAAAAAAACCACAGAGGGCGTGAAGGGCTCGCCATCCTTGACCATGACAGCGAGATCGTCAAACGACGCCAGTTCGATGCCGCTGATGCTCAAGCCCTCCGGCGTCAGTGCAAGCATCATCCCCCAGAATTTGTCTTTGGGGTTGCCCAGGGTAACGATTACCAGCGCTCCCGGTACAAAGGGACCGGCGGCAGACGATACCTGACGCGAATATAGCGAGTCTTTCACGAACCCTATGCTTTCACGAACCATGCTTTCACGAACCAAGCTTTCACGAAACATGCTTTCACGAACCCCTGATTGTCGCCGCACGCGCCAAGGTTTGCAACCGCAACAGTTCTGCGCTGCCCCACTACCCGGCGGCAGCCATGCTCGGCGGGTTCTTTTTGCTCAGGTATACTGACGTTCCGATGTTAGCAACGAAGGAGGTTGTCATCCCTTCCGACGCCCGCCTCCCCGATCGCTCCCTCGGTCCCGCCAGAGTTGGGTTCAAGATTCTGTGTGTGGTGCTTGTGGGAGGATTACTGCTGGCCGGAGCTGCGTCGCTGGCAGCCTCGTTTGTTCCCTTCAGCGTTTTGCTGGCCAAGGTCCGGGTCATGTCCGTCAGCGGGCGAGGCACTCTCTTCACTTCTGAGTTTTACCGGGCGATGCAGATGCGGCTGCGCCTCATCGCAGTTGCAAACCTTGCCGCCGGGATGGTCTTTTTTCGGCTCCGCCGGCAAATGTATGAATGGGCTCGACGGCTTTCCGCGGACACGTTGATTCTTGCCGCAGACGTTAGATCGGCGGCGAAGTCTTTGTCGGCAATCGACGTGGTTGGGCTCGCCTGCCTCGTGTTGTTTGCCGCTGTGCTGCGCTTTCGATTTCTGTCGCAACCTATGCGCGACGATGAGGCGCTCACTTTCCTGGAGTACTCGTCCCACCCTTTCTACGTCGCCCTTTCGTTCTACAACCTACCGAACAATCATGTGTTCCATACTTTTCTGGTCCGGCTAGCCTATCTGGCCTTTGGGGATCATGCCTGGTCGTTGCGTTTACCGGCCTTTCTGGCGGGACTGTGTCTGGTGCCTGCCACCTACGCCGCAGCACGAAGCCTTTACCGCACTAGCGGAGCTCTTCTGGCAGCTGCGCTCGTAGCCTCCTCTTCGATGCTGATCGAATACTCCACCAACGCGCGAGGCTACGGGATGGTCTGCCTATTGTTCATGATCATGATCTCAGTCGGCGCGTATGCGCTGCGTCACCAGAACTGGGCGGCATGGCTGTTGCTGGCAGTGGTTTCCGCGCTCGGCTTCTACACCATCCCGATCATGCTGTATCCCTTCGGAGGTATGGTCGTATGGCTTTTGACCTCGATCGCGATCGGAGACGCGCAACCCGATGCGCGCAGCGCCGTCGGTGGACTTTCTGTGGCCATTATTTTAACCATGCTGATGGCTGGAGAATTCTACAGTCCAGTTCTGGCGATTTCGGGGCCGCACGCGCTGTTTGCCAACAAGTGGGTAGCGGCAAGTCCTTTTCCAGTGGTTCTCGAGCGACTGCCCACGTCGCTGGTCTCCACCTGGAGCGGCTGGAACCGCGATTTGCCAATGTGGCTGACTGCGGTGCTCGCGGCCGGCTTCCTGATCTCCTTGCTATTGCACCGGCGCTTCAGCCTACAGCGCGTGCCGCTCGCACTCGCCTTGCTGCTATGGGTTGCACCATTGGTGTTCCTGCAGCGGGTGATTCCTTTTGAGAGAGTCTGGCTCTTCGCGCTCCCGCTGTATTTCATTGGGGCAGCAGCTGGGTTAGCAGTGGCGCTCGGACCCGTTCTTGACCGTCTCCGTTGGCGGAGCGCCATGGTGCTGATTGCGGTCGTGGTCGCGCTCTTCGAGGGACTGCGCGTCGAGCGCAGTCGTTCGGTCTACACTTCCAACACCAGCCGCGGCCTTCCAGCGGTGGCAGTCTGGCTGAAAGGACAGCTGACCTCCGGGGACTCGATCATGGCGTCGCAGATCGCGGACGCCCCGCTTCGTTACTACCTCCGGAACGAAGGAGTATCCACCTCGTATCTCGGCGTGCCGGACCGTGAAGGCCCCGGCCCGCACCGAATGTTTGTGGTGGTAAACGAAGTGGCGGGAGATACGGTCGAGAAAGTGTGCGAAACTGCTGGACCACCGCATCGGGATAGTTCGCGCGCCGAGCTTCTCGTGCGCTATGAGTCGGCAGCGTTATACTCAGTGCCCGAACACCATTAGCGTAACGCGCGAGTGCAGGACTCCCGCATTTCTTGATCGGGCAAATTCTAAAAAGCGGGAACTTTGGTATAGCAACACTCAGGAGACCTTGTTTGGGCATCGCTGGAATTTTGCATGATCGGTTGGTAATCAATCGACGAGTCGGAGTCTTAGCTTCATGGTTCGCAGAGCTTGCACCAAGAAATGCTCGCATACTTGACGTTGGATGCGGTGATGGCCTGCTGGCTGCGACGATTGGCTCCAAGAGGCCGGATTTGGACATCCGTGGGCTTGACGTTCTGCCCCGAGATCGCACCCATATTCCAGTGGAAATATTTGATGGTTCAACAATTCCCTTCGCGGACGGGTGTTTTGATACAGTCCTATTTTCCGACGTCTTGCACCACACGAACGATCCAACGCTGCTCTTGCGCGAGGCGTGGCGAGTGGCGGGACAATGTGTGCTGATCAAGGACCATTACCGCAAAGGAATTGCGGCAGCTCAGCGCTTGCGGTTTATGGATTGGGTTGGGAATGCCCGGTTCGGTGTCGCTCTGCCGTACAACTATTGGACGGAAACTCAATGGCGCGCGGCGTGGCAGGAAATTGGTTTGGAGCCGGAAAAATTAATCACGCGGCTGGGACTCTACGCCCCGCCCACGAATTGGTTTTTTGGAGCGCAGCTTCACTTCATGGCGCGTTTGAAGAAAGTGGCTTGACCAGAAACCTGCCAGAGTAGTCCAGCCTGTTAAGAGGAGCCCCGATTCCGCGGGCGCTCAGAAACTCGTCCACAGCCTTGCGAGCTCCCTTCCAGTACCCGTAGTCATCGAACTGGATTATTCCTCCGGGAGTAACCTTGTCGTAGAGGTTGTCCAGACAGGCTTTCACGCTTTCGTACCAGTCGCCGTCGATGTGGAGAAACGCAATTTGAGGCACGGCGGCCGCGGGAAGAGTTTCCTGGAAAAGTCCTTTAATGAATTGCACCTGCTCGCCGACTTTGAGCTGCTCGAACAAGTTCTGGACCTCGTCCAGCGTACCGAGACAACGACCCGTGTAGAGGCTCGCGACCTCAAAATCAGGGTCCTCCGAAGTGGGGGCAGGCAAGCCTTCAAAGGTATCAAAGAGCCAGAGCGTCCGACGCACTCCGAGCTGCTGCAAGGTCAACGCGATTAGCGCAGCACTGCCCCCCAGGGCAGTTCCGCACTCTACAAAATCGCCGGGAACTTCGCTCTGCACGACGCTCCTCACTCCCCGATAAAGCCCACGTAAGCGAGCATTGCTGCACATGGTACGGGAGCGGATGCGGCGGTAGAGCGCAGAAAATTCGGACGGCGAGACAAGATCCCAGGTGCGTACGGCGAAACGAAGTGCAGTGTCTGCAACCCACTCGGGATCGCCGGCGCGCCGAACCAGCTCTTTGAGGGGGTGCCTGCCGCGGTCGCCCGCGTTCAGGCCGCCTGGGTTCGAAGCCTTGCTGTCACCCTCAGATTGCATTGTGAAGCTCTCCAAGAGACTCGTTCAGGCGCTGACGTTTGCCCCTCGCCGCATTCCCAAGACGCTGAGGAAAAAACTGCCGAACACGGTCTGGACGCCCAGGGTCAGGAGCAGCGCGGCCGGGATGACCAAGCGCATCGTGCTGGAGTAGTCGAGCGCACCGAACTGCCGGGCTTGCCAAAAGCCGACCGCGTAGATGGAAGCTCCCAGTCCGGCCACCATCAGCAGGGCGCCAACCACTAATCCGACCTCGAGCGTGATGTAGCGGAAGAGCTTGTCGAGCGTAGGGTCCGGCGGGAAGAGACCTTCTGAAATGGCAAAGATCTTGGTGAAGACGGCAAATGCGATGGCTTGGAATCCGAGCAGGACGAACGTGGAGGCGTACACCATGGTGTGAACGTCGAAGGTCACGCCGCGTACAGTTCTGGGTTCGGGGAGCAGCCAGAGTTCAAGCAGAGTCCCAACCAGCATCAGCGCGAGACCGGGATAGAGGAACAACCAGCGCGGGCTGTAGAGTAGAAGGAAACGGAGATGCCGCCAACCATCCCGCCAGGTGCGGAGATGCGGGGCGCGGGTACGGCCGTCGCGGGACAGCGTAGTGGGGACCTCTGCGACTGGCAGTTTCAGGAGCGTCGCTTTCACAACCATCTCGCTAGCAAACTCCATGCCGGTCGTCCGGAGGCCCAGACGCCCATAAGCAGCCTTGCTGAAGGCCCGCAAACCGCAATGAAAGTCTCCGAAAGGACTCTTGAAGAACAGGCGTCCAAGGCCAGAGAGGACAGGGTTGCCGAAGTACCGATGTAGGAAAGGCATGGCGCCCGGCTCGATCCCGCCGCGGAAACGGTTGCCCATCACTAACTCGGTGCCACCTCGCAGTTCCTCGACAAATCGTGAGATGTGCCCAAAATCGTAGCTGTCGTCCGCGTCTCCCATCAGAATGTACTTGCCTGCCGCCGCCGAAATGCCGCCCATCAGCGCGTTGCCGTAACCCGGGGCCTCTACTCTCACGACCCGCGCGCCCAGTCGCTCAGCAATCTCGACCGAGCCGTCGCTGCTGCCGTTGTCGGCGACGATCACTTCGCCCGCAATGCCCGAATCGCGCAATGCCCGCTGCGCCTTCTCGATGCAGGCTCCGAGCGTCTCCGCCTCGTTCAGGCAAGGCATGACCACGGAAATTTCAATCGCCTCTGGACCTTTCGCAAGTACCGGACGAGGCCCCGGCTCAACTCGAAGAGCAACACCCATGATTTATTCCCTGTGCGGTCCAAACGTGAGTAGTGAAACTGGACTGTGAAGAATGATAGCAAGAAATCGTGCTGCGTCCTGCGCGATATTGTGAATGCCGCTGCGGGGGAAAGACGTCACCTCCAACACCCTGCGGCCCGTGCAACGAATCGAATATTCGGCGCTCTCACATTGTTTGAGGTACCACCTGCGACGCGGCGCTAAAGCTATCATTCGAGCATACGGACATAAAAATCAGAGTCCCCGATTTTCTGCCAATGCTCGGCTGCAACGGGAGGGCTAGCGCTAACCACAGCCTTTGCGCCTGTCGAACCGAACAAGCGATAGATATGCTCGCGCTGATCCGGTTCCGCGGACCAGAAGGCCGGGACATCCATTGACATGATTGTTGAGACGATTTTGAGCTTGCCAGAGCGGGCCCAGTACGCCCAGTTTCCATCGCCCAGGATGGCAACCTGGTCACCGGGCTTCACTCCCATTTTTTCGAGTGCGTCGGCGACTTTGATTTGGTTTGCAGCCGAGTAGGCGGGGGTTCCGGGATCTCCCGACTTCAACGCGTGACCAGTACTATAAGCGATCGATATAAACATTGTGACCACAACACTTAGCACCAGATATTGCGCGATTCTTCGTTGCTCTGTTGTGAGGCGCACTCCAAAAACAATCGCCAACCACAGAATACTCATGTATGCAGCCACGTACCTCGACTCAACCAAGACGAGCAAATAGAGTCCCATGGCCACGAAACTCATCGAAAGCAAAGGCCAGTTCTTCAAGATGG